>Ga0123519_10013454_pt1 | contig 11760 bp, 6 predicted proteins | sample YelNatPaOPRAMG02_FD_87396 | JGI IMG/M metagenome (GOLD analysis project Ga0123519, IMG submission 87396) | Hot spring microbial communities from Yellowstone National Park - Yellowstone National Park OP-RAMG-02 (version 2) | ecosystem: Environmental > Aquatic > Thermal springs > Hot (42-90C) ... | reverse complement strand
TTGCTGACGTTCGCTCCGCCGCCGCACTCCAAAAGTTCTGGTCCAATTCTTCACCGCGGAGACGCGGAGGCGCAGAGAGTAGGTAGGGCGCAGTCCCGTCCCGCATCTTAGGCGGGACGGGACTGCGCGCCGCTATCCATACGCCCGAAAACCTTCGGCGGGCAGAGGACTGCCCGCCCTACCTTTTTTCAATTGATTCGGCAGCCCTGGAGGATCGAGTTCAACCTCGACCTGTGACAGGTTCGGTTTCAAACGGATGGATTTGTGGAGAATATGGAACCGGCTATCCAAAGGCGTTACAATTGGAATGCACCTGCCCGGATTTCGCGGGGTTGAGACGCAAAACCAAACCGCTGACACACCGAGTATCGGCCAAATGCCCGACGAACAGTCAACAAAACCGGTACAATTTTTGTGTCTCACCTGGGACACAATCTTTGTCGTCAGTTCCCGCACGTAATCCTGTGGAGGCGGTACCGTATTTGCGGGACTGTCATCCGATTCTTCACCCCAGCAACGCGGCGGCGCAGCGAGTAAGGTAGGGCGCGCAGTCCACTGCGCGCCGCTATCCGTACGCTCGCAAACGTCCCGCGCCCAGAGGACTGCCCGCCACACCTTTCCATTATGACGTTTTTTGGCGGGGGCCCGCTCCCGTATGTGGGGGATGCGGCACTTGAATAGGTCGTGTAGACCTCAGTCTTTCGGCTTGAGTCTGGTTTTCCGCGCTCTTACGAGCGCGGCTACGACGCGCTGGTGTTGGTGTTTGAAACACGCTGTTGATCGCGGATGCGGCGGGCAGAGGACTGCCCGCCCTACCAGGGATCAGGTTTTGACGAAAGCATTAACGGGTTAGTTCACATGAAGAGTTCGACTTTGTCGGAACTGCCGATCACAACGGTCACGCGGTTGGCAGACGGTGGTACTGGACCGGGCTGAGGAAAAATGGACTGCATTTGGGGAACGCCGCCACAGAACGCGTTGACATTGTAGCGGCGCTCTACGAACGTCGCTCCGTATGGGCATGCTGCCAGAATTTCCGCAACACGAGACCGCTTTTTTGCCGGGACGACACGTTGCTCCGACCAAAAGCGCGGGACACGCACGCCCACGCCAAATACATCTCGTCCAATTCTTCACCGCAGAGAATCAGAGGCGGTGTTTGGTTACATGAACCCCGCGCGCCGCCGGTATCTTGCCGCAGAAGAAACGATTCGCGTATTGCCATGCTCCGCCATGACCATCCCGGCGCTCCAGCCGAAAAACCAAACCCGCAGAGACGGGAAAAAGCTTGGAACGTTGGCGAGCTACCCTCGCGCTTTCATATTCTGTGGAGGGACACATGGCCCGACGTGTCCGAGCTTAACAAGCGCGCCGTTGCGCGTCTGCATCATTAGGGACCGGAGTTGAAACGCAAAGACACAAAGAAAACAAAGTGAATGGGGACTACTCTAACACGGATATTTCGCAAGCTAGCAGGGTGTTGAAAAGTCATTTTCGGAGGAAAAAACATACAAAAACGCCAATGTTTCCGAGGATTGGTTTTCCAAAACAGCGCTCTTTCAACAGCCTGCTGGTGGCACGAGAAAACCATGGTGGCGCATCCCGCGATTGCAGGACGAACCTCCCGGGTCACCTGCCTGCGGCACAGCCATAGTGCAAAACCTTGCGATTGGTGTTGCCTGTTTGGCTTGGCTCTTGGTATAGGTAAAGCAGGCGAGGGGAATTGAGAAGTCAGCCCTCGCCAATTCGGGCACTTGCAAATTCCGGGCCGTGACTCGGGAAGGCCAGTTATGATTCCGAGTGCGCGACTGCCAAAGCCATGCGCAGACGAAAAGTGCAATGTAATGCGGTTGGCAAATGGGCCGGTAACTAGGACGGTATTTGGCATGTTTGGCGTGGGCTGAGTAGAAAGACAGTCGTGCTTTGTGCCAACGCCAACACGGTCTATGGACCCGGTTGATGATGTGACAGAGGCAGGGATCAATCACACAGGCAGACATGCTTCAGCCGACATACAATTCAGATAACCGCACGGTGCAGGGCAAGCTCTAACGCGCTCATGGGCGATTTGATTGCCATCATTATCATTGCTGTAGCAGCTGCCATTGTCGCGTTGCCAATAGTTTCGCTTATCTTGGCCGGCCTGGCACACAAACGCGCCAAAGCGGTGGCCAACAGCGCGCAAGATCTGCTCAACCGTATTGCAAATCTCGAAAAGGAACTGCTCGAGTTAAGAAGGCGCATTGACACTGCATCAACCACTCCATCTGTTCCCCAGTCAGCGCAGCCGGTTTCACGTGCTGAACCTGAATCAATCGAATCTGCGCGTGTTCCAGCAACACCCCGTGCCGCATCAGCCCAGATCGCGCTCGAGCAACAACCAACTCAAACGCAACCGCCTGTTGCACATGCAGAGCAGTTGCTTGAAAAGATCAGCCAGGCCGTGCAACAACCGCCCGAGCAGAAACTGTCCACTGCGCCCAAGGACCGCGCTCCGACAGAACCGGTTTCAAAACCTTTCTGGGCGCGGCTTAACTGGGAACAGTTCCTCGGCGTAAAACTGTTTGCGTGGGCAGCCGGTCTGGCACTGTTTCTCGGGGTCGGATTTTTCCTCAAATGGTCATTCGACCGCGGTTTGATCACACCACCTGTCAGGGTTGCAATGGGGTTTGTCACGGGCATCGGCCTACTTGTGACCGGATTACGCATTCCACGCCAACGCTACAATGCTCTTGCACAGGCATTCATTGCATCCGGCGTGGTGGTTCTTTACGCGGACATATTTGCATCGTGCGCGTTCTACCATTTCATCCCGAATGCTGCTGCTTTTCTGCTGATGGTTCTGGTCACGGTCACGGCGTTTCTGCTTGCTGTGCGTCTTGATGCACCCGTGGTTGCGATTCTGGGGTTGCTGGGCGGGTTTCTGACGCCCCCGTTGCTTTCAACCGGCGAAGACCAGCCCTTCGGTCTGTTCGGATACATTGCGCTGCTTGACATTGGGTTACTGGCCGTGGCACTGAACAAACGCTGGAATTACATGACTTTCCTTGGTGCGCTCGCCACTGTCGCAATGCAGTTCGGCTGGGTGCACAGGTTTTTCGTGGCCGACAAAATGCCCGTTGCGACTGCGGTTTTCCTTGTGTTTCCTGCGTTATTCACTGCCGCTGCCGTAATCGCCCACCACTTACAGCTCACGAACAGGCTTTTGACCCTGTCGGCCATAATTCTTCCGCTGGCCGCGCATGCATTCGGGTTATACGTTCAAATCGAGCCGTTCACAGCCGTCGTTTCAAGACCGGTGTTGTTCTTCGTTTTGGTCTTTGGCGCAGACGTTGCGTTACTGGTACTGGCGGCTGTTCAGCGCGAGCTGCGCATGATACATCTGCTGGCAGGTGGGCTTGTGTTTTTCCAGCTCATCTACTGGACATCGAATTTCCTTCGGCCAGCGACTCTGAACTTGGCACTGGGCGCTTATCTGCTGTTCGGCATAGTGCATGCCGTGTTCCCGGTTGTACTCGAGCGCCTTAACCCCTCTGGTCGAACAGTTGGTTGGGCGCATGTTTTTGCGCCGCTTGCGCTGCTGCTGCTGATGCTGCCGATGTTTGAGCTTGCCGATCTTACGCTGCTAATCTGGCCGACCATCTTGGCAATCGACATTCTCGCTGTTGCGATTGCGTTTCTGACAGCATCTGCACTTGCAATCATCTCAGTCTTGCTGCTCACAGGGTTGGCCACAGCATTTTGGACACTCAAAATGCCGGCCACACTTGCTGGGTTGCCCGAGGTATTGTGCATAATCGGCGCAACGGCGTTGTTGTTTTTTGTGGTTGGGATTTTTGTGGCACGACGGATGCACCCCGCTACAGCCCAATCGCAAGGCGCAAAGCCTAAATCGTGGTTCCCAGCGCCGCCCCAGTTCCGGTTGCCACCCACAGTTGCGCAGGCGCTGATACCCGCAACATCCGCCATGTTGCCCTTTGTGCTGCTTACGTTACTTACGCTGCGACTGCCGTTAACAGACCCGTCGCCCGTGTTTGGTCTTGCAGCGCTCATGGTTGTGTTGCTGCTTGGCCTGGTCCGATTTTATCAGGCTGATTGGGTCAGCTTGGCAGGATTAATCGGCACTGTGATGCTTGAGGCGGTCTGGCACACACGCCACGTAGACGCTGACAATGCTTTGACGCCCTTGACGTGGTACGTGGGGTTCTACTTCGTGTTTGGGCTGTTCCCGTTCATTTTCAAGAAACATGTTCAACATCGGCTTGGGCCGTGGCTGACGTCGGCACTGGTAGGGCCGGGACAGTTTTACCTCGTCTATCGGCTGGTGAAACTGGCGTACCCGAACAATTTCATGGGGGTGATACCGGCACTGTTTGCGCTGCCGTCACTGTTGGCCCTGGTTCATCTGGTCAAAACGCTCGCTGCTGACGCGCCCTGGCGCAATACGCAGCTTGCGCTGTTCGGTGGTGTGGCATTGTTTTTCATCACGCTCATCTTCCCGATCCAGTTCGAGAAACAATGGATCACAATCGGCTGGGCGCTCGAAGGCGTTGGGCTGTTATGGTTGTTCCATCGTGTACCGCACAACGGCCTCAAATACCTGGGTGCAGCGCTGCTCGTGACGGCTTTTGTGCGGCTTGCGCTTAATCCGGCGGTGCTCGAATATCACCCGCGCACGCCAACGCCGGTGTTGAACTGGTACCTATACGCGTATGGAATTGTTACCATTTGCCTTTTTGCAGGGGCGCGTTTGTTGTCGGAGCCGCACAACACGATCGGGCGGCTGAACATTCGCGCCGTACTGGCTGGGCTGGGTGGCGTGCTCGGATTTTTGCTTGTAAACATCCAGATAGCCGACTATTTCAGCACCGGCACAACCATCACGTTCAAGTTTTCGGGTGACTTTGCGCGTGACATGACATACTCACTTGCATGGGGTGCATACGCGTTTGTTGTGTTGCTGGTCGGGATTCTGCGCAACATACGCGGCGCGCGGTTCGCCGGCCTTGGTTTGCTCATCCTCACGTTGCTCAAACTGTTTTTACATGATCTGTGGAATCTGGGCGGGCTGTACCGCATCGGCTCGCTAATCGGTCTTGCCCTGGTGTTGATCTCGGTTTCATACCTGTACCAGCGCCATATCTTTCCAAAAACAGAACGCCAACAATCAGACCAACAATGAAATCAACTGCTCTGACAACCCTTGCAATCGCAGTTTGCAACGCGGCTTTTGCGGTGTCGCTCCCGGCTGATTGGAAGTATTACCAGACAATTGAAATTGCCGAGACTGGCCTGGTCAAAATCGGCATACCGTTGGAAACGCTCGATGCCGCACGGCCTGATCTGTCAGACCTGCGCATATTCGATGCCGAAGGCCGGGAAGTGCCGTTCCGGATCGAACGACCTGCGCAGGTGCAACCAAAGGTTGTGCCGGCAGAAAACCTCCAGGTGGCAATTAGCAGTGATGAAACAGTGCTCACGGTCGAGACCCGCACGCAACGCCCAGTTGACAAGGTTGCAGTCGAGACACCAGCGGAACAGTTCATAAAGTCTGTCAGGGTCGAAGGGTCCAAAGACGGTGTACATTGGGAAGAGATTACGCGTAACCAACCTATATTCCGCCAACCTGGTGCAGCCAAAACAGACATCGAGTTTGCACCTGGCGCATGGGCAAAATTGCGTGTTGTAATTGATGACCGGCGCAGTTTGCCCCTCCCGGTTACAAATGTCACGATTCGTGAGACCGCCCCCGACCAACTGCCTGAGGAACCTCTTGATGTCACGATAATCGAGCGCGACGAAAGCCCGGGCCAAACACGGCTCACGCTCGCAGTTCCGGCAGCAAACGTGACCTTGGCAGGGTTACAAATTGAAGCTGCTGATCCGTTGTTCACACGTCAGGTCAGGTTGGCGTATCGTGAATACATCGAAGGCGAGGTCCGAAATCGGGTGCTCGTTCAGGCCACAATTTACCGTGTTGCACTGGAAGGACACCCGACAGTCTCCGAATTGACCTTTGCGCGAGACGTTGTCCTGCCAAGCCGCGAGTTGATCTTGACGATTGTAAACGGCGACTCGCCACCGCTTACCATAACATCAATTGGCGCCATATATCGGCCGGTCTTTGCCACATGGTTGGTTAACAGGCCCGGCACGTTCCACTTCATTTGCGGTAACCAGAAATGCGCCGCACCACAGTACGACCTCGCAACACTACCGACGGACTTGAAGCCCATGAACGTCAGACCTCGCACAGTAACAGCACTTGCGAATAATCCAGCGTATTGCCCTGGTGAACCTGCACCTGACATCCCTGATATTGGTACGCCAATTGACCTTTCGAAATGGCGCTTTCGCAAACGGATCGAACTGGCCGGATCAGGCGTGCAGGAGCTTGAGCTTGATCCGGAAACGCTTGCACGGGCTGGGATCGAATTGGAGGATTTACGCGTCGTTCGCGCCGGCAAACAAATCCCCTATCTGCTCGAGCGGCCCAGCACAATGCGCAGCATTGTACCACAGGTCGAGCAGGCCGATGATCCAAAACGACCCGGGTTCAGCCTGTGGCGGATCAAGTTGCCGTATTCGGGGGTGCCGGTCACTCATCTGTTTTGTGACACAGACGCACCCTTTTTTGAGCGAAAGGTTGCCGTGACTGAGGAGGTCCCCGACGAGCGCGGTAACCTGTACACCGTCACACGTGCAGCGGCAACGTGGCGACGTACACCGGAGCAGGGCAGGGGAAAACTCGTGCTGACACTCGCACCGCCCACAACTGACCTACTCATGCTTGAGATCGAAAATGGTGACAACCCACCATTGGACCTGAAAAACTTCGAGCTCAGGTACGGTGTCAAACGCATCATTTTCAAGTCCACTACAAATGAACCGATCTACCTGTACTACGGCAACGAGCGCGCTACCAAGCCACGATACGAGATTGACCTTGCCGCGCGCCAACTGTTGGCAGCGCCCAAACAAAAGGCTGTTCTTGGGCCGGAAGAAGCACTTGAAAAAGGTGCTATTACCGGGGGTACATGGCTGAGCGGACGCGCCAGTTTGCTTTTTTGGATCGTGCTTGCGGGCGTGGTGGTAGCGTTGCTGGTTATAATTGCGCGCCTCTTGCCTCGAAGCCACCAAGCAGGACGCCAAAACAGCGGCGGAGAAGCTTAAAACAACCCGACTTTCAACAACTTCCCCTGCTTCAAATGTTGCCTCGTAGTTCAAAAGTGCGGTTGGAGGATTTAGCTTCATTAAAACCTGATCCCAGGTAGGGGGCGCACTTCCAGTGCGCGCCGCTATGCAAAGACCCGAAAACATTCGGCGGGCAGAGGACTGCCCGCCCTACCTTTCTTTCAATTGATTTTTACTCGGTCATGGAGAGTCGAGTTCCACATCGACCCTTGCCAGATTCGGTTTTTATGGCCATCGTGGAAGTCAGCCCTCCAATAGAGCGACATGAGGTTTGGCAGGTCCGATGAAGCGCAGTCGTCCAATCCCGTATTAGCGTTGCGATTTGCAACCAAGGTTAATTTTCGCCTCCACGGATTCCGGCGCGCAGTGGACTGCGCGCCCTACCTGAAACTGCACAATTTCTGACTGCGATTGACAAAGCAGCGCGGCATGTCCGTGGCTGAACTGCAAGCCGGACCGTAGTTCAGGCTTTAGCGCACGGTTGTTCCTGACAGCCCCGGAACCCACACGCTGGAGTACAAAAACTCCGGTCTTGACAGCCTCTATGTCGTTTGGTAAAAACTGGGGCAACATTTATCAATAACCGGCTGAAAGGCCGCCTGGAAACAACCAAATCGTATGAAGCCTGCCGCCAGTAAAGCACAGTTGCGCCTGGTACGGCTAGAGGCGCTGGTGTACGTAACCTTATCGTGTGTTTTCCCAACTCATGCCAACGCGGCGATGGTTGCCGCTTGGGGGGATAACTCCTACGGCCAGTGTCGGCTGCCACAGCCGGTCACGAACGCAATCGCGATCAGCGCAGGCACGTACCATAGCCTCGCGCTGCTTGCGAATGGGACGGTGATAGCCTGGGGAACAAATCAATACGGCCAGATTTCTGTTCCACACGATCTGAGCAATGTAACAGCCATAGCTGCAGGTGGAACACATAGTTTGGCGCTTAAAGCAGACGGTACCGTGGTAGCATGGGGTAACCAGGGGCCGACCAACGTTGCGCCTGGGCTTTCAAACATCGTTGCTATTGCCGCAGGCGCAAACTTTGGCGCCGCTTTAGCCGAAGATGGGAGAGTTGTTTGTTGGGGCACAAGTTATCTTTCGCCAACAAATGTGCCTGCAACAGCGACAAACCTGGTAAAAATATTTGGTGGCCCATCATGCATTTTCGGGGTTCGCCGTGACGGGTCTGTGCTGGCGTGGGGATACCATCTTTACGGCGCACTCTACGTGCCGGTGGAGGTAATAAACCCGGTAAAGATAGCGTGTGGTACATACCACGCCGCTGCGTTGCTTAATGACGGCAGCGTCATCGCGTGGGGATACATCTCGCCCAACGGAATCACGAACGTACCAGTGCCTGCCTCTGCGTGTGGGGTGGCGGATATTGCCATCTTCGGACTTACAAATCTGATGGTGGGCCGGGATGGACGATTGTACGCATGGTCGGGCTGGGATACCAATCCGCCAACCGAACCGCAAGTTCTGTATCCATGTCTTTCAAACGTCACAGCAGTTGCTGCTTCTGGGCATGCACTTGCCCTGGTTGACTGGGGCCCACCAGTTGTGGAAACTGCGCCCGAGGCCGTATTTGCCGAGCCAGGGTGTGACGCACAGCTCGGTATCATTGTCACAGGATGTTACCCGCTCGCTTTCCAGTGGTTCAGGGACGGAATCAAACTCACCAACACAGCTCACATCACAGGCACCACTACATCGAATCTCCTAATAAGCTCGGTTGGCCCTGCCGACGTTGGCCGATACGTCTTACAGGTGAGCAATGCATTTGGCGTGGTCCAAAGTGGCCCAGTGCACCTGTTGCTAACGAATTGTCCGCCGATGTTCCTTGTCTTGCCCAAGGGCGGTACTGGGTTGCTCGGAAACAGCTTCACGTTCACTTCAAGTATTGTCGGCCCTGAACCGATCCGGTTGCAGTGGAAATTTAATGGGGTGGACATCTACGGTGCAACGAATCCGATCCTTCACATACCTGTTGTGAACTACGCGAACACGGGGTACTATTCACTACATGCGTGGAATCCATTTGGTTACACGAACTCGCCTAAAATCCGGCTCGACGTCGCTCAGGTGGTGTACCTGGGCTATTCAGTCGGTACAAATTGGCTTTACCAACTCGGTCCGGTGTCTGCGGACACGGGAAAGCTGATCGAAATATCGCCGAACATGCTCCATTGCCTCGGGCTGAGGGCTGACAGGACAGTTACCGTATGGACGAACACGCTGATGAGAGTGCGGTGGCCGCCAACTGGTCCATTGCCCTTTTTACCACCGACAAATCCCCCGCCTGCTCATTCCAACATTGTGCGGATCGCCGCCGGCCTGCAGTTCAATGTCGCGGTGGACAGTTCAGGCCGAGTGTACTCGTGGGGTCAACCGCGACTCGACTTAACGACGATGTCGAATCTGTACCCAACCAACATACACCCGCGCGCCACAAACATTATTGACGTAAAGGCAGGCTACAATTTTGTTCTGGCGCTCAGGGATGACGGGTATCTCGTAAGGTGGAACCCCTACAACAGGGACTATACTGGTTACATGCCGGGTGGAATTCCCAACGTCATCGCAATTTCAATGGACAACGATGACATTTCAGCCGCGCTAACGGCGGATGGAACACTGGCGATTTGGTCGGCAAGCGGCTTAATAGCGCGGTTGTCGGGTTTCACAAACGCAATTGACGTGAGAGTCAGCAATCCGATTTGCTTGCTGTTGTTGAATAATGGCCGGCCGTATGCCATACCACTAAACACAAATGCGGACGTGAACGCAGTTTGCGCGGCAATAAATCAATCAAGCTTGCTCACGAATGCTATTAGCGCGCAGGTGATATATGTGCCGCTCTTATCCTTGCCGGATCCAACGCAAAGCACGCTGATGATGTTGCTCCGAGCCGACGGCACGGCAACGATTGCTGGCCTGCTCAGGAAAACCAATTTTTCAGTTACACAACTGCCATTTACGAACCTCGTCGCAACGGAAATTACGGATTACAGTTACATTGCGCTGACTGGAGACGGCAAGCCGCACTTCAAAATTCACCCGCGTAATTTGACTCTTGGTGCTGGAGCCAAAGCTGAGTTTCATGCGCGTGCAGTTGGCCAGGGACCACTCGCTTACCAATGGTATTTCAACGGCAAGCCTATCGTGGGCCAGACAAATCCAGACTTAACCCTACCGGTCGTTTCAGGGAAAAATGCCGGCACGTACTTTGCAGTGGCACAAAATGCGTATGGCACGGCGACAAGTTCAGTTGCTGTATTGACCGTAGTTACCGCGTGCGGAGGCGATTTAGGTGGCGCCGTAAATGCACAGGTGTTGAGCTGGCAAAGCTCGTCCAATGCACCTTGGTTTGCCCAGAACATTGAGGCGTACGATCTTAACTGTGCAGCACAGAGCGGGCCTGTATCGCATAACCAAAGCTCGGCAATTTGGACTGTGGCGGAAGGCCCAGCGACAATTTCATTCTGGTGGAAAGTCTCGTCTGAGGAATGGTTTGATGTTTTGAAGTTCGAGCTGGATAACGTGGTTCAAGCAACCATCTCAGGTGAAGTTGACTGGCAACTGCGCAGTTACAGACTCGGCTCCGGCTTGCACACGTTGCGTTGGATGTACACAAAAGACGATTCTGTAAGCGCAGGCGCAGATGCCAGTTGGCTTGACCAGGTGATCTATCAGCCCGACCCGCCAGTAGTTAGTGTGACACCCGGATTTATCCGCGCACGCGCCGGCTCAATAGCCGTCTTCCAAAGCCAGGTCGTGGGGGCTGGCCCACTAACTTACCAGTGGTTCCACGGAACTGTGCCGAGGCCAGGGGCGACGACCAGCACGTTGTTGCTGACTAATTTGAGCCCTGCAGATGCAGGACAGTACTGGCTAAGCGTTACAAACCTTGGAGGCCTAGGCACAAGTGCTCCGGTCTCACTTGTTGTTGTTGGTAAAGCAATTTTCCGCGATTTCACTTTAACGGACTCGGGCAACTTCACCGCTTTTGCAACTGACGAAACCGGTCTTGGTTATGTACCGGACGACCTTACAGGTCTGGCACTGCAAGTCAGCACGAATCTGACAGATTGGTACACGCTACCGGTTGAGCTTACGCTCACGAACGGGGCGATAATGTTTACCGACACGACTTCGTCCAGTTACCCGGTACGGTTCTACAGGCTTATTCAGCATTAGCAGGCTGTTGAAAAATGGCTGTTTTGGAAAACCTACCCTCGAAAACATTGGGATTTTTGCATGTTTTTTCATCCGAAAATCACTTTTTCAACACCCTGTTAGGCTACGATCGGCTCGGCGCCATCGATGCGTTACTCTGAAATGCGGCCCACCGACGTAGCCCAAAAATAAGAGTGTTTGCCGGTGGTAAACTAAATCGGTTCCCAAATGTGAAATCGCATTTTGCTCCGTGTCACTTTAACGCAGAGTGGCGCGTGCTGGCGCGCGCGGTTCAAAAGGAAACATTTGTTCGTGCGGCTCTCGCCATCGGTGAGCCTGGGGCGTCATGCAGTTGGAAGATTGTCATTGGAATTCCATTGATAACTTCCT
>Ga0123519_10013453_pt1 | contig 11760 bp, 10 predicted proteins | sample YelNatPaOPRAMG02_FD_87396 | JGI IMG/M metagenome (GOLD analysis project Ga0123519, IMG submission 87396) | Hot spring microbial communities from Yellowstone National Park - Yellowstone National Park OP-RAMG-02 (version 2) | ecosystem: Environmental > Aquatic > Thermal springs > Hot (42-90C) ... | reverse complement strand
TTTATATGAAACTATCAGTTGACCAAACAAAAAGGTGCTTAACTTATAGTGGAGTTTATCTTGGAGGGATAGGTGCTGGTGGGTTTGAATTAAGACCAGATGGTAGATTTTATGACTGCCGTATATTTAATGAGTGGAGAACTTCACCTCCTCTTGATGCTCATTTTTTATATGAATATAAAAATAAATATTACATTTTACAGTTAGATCCTATAGTCAAAAGTAGCATATCTTGTAATGGAGTACAAAAAATAAATTACGAAGGGAATATTGCTAAAGTAAATCTTTCTTTTGATGGATTACCTATTAATATAGAATTTTCATCTTTTTTTATTCCTGGAGATATTAAGAATTCGTCTTTACCGGTAATCTTATGCAAGGTAAAAGGAAAAGGGAAATTAATCTTTGTTATGCCGTCACATTTCCCAAGCATCTTAAAAGTGGAGAAGCAAAGGGTAATTTTAAAATCTAAAGAAGGAGAGTTATGTATATATACTAAAACAGGAAAGATTTTAACTTCTTTATTAGATAAAGAACGTTTATATAGAAGAATTTTTCCTAAAAAGGTAGCTGCAATACTTTTTGATGGAGTTTTTAATGAAGAATTTATAATAAGTTGGTATTTCCCTAATATGAGAGATTTTGAGGACAATTTTATAGGTCACTATTATGCTAATTTCTTTAAGTCTTCTCAGGAAGTGTTAAATTATGTTTTAAAAAATAAAAATTTTTTGCAAAGGAAGACAGAAGAATTTCGTAAAAAAATTAATAATTTAAATTATCCTCAGTATTTAAAAGATGCTATTTCATCACAACTATCAGTTTTTGTAAAAGAAAGTTGGCTTACCAAAGATGGTAAATTTGGAGTCTGGGAGGGAAGTTGCTGTTGTTGTGGACTTCAGACAACAGATGTTGCATATTATGGCTCGTGGTTGTATTTTACATTATTCCCTGAGTTAGAAAGAGCAGGAATAAAGTTAACTGCAAAGTTTCAAAATAAAAAAGATGGATGGATACCTCATTTCTTTCCTGGTACTTTTAAGTATGTAGATGAATATCGTAGAAAAGATATGAATATGCAATTTGTTCTTATGGTTTATAGGGATTATTTATTCTGGAAAGATGTGAATTTTTTAAAGGAGATGTATCCAGTGGTAAAAAAGGCTATTATAGGAGTATATGCATGGGATACTGATAATGATAGAATACCTGATATAGAAGGACCTGATCAAACATTTGACCAGTGGAATTGGAGAGGATGTACTATTTATTTAGCAACTTTATGGTTAGCTGCACTTAAAGTAGGAAGTGCAATAGGTAAAATAATGAAAGACGATGATTTTGTAAAAAGATGCGAGAGTGATATTCCTATAGTAAAGGATAATATAATAAAAAAATTATGGAATGGCAAATATTTTATATTATGGAATAACGGAAAAGATAAAGATGAGGGTTGTTTAATAGATGGTTTAACAGGGGATTGGTTCTGTTATTTAATAGGTTTAGGACATATATTACCTGAAGATATGATAAAATCCCATTTAAAGATGTGTTTAAAATATAATAAAAAGAAAGTGGATATATCCTATATGAAAGCATATGCTATTCCAGAAGAAAAGGGAGTTTGTTATATAAATGGTGGATATAAAGATAATAGGAAATATTGTTTACAACAGTATGAACCGTGGACAGGATTAGAGTATACTTTTGCAATTCATTTGTATATAATGGGGATGAAGAAAGAAGCTATGCAGGTTGTAAGAGATGTTCATATTAGAAAATTGAATTGTGGAATGGCATGGAATCATATTGAGTGTGGTGGCCATTACTATAGAGCGATGGTTATAGGAATTTTTTTCTATTTAAAAAGAGGTGAAATATGATAAGTTTACATACACATTCATTACTTAGTGATGGAGATTTACTTCCATGGGAATTAGCAAGAAGAGCTGAAGTAAAAGGTTATAAATACTTGGGAATAACAGATCATGTTGATGATTCAAATATTGAAGAGGTTGCATTAAATACTATAAAGGTTTGTAATGAAATAAATAAGTTCTTTAAGATAAAAGTTATTGCTGGAGTAGAAATAACACATGTATCTCCAGAACATATTCCTAAGTTAGCAAAAGAAGCAAGGGATATAGGGATTAAATTAATAGTAGTACATGGGGAGACTATAGTGGAGCCAGTAAAACCAGGAACAAATTTTGCTGCATTAAATTCTAACATTGATATACTTGCTCATCCTGGTTTTATTACAAAAAAAGAAGTGGAATTAGCAAAAAAAAGAGGTATAATGTTAGAACTTACAACAAGGAAAGGCCATTCACTTACAAATGGATATGTGGCTAAATTAGCATTAGAGGTAGGAGCAACTTTAATTTTAAATACAGATGCACATAGTCCGGATGATTTAATAACTTACGATTTTGCAGTAAAAGTAGTAAGAGGAGCAGGATTAAGTTTAAGTCAAGAGAAAAAAGTTTTTAAAAATTCTTATAATTTTGTAAAGGAAGTGTTAAAATGAAAAAAGAAAAAGAGGAATTTAAAAAAAAGTTAAAAGAAGATGAGTTAGTTTCGTTTACAAAAAAGGTTGTTGAATACTTAAAACAACCAGAAGGTTTAAAGAAATTTTTAAATTGGCTTTTTTATGTTGTTGTTGCAATAATTTTTGTTTTTATGTATGGAACATATAGGTCTAACATTGATAATACTGTATATTCAAAATTAAGTGTTGAGAAGCATAAATATTTTATGGGAGATATTAATGATGTGATGATAAATAATTTAAAGACAATAATTACAAATTATCCTAATAGTAAATACATTGGAGAAGTTATGTATTATTTAGGTAATTGTTATTATAAAATTGGTAGATTTGATGATGCTATAAAACAGTATGAAGAGGCGAAAAAGAAAAAGTTAATAGATGTCTTAAAACAATCTGTTTATGTTTCTCTTGCGTGTGCTTATGAAGAAAAAAAGGATTTTGCAAAAGCAATTTCTACTTATGAAGAGTTAATGAAAAAGTTTCCTGACTACTATGCAAGGGATGAAATTTTAATTAACATAGCAAGGAATTTAAAGTTAATGGGGAAGGTTAACGAAGCAAGAGAAAAATATAATGAGGTTGTTAACAAATTTCCAAACTCACCATGGATAGATCTTGCAAAGGAAAATTTAGAAAAGTGAGAATCTTGCCTTTATGAGTAGTGATAATTTTATTCATATCGCATTTTTATGGCATATGCATCAACCTTTTTATAAAGATTTAGAAGATGGTAAATATGCTATGCCATGGGTTAGATTACATGGAATAAAAGATTACTATAGAATGATAGCCCTTTTAGATGAATTTCCAAGTATCAAACAAACATTTAATTTAGTCCCATCTTTAATTGTTCAACTGGAAGATTATGCTTTTAATAATGCAACAGATAATTTATTGGATTTAACTTTGAAACCAGCTAAAGATTTAACAGAGGATGATAAGATATTTATACTTCAGAACTTTTTTATGGCAAACTGGGATAATATGATAAAAGTATATCCGAGGTATTGGGAATTATTAGAGAAAAGAGGTTTCTATGTTTCTTTAAAAGAGCTTTCTAATACTTGTAAAAATTTTAGCGAGAAGGATTATTTGGATTTACAAGTTTTATTTAATCTTGCTTGGTTTGATCCTGTTACAATAATTGAGGATAAAGATTTAAGGAAATTGAAAGAAAAAGAAAGAAATTTTTCAGAAAAAGATAAAAATATTCTAATTTCAAAACAAAAGGAAATTATATTAAAGATAATTCCTAAGTATAAAGAAGTGATGCAAAGAAAACAAATAGAAATTTCAACTACACCGTTTTATCATCCAATCTTACCTTTAATTTATGATACCGATATAGCAAAAGTTTCTTTACCAAATGTTAATATTCCATTTAAATTTCATTCGCCCCATGATGCTGAAATTCAGGTAAAAAAAGCTGTTGAACTCTACTTTCAAAAATTTGGAGAGAAACCATCTGGCTTATGGCCAGCAGAAGGTGGAGTTAGCGAAGATATTATACCTATTATTCAAAAAGAAGGGATAAAATGGATTGCTACAGATGAAGAGATATTAATGAATTCTTTAAATAACATTGGCAGAAAAGAAGATGTTTTGTATAAACCTTATAAAGTGAAAAAAGGTGATTCTGAATTAAATATAATATTTCGTGATAAAGAATTGTCAGATTTAATAGGATTTGTTTATTCTAAATGGGAAATAAATTCTGCAGTTAATGATTTTATAAATAGAATTTATAAAATTGCTAAGAGTACTAATATAAGAAATCCTTTAATAAGCATAATATTAGATGGCGAAAATGCATGGGAGTATTATAAAAATAATGGGATAGATTTTTTAAGAACTTTGTATAATAGATTAAGTAATGAGCCTAATATAAAAACTGTTACTGTAAGTGAGTATATTAATAAATTCCAAGTAGTTGATACACTTCCAAGGTTATATCCAGGTTCTTGGATAAATCACAATTTTTATATATGGATAGGTCATAATGAGGATATAAAAGCATGGGAATACTTATATAAAACTAAAGAAGATGTAAAATGTTGGATAGAAGATATTAAACAAACTAATCCAGAAGTTTACGAAAAGATAAACGAAGAAATTTTAATAGCAGAAGGTAGTGATTGGTGTTGGTGGTACGGTGATGACCACTCTTCTTTATTAGATGAAGAGTTTGATAATTTGTTCAGAAAGCATCTTTTAAATATTTATAAATTTGCTGGGAAAGAACCTCCTATTTATTTATTAACGCCAATTATATCAAGAGAAAAAAGTATACTCCCTCAGGTTTTGCCAACTGCTTTTATAGAGCCTGTTATAGATGGGAGAGTAACAAATTTTTATGAGTGGAAGTTTGCAGGAGTTTATGAGATTGCAAGGTCAAGTAGTGCTATTCATAGGGTAAATACAATAGTAAAATCTCTATATTTTGGTTTTAACTTAAAAACACTGTATTTAAGGATAGATTTTAACATATTGTTAAATAGTGAAAGTTTTAAAGATTTTAATTTTGAATTAATTTTTGTTAATAAAAACTCACAGAAATTAATATTTAAAATCAATCCTTTTGATTGTCAAGTTAAATATAGTTTTTATATAAAAAAGGATGATAAGTCACAATGGATAGAAACCTTAGTAGATGATATAAAAGTTGCAGCATTAAAAATTGTAGAAATAAGTATTCCATTTGAAAGACTCTCTGCAAAAGAGAATGATAGGATAAATGTAATATTAACTGTATTTAAAGGTGATAATGAGATTGAGAGGTGGCCACCAATGGGTGTTATTAGTGTAATAGTGCCGAGTGAAAATTTTGAATCAGTAATGTGGCAAGTATAGAGGCAAAATACAGAATATAGTATATAGTATATAGAATACAGGGAGAAATGAAAAGATTTATAGTTTTAGCAATAGTTGGAATTAGTTTTATATCATGCACTAATAAAGTAGTGGTAAAGAATGATATAAATAATGATATAAGAGAAGAAAAATTAAAAGAAGAAGAAGAATTAGTAAAAGATACACCCAAAGTAGATATTAAATCTTTAGATTTAAAAATAAGTTTTATTGGTCAATTATCTGGTGAATATAGTGAATATGGAAGAAAGGTTAAAAATGGCATTGAAACTGCAATAGAGAAATTTAACCAAAAACATAAATCAAGTATCACTTTAGAATTATTAGATACTGGAAGGAAAGTAGACGAGACTTTAAAGTTTTTAAAAGATGTTGCTAAAGATGATAAAATAATTGCTGTTATTGGACCTGTATTTAATACATCTACAACCGAGATTAAGTTAATTAATGAATTAAAAATTCCAACAATAACTCCTTTTGCATTAATTCCTTATCAAATTCCAGATAATACATATTTTTTTGAAAATGTTGTTTCTCCTTTTGATGAAGGAAGAGCTATCGCTGAATATGCAGTTTTAGAGTGTAAGAAAAACAAATTTGCTATAATTCATTCAAATTCTTTGTATAGTAGTTATTGTGCTCAAGGATTTGCCGATACTGTTAAAAAATTAGGTAAAGAAGTTGTTAAAATAGAAAAGTTTGAGGAAGGGACTTATGATTTTAAAGAACAGATGCTTTCATTAGGAGGGATTGACCCTCATATTGTAAAGGATATATTAGAAAGTGATAAACAAAATTTAGATAGCCTTTTAAATAAATTAATCTCACATGTAAGACTACTTATTAAAGATGATAAACTAACTAAAGTTGTAATACTTCTCTTTAAAAATGTTGGAAAAGAAAATTTAATAATAAAGGAAGATTTTAACTTTGGAGAAATCATTGCTAAAAAACTTAGTTATGGATTAGCAAAAGTTAAGGGGATAGAAGTAATAGAAATGTCAAAAGTTTATAAATTTATGAAAGAGCAAAGTGCTAAAGAAGAAGAGATTTGTAAAAATTTTGATGCGAGTATTTTTATAACAGGTAGTGTTATTGAAAAAGCACCTTTAACTTATACTGTAAATGTAAAAGTTAAAAATATCTATAGTAACAAAACTATAGATGTATCTTTTGAGTATAGTGTTTCTGATATGCCAATTGTAAATCCTTTAGATCTGGAAGCAGTTTATATCCCAGTAGATTTTACTTCTGCAGAAATTATTATTTCCCATTTGATTTTTTATGACTTAAGACTACTGTTTTTAGGAAATAGTAAATGGCAGAATGAGAAATTTTTAAAGACGAATAAAACTAATTTAGTAGATTGTTTTTTCACAACACCATATTTTTTAAATAGTAATTTGCCATTAGTCTCTGAATTTACAGAATTTTATAAGGGAAAGTATTTTGAAGAACCTGATTATTTAGTAGCATCTGGCTACGAAACCACTAATCTTATTTTAAAAGCAATAGAAGAAGGTGCACAGAGTAAGGAAGATGTAAAAAATAAACTTTTAAATTTAAAAGATTTTACAGATATTACAGGAAATACTTATTTTAAAGATAAAAGATTAGTAAAGGACTTGCATATTATAGGGATTAAAGATGGAGAACTTATAGAGGTGAGATGAAATTTTCAAAAAGACTATTTTATTGGCTGCCTGTTTTAATAATTTTAGTAAGTATATTTTATATTTCCTCTAAATCAGAACTACCTCAAAATGAATTTCTAAATATCCCATTTTTAGATAAAGTTGCCCATTTATTGGAATATTTTTTATTAAGTTGGTTTCTCTTTAGAGCATTACATTATTCTGAGGGTATTAAGATAAAAAAAGCAATTTTTATTGCAATAATTTTTTCTATAATCTATGGTATTACAGATGAGATCCATCAGTATTTTGTTCCTTTAAGGGATTGTAGTATTTTTGACTGGATATTTGATTGTATTGGTGCAATACTTCCTTTTGTGAAAGATATTTTTAATATGAAAAGTTAAATTTTTTAGTTGTTAAAATATTTATTTTTTAGTATATTTAAATTATGAGAAAGAAGAAATTCATTAAAATAATCCTTATAAGTATAAATATCGTTTTAGTAAGTAGTATTTGTGGAATTATTTTTAATATTATTAATCCATTAGGTATTGAATTTAAATTAAAATCAACTTACCAAGTTCCAAAGGTTATAACTATTTATAAAAAAATAAAAAATACTCCAGCGCAGGATACTAAAGTATCGCAGGATACTAAAGTATCACAGGATACAAAGGTATCGCAAGATACAAAGGTATCGCAAGATACAAAGGTATCACAAGATACAAAGGTATCACCAGATACTGAGATATTACACAATACTACAACAATAACAGAAACACAACCTATTATAGAATATATTGATTTGAAAGAAGCAAAGAGGTTGTTTGATGAAGGAAAAGCAATTTTTTTAGATGCAAGGCCTGAATATAGATATATAGAAAAGCATATTAAAGGTGCTCTTTCTCTTTCAGCAAGTAGATTTACTCTTCAGTATGAAAATGTTAAAGATAAAATTAAAAAAGATGATATTCTTGTGGTTTACTGTAGTGGTATTGGTTGTCATTTAAGTGATATAGTGGCAAATAATTTAAAAGAAAAAGGATTTTTAAATTTAAAAGTTTTTGCTAATGGATGGGAAAGTTGGGAGGAAGCAGGATTTCCTGTTGAAGGGATTAAGGTGAAATGATGAAGGTTACGAAAAAAATAAAAAAAATTTTATCTAACCCAATACTTTTATTTTTCTTAAGAGTAATTATGGGTGTTGTTTTTATAATTGCAAGTGTTAATAAAATTATAGAGCCTGAATATTTTAAAGCAGTAATTGCTGAGTATAAAATATTGCCAGATATTTTTGTTCCACTTTTTGCAATAATTTTACCATGGATTGAATTATTATGTGGTATTATGCTTATCTTAGATATTTATACTCAGAGCAATGCTTTAATTATGCTTGGGATCTTATGCATATTTATAATAGGGATGTCAATAAATCTTTATCAAGGTATAATCCACGATTGTGGTTGTTTTGATTTATTTGGGAAAGAAGATATTAGCGTATTTACTCTTCTTCGAGATTTGATATTTATTCTATTGACTTTACCAATATTATTATATAGTAAAAATAATTTTTTACTAAAAGTTATTTAAGTTAATATAGATTTTGTCAGAAGTAAAGGGTTTTTTTGAATCCTACCACGGTATATAGGTTATGAGTATAAAAATATATAACACATTAACTTCTAAAAAAGAAGAGTTTATACCTATCCAAGAAGGGGAAGTTAAAATCTACAACTGTGGACCTACAGTTTATGATTTCTTTCATATTGGCAATGCAAGAAATTTTATAATTATAGATGTAATTAGAAGATATTTTGAATATAAAAATTTTAAAGTTACACTTGTCCAAAATATTACTGATGTAGATGATAAGATAATAAATAAAGCAAAATTAGAAGGTAAAACTCCTAAAGAAATTGCAGAAAAATATACTGCTTATTATTTTGAAGATTTAGAAAAACTTGGGATTAAAAAAGCACATATAAATCCAAAAGCAACTGAGCATATAAATGAAATAATAGAGTTAATAAAGGTTCTTATTAAAAAAGGTTTTGCTTACGAATTAGATGGTGATGTTTATTTTGATGTATCAAAAGTAAAGGATTATGGCAAATTATCTCATAAGAATATAGAAGAACTCAAAGCAGGAGCAAGAATAGAAGTAAACGAAAAGAAAAAAAATCCACTTGATTTTGCATTATGGAAGAAAGATAAAGGAGAAGGAGTTTCTTGGCATAGTCCGTGGGGAGATGGAAGACCTGGCTGGCATACGGAATGTTGCGTTATGTCTACCAAGTATTTAGGACAACCTTTTGATATACATTCAGGAGGGATTGATTTAATTTTCCCTCATCATGAAAATGAAATTGCACAGATAGAATCTGCTACTGATAAAAAATTTGTAAATTTTTGGATTCACAATGGACATTTGAATATTAGAGGAGAAAAGATGTCAAAATCTCTAGGAAATTTTTTATTGGTAAGAGATATATTAAAGAAATATAATCCAAATGTTATTAGATTTTTTATATTAACTTCTCATTACAGAAGTCCACTTGATTGGACAGAAAAAAATATTTCTAGTGCTTATAATGGATTTAAAGAATTTTATAATACTTTTTGGAGGATGAAAGGAATTTTAGAAAAACCTGTTGTAGAAAATGGTAAGATGATTATAGAACTTAATGATAAGATAAAAGAAACTAAAGAGAAATTTAATAATGCAATGGATGATGATTTTAATACTGCTTTAGCATTAAGTTCTATCTTTGAACTGATAAATTACATTAAAAACTTAATTACTAGTAAAGAATTTAAGTTAACAAGAGAAAATAAGGATATTATTAAGAATTCTTTTAATCTGTTAAAAGAATTATCCAATGTTTTAGGTTTTACTTTTGAAGAAGAAAGTATTTCTGAAGAAATTAAAAATTTGGTTAAAGAAAGAGAAAAATATAGATTTGAAAAAAATTGGCAAAAAGCAGATGAGATAAGATGTAAACTGGAAAAAGAAGGTATAATTTTAGAAGATACTCCCAAAGGAACTATAATAATTAGAAGATTTTTATGAATAGAATGATATTTGGTAAAAACTCGGTGTATGAGATTTTAAAGGATGCAAGAAGACAGATTAAAAAACTTGTAATTGCAAAGGAGTTAAAAGAAGAATTATCCGATATATTACAACTTGCAAAATCAAAAGGAATTAATCTTCAGTATCTTTCCAAAAAAGAACTTGATAAAATCAGTAAAGGAGTTTCTAATCAAGGAGTAATCCTTTATACATATCCAAAAGACTATGTATATATAGAAGATATATTATCTTATGCAAAAGAAAAAAAAGAAGCACCTTTTATAATTATTTTAGATTCTATCCAGGATCCATATAATTTAGGAGCAATTATTAGAACTAGTGAATGTTCAGGGGTTCATGGAATAATTATTCCAGAGAGAAATGCTGTCCATATTACTTCTACTGTTGAAAGAATCTCTGTTGGAGCATCAGAGTATGTAATGGTAGCCAGGGTAAGTAATTTAAATAATGCTATTGATGTATTAAAACAAAATAATATATGGAGTATTGGGGTAGAAAGAGAAGGTAAGGAGGAATATTTTAAGATGGATTTTAAAAAGCCTATTGCTTTAATCTTTGGAAGTGAAGGAGAAGGTATTAAAAAAAGTATTAAAGAAAGATGCGATTATCTGGTTAATATTCCTCTTAAAGGTAAAATCACATCTTTAAATGTATCAGTTGCTGCAGGGATTTTAATGTACGAAGTAGTTAGACAGCGCTTTTTTAGTTAAATTTATTATATCGGATGATAAGCAAATATTTTTACTTGTAAGGAGGTGGGGAATATGCTTAAAAAGGTTTTAATAGTTTTTAATATAATGATGATATTTGCTTTTTCTAAGAATATTTTTTCTGAAGAGCCTTCATTGAGAGAAACATATAAAGATAGTTTTGAAAAATTGGGAGAGGTTGCTAAACTTATACATTATGAAGAAGGGAAAGAAAGGCAAGGCCATATTGGTTTAGGTATTTCTGGTAATTTTTTATTTGAAATTAAAAGTTGGGATCCCTCTACATTAAGATATGGATTTGTTGATTTAGATTTAACTTTTTGTTTAGCTCCGAGTTTAAATATAGTTATAGGAGGGGGTTATCATAATACTAATGTTCGCTCTATAATTCCTGTCTATGGAATGTTACAGCTACTTTCTCCAGAGATGCGTCAATTGGAAAAAGAGCCAGTTAGTGTAGGTATAGAATTAGGAGTAGTGTATTATGGCTCAAGCATTAATGAGGAGTCGGTAACGAGTTTTAAGTTAGGTATTTGCAGATATCAGTTTTTTACAAAAAGATTGGCGCTAACTACAAACATAGATTGGATTACACCTTCTTTTAGAGATAATAATTTTGAATTTAAATTCGGATTTAAGTACTTTTTGTAATAGAAAAAATATTTTCAAATCCATGTTTGGAGAGGTGGCCGAGTGGTTTAAGGCGGTTGACTCGAAATCAACTGTACTCCAAAAGGGTACCGCAGGTTCAAATCCTGCCCTCTCCGCCAAAATACTATCTTAAAAAGCCTTAAAAAAAGATTTATTGACAAAAGACTTAAAGGCTATTATAATAATAACATAATAGAAAAGTTCATTAAAAAGGAAGTAATTTGAATATATACTCATATTCAAAAT
>Ga0123519_10013452_pt1 | contig 11760 bp, 6 predicted proteins | sample YelNatPaOPRAMG02_FD_87396 | JGI IMG/M metagenome (GOLD analysis project Ga0123519, IMG submission 87396) | Hot spring microbial communities from Yellowstone National Park - Yellowstone National Park OP-RAMG-02 (version 2) | ecosystem: Environmental > Aquatic > Thermal springs > Hot (42-90C) ... | reverse complement strand
TTAATGTTCAGCCCTATTCTGGTTCGCCGGCTAATTTAGAAATTTATTTTGCTTTATTAGGCCCGCCCGATAACAAAAATAAAAAAAGCGTAGACATCTTAGGGATGTCTTTATCAAACGGCGGCCATCTTACTCATGGCCACCAAGTGAATTTTTCTGGCTTAATTTACAAAACAATTCAATACGGTGTTGATAAAAAAAATCACCTCATAGATTATCAAGAAATTGAACATCTGGCTAAAAAATATAAACCAAAAATTATTGTTTCTGGCGCCACCGCTTACCCGCGCAAAATTGATTTTAAAAAATTTAGCCAAATCGCTAAAAAGGTTGGCGCTTATCATTTAGCTGATATCTCTCATATTGCTGGACTGATTGCTGCTGGCTATCACCAATCGCCATTTCCTTATGCTGATGTGGTAATGACCACCACTCATAAAACATTAAGAGGTCCACGCGCCGCCGTTATTTTTTGTCGAAAAAAATTAGCAGAAAAAATTGATAAAGCAGTTTTTCCTGGAATGCAGGGCGGGCCGCATAATAATACCATTGCCGCCATAGCCCAAATGTTTTTTGAAGTAAAACAACCTGAATTTAAAAATTATCAAAAACAAGTGATTAAAAATGCTCAGGTTTTGGCTAAATCTTTAAAAAAATTAGGTTTTAGTTTAATTACTGGCGGCACAGATAATCATTTGTTGTTAATTGATTTAAAAAATTCGCCAAATCTTTCAAAAATTCAAATTAATGGCTTGATAGCAGAAAAAAGTTTAGAAAAAGCAGGCATTTTGGCTAATCGTAATTCTGTTCCCGGCGATATCTCTCCTTTTAAACCCTCGGGCTTAAGATTGGGCACGCCCGCGATTACCAGTAGAAAAATGAAAGAAAAAGAAATGAAAAAAATTGCCGAATTAATTTACCGAGTGTTGGTCAAAAAAGAAAATCCCATCGCCATAAAACAAGAAGTAAAATATTTATGTTCTAAATTCCCCATAAAAAATAATTTCTCGCTAAAATAGATAAAAATTTCGGTGCAGTTAACTGCGCCGGGCTGGAAATAATGCTATCATTGTATTATAGTAAATGTCAGCAAAAATACCTTGATACCGTATTAAAAGACAAGGCGTGGAAAATTTTATTAAACGATTTAAAGGCGTGTCATTATGGCAAACAGTTAGAAAAACTAATGTCTCATTGACTTTCGGAAAAAGAAATAGTGATGCTCGAAAAAAGACTGGCTATTAAAGCGCTTTTAATAAGCGGGGCGTCATAACGAAATAAAAAGAATTCTTGATGTTTCCTCTCATACTATAACCGCTATCAAAAAAATTCAAAAAAAAGATTAAAATAAAACCAGTGCAGTTAACTGCACCGCTTAAACAATGCTGAATTTATTCAAAATTTAATTTATTTAAAATATAAACAAAAAATTTTCTTATTTAATTAATATGGTGAAAATAGATGGAAAAGAAATAGCCAAAAAAATCATTGAAGATTTAAAATCGAAACCAAAACCCAAAAAAATTCTGGCGGCTATTTTAGTAGGCAAAAATCCTACTTCTCTTTCTTTTTTAAATCAGAAAGAAAAAGTTGCTAAAGAATTGGGCGTTGATTTTCGAATTTATCAATTTCCGGAAAACATAAAAAACGATGATCTCCGTCGAGAAGTTAATCGTATCGCCAACCAAAAACCAGTAGGCGGAGTCATTGTCCAATTGCCTTTGCCTGAACATCTTAATAAATATTACGTCCTTAATCCTATCCCCCGAGAAAAAGACGTTGATGTCTTAAGTGAACGAGCGCTTGGCGCTTTCTATAATGGAAGAAATCCAGTTTTGCCGCCGGCCGTAGGAACAGTAGAAACCATACTGACAACCTACAACCTACAACTTACAACTTTAAAAGTTGCCGTGGTGGGTTTAGGATTTTTGGTGGGTAAACCAATAGCTGTTTGGTTAATGGGAAAATGTTCGGAAATTTATCTCTTAGATAAAGGCGGTGATTTTAAAATATTAAAAAACGCCGATTTAGTAATTACCGGCGTTGGTCAATCATATTTAATTAAACCAGAAATGTTAAAAAGCGGTACTGGCGTGATTGACTTCGGCTACAGCGCGCCGCAGGCGCGCTTGCAGACTAACGCTGATTATACGCGGACTAACGCGGAAAAAATAGAATGGCACGGAGATTTTGACGTTTCGTCAATTGAAAATTGTAAATTGGAAATTGAAAATTTATGGTATACTCCCACGCCTGGAGGCACGGGTCCGATTTTAGTCGCTAAAATTTTTGAAAACTTCTACCAATTAGCTTCTTAAAACTTCTAAAGTTTTCTTTTTTATTGCTTCTAAAAGTTTTTTGTCTTGTTTTAATTTCTCTCGGCTGGCTTCTAAGCCAACACCCAATTTTTCATTATCAAAATAATAGGTGTTACCGGTTTTTTTAACCACGCCATTTTTAATGGCTATATTTAAAATATCTCCTTCATAAGAAATGCCCTCGCCGTAAATAATATCAAACTCTGCGGTTTTAAAAGGTGGCGCCACTTTATTTTTAACAACCTTTGCCCGCGTCCGATTACCAACCACCTCTTCACCTTTTTTAATTTGAGCAATTCTCTTTAACTCTATTCTCACTGAAGCATAAAATTTTAAAGCCCGACCACCAGGCGTCGTGGTTGGTTCGCCATAACCCATCATTCCAATTTTTTCTCTAATTTGATTAATAAAAATAATTAATGTTCCTGTCCGATCAGCTAAGGCAGTAATTTTTCGTAATGCCTGGCTCATTAATCTCGCCTGGAGACCAATAAATTGAGCGCCCATTTCGCCTTCAATTTCCGCTTTTGGAGTTAAAGCCGCCACCGAATCAATCACCACAATATCAATCATCCCTGAACGCACTAAACTTTCTAAAATATTTAAAGCGTCCTCGCCAGAGTCTGGTTGAGAAATCAAAAGATCGTTTAATTTAACTCCTAACTTTTGCGCGTATTCAGGATCTAAGGCATGTTCCGCATCAATATAAGCTGCCTTACCGCCCCTTTTTTGAACCTCAGCAATGGCTTGAAGCGCTAATGTGCTTTTACCACTCATCTCTGGCCCAAAAATCTCAATAATTCTTCCTTTAGGAAAACCGCCGACCCCTAAAGCTATATCCAAAGAAAAAGAACCAGTCGGTACAACCGCCACATTAACCTTTTTAACATCACCCAACTTCATAACCGCGCCCTCGCCAAATTTATCCTGAAGAGAATCAAGAAGTTTATCTAAATCACTCCTTTTTTCTATATCTTTATCTTCTTTGTCTCTCTTCATATCACTTTCATCTCAACGCTGATAAATACTGATTAAAACTGATTTATGCTGATAATTTTATTTAAAAATCCGCATTAATCAGCTGAAATCCGTATAAATCAGCGTTTTATAATTTATCTTTTTACAAACGGTAGCAAACCCATAATCCGCGCTCTTTTAATGGCTTTGGCTAACATTCGCTGATGCTTGGCGCAAACAGCGGTATATTTAGGGTCGATAATTTTCCCTTGCGAAGAAATAAATCGTTTAAGTAATTCTACTTCTTTATAATCTATATTTTTTGAATTTTGTGAACAAAAAAAGCACTGCATAGTCGCTACGCTCCATCAACGAATAAATCAGCGAATAGCGAATTTTTTACGAATAAACGAATTTACACTTTTATAAAGCATTCTGTATGGTTTATAAACGAATTCGTATATTCGTACAGATTCGTTATTCGTTGATTTCGTTATTCGTTGATTTAGAACGGTAAATCTTCGGCTCTTATATTTTCTTCATCAATATCAATTTCTGGCAAATCTGCTTTTATTTCCATTGTTTCTATTTGGGGCTTTGCTTGTAATCCGGCGTTAGAACCTCTATCATTTTTTGGCCCAAACTGAATTCTTTCAGCGATAATTTCTGTACGATATTGTTTGCTGCCGTCTCTTCCATCCCAAGAACGTGTTTGAATTCTTCCCTCAACCAAAACTAAACTTCCTTTAGTGAGGTATTGGCTCACTATTTCGGCTTGGCGGCCAAAACGACGATATTATGAAATTGAACATCTTCTTGTCTTTCGCCTTGCTGATTCTTCCAAACGCGATTCGTCGCGATACCAAAAGAAGTCACAGACATTCCAGAAGGCAAGGTCCGAAGTTCGGGGTCTCGAGTTAAATTGCCGATTAAAAAAACTTTATTTAAATTCATACTAATTGGCTAAGCGTAAAACGTTTTTTTATATGCTTTGTGATTTGCGCTTTTATTTTAGTATCTCTTCTAATTTTTTCTCCAGCGCCTCATTGCTTAATGTCTCAACGGAAATGGTTTTTTTGGTTAGAGTTGGGGTTTTGGTTGTTTGTTTGCCTGAGGCCTTTTTAGTCGTTGAATCTTTTTCTAAAATTTTTTCTTTTTCAATAACCGGCTGAGAAATAATTATAAATCTTAAAATACTTGATTCGTTGTTTAAAAATTTAATTAAGTTATTAATTGTTTCCGGCGCACCGGAAAAATATAAATAACCAAAATAAGCGAAATTTTGTTTTTTAATTGGGTAAGCTAATTTTAGTTTTGATAATTTACCTCCATTAATAATAGTCAATTGAAAGTCATCTAATATCTTGAGAATCTTTTTTTGGTCTTCTTCTGACTTCACTAAAAAGGCAATTTCATAATTTTTAAATTCTTTATCCATACAGGTAGTAGAAATTCGAATTAAAAAACATAATTTTTTTAGATAAATTTGACCTTATATTTAACGTCCAGATAGTGAAATTCTTTAGAATTATTTTCATTCACCTTTGGCGAATCTGTCGAATTTTCACTACCTGGCATATTAATACTATAATACCTCTTAAATAATAATTAGTAAAGAGTAAGGGTTGTCTACCGGTCAAATATCAATAGTCAAAAGTCAATAATTTATCTATTGTCTGTTGTCTGTTGTGGGTTGTTGGTTTTCCGAAAGCCGGTGCCAGCCGGAATTAAACGACCAATAATCACATTTTCTTTTAATCCTCTTAGATAATCTATTTTCCCTTCGCAGGCCGCCATTGTTAAAACGCGAGCCGTCTCCTGAAAAGAAGCGGCTGAAAGCCAGCTTTCAGTTGAAAGAGCGGTTTTGGTAATGCCCATTAAAAGTTGTTTTGCTTTGGCGGGCTTCTTTTTATGTTTTTTTGCTTCTTGATTAGCCTCGATAAATCTTGATTCTTCAACAATTTCTCCAACCACAAAATCAGTCTCCCCGGGATCAGTAATGATTAATCTTGAAAACATCTTTTTAATAATAATTTCGATGTGTTTATCGCTAATATTTGTTCCCTCAGAAACATAAATCTTCTGAACCTCATTTATAATGTAACGCTCGACTGCTTCTCTGCCTTTCAATTCAAAAAGCTCTCTTAAATCAATACTTCCCTCACAAAGCTGATCACCTTTCTTAACCTCTTGTTTTGGTTTAACGAAAATAGTATTGGTTCGAGGAATATTGTATTCTATTATTTTTGTTTTTTTAGATTGTTTATTTTTTGACAAAACCTTTAATTTAATCACCTTTAAATTTCCTTTTTCTTCGATATCCTCAATCACTCCATCAAATTCGGCTAATGGCGCCATACCCTTAGGTGTTCTTACTTCAAAAAGCTCTTGGACACGCGGCAAACCATGAGTAATATCTGCTCGGGCTACGCCGCCCGCGTGAAAGGTTCTTAGGGTCAATTGTGTGCCGGGTTCACCAATGGATTGAGCAGCGATAATTCCGACTGCCTCACCTAACTTAATCGGCTCATTTCGTCCCAAATCAAGACCGTAGCACTTCGAGCAAACACCATAAAGGGTTTTGCAAGTAATAGGCGAACGAATTTTTACAGATTCAATTTTTGATTTTTCAATTAATTCTGCTGCCTGACGATCAATAATCTCATTCGCTCTGACAATTATTTTATTATCAATCTTAATATCCTGACAACTTGTTCGACCAAACAATCGCCTGCGAAAATTATAACCAAAACTTTCTCCATCTGAACGATAAACTTCGATTCCATCATCTGTTCCGCAATCATCTTCTCTGATAACTAAATCTTGAGCCACATCAATTAGCCGACGCGTAAGATAACCAGCCGAAGCGGTTTTTAAAGCAGTATCAATTAATCCTTTTCGAGCACCATGAGTATTAATGAAAAACTCCAAAACATCTAATCCTTCTTTATAAGATGATTTAATGGGCAACTCAATCGTTTCACCTTTAGGATTTTGAACTAATCCTTTTATCCCGGTCATCTGTACTGGCTGCGACCAACTACCACGCGCACCTGAATCAATAATAGAATAAACCGAACTATAAGGATTTAAGGATTGGGGGACTTTTTGACTAATCTCAGCCACTGCTTTTTCCCAAATCTCAATGGTTTTGACACGAAACTCTGCGCTGGTCAAAAGACCATCCTCATATTGTCTTTTAGCTATTGTCACTCTCTTCTCTGCTTCTTTTAATATCTTTTCTTTCTCGGGCGGAGTCACTAAATCATCCATGCCCCAACTAATACCTGACAAACTCGCCCAATAAAATCCTAAGTTTTTAATCTCGTCTAAAATCGGCCAAACTTTTTGAGGCTCATATTTTTCTATTAACGAAGAAACTAATTTTTGCAACTCTTTCTTATTTAAGGTTTTATTAATAAAACCAAAATCTTTCGGCAAGATACCATTAAAAATAAGACGGCCCACGCTTGTTTCTATAAATATCGTCTCGCCTGAATGAGAAACATTATGTTTTTTCGCGCTTAATTTGCCTCTACTTTTTACCTCAGCTTGTGTCTGATCTAATTCTTTAACATGAATTTTAATGGGTTCGTTAATTTTTAGATAACCGAGTTCATGCGCCAACATCGCTTCCTCAATGCTTGAGAAAACCTTAATCTGATCATTGTTAGTATCGTGAATCCGTGTTAAGTAATAACAGCCCAACACAATATCTTGAGTAGGAGTCACAATTGGTTCTCCGGTGGCTGGCTTTAAAAGATTATTACTAGAAAGCATTAATTCCGTCGCTTCTTTTTGGGCTTCATCTGTTAATGGTAAATGAACCGCCATTTGATCGCCATCAAAGTCAGCATTAAAACCAGTACAAACCATTGGTGGAATTCTAATACACAAATCTTCAATTAGGATCGGTTTAAACGCTTGAATTCCTAAACGATGCAGAGTGGGCGCACGATTTAAAAGAACTTTTTTATCGCTAATTACTTCTTCTAACATCGCCCAAATTTCTGGCGGGGCAATTTCAATTAAACGATTAGCGTTTCTAATATTATACGCTAACCCATTTTCAATAATTTTATTGATCACAAACGGCTTAAAAAGTTCAAGCGCCATTTTTTTAGGGATGCCTGCCTCATTAAGTTTTAACTCCGGGCCAACCGCAATCACCGACCGACCGGAATAATCGACTCTTTTTCCTAAAAGATTCTGCCTAAATCTCCCCTGCTTGCCTTTTAGTATATCGGCTAAAGAGCGGAGCGGGCGACGTTGACTAGATAACTGAGGTTGATTACCGAAGTGAGTAGTATTATCAATTAAAGCATCAACCGCTTCTTGTAACATTCTCTTTTCATTAGTAATAATAATCTCTGGCGCTTTTAATTCGATTAATTTCTTTAAACGATTATTACGATTAATCACCCGACGATATAAATCATTTAAATCAGAAGTGGCAAAACGACCGCCATCTAAAGCCACCATCGGCCGAAGATCCGGCGGCAAAACCGGCAAAACTGTTAAAATCATCCACTCTGGCCGAAAGTTATTCTTTATAAAAGAACGAATTAATTTAAGGCGGGAAAGTAGATAGCGCTCTTGAGTAATGTCTTTTACGTTTTCTAATTCTTTTTCAATTTTAGAAGCCTCTTTCTTTAAGTCGATGTTTTCTAAAATTTTTCTTACGGCCTCAGCGCCGCTACCCGCCTCGAAAACATAAGCAAAGCGTCGCGCTAAATTAAAATATTCATTCTCGGTAAGAATTTTACCTGTTTTTAAGGAAAGTAGTTCTTCTTTAGATTTAAGATAAGCGTTTTTTAATTCGTCTAACTCCTCTCCTTTAACAGTTGAGGCCTCGCGTGATTTAAATTCTCTTTTTAATTCTTCTAATGCTTTTTTTCTATTCTCTTCATTAACATTAATCACAATGTAAGCGGCGTAATAAATTACTTTTTCCAATTTTTGAACAGAAATATCCAAAAACAAACCTATTTTTGAAGGAATGGTTTTTAAAAACCAGATATGGGCGATGGGGGTGGCTAATTTAATATGTCCCATTCTTTCGCGCCTCACAGAAGAACGGGTCACCTCAACTCCACAACGATCACAAATTATTCCTTTATAACGAATGCGACGATATTTACCGCAATAACACTCATAATCTTTAGTGGGGCCAAAAATGCGCTCAGAAAAAAGACCGTCTTTTTCTGGACGTTGAGTACGATAATTAATTGTTTCTGGTTTTAAAACTTCTCCATAAGAACAACTAAGAATTTCTTCGGGAGAGGTAATTTTTAATTTTAGGGCATTAAAATTCATAATGTTTTACTAAATCAACGAATAACGTTTTCGCCAAAGGCGAGCCCTCAGAGGGTTGATATACGAATTTACGCTTTTTAAAGTAAGGTTCCGCAGAATTTTAAACGTATTCGTATATTCGTACAGATTCGTTATTCGTTGATTTTTTTATCTGCTGATTTATTTATTTTGTCTAGTTCTTCTACATCTAATCCTAAAGCCTTTAATTCGTTTACTAAAATATTAAAGGCTGAAGGGGTGCTTGGATTTTTAATTTTTTCTCCCTTAATAATCGACTCGAAAGCTGCGGCTCGACCTAAAACATCGTCTGACTTAATGGTTAACATTTCTTGAAGCGCATGTGCCGCTCCATAACCCTCTAATGCCCAAACCTCCATTTCTCCAAAACGTTGACCACCAAATTGTGCCTTACCGCCTAAGGGCTGTTGAGTAATTAATGAATAAGGACCGGTAGAGCGCATATGAATTTTGTCTTCCACTAAATGATTTAATTTCATCATATAGATATAACCAACAGTAATTGGTTGAGGAAATGGCTTGCCGGTTCTTCCATCGTAAAGCGTTACCTTGCCGGTTTCTGAAAAACCTGCTTTTTTTAATTCTTCTTTAATTTGATTTTCAGTAGCGCCAACAAAAACAGGGGTAATAGCGCGGTAATTAAGTTTATGGGCTGCCATTCCTAAATGGGTTTCTAAAATCTGTCCCAAATTCATTCTTGAGGCAATACCCAAAGGATTTAAAATAATATCAACCGGCGTGCCATCTTCTCAATAAGGCATATCTTCAATAGGCCTTATTTGAGAAATTACTCCTTTATTTCCATGCCGACCAGCCAATTTATCGCCTGCCCTTACTTTTCTTAATTGAGCAATATCAATTTGAATTCTTTTAATCACGCCGGGCTCAAGTTTATCGCCACGATCAACAGAAAAAATTTTAATCCCTACCACTCGACCAGACTTACCATGAGGAACAACTAAAGAAGTATCTCTGACATCAGCTACTTTTTCACCAAAAACCGCTCGTAAAAGTTTTTCTTCGGCGGTCAATTCTATCTCTCCTTTTGGAGAAATTTTACCTACTAAAATATCGCCTGCATTTACCTCGGCGCCAATTCTGATAATTCCTTCCTCATCAAGATTTTTAAGTTTTTCTTCTGGCACATTGGGAATATCTGGGGTGGTTATCTCTGGTCCTAATTTAGTATCGCGAACATCGCAATAAAAGTCTTCAATATAAATTGAAGTTAAAAGATCTTCTCTCCTTACTCTCTCAGAAAGAATAATCGCGTCTTCAAAATTGGCGCCCTCCCATGAAATAAAAGCCACTAAAAGATTTTGACCTAAAGCAAGAACGCCATCTTCGCTTGAAGAACAATCAGCCAGCACCTTTCCTTTTTTAACTTTTTGACCTTTCTTAACTAATGGTCTTTGAGAAATACAGGTATAATGATTTGATCTTCTAAATTTATAAAGAGTATATGTTCTTTTTTCTCCGGTGGTTTCTTTAACGACAATAGAACGGCCGTCAACTCCTATGACCTCGCCATCGTTTTCGGCAATCACTAATCGACCAGAATCAAAAGCCGCTTTTTCTTCTATGCCGGTAGAGACTAAAGGCGCTTGAGGTTTTATTAATGGCACAGCCTGACGTTGCATATTAGAACCCATTAATGCTCGGTTAGCATCGTCGTGTTCCAAAAAAGGAATTAAAGAGGCAGCCACGCCCACTACCTGATTAGCGGCCACATCAATAAATTCTACTTCTTTTTTAGAACAGGTCATTGGTTTAGTATTAAATCGTACCTCAACCATTTCTTCAATAATATTTCCTTCGTTGTCTAACTTAGTACTACCCGGCGCGATTTTGTATTTCTCCTCCTCTAAAGCATCCATCCACACTACCTCTGGTGTAACCTTGCCGTTTTTAACTTTTAGATATGGGGTCTCTAAAAACCCAAATTCATTAATTCGGCTATAATTAGCAAGGTGGCTAATCAAACCAATATTTTGCCCCTCTGGCGTTTCAATCGGACAAATCCTACCATAGCAGGAACTATGCACATCGCGCACCTCAAAACCAGCACGTTCTCGAGTTAACCCGCCTGGCCCCATCGCCGAAAGCCGCCTTTTATGCTCCAGCTCAGAAAGGGGATTAACCTGATCCATAAACTGAGAAAGTTGTGAAGAAGAAAAGAATTTCTTTACGACAGCCATTAATGGTCGCGCGTTAATCAATTGCGCAGGTGTGATAGTTTCTAAATCTAAAGTAGACATTCTATCTTGAACTACTCGGCGCAGCCTGGCAAAACCCACATAAAGCCGATCCTGAAGCAGTTCTCCAACGCCTCTGACGCGGCGATTACCTAAATGATCAATATCATCGGGTTCGGCTAAAGGATTGTTGTTTAACTTAATAATTTCTTTAACAGTTAGAATTAAATCTTCTAACTCGAGGAGTTGGCCTGATTTGCTTTTTATGCCCAATCTTTGATTTAACTTAAATCTTCCCACTGAAGAAAGGCTATAACGATCAATACGATGAAACATAGCATCAATTAAACTCTTAGCGTTTTCTGGGGTGGCTAAATCGCCCGGCCTAAGCCTTTTATAAATTTCACTATATGATTCAAGAGCATTTTTTGCTAAATCTTTTTTAATGGTTGACTCAATAAATTTTAAAGACCCAACATCAACATCGCTAAAAATTTTAATAATTTCTTCGTTGTTTTCTAAGCCAAAAATTCTTAAAAGATCAGTAACCGGCGCTTTACGATGACGATCAATTTTAACCCCGATCATCCCATCAGGATCAGTGCTAAATTCTAACCAGGCGCCACGATTAGGAATAATTTTGGCCCCAAAAAGTTTTTTTCCTTTAAAAACCTCAGCCGTAAAGAAAACACCAGGCGAACGAATTAACTGAGAAACAACCACTCTTTCAATGCCGTTAATAATAAAAGTGCCATTTTTTGTCATCGCAGGAAAATCGCCTAAATAGACTTCTTGTTCTTTAACATCTCTTGTTCGATGATTAACCAACTTAACCTTCACTCTTAATGGCGCTTCATAAGACAACCCCTTTAACCAAGAAGTTTCTTCGTCGTATTTTGGTTCGTCAAAATAATAATCCAAAAAATAAAGCTCTAAATCTTTCCCGGAATAATCTC
>Ga0123519_10013450_pt1 | contig 11761 bp, 9 predicted proteins | sample YelNatPaOPRAMG02_FD_87396 | JGI IMG/M metagenome (GOLD analysis project Ga0123519, IMG submission 87396) | Hot spring microbial communities from Yellowstone National Park - Yellowstone National Park OP-RAMG-02 (version 2) | ecosystem: Environmental > Aquatic > Thermal springs > Hot (42-90C) ... | reverse complement strand
TGTGGCGGAGCGGGAGCGCAAGGTGTGGAAGCCTCCAGCGGATCATCCTTGGCGGAGGAGTTGGAAGGTAAGGGGGTCTGTGATACAATCGAAGCGTTTGGATATGTGACATTTCAAACTGGGAATTAAATGTGACTCGCCATTGGTAACAACAGCTCCTACCAGCTCGATTACTTGGGCGAATGGCTGCAGTGTCACGGAAGATGGTCTCCGCAGCCTGAGAGCGAACGCATGTGGTTCAACTGCTTCTGGCACGCGGAATGCGTGGTGCCTCGTCCTCATGTTACTGCCTTTGCCGACGGTCATGTGAAAGTGATTATGTCGGAAGAATACAACCGCTATGTAAGCTTGCGGGAAGCCGCGTGTCCATAGGGAGGTGGGATAGAGAAGGGATACAATGACGTCGCGTGTCCGTGAGGTCGTGGAATCTGGGCGGGCGGCCGACGCCGCCCGCCTGCCGTAATGAAAGGAGCGGAATCGGTGGATGTGCAAGTATTACATCGCGTTGTGCTGGAGGCGGTGCGCCGGGCTTGCCGATGGACGCCGCCGTGCAACTGGGATGCCGGGCAATGGAAAGAAGAGCTGCAGAGCGTGGCATACCTCGCCGCGCTGGAGGCGCAACGGGACTACGACCCTGCCCGGGGCGTGGCTGAAGAGCAGCTTGTCCTGAGCCGCACGCTGTCTGCCCTGCTCACATACTACCGCAGAGAGTGGCGCTTCGCCCAGCGATGCAGTTTACTTGTTGTTGCCCCTGAAAACGAGGGGGACTGCGAACACAACCTGTTGGAGCAAGAGCCTGACCCCGAGGCGGAGCGGTTCGTGGAAGACATCTGCCGTTCGGACGCTTTGCAGCGGGCGATGCGTCGCCTCAGCGCACGCGAACGGGAGGTGCTGTACCTCTACTTCTGGGAACAGCTGACCGACCGCCAGATTGCCGAGCGCATCGGTATCGCCCCAGCCTCGGTCAGCGTGTATAAGGACCGGGGTCTGGGCAAAATCCGCTCGGTTCTCGACCTTATCCGTCCACCCACCCCTTCCTGAACCCCCTTAGAGGAATCCTCTCTGGAATGCCGAACTGTTCTCTATCTCAACCGCACTTGCCTGTGGATACCACACGGCGGCAGCGGGGAGGCAATATCGTCACAAAGCATGACCATCTCGCGCACCCATCCGATAGTGGCAGTGATTCTCGCGGCGGGGCGGGGCACGCGCATGAAGGCGTCCCACCTGCCGAAAGTGTGTTTTCCCATCGCGGGTGTGCCTGCCATCGCGCGGGCGATCGAGGCGTACGTGCGCTGCGGCATCCGGACGCACTGCGTGGTGGTGGGACAGGGCGCGGAAGCCATCATGGGTGTGTTGAAAGACCTGCCCGGACAGCGCATCTACGCCCATCAGCCCGAGCCTCGGGGCACGGGACACGCCACCCGCGTGGCGGTTGATCTGTTGCAGTCGCTGGGTTACGCAGGCGACGTGCTGGTAGTAGCAGGCGACAAAGTTATAGAGGAAGCCTTCCTCGCGCGGCTGATAGACACCTTCTACTCGACCCGCGCCGACCTCGCCTTCGCGGTGGGTAGTGTTTCAGACTTCCCCACTTCCGGGCGCGTGGTGCGCGATGCGGGGGGCAGAGTGTGCGCCATTGTGGAGGTGTTTGACCTCGCGCGGGCACAGGTATTGCGTTCGCTGCGGGAGGCGACGCAGAATGCTCCCCTCACCGCCGAGCAGGCGAGACGCCTCGTCGCCCGCGCGTTCCCGCAGGAGAGAAAAGCGGCGCGTGCGCTGGGTGACCTCTGGCAGGATATCGAGCGCGGCGAGGTTATCCCGCCGGAAAGGATACCGCAGGAGGACGGGATTCGCTCCGGGCACGCCGTTCTGCCGGTGGAACAGGTGGAAAGCGCTCAGGAGGCGAACCTGTCGGTCTATCTGTTCCGCGCCCCCCTGCTCTACGATGCGCTCAGCAGACTGTCCGCCGACAACGCCCAGGGCGAGGAGTACCTCACCGACATCGTGGCGTTGCTGGCGCAGCGCGGGGCGAACATCCAGACCGTGCCGGTCGCCTATCCCGAAGAGGCGATGGCTTTCAACACCCCCGAAGAGCTGCAGGCTATCGAGCGTTACCTCACCACCCGCGGCGGGGTGCAGGTACAGGAACCGGTGCGCGGGGTGCGCACCGTCAGCCGGTGGCTCGCCGCTTTAGAGGCGGGCGATGCGGATATCCTGCGCCGACTGCGCGAGACATACGGCGGAGACGATGCCACCGCCGAAAACAAGCGCCGCTGTCTGCTGGCGTTGCTGGCCCTGCACCTGCAACGTTTTGGCGACCAGCCGGTGGTGATAGCGCGCGCCCCGGGCAGGGTCAACATCATGGGCAGGCACATCGACCATCAGGGCGGGCACGTCAACATGATTGCCATCGACCGCGACGTGCACGTGGTGGTGGGCTTGCGCCCGGACCGGCAGGTGCACCTGCAGAACCTGCGTCCGAAAGAGTTTCCGCCGCGCGAGTTCTCGCTGGATGACCTGTTGCAGGGTTATCAGCCGGGCGCGTGGGTGGAGTTTGTGAACAGTACGGCGGTGCTACAGGCGGCCGCAGCCGCCCGCGGCGAGTGGTCGCAGTATGTCAAAGCCGCCTGCGCCCGTTTGCAGGCGCATTTCGCCGACTTCCGCCTGCCCGGCTTCAACCTGAGCGCGGACGGAGATGTGCCCATCGGCGCGGGGCTGAGCTCCTCGTCGGCGGTGGTGGTGGCGACAATGGAGGCACTACTGCATCTGAACCGCTTTACCCTGCCGCCGGAGCAGTTCGTGGATTTATGCGGGGAAGCCGAATGGTACGTGGGCACGCGCGGGGGCGCAGGCGACCACGCGGCGATGAAATTCGCACAGCGCGACGCCGTCGTCACCATGCGCTTTTTCCCGTTTCAGGTGATGGGAACCACCCCCTTCCCCAAAGGATATCGCTTCCTTGTGTGCCATTCGCACCAGCAGGCAAAAAAGACCGCCGGCGCACGCGACCAGTTTAACCACCGCGTGGCGTGCTACCATCTGGGCAGAGAGTGGCTGAAGCACACCTTCCCGCACCTTGCACCGCGTATCGAGCATCTGCGCGATGTGAACACCGAGCAGCTAGGCATCTCGCTTGCCGAGCTCTACCGCCTGCTGAGCCACCTGCCGGAGACTGTCGAGAGACAGGAGATAATGGAACGCCTGCCCGCCGAGCGCGTGATGCCCTACCTGAGTACGCATGACGAGAAACTGAACCAGTATCCCCTGCGTTCGGTGGTGATGTTCGGGCTGGCAGAATGCGAGCGCAGCCGCCGCACCGCCGAAGTGTTGCGCGATGGGCAGCTGTCCACATTCGGACTGTGGATGAACCGCTCGCACGACGGCGACCGTGTCGCCCGCTGGAACGGAGACGGCAGTGAGTACCAGCCGTTCCAGATGGACTACTCCGACGCCGCCCTGCAAAGCCTGTCTCGGCGGGCGGAAGTTCGCGCCAGAGATGCTGATCTGGTACTGCAACCGGGCGCATACGCCTGCAGCACCCCCGAAATCGACTGGATGGTGGATGTCGCCATGCAGGTGCCCGGTGTGCTGGGCGCGCAGATACTGGGCGCGGGGCTGGGAGGTTGTATTCTGGTGCTGGTGCGCGAAGACGCCTGTGACGCCGTGCAACAGGCGATCATCGACCGCTACTACGCGCCCCGCGGGCTGGAACCCGATATGTTCGTGTGTCAGCCTGTAGCGGGCAGTGGTATCATCGCCGTCCCGTAAGCGACCAGCCCCCTTCTCCAGAGACAGGTCTCCCGCCGAGCCGTAAACCCCTCCCCGCCTGCGGGGAAGGCTGAGGAAGGCAAAATCCATCCACGCGGATAGGGCTGGGGGAGTCGGCTCACCGGGAGGTTCGCTCTCCAGTTTGTGCGCGCAACTCACGGCTTACCGGCTTTCTCCCCGAATCCAGTCTATCTCCACCTCCGTATTAGCAGCAGACCCCGGATCCAAGCGGATACCGGTAATCGTCTGCCCTCGCCACAGCGGATGCTCCCCGACAGGCAGAACCACCTCATGCCACTCGCCATCCAGCGGTAACTCGAACTGTATTACCTTGCTTTCGTCAAAACCGGGCGAGCGGAGGGTTGTCCAGTAGAACTGTCCTCCTCGTCCTCCTGTGCCGCGCAGGCGGATGCGGATGGAGCGGATGGTGTCACCGTCCAGCCGGCACAGTGGACGCACCATATACGGGTCGCCACCGGTGGAACGAGTCAGCAGCGAGCCGTGCCTAACCTGCAACGGCTCCAAGTCGTTCGCTGCCTCCCAGCCTTCGGTGTCCTCTTCGAACTCGAACCTGAGCTCCGTCATGACGCGAGGGAATGCTGGTATGTTCGCCCTCTGCACACCGCGAACTTCCACCGTGACCTCCGCGTCCGAAGCGAGCCATACTACCAGTGCACGGTGCGCCTGCGAGTACTTCCAGCAGCTTTCCGCACGAGATTCGGGAGTCAAACGCTCCACCTCCGGCAAAGGTTGTCCCCGCAACAGAACCTGCGCCGGACGAGACACGCCGCTTATCAGCAGGTTGCCGCGCTCGCCTTTCGGGTGGCGCAGCACCACGCGCAGGGTCTCACCCGACTCGCTTGCCTGCATTTTCACCGCGCGACTGCTGACACGGATGCCGCTGGGAAGGCGCAGGGTGCGAGGCTCTTCCTCATGCCCCAGAAAGTGATAGACGTTTTTGAGTATCTGGCGCGGGGCAAAGTCCCACGCCGCGCGCGCATTGGTAATGGTATGGTAGCTGTCGGGCCACAGGGCAAGGTTCTTGCCGGAAGTGGATTGCTGGTACATGGCACAGCGCGTGATGCCCAGCGCGACCTGCTTCCACAACGCCGGAGCCGTTTTGTCGGTTTCGCATAGCTTCAGCAGCGCGTAGGCATAACGCAAGCCGTTCCACTGCACGATGTTACCGAACCAGCTCGCCATGTACAGGCTCGCCCCGAAGACAGGGATAGAACCGTAGCGCATCCAGGGCTTTCCGGGTGCGTTCCACACATAGACGAAGGGCAATCCTGCCCGTGCCCAACGGCGCGCTTCTGTGAGCCAGTGCGGGTTACCGCTGAACCAGTAGCCCTCGATATAAGCGTCGATGGCATCGGCGGCGGCGAGGATGTCGGGAGTATGCACCGGCACCTCCCACACCTGCGCCGCGCGCGGGATGGTGAAGCGACGCATGAACTCCAGAGTCTTCGCCCCGGCGCGATACGCCTCCACGCTGCCGGAGATTCGGGCGTAGCGCAAAATCTCATAGGCATTGCGAGCGCACGTACCCAGCTCCACCGCGTCGGGTGGTCCAAGCAGGTGGTAGTCGTAGCCCTTGAACACGCCGGTGTCGCGTCGGTCAGCGTCGAAGCCCCAGGAACCATCGGTGTTCTGGGACTGCATCAGCTCCAGTGCCCGAGAACGCAGGAAAGACAGGGTGTTCTCAGTATCACCATGCTCGAACTGCATGTCCTCCGCCTGCGGAACGCCCACCATACTCACCCGAGGTTGGGTCTTTGCCACCAGCGCGCGCCACGTTGCAGCTTCGGGATGGTTGGGCAGGATGGTCAACGCCTTCAACAGGTCATACACATAGTCCAGCCGAAAAGCCGGGCGCGACCATATCCCCGGTCCGCCCTGAAACGGCAGCCAGCCTTCCTCGTCCGAGACCCACAACGAATCGGTATACGCCTTCATGCTCCAGGCAATCTGCCTCAGGTCATCACCCTGCGGGGCAGGTAGCGGCGGGTCCGGACGGAAGTGCGCGAACCAGGCATCCACTACGCTCAGCGCGTCCTTCGCCTGAGGATGGACGACCACAAGCGCGCTGAGACGCAGGTAGCCATCGGGCGTCACACGGAAGGGCTTTTCCGCTGTCAGACGATTCTCACCCAGCCCCGCAGGCACGTTGGGCGCCATAAGACCTAACCGGTGTGTCGCCGTCCCCTTTAGCCTGTCGGGTACGGCAAACACCGGCTGCGGCATCCTCTGTCCTTTAGCCCAGCTGTCATGCACATCCCACAGTAACCCCACCGCTGCCATCGGCGTTTTCACGCCCATCGCGGGGATGGTTACTTTGTGCGGGTGGGGCACGAAGCGAATCCGGTCGGGGTGGTCGGTGGCGATGTCCAGGTCGCTGCTGCTCACCTCGTGCGCGGTCAACCACTCCAGACCGGGGAAGAGGGCTTCCTGTTTGGCATCGGCGGTGCTACCGTCGCCAACCAGTAGCACAGGTCCCTCAAACGCCAGTACATCGCGCGGCTTGTCAGGAACGCAGGCGTACTCCATCTTGAGGGTGTGCACGTCCACAGAGCGAACGCGGAGCGTGAAAGTCCAGCGCGCGCCAGCGCGGTCGCGTGTGCTGCTGCCAAGCCTGACCGGAGCGGACGAGACTGTTCGCCCAGGTGCTGAATAGTGTGCGAAGAGCCGTTGCACCGAGCCATCGGGTAGTTTCACCACCACGCTGCCCAGGTGAGGCATTCGCGCCACCACCCGGCTGCCCACGCGCAGTTCGCCAATGGTGCGGTCAGAACCCTGCCGTATCCAGAGTGCACCCGCCACCCGATGCGCGGGCCGGTTGATGGCATCGGTAACGGTAAGCGTGCCTGTGGAGTTTTGCGAGGATGTCTCCGGCGCGCGCAGAGCGCAATGCACCTGCCACTCGCCCAGCGAAGAGCCAGCGCGTATCTTCCAGCGCACAGTTGCCTTTCCTCCGGGCGCAATTGGTGCCACCTTCTGCATGTTGCTTCCTACAACGGTGAGCGGAACGCGGGAAGGCAAGGCGCAGCGCAACTCCACCCCTTCCGCGATAGCCACACCCCGATTGTGCACCGTCGCCACGATTTCAGCGGTTCCTCCGGGTGCAACCATCGCAGGCTTCATCAGCACGCTCTGCAGCTCCACCCGCGGTGCGAGCCGGAAGGTTTCTTCCGCGCGCTCTTTACCGTCAGTAGCCGTCAGATACAGGGTGGAAGGTTTCAGCACACCCTGCACCCGCCACCGAAAGGTAATCCCATCCTCGGGCGCCGCAGTGCGAGCTTTCGGTACGCGCAGAGGCTCTACACGCCAGCCATCGGGGGCACGCACCGTCACTTGCACCGGCTGAGAAGGGGTATCGCCTGCATTGGTGATGGAGAAGGTAAACATGCCTCCCCTATCAGGAGCGGATGCATCGGGATAGAAGTGCATCTTTTCGAACTGTAGCACCGCCCCGACACGTTCCACATATTCCATATCGTCCACAATCAGCACGGCAGCTCCACCCGTCAGCCGCACGCCCACGTGCACCCATTTCACCTTCGGGTTGTCCGTGAAGTCATAGACCAACTTGCCCTGATGCCATCGACCGTCGCCCGCATGTTGATGCGGTATCTGGTAAATCGCCCTCGACGAGCCGGTGTCCTCGAAGGGGCGCGTGCTCATCGGGATAACCTGAACACTCACCGACGCGCCCGGCGAAGCGGACACCAGCTTGTACCAGAAGACGATGCCCCCTCTGCGCTCGGCAAGCATCTTACCCTGTTGCCCGCTGTCGGGCATCCAGTCGCGGTTCAAGCCGATTTCGGGCGGCACGTTTGGTCCAGCGCCGCGCTCGAAGCGCAGGGCATACTTGCCCGAGTGGGCATCGGTGGTCACAGTCACCGTTTCGCCCAGCAGCTGCCAGTCGACGGGTCTGCCCTGTGCATCCAGAATCTCGAATCCGCCGTTGGTCACAGGGTTTTGCGCGAAGCACAGCGTGCAGCCCATCATAAACAGAAACAGAACAAGCACCAGCGTTCGGGACATGTTTGTACTCCTGCCTCCCTCGCGGAGCGGGGAAAGTGGTTTGCACATTGATAAAACCATCCGTTGTTCGAAAATGAGGGTCGGACACCGTTACGGCTACCACACATATTATTGTAACAGGCTTTTCGCTTAACCTCAAGAGGCGTGCAGGCAGATGCGTTACACACGGGCTGCTTGCGCCGTAAGAAGCTGTGGAACGGTTGCAGGATTTGGCAATTATTTAAAAATAGTTACTATTAGTCTACAAAAATTTTTTATAAGATTGAAAAATTACTTTTTCGTATGGTATTATATATGCAGTCAACCATCAATGGAAGGAGGATACCAGGTTGAAACGGTCAAGAGGTTTCACTCTCATCGAGTTGTTGGTGGTTATCGCGATTATCGCGATACTCGCCGCGATTTTGCTACCGGTTTTCGCTCAAGCGCGAGCACAGGCACACGGCGCCAGTTGTGTGTCGAACCTTCGCCAACTATCAGTAGCCTCACTGATGTATGCTCAAGATTACGACGAGGCGCTTCCGGGAGTGTTTATGGGCTACGACATCGGTGAGGGATTTCAAACTACTTACCTTCAGACACTTGTACCGTATCACAAGAGCGTCGCTATAGGGCAGTGCCCTGCTGCAGCCCAGCATGGCTACTGTTGGCCGGCAGGGACAGACCCGTGTGCACGATATCTGCCCTGGGACTACACTGTCAACATCAGTCTGATTTTCTCCGTTCGGCCCACCAGCCCTTATCAGGGAACCCTGTGGCGCACTTTGGGGCAGTTAGAGCGCGCTGGCGAAACCCTCTTGCTAACTGATCACGACGGTGCATGGAAACCCCACCTACTCTGGAGGCACTTCGATTGCGAAGTCACAGGGATTTGTTTGCAGGGGGCACACAACAGGCATGGCGAGGCTGCTTTCTACCGCCGACATCGGAACGGAGTGAATGTGGCTTTCGCGGATGGGCACGCGAAATGGGTGCGTACACCAGCCGGCTTGATTAGTGTGGACGCTGGCGGCACGATGCGATACACTCCCTACCATCAGGAGGGCATCCGAAGGTGAAAGCCCGAACGCTGATGCTGCTTGTTGCCTGTGCCCTGCTTGCGTTGGCGATTTCCGCTTGGCTGAGTTGGCGTACCACGCACGCCTCTCTCAGCGTGAAACAGGCGCAGGAGCTGCAGATGGAGGAACTGCGCGGCATCGCGCAAGCAACCACTCCCTCCAGTAACGTCAAACCGCTGTATCAGCCCCCCCAAGGCTTTGTCAAACCTAACATCGCGACAGGAGGTGACTCTAAATGAACATGAGAAGGTTTGCGTTAGCATGTGCCACCCTGCTCTTGATCGGGGTGTGGTGCAGCACATGGGCGCAGGAGAAAGCACAAAATACCGACACGACGGCAGTGAAGGCAACGAAACAGGCTGGCATGGCGCTTGTTATCGTCGGACACGGCATTCCAGCCTCCGACTTCTCGCGAGACAAACTGCGAAAAATGATGGAACTGGAGCGGCAGATTGAGCTGGCGGGAGGAGAGGACAAAGTGCCTGCCAGCGTGTTAAGTGAGTTCCGTGCGCTCGAGCGGGAATGTCGGCGCCATCCACGCACTCCACAAAACGACCCATACAACGCCGCCGTCGAGCGGGTCGCACAAGCGATTGTCAACTCAAAACGATTCGACCACGTGTTGGTCGCACACAACGAGTTCTGCGGGCTGGATGTGGAGGAAGCCATCGAGCTCGCGGTTCAACAAGGCGCCAAACGCATCCTGGTTTTCACTACAATGGTCATTCCTGGCGGCATGCATTCGGAAGTGGACATTCCCATGAAGGTGGCACGCGCCCAAAATCGGTTCCCCAACGTGCAGGTAGAGTATATCTGGCCAGTCTCTATAGATTCGATAGCCAACCTGATACTGCACGAGGTTGACCGCCACATCGCCAAAGATTCCAAGTAGATTCACGAGCTGGGGTGCTTAGACACCTTACGCACCCCAGCTATTTTCGCAAACTCCCTTGCAAAGCCCCCGTTGCTCACGCTATACTGGTAGCGTAAGGACTTTGTCGCCCCGAGCGTGAACCGAGGGTGCAGATGCAGACCACGAAAGCGAAGAAAAAACAGTATCAACAGGTAGTGCGTGAGTTTCACCAAAGGATCGAAGACGCACTGGGGCAACCCGTTCAAGTTGTTCTGTTTGGCTCGTGTGCGCGCGGCACGGCAACCGAGGATTCCGACGTCGATGTTCTGGTGGTTGTTTCTCATCTCGACGCCCGTACCGAAGACATCATCGGCGACATCGCCTGGGAAGTGGGTTTCGAAACGGGGCTTGTGTTCTCAGCCATTCCGTTGTCCGAACAACAGCTCAGTCTGCTGCGGTACTCTCCCTGGTTCCAGTCGGTGCAGCGCGAGGGCATCCCGCTATGACTGAAGAACAACGCACCCTGATACAGTATCGTCTCCATATGGCGGAAAAGACGTTACAGGATGCCCACTTATTGTATACACAGGGAGGCAGCTTGTGGAGCGTCGTAAACCGAGCTTACTACGCTATGTTTTACGCGGTGCTTGCTCTGCTCATCTCCGTCGGTCAAGGCGCATCCAAACACGCGCGGGTTATCGCCCTCTTTGACCAGCACTTCGTGAAACCCGGTGTATTGCCCAAAGAGACCAGCCGCTGGTTGCACCGAGCCTTCGAGCTGCGCCAGCGAGGAGATTATTTAGAGACAGCCGTGCTTGACGCAACAAGAACAGAAGAGGTCTTACAATGGGCGCGGACATTCGTAGAGCAAGCAACAACCTACCTGCGAAGCAATTGGCTATCGGATAACCAGCCTTAGCAGATGTTGCGACCACGCCCGTGCTACCCTTGCAAAGCCCCCGTTGCTCACGTTATACTGATACTACTGCAACGCTCGGCAACGGGGGTCTGTGATGGAAGAAAAATATCAGCCACAACAGATAGAACAAAAATGGCAAAAACGCTGGCAGGAAGCGCAGCTGTTTCGTGCAGAAGATTTCAGCCCGAAGCCCAAGCTGTATGCTCTGGACTTCTTCCCCTATCCTTCGGGTGACGGACTGTCGGTTGGTCACTGCCGCAACTACATTCCCACCGACGCCTTCTGCCGCTACAAACACATGAAGGGCTTTAACGTGCTGCACCCGATGGGCTGGGATGCGTTCGGTCTACCTGCTGAAAACGAAGCCATTCGCAAGCGTTCCCATCCCAGCAAGACGGTGCCACGCTACATCGCCAATTACAAGCGGCAGATGAATATGATTGGCATCTCCTACGACTGGAGCCGCGAGATTAACTCCAGCTCGCCGGATTACTATAAATGGACTCAGTGGTTCTTCCTGCTGCTCTACAAACGCGGGCTGGCATATCGCTCCACTGCCCCCGCCAACTGGTGTCCCTCCTGCAAGACGGTGCTGGCGAACGAAGAGGTGGAGGGGGGCGCGTGCTGGCGGTGTGGCAGCATCGTCGAGAAACGCGACCTGCCCCAGTGGTTCTTCAAGATTACCGAATATGCGGAGCGGTTGCTGAACGATTTGGATCTGATTAACTGGCCCGAAGGCATCAAGATGATGCAGCGCAACTGGATTGGGCGCAGCGAGGGCGTGGAGTTCGAGATGCAAATCGCCGATGCGCAGGGCAAGCCGTCGGGCAAATCCTTCCGCGTGTTCACCACGCGCGTGGACACCACCTTCGGCATGTCCTTTGCGGTGCTGGCGCCGGAGCATCCGCTAGTTCTGGAGATTACCACCTCCGACCGCCGCGCCGAGGTAGAGGCTTATATCGCCCGCAGCCAGCGTGAGACGGAGATCGAACGCCTTTCCACCGAGCGCGTGCGCGATGGCGTGTTTACCGGAGCCTACGCCATCAACCCCGTGAACGGTCAACTGGTGCCCATCTTCATTGCCGACTACGTGCTGATGGGTTACGGCACGGGCGCGAT
>Ga0123519_10013444_pt1 | contig 11764 bp, 9 predicted proteins | sample YelNatPaOPRAMG02_FD_87396 | JGI IMG/M metagenome (GOLD analysis project Ga0123519, IMG submission 87396) | Hot spring microbial communities from Yellowstone National Park - Yellowstone National Park OP-RAMG-02 (version 2) | ecosystem: Environmental > Aquatic > Thermal springs > Hot (42-90C) ... | reverse complement strand
TCCACCATGCGCCCGGCAGCATCGAACTGGTAGATTGCCATGAACGCATATCCACCGCTTCCCGACGCGGGTTGCACATCCTGCGTTGCCAGCCAGCCGCACACCGTCAGCTTCTCGCCCGGCTCCACAGCGTAAATCACCTGTTCGATCTGTACCCCCTGTGTGCTATCCACGCGAAGGCTCCGGCTTCCACTGCGTCGGTGAAGGGCGTCGTATGAAGCACCGCTGGCAATACTCCAGCCTGCATCGCTTTCGAACCCGCCATTGCGCAGCAGGGAAGGCGTTGCGTGCATGGCGCCCGTGCTGAAAATAAGTGCAACGATTAAGCCTAAAGTTATACACAGTCTGTTCATGGTTAACCTCCTGAGGATGGCTATGTTTGCTGATTCCAAGCATGGTCACGGATTCCCTGTCTGTCTCCGCTCCTGTTCAGCGAGACAACGGCACAGACTGTCGTTGCATCAGTGGGATCCGACGCTCACACCAAGCGGCTATCCCCCCATCCGCGGCAAGAAACAAACAGGGACAACCCTTTGCGAGCTGTCCCTCGCACCCTGCACGGCTGCAGCCTGTCGAATCTGGGACGGTCCCGCCCTCGTCGCGACCATCGTCGACCGAACAAACCGCCCCTTCACAGTTTCTTCATCTGCTCGTCCCACATCGCTTTGAGTTTGCGAGCCTGTTCGTCGTAAGCCTGCTTGTTTTGCCACGTCTCGCGCGGGTCTAGCACCTTATCAGGAACGCCGGGGCACAGTTTCGGCACCTGTAAGCCGAAAACAGGGTCTAGGCGATACTCGACGCCGTCTAAGTCGCCTCGCAGCGCGGCACGCACCATCGCCCGAGTATAGGGGATGCTGATTCGGCTGCCCACGCCGTATGGACCGCCTGTCCAGCCGGTGTTGACCAGCCAGACCTGCGTCTTGTGCTTACGCAGGCGGTCACCCAGCAGGTTGGCATATACCTTTGGCTGTAATGGCAGGAACGGCGCACCGAAGCAGGTGCTGAAAGTCGCCTGCGGTTCGGTAATCCCTGTCTCCGTGCCCGCCACCTTCGCCGTGTAGCCCAGCAGGAACTGCTCCATTGCCTGCTCGTGCGTCAGCCGGGCAATGGGTGGCAGCACGCCGAAGGCATCGCACGTCAGGAAGAACACGTTCTTGGGATGTCCACCCACGCTGGGTATAACCGCGTTCTCGATGAAGGCAAGCGGATACGCCGCGCGGGTGTTTTCGGTCAGACTGGCATCGTTAAAGTCCAGCAGGCGCGTCTGCATATCGATCGCCACGTTCTCCAGTACCGCGCCAAAGCGGATAGCGTTCCAGATTTGCGGCTCGTTCTCTTTCGAAAGGCGAATGCACTTCGCATAACATCCGCCCTCAAAGTTGAACACACCATCATCGCTCCAGCCGTGCTCATCGTCGCCGATAAGACGACGTTCGGGGTCGGCAGACAACGACGTCTTCCCCGTGCCGCTCAACCCGAAAAACAAAGCTACGTCGCCGTTTTCGCCCATGTTGGCAGCGCAGTGCATGGACAGGACACCCTGCTCGGGCAGCAGATAGTTCATGATGGTGAAGATGGACTTCTTCATCTCACCGGCGTACTCCGTGCCGCCGATTAGGATAATTCGTTTGCTGAAGTTGACGATGATGAACGCGCCCGAACGGGTACCGTCTATCTCCGGGTCGGAATGGAAACCGGGAGCAGAGACGATGACGAACTCCGGTCTGTGCTCCCCCGTTTTAGTCCAGTCCGGACGGACGAACAGCTGGCGCGCGAACAGATTGTGCCACGCGTACTGCGTTACCACCCGAATGGGAATGCGGTACCGCTCGTCTGCCCCCACGAAGCAGTCCTGTACAAACAGACGCTTGTCCTGAAGGTACGCTAGCACCCGCTTGTACAACGCATCGAACTTCTCCGGCTCAAAGGGCTGATTGACCGAACCCCACCAGATTTTGTCCGCCACTTGCTCGTCACGCACGACGAACTTGTCCTGTGGAGACCGACCGGTATGCAATCCTGTACGCACTACGAGTGCACCACCAGAAGCCAGCACGCCCTCTTGCTGGCTCAGGGCGTACTCGACCAACTGGGCAGTGCCGAGATTCCACAGCGCCACTCGCGCCGCTTTAATCCCGTGCATCTCCAGACCGTAACGACTGGGATTCACGCCGATGTTTTGCATTTTGCCACCTCTCTAGCCAAGATGAATGTATTGCCCTACCAGCAACTGGCTCACCGCTACCAGCGCAGCGGTCTCTGTACGCAGGATGCGGGGCATCAGAGAAACCGTTGTTGCACCGTGCTCCTGGCACAGCAACACCTCTTCGTTCGTCAGTCCCCCCTCCGGTCCCACAATAACCGCAACTCCTGCATCGGGAAAACCGCTCCTCAACCATTCTGCAAGCGACAATGCAGCACCATCCGGGTGCAACGCCAAAACGCTCGCACCAGCCACCCGTTGCAGTGCCTCCTGAAGGGACAAAATGCCGTCCACAGCAGGAATCCTTGCCCGGTGTGCCTGTTCCGCAGCTTCTTTGGCAATCTTCCGCCAGCGTTCCATGCGTGCCCTTTCGCGTTCTTTGTCCAGTCTCATCACACTCCGCTCGGTCTGCACCAGCAGAAAGCGAGAAACGCCGATTTCCGTCCCATGCTGGATTACCTGCTCGATCTTCTCGCCCTTAGCCAGCGATTGTACCACCGTAATGTGCACCATCGGCTCCACATCCAAATCCAGCCAATTCCCCACACGTGCAACCGTTTCGTCCTTGCGCACAGACTCCAGCACACAGTGATACTCCTTGCCGGAGCCATCCAGTACGCCGACTTCGTCGCCGGGCTGCAACCGGAGCACCACGCGAATCTGACGTGCATCCTCCCCCAAGATGCGCACTATGCCGTTCGAAAACTGCTCCGGCGGTACAAAAAAACGATGCTTGGGCACGGTCTAACCTCTCCTGGCCGCAAACGCACACCAGCCGCCGCGTTCCCGATGTTGCAGGTGGTTCCACGGCGTTTGCTGTAAAGCGCTACGGATACGTCCACTGCGTTCCTGCACGATACCGCTAACCACCAGCCATCCCCCTCGCCGTATGCACCGCGCGAAATCCGGTAACAGGTTCTCAATCACCTCGGCGGTGATGTTCGCCACCAGGAGATCGCACTCCGGGGCGTCCTCGCAACCATCTGCCAGATGAACAGATACCAACCTCTCCACCCCATTGCGAGCCACGTTGCCCTTAGCCGTGAGCACGGCTACAGGGTCATTATCCACAGCCCATACTGAGATGGCGCCCAGCTTCGCCGCTGTAATTGCCAGTATACCCGAACCAGTACCGATGTCTGCAACAACCATCCCCGGCTGTACCAGTTTCTCCAGAAACTCCAGACATAACTGCGTGGTTTCGTGCTGTCCCGTGCCGAAAGCCATGCCCGGGTCCAGCTCAATCACCACGTCCGCTTCCCGTGGTGTGTAATCCTCCCAGGAAGGCTTGATGACCACACGTTCCCCCACGCGCAGCACGTGGAAGAACTCTTTCCAAGCCTCTGCCCATTCCTTCTCGTCCCTGACCTGCTCGGTGAGATGCTGCACAGGCGGTAGACCCCACTCCGGCAGATGTGAAAGCTGCGCCTTAAAGAACCTTACGCGCTCATCCAGCCCTTCGGTGATGGGCAGAGCCGTAATCACCCTGTCTGCATACAGGCTGACACCCTGCGCTCCTGCCTGTCGGCAGATTTCTGCCACCGCGTCATGCGAATCAGAGGGAACCAAGATGTGCAGCTCCAGCCATTTCATCGCGCTACGCTCCTGCTTGAGCGCGTTCCCGCTTCCGGTGTATCAGCCAGCCCAACCCCGCGGCTGTCAAACCCAACGCCACATACGCAATGCCCCACAAAGCAAAGCTGCGGTCATCTCTGAACAGTTCCGCGGGTGCAGAAAAGTTGAGCAGAAAAAGCCAGTCGTCCCGTCTGTCGGAAAACACGGCTAAATTGTAAACCATCTGTACGAAAAGATACAGCATTCCTACCAGCAGGAATAACGCCCCCCAGCGGTTCCGTACCACCACCGAGACAAAATACCCCAACGCCCATATCCACCAGACATATCCTGCCAGATAGAACCATACCACCGGACCAGAACGCATCTTCGCAGGCAGAAATAGGTCTGCGATAACCCCAGCTAGCAACAGCAACAGCAGATAAAGCAATGCGCTTTGCACCGTTCCCACCTTTAGGGAACGCGGATCCAGCCACTGCCACCATCTTCTGCCTCTTAGCGGCACACCCGTCGACACGAAGAGAGCGATGGTGGCAAGCGATGCTACCGTTGTAATCGCCAAATAGTGGGGAACAGGGAAGAGAAAAACCGTTCTCTTAGCCGTTAACACCGCGGCGAATAGAGACGACAGATGTAAAAGCGCCGTCAGCAGCCGCGTTTTCCATGCCCCCTGTCGAGCATCCGGTAACAGGTAGTTCGCCGCCACTTGCAGCAGGATAGCCAGAGTCAGCAATACAGACACCGCAGTCAACAGCCAGAATTGCCACGAATTCAATCCCAACCCCGGCCAGAAAGTAGATACCGAGGCACCTCCAAAGGCTCTGCTCATGACAAAAGCAATACCGAACACCACACCTGCGAAGTAAACGCTCGCCAGTATGCCATAGGTCAACACGTTTGCCACAGTGGTATTGGAGCATATCGCGCTCATCATCAAACCGAACGCTGCCAGCAGCGCGCCGGTGATGAGCATGCCCGCGTACCGCTCCAGCATCAAACCGGTATCCACACCTCCCATCAAAAACAGCACGGCGACCAGCGGCATGCCACACAGGATCATCACCACTACAAACGCCAGCGCGGAGACGAACTTACCCCACACTATCGCAAAGCGGGAGAGTGGCGTCATGATGAGCAGGTCGTAGGTGCGTTGTTCGCGTTCCATCGTAATTGCGCTGGTGGTAAGGGCTGGCGTGATAAAGGCTACCAGAAACCACTGGGTTGCCACCAGTGTCTCGAACAACGTCTGCGCCAGACCGGCGGTACTCCGTCGCACGCCGACAGCCATAAACTGGTCGTACGAAATCACCACTACCAACCCCAGCGCCAGCAAGTAAGCCATCAGACAGCCATACGTCCGTGCCCCGCGCATCCGCTGGCGGGAGGACTGCCGGAAGACGGGATTCTCAAGCCGTTCTATCACTATTGCACCGCTCCCTGTGTGACGCGCATAAAGATGTCTTCAAGGTCGGTAGGTTGCTCGGCAAAGGAGAGTACTTTGACACGCCTCTCGGCTAAAGCCCACACCACACGATAGTGCTCACCCGGTGGCCCCACATAGTGCGCTCGGATGACCCCATCCTCCACACGCACGTCACGGATATCCTCCAGCTGGTTCTGCAATACCTGTACTGCCGTGTCCGCATCCTCAGCCACTTTAATCTCCAGCACGTGCGAACCGGTCAGCTGGCGCATGATGGTATTAATCTCCCCGCTGATGAGCAGTTCCCCCCGTTCGATAATCGCAATCTTGTTGCAGATATCCGCCAGCTCGGGCAGAATGTGCGAGGAGATGAGAATGGTCTTGCCCATGTTGCGTAGTTCCTTTAGCAGCTCCTTTATCTCGATGCGGGCACGGGGGTCCAGTCCGGATGCAGGCTCGTCCAGCAGTAACACCTGCGGATTGTGCAACAGCGTTTTGGCAAGGCATAATCGCTGCTTCATCCCGCGCGAGAGAGCCTCTACGTAGTCGTTCTTCTTGTGCGATAGGTCGGTCAGCGCAAGCACGTCGTCTATCAGTTTCTCTCGTTCGGAGCGCGGTATGCGATAGGCGCACGCGAAAAAGTCCAAGTACTCCCACACTTTCACATCATCATACACACCGAAAAAGTCGGGCATGTAGCCGATTATCCGCCGCACCGCCTCTGGCTCCTTGACCACATCGTGCCCGGCGATGGTCGCGGTACCGCTTGTCGGATCGAGGAGAGTAGCCAGTATCCGAATGGTGGTGGTCTTGCCTGCGCCGTTCGGTCCGATAAATCCCAGAATATCCCCCTCCTCAATGCGCAGGTTCAGGTTATTCACCGCCACTAGGTTCCCATACTTCTTGGTGAGCTGGTAAGTCTCTACAATCGCCACCGCGTCGCTCCTCGCCTGTCCTTCCCGTGTGACGTCACCTGTAGTGATAAAGATTAACACAAAAACGCCCCTCCAGGCAAGAGGGTACATCCGCGTGCAGGGCGAATTCCATATATCAACATGGGGCGCAGGGCAGCTCATGGTGCCCGGCGACAAGGAACAGCACAGGCAGGAGGTGACAGTTCCACGATTCGGATAGCAATTGCAGGATGTGGCAGCGTTAGCCGCCATTACCTGAGCGACCTGAAAACCAGCGAACATGCGCAGGTTGTGGCTCTGTGCGATGTGGTAGAAGAACGTGCCCGTGAACGCGCTGAGCAGTTTGGCATACCGCGTATCTTTACGGACGTGGACGAAATGCTCAGCCAGTGCGAGTTCGATATGCTCATCAACCTTACCTCCATGCAGCAGCATTACCCTGTCAACCTGAAGGCGCTGCAGGCTGGCAAACACGTGCTGTGCGAAAAGCCGTTTGCCACCACGCTGGAGGAGGGACGCACCTTGATAGAAACCGCAAAGCAACGTGGAGTCTACCTCTGGGGTGCGCCAACGGTCGTTACCAGCCCGGCGTTCCAGTGCATGGCAAAACTGCTGGCGCAAAAAGCGGTTGGCGACGTATACGTTGCCCGCGCGTGGTATGGGCATGGAGGACCCGGCTGGGGACCGTGGTTCTACCAGAAGGGTGGCGGCTGTCTGTTTGACCTGGGCGTGTACAACATCACCACGCTGACGGGGCTACTCGGTCCCGCTCGAAGCGTTACCGCGCTCATGGGAACCGCCATCAAGGAGCGGTTCGTGGAAGGACAGCATGTCCAGGTAGAGGCGGACGACAATACCATCGTGCTGATGGATCATGGCAACAGCGTCTTCTCCTGCGTGATGACCGGTTTTGTCTACGGTCCCTATCACGAGGAACGCACGATCGAACTGGTCGGCACGAAGGGCAGTATCAACATGCTCGGCTGGGACTGGCATCCCAAAGGCGTGGAGGTCTGGGACGCGGAAGTCGGCGCGTGGAAGGTGGTCTGCGAAGACCAGAAGGGCTATAACTGGAATCAGGGCGGCTCGTACCTGGCGCGGTGCCTTGCTACCGGCGAAAAACCATTGATGACCGCTGAGCATGCCTTCCATGTGCTGGAGGTCATGCTTGCTGCCCAGAAGTCCGCTGAGACGGGACAGCGGATAGAAGTGCAGAGCCGTTTCCATGCCCCTTGGCAGGAAGAATGAAAACGAAGCGTCTGCAAACCGATGTAGTGGTTGTCGGCGGCGGCATGGCAGGAGTATGCGCGGCGATTGCCGCCGCCCGCTGCGGTGTGCAGGTCGTGCTTGTGCACGACCGCCCGGTGCTTGGGGGTAATTCTTCCAGCGAGGTGCGCATGCATATCTGCGGTGCAGACTGCAGTGGCAATCGCAATAACACCGACTCCCGCGAGACCGGTATTCTGGAAGAGTTGCGGCTTGAGGATGCGGTGCACAACCCCCAGCGTAGCGCGAGTATGTGGGACCTGCTCCTGTACGATAAAGTACGCAGTGAGGCGAATATCACACTGCTCCTCAACACATATTGCCGCGGCGTGAGAATGCTCGCTCCCGACCGCATCGCGTCCGTCCTGGCTTCCTGCCCTCTCACCGAAACGGAGTACATTATCTCGGCAAAGGTATTTGTAGATTGCTCTGGCGATGGACGACTCGGAGCGGAGGCGGGTGCACAGTTCCGAACGGGCAGAGAAGGCAGGCAGGAGTATGGTGAATCGCTTGCCCCACCGAGACCTGATGAGAAAAAGCTTGGCAGTACCATCCTATTCATCACGCGCAAGCACGACCACCCGATACCCTTCGTCGCTCCCCGGTGGATTGTACGCTTCCCGTCGTGTCAGCAGCTGCCACACCGAAGCCATAACTCCTGGGAGTATGGTTACTGGTGGGTGGAGTATGGCGGCGAGATGGACACTATCGCCGATGGCGACCGCATCCGCGACCAACTGCTGGCTTTTGCGCTCGGTGTGTGGGACCATATTAAGAACAGCGGAAGCCATCCACAAAGCGCAAACTGGGCGCTGGAATGGATTGGCTTTTTGCCCGGCAAGCGTGAAAGCCGGCGGTTTATCGGGGAGTATGTATTGAACCAGCGCGATGTGCAGCAAGGAGAAGTGTTTGAGGATGGCGTTGCCTACGGAGGGTGGCCGATAGACCTGCATCCGCCGGAAGGCATCCTGAGCAAGGAACCGCCTGCCGAGCAGATAGATGTCCCACTGTACAACATCCCGCTGAGGTGCCTCTACTCCCGCAATATACGGAATCTCTTCTTTGCCGGGCGTAACATCTCCGCCACCCATGTCGCCTTCGGCAGCACGCGCGTGATGGGTACATGCAGTGTCGTGGGACAGGCGGCAGGTACCGCCGCGGCGCTGTGCATTCAAGAGAGAGTGACTCCTGCTGAACTGAAACAGCATATCTCACTTCTGCAACAGATGCTGCTGAAAGCAGACGCCTACATCATCGGGGTAACGAACTCTGACCCCTATGACCTCGCCCGCTCCGCCGAAGTAGCTGCTTCCAGTGAAATACCGGAAGGGCGCGTGACGAACATCTTATACGGCAAGCGTCGCGGCGTGGACACTGCCACCAACCGCTGGATTTCAGACCCGACAAAGGGGTTTCCACAGTGGGTTGAATTGCGTTTTTCTCGTGAGGTGCGCCTGCGTGAGGTGCATCTGGTCTTCGACACGGGATTACATCGCCCCCTCACGCTAACGCATAGCGATTCCTACCATTCGAGAATGATTCGCGGTGCGCAACCCGAGACCATACGCGATTACGACCTGCAGCTGGTTCACGGCAGAGATGCGCTCACGATTGCGTCGGTGCGGAATAACTATCAGCGATTCTGCCGCCATCGCTTTCCTGCTCACACGGCATCCGCCCTCAGACTGGTAGTTCACGCTACGAACGGCGACCCATCCGCGCGCGTTTTCGAGATAAGGGCTTACGAAACCGAGCAATCCGTTTAAAGGGGAAAATGTCACATGGCAAAACTACCCGACATTACCACATGGGCTGGAGGAATCCCCGACCTGTTCCGGCACTGGGACGTCGTTGCGGAGCCCGACCGTGATGAGCCCGAGTGGTGGGCAGGCGCGCCATCCGTTGTGCGCGATGGGGAAGGCGTCTTCTGGATGGCAATACGTATGCGCACGGCGGAAGGTGAACTGGGCAAACGCGGGTATGAGATACGTATCCTGCGCAGCGACGACGGGGTGCGTTTTGTTAAAGTCCATAGCCTGAAAAGGGAACAAATACCCACTACCGGTTTCGAACGTCCGGCCCTTCTGATAGACCCGCACATGGGCAAGTTCAAACTGTATGCCTGCGGGCCACTCACCAGAGACTGGTGCATCTTCAAGTTTGCCGACGTCGATAGCCCGGAGCAGTTTGACCCCACTACTGCCAGTCCGGTCATCGAAGCGATGCCCTCTCTGTCGCAAGGCGTGCCCTACCCCACCGCGTACAAAGACCCGTTCGTCCTGTACGCTGAAGGAGCGTATCACTGCTATGTCATCGGCGTATTGCGTTCGGAACGAATCTTCCACTTTGTCAGCGAAGACGGCGAGCGCTGGCAACCGGTGGGGCATCCTTCCGAGTCTTTGTTGCCCCTCGCGGGATGGCACTCGTTTTACGTGCGCCCCGCGTGCGTGATGCCCGTTGGTGTGGGTTACCTGTTCGTTTACGAAGGCTCCAGCGTGCAGTGGCAGGACCCCGTATACAACATTGCTACCGGACTGGGGTTCACCTTTGACCTGCACCACATCATAGACCTCACTCCCGATGCGCCGTTACTTGTCAGCCCGACGCCTGGCAGGTTACACGTCTGGCGATACTCGCACTGGATGTGGGTAAATGACGAGTTGTGGGTTTATGCAGAGGTGGAGAAACCAAACGGAGCACACGAGACGAGGCTGTACCGACTGCCTGTTGCCCACAGATAGCCCCTTGCATCCTCGTCAAAGTTAGGGTATTATAATTCGTGGATTAGCACTCGGCATCGTCGAGTGCTAAAATTCTGCTTGAGGAGGTGACTCTGCGATGCCTGAGACCGCAGTGAAGGTACAGCTCAAACCGCTTGCAGACCGTATTGTGGTCAAACCGATGGAAGCGGAAGAGGTGACCAGTGGTGGCATCGTCTTGCCCGACACTGCCAAGGAAAAGCCGCAGAAGGGCGAGGTGGTTGCCGTAGGACCGGGCAAGATGCTGGATAACGGCAAAGTGGTCGAGATGGAAGTCAAAGTTGGTGATGTCATCTTCTACTCGAAGTACGGTGGTACGGAAATCAAAATCAACGGCGAAGAGTACGTCATCCTGCGCCAGGACGACGTGCTGGCAGTACTTGAGAAATAAGGAGGGAGTAACAAATGGCGGCAAAGATGCTGTTGTTCGATGAGGAGGCGCGTCGGGCGCTGGAGCGCGGTGTGAACAAGTTGGCGGACGCCGTGAAGGTGACGTTGGGACCGCGTGGACGTACGGTTGTGCTGGAAAAGAAGTTCGGCAGCCCCACGGTGATTAACGATGGGGTAACCATTGCCAAAGAGATAGAGGTGGAAGACCCCTTCGAGAACATGGGCGCGCAGCTCGTGCGCGAGGTTGCCAGCAAGACCAACGACGTGGCAGGTGACGGGACCACTACCGCCACCGTGCTCGCTCAGGCTATCGTGCGTGAGGGCTTGCGCAACGTCGCGGCAGGCGCGAACCCCATGCTTCTGAAGAAGGGCATCGACCGCGCCGTAGAGGCAGCGGTGGAGGAAATCCGCAAGATCGCAACCCCTGTGGAGACCCGCGATGAAATCGCAAACGTTGCCACCATCTCCGCCAACGACCCGAAGATCGGCGAGCTGATTGCCGATGCTATGGAGAAGGTCGGCAAGGACGGCGTGATTACCGTGGAGGAGAGCAAGGGCACCGAAACTACGCTCGAGCTGGTCGAGGGAATGCAGTTCGATAAGGGTTACATCTCGCCCTACTTCGTGACCGACCCCGAGCGCATGGAGGCGGTGCTGGAGGAGCCGTTTATCCTGCTGTATGAGAAAAAGATTAGCGCGGTGCAGGACCTCATCCCCATTCTGGAGCAGACCGCCCGCATGGGACGCCCTCTGCTGATTATCGCCGAGGATGTGGAAGGCGAGGCGCTGGCCACGCTGGTGGTGAACAAGCTGCGCGGCGTGCTGAACGTGGCGGCGGTGAAGGCGCCCGGCTTCGGTGAGCGGCGCAAGGCGATTATGGAAGACATCGCCATCCTCACCGGCGGTAAGTTCATCACCGAGGACCTGGGCATCAAGCTGGAGAACGTGGATATCTCCATGCTCGGACGCGCCAAGAAGGTCATCGTCGCCAAAGAGGAGACCACCATCGTGGAGGGCGCGGGCTCCCCACAGGCGGTGCAGGGACGCATCGCGCAGATTAAGCGGCAGATTGAGGAGACCGACTCCGATTACGACCGCGAGAAGCTGCAGGAGCGGCTGGCGAAGCTGGCCGGCGGCGTGGCGGTCATCAAGGTGGGTGCCGCCACCGAGACCGAGCTGAAGGAGAAGAAGCACCGCATTGAAGACGCACTGTCGGCGACCCGCGCGGCGGTGG
>Ga0123519_10013442_pt1 | contig 11765 bp, 6 predicted proteins | sample YelNatPaOPRAMG02_FD_87396 | JGI IMG/M metagenome (GOLD analysis project Ga0123519, IMG submission 87396) | Hot spring microbial communities from Yellowstone National Park - Yellowstone National Park OP-RAMG-02 (version 2) | ecosystem: Environmental > Aquatic > Thermal springs > Hot (42-90C) ... | reverse complement strand
TAAATAGACGGTTTTCTGTCTTCTTTCGGTTCAGCTTCTCAGTTTGAGAAATTTAAACGGGATAAGTCACGTATCCCGGGCTACCACTAAATATCTACACACGTTCTGTTAGTGTCTCCTAACGGAACTGGAAAAAGAGTGTTTGCGTGGCACTTCCCCATGCTGTCGTAGGTTCAAATCCATTGCCTGGGGCTAAATTTGCACAAAGTTTGTTCGTGGCCTGAAATGGTTCAAATGTCAGTTTAAATTGTTGGAACCAGCTTTTGCACAGTAGTCTCCAACCTTACAAGTAACAGAGTGAAAAATTAAAGTTAATTATTTTAAGGCGATAATAATAAACAATTAAGGAAGAGGGAAGGAGTAGGGTTTGTTAAAAGTTGAAAATGTGAGTTTTAGTTTCGGCGACGACAAAGTTGTTGATTGTGTGTCTTTTTCAGTGCGGGAAGGTGAATGTTTTGGTCTTCTTGGACCTAACGGGGCTGGTAAGACGACACTGACCAAGCTGATTGTGGGTTTGTTACAGCCTAAGGAAGGACATATACTCATTAATGGAATAGACGTCCATAAGGAAATGGAAAAGATTAAGCCATTGATAGGTGTTTGTTTTCAGGAGAGCATTTTCTACGAGACTTTAACCGGAAAAGAAAACCTTGAATTCATAGCGGCTCTGTGCAATGTTCCTTGTGGGAAGGTTAAGGAAACAGTTTCAAACTCCTTAAAACGCGTGTTGTTAAGTGATAGGGATGCAGCGAAACGTGTGGAGCGTTACTCAGGCGGCATGAAAAGAAGGCTTGCTGTGGCTGCTGCGCTACTGAATGATCCACCTCTTCTAATTTTAGATGAGCCAACTACGGGTTTAGACTGAAAATCAAGGGAAAAACTTAACTTTAGGTCCGTATAAATAAATCAAAAAGCGGTGACATGAATGGCAAAAAAACCAGTTCTAATGATTGATAAGCCTCACTTTGTTGTTAAGCTTCACGAAGACATGCTTGAAGTAGACTTGAAAGAAGGCACTAGAAAAGCGCTTGAAGACATGGTTGAAGCACATCCAGTTCTTAGAGAAAGCTTGGGTGTTCTATTTCAAACCGTTATACCCTTAGATGTTGCATTGAGCAGCATTGAGTCTGTAAAAGTAGATGATAAGGGACAATTGAAACTAGTGATCCCGCTACGAAGAGACATCCTTATTCCACTAGAACATGATGAATCTGAGAAACTTGCTGAGAAGCTAAACGAACTGATACCATCGGCGAAACTAAGAGCGGCCGAAAGAGAAAGAAAATTGGAAGAATTAGAGAGAAGATTCAGGCCAAGACCCAGGGAAACAATCTAATTTAACTCACTCAGTCAAGACCATCGGACCCAGTTTGAGAAATATTGAACCTTCAACCTCGAAAAAGCATAAAATATCGCCTTGTTTCAACTTGAACCTTCTTCTAACTTCTACAGGCACAGTCACTTGACCGCGCTGCGTTATTCTGGATTGCCCTCTGAACACCGCTTCAACTTCTTTACTCGGCAAAATCTATCGTCTCCTCGTTTGATTGTATTGCGGAAATCCGTATTTAGCTTCTTTGGTATTACATTTCTTATTTTTCAGATAAGTTGCACTTTGCGTACAATGTTTTAAATAAGAACCTAACATATATACAAGGCAAACATGGGTTGGAGGTGATAGTTAATGCCAAAGAAAAAGGTGAAGAAACTGCCCACAATAAAGCCAGGTGCACGCCTTTCCGTTAGTCCAAAGTTCGCGGCCAAAGGTCCAACTCTCGCTGGTAGGGGTCCCACTCTTGCAGGCAAAGGACCGACGCTGGCTGGTAAGGGTCCCACCTTAGCTGGTAAGGGTCCCACCTTAGCTGGTAAGGGTCCCACCTTAGCATCTAGGGGACCGAAACTGCAGACCAAAGCCAAAGAAACATAAGGGATTAACAGCTACATCGTCGCTGATTCTTTCTTTTTCGCTTATATTTCTCTTTTTTAGAAAGAACCAACTCATTCTGAGACAATTTGTCTTTATTCTCATTTTTGGAGCGAATCATTTGAATCCTGAATTGTGGTTTCAGATGGTTTCAATACATCTGCATTAGCCACGAATTTGTGTATGACTTGGGTTAAGGCGAGAATATAGAGATGAACCTTGTCAAACTCTGGGGAGGAATATCGCCCGACATTGTTGAAGGATTTATGTAAGAAAAAGTAGAGTGTCCAATAGCTGACTTGCAGCAATGCTACGCCCACAAACAATAAGATAGTAGCATAGTGCAATGAAGAAATCCAAAGAAGACCCGCCAAAAAAAGAATGATGGATAAGACTGCGACAAAGGGATAAAGGTTCAACATCTTTTTTCTTTTTCTTAAAAAAGTAACTTTCCTTTTCTCTTGCTCACTTGAAACTTGGTTACGAACCTGTTCGAGTCTGCTGCAAAATTCTGCATATAATTTATGGAGTCTTTTAAACTCGTGGGGCAAATTTTCCTTGTTTTCTTTGTTGATGGCTAGTATGGAGTTTACTAAACCAACTTTATATGGACTGGTGGGTTTCAGATGCTTTTCTAGATCCCGCATGTTTTGAACTGCGTACTGGAATTGCTCTTCAGATTTCTTAACAAATTCGCTAACAAACGGTTGTGTTTCTAGAAAGATTGAGATATCCCTCCTCAGAAGGGTCAACTCACCATCTTTCATCATTGACAACTCCTTTTTTCGTAACAAAGCTAATCGCCCTATTGAGGAGAGTGTGAAATTTGTTTCCCGGAGAATATTATCCATATAGCCGTACCAAGTTTGGCATAGAAAAAGTGATCCAAAATCACCTATGCGTCCTTCCATTTCTTCGGTTCTACCCACAAACAATAACATGCCTTTAATAGGCTCAAATAACGAAGTCAGTTGATACTTCTCAGGGTGCGCCAAACTTTCGCGAATGCTTTTTCGAGTGTCAGAACCTAAAGAGGATAGACTGTCAAAACCATATACAACCTGTTTTTTAAAATCCTCTACTTCGTCGTAGAGGTCAGTTACAGCTAAGTCTCTGGCAAAGAACATTGGAAGCATAGTTTTCTGATATTTTTTTAGCAAATCAGGCGGAAGCTCGAGAGTGCAAACTGTTCCGAAAACAGAATTCAAAAGATACAAAGTAGTCTCGCACTCCTGCTTTAACAACTCATCTACAAGTTTTTTAGCCTCAGGCATGCCGGTACTGGATGCTTGATCTGCTAATTCTGTAAGGAAATCAGTCAGTTTTGCTTTTTCTGGACCGTAGATACCTACAGAATTCAATAGTTCATGTTCATGGTGTTTGAGGAAATTCTGATAGTTCGACCGAAAAGTATGTTCCATCTCTCCCATGTGGCTTTTGGCTTGAAACATATCCCATTTTGTACCGCCAATTCTGAGTTCCGAAACACATAAGGATCCTTGCAGCTTCACTTCGAACTTTCTTGTGAAGTGTTTGGCGGTTTTGCGCACTTTCGTCATCAAATTATCAACGAGCGACTTTGAAACCTCGCGAGGAAGATATTGAAAAGTCGAGAGATCTCTGTCATGGACTGCTTCCAGCTGCAGGTTTCGAACCTTCGCTTTTCTTACTGTTGCTACAAAAATAACACCGTATCCTATTACGCTCATGGTGAAGTAAAAGATTGTGAGAACTCCAACTACAACTGGGACCATGGAGAACTGTCTTACCTGTATGATCGTAGACCACAAATTGCCGGCGAATGCGACAACATCGCCAGACATGTACACTGTAATAGTTGAGGTTTGGTACACAAGGTATGCAAAGAAGCCGGCGGCGACAACTGCGTACATGGCAAGAGTGGCTTTTTTCTTCGTGTTAATGTTTTTTGGCTCTTTCTTGGCGGGTTTTCTAAGAACCTTGTTTATAAAATTCTTTATTTGGTCAACAGAATCATGTCTCAGATTCGGGATATTCAGCAAATCTGCAAGTGAATAATATCCATCTGAATCGAAAGTTGGGATGATATTCCAAAGAGTCATGTAAAAGCAGAAGAAAGAGGTCATGGAGAGGAAATGAGCGACGGGAGGCGAGAACTTCCAAAGGAGGTTAACAAAAACAATCGTTGAACCAACCAGCAATGTGGCGAGATTTCCAGCCATGTATACTATTATTCTCTCTCGCCTCTTTAGCGTCCACGAATCCGCGGCATCAATATAAAAGAAAGGCCCAAAATACAGAAGTCCAGTGCCTATCTCCCCTGGAGAACCTCCGTAGTGAACTAGAGCTAACCCATGAGAAATTTCGTGGAGAGCGAGAACAGGCGCCAATGCCACAAAATAGTAAAAGAAAAAACCAACGACAGATGATCCTAATATTTCAAAATTGGTTTTGTCCGCAAATATAGAAGTAAAAGTTCCTGCAAAAAGAAAAGTTCCTACTAAGACGAACACGACACTTGCCCAAAGAAGCGGTGTAATCAATATTGGTTTGATTCTCTTATGAATTGCTGCGACTAACTTTGCGCTGTTTCTTATGACGCTGATCTCTATCCTAAAAGCAGACACAACATTGATTCTTTTTCTGGGCTTAGTCTCGATTTGAGACTGAAGCAAGCCTTCTTCTGCATAGCTCAACAAGCAACTGCTTACGAGTTTAGGCGTCACATTCGACCATTTTCTTGAAAGCTCATCTTTTATTTCTTTTACAGTGTGTTTTCCATCAATCAAAAGCCAAACTTCATAGGATAAATCGTCCAACGTATAGCATAGTCCATTCACATGATTTTTCATAACGCGTAAGTCTTTGCCATCTACAACCATGTTTTTCACGTTGACTTTTGGATTTGGAAACGGAATGAAATTCGGGTTGTAATTGATTTCGAAAATGGCGTCAGTTTTAGACAAGCTGCCAGACATGGAAAGGCTCCAAATTGGTTATTGTGTTCCGTAATCTTAAATCTTTTCCAGATTCCAAGAATACACTAATGCAGGTGCTGCAGATCTTCGATTGCGTTTACAATACTTTTATATTTTCTTTTTTGTATATTATACGTGGTTTTCAATGTCTAAATTAGATCAATCAAGGCTTCTGCAATTTCTGCGTAAACCTCACTTTGTGCACGAGGTTGCAAAGCATTTTGGAATTTCAACAAAACTGGCAGATCTTCATCTTCGAGAAGCTGTCAAATCTGGTCACGTTTTGGTCGGGAAAAAGCCTGTTTTTCAAGCTTCTGGAACTTCAAAGGATAAATTAGAACGATCAAGTGAATTCCTTTACGTTCTTCGGGACAGCTCAATGATCAGGGACAACGTAATAAAACTTGGGACGAAGAAGCCAAACAATTGGACGTCAGGCTCCAGACATGAGTTTCCCTTCGCTCGATCTACAAAGGTTCATAGCTCGGTTGAGAAGAATGCCCACAATAGACCATCAAAGCTTTCTTCTACTGAAGAGACAGATCAGTCACGTAATCGGCATATTAATCTCAACACCACATCTCCCCTTACGTCGAAGCTCAACTTACCCTCAAACAAAGTAAAAATGGCCAAACGGATACAAACTGAACACTTGTTGGCCTACGAAACTCGATCAATCAGAGACGTTAAATCTCTTTCAAGCGTGGAGAAAATTCACCTGCTTCGAGCTTTGCTGAAGCCGGCAACCTTTCTCGATCTTCACCGATGCTTTGGTGTTTCAAAGGAGACGGTTAAGAGTCTTATGAAGAACGGGCTCTTGGCAGAAGTGTGGGGGCCTAAGGCTGTTGGTTTGAGATTTAAACTGACAAATAAAGGCAAAATCTATCTGAAGAAACTTGAAGCGGCAGCAAAATGCGAACCAAAAATAAAGAAAAAGGCGTTCATTAAGTTTAGATAAACGACTTTGTTTTCAGGTTGCTGTGCAAATAGAACTGTAAAGGTTAAAATTGGATACGCGTATACTTTTGCAAGAAGGTGTTGTGATGGCTGGGAGTTTAAGAAATTACTATATGAATGTAGCGGATCGGCGCATCTACTTTTTTCGATAAAATGTTACTCATCGGCGTGCTCGCGACTTTTTTGTTTTTGAAGTTCTTTCATGTATTTGTCTATTCTGCTGTCTAAAATATTATAGTTTTCTTCGGTGATTTTGCCATCGGTTAATCCTTCTAAAATTGTGCTTCTCAACCTGTAAAGTTCTTCTTCGCACTCTCGAGGATTCGCTTTATGCTTTGAATAGACATCATCGATTTCATTTAAGAATGTTTTGATGATGCTCCTTCTTTTGCGAGCTCTCATCCATGCAGTTCCACCTAAAGCGACTGTAAGCACTATTCCCACAAGTCCTAAGAGAATTTGCAAGTTCTCGGGGCGTAACAAGGTTTCCCACCAAGCGCGTGCGCGTATATAGTAAGCGGTGACTTCGGACGGATCGTTCATGGTAACGTTTATTGGGTTGATGCCCGATTCCCAGCTTGCCTCTTCACAAGCCCAGTGGTCAAATACGTATCCGTCTATCTCCTTAGCTGTGCAAGTCACCAGCGTACCCGTGTCGTACCATTGTCCCTGTGGAGAGATGTCTGGTTGTGGACTTATCCCTGCAGGGTATGTGAGCACCGTCAAAAAGTATTGAGTTTTCCAATTCCATTCTATGCTTGATGGTTTGTCTATTGTGAAGGTTACTGTTGTGGATGTTCCGGATGGAGGAATGCTTCCCGTTGCTGTCCATCCTGTGCAGACGTACCGTGTGTCTGTTGCATGCAGTGGCCATGGTGAAGTAACCGATGTGTTGATCGCTGTTCCAGCAACAAACCACCCGCTAGTTGGGGTAGGCGAGCCTTGAAGAGAAGTTACAGTTAAGCGGTATTCGTGTCTCCAAGCTGCAGTCTCGTTGATGGGGCCATTCATGGTTATAAAAACTGACCTATCCGTTCCAGTGTAGCTTCCGAGGCCTGTTCCACTCCATCCAAGCCACACATACTGTTCACCATCAATAGTACTCGGGGCAGATGCACTGATCTGGAAGGTTGAGCCAGCTTTGTACCAGTTATTCGCAGGTGGATTTGTTGTACCAAAGTTTGTATCTATGATGAGTTGGTGCTGAGTTTCATATTCAGCTTCTAGTGTCAATTCTTCGTTTAAAGAGATGGTTCTTGGGTTCGTTGTAACGCTATCGTTCCATTTAGTGAAAACTCCCCGTGAATAAGGGCCGATTGAAACATACGTCGTGACATTGACGGTATAAGAACTAGGCAGACCGAACACCTTGATTTTTCCATCGGCATCTGTTAAATACGAATCCTCGTTCACTTTTATTTGGATTTCAGGATAAGACGGATAGGTCTGAATTGTTAAAACGTATCCAGATAGGTGGTATTTCAAAAATTCATCCCATGGAGTATCAATTGTGAAGGCTGTCTTTTCATATAAGTCTTTGAAGGATTCGTATTTTCCCTTCTGGTCTGGAAAGAATATTGACAAGCCATGAGCATTTGGATCAGCTTTATCAGCTTCGACGATTATTGCATTACCAATTGAAAGCGCAATCATAACTTGATTGGCAGCATTCCGAAGTTTTACATCAGGAACATTTTGATAGGTTAATTGAGCAAAATGGTAAAGGTCAATGTAGTAGCCAATTTGGTTTGAGTAAGGCCCTTGATATCCTTCAGTTAGAGTTCTGGCAAGGCTTATTTGTTCATGGTAGGGAGTTTCTTTTTCCTTCAAATTTATAGCAAAATCGTCGATTGCAGCTGTCAAACTCGAAATCTTGGTTAGGTCAATTGCCGACATCGTTGCATTTGGAATTTGTCTAACGTCGATCGACCAACACCAATTTATATAATCTGTAACTACTTCCCTAGCGAACTCGCTTGGCGACATTGACGAGTTGCTGATCAAGTTTGAAACGTAATTGTCATAGGGGGCAGGTGCATAACCAAGTCCTTCCGGGCCAACCAGAACATTTGCGTAGTCTTTAATCTGATAAGCTACCTCTGTCATGCCCATACTGCAAGCGTCGATGAGTACTAGGTCAATGATTGACGGCTGTCCGCTTAAAGCTTGGCTGAGTTCTGGAAGGGTTAAAAAGTCTATCGACGGGGTTGTACTGTAATCGAAGCAGACACCCATACAGCCAGTTCCATGATCCCAGAGCACTAAACAATAATAATTCGCTGGGTAATTGTTTATTGTCCAGTTAACAAAATCTTTTAACGTGTTAGGGTTCCCCATGTTCACCTCGCCTAAATCTAGAGTTGCATTTTCAGGCGTCGGGGTCATGCCTTTAGTGATGTTGAAGCGTTTACAATCTGTCCAATTGCCAAATGTAGTGTCATCTTTCCATTCAGCATTCTCCCACCATCCCGCACTTCTATCCATTTGTGCAACGAGGTTTACTTGAGATGAGGAACTAATATTGGCCATTTTTAAGAAAATTTCAATGCCGGCATTTTCTAGGCTGTTGTCTGCGTCGAGATAGACCATAAATGTCCAATCTGCGACAGTTCCGTTTCCTACAATAAATGGTGTAGTTGCGATGGGTCCATAAGGCATCCATGTGTTATTGAAATAGTAGCTGTCGAGGTAAACTTCCACCTTCCAGTTTCCAGTAGGAGTGCCTGAATCGATTGAAATATAATCGTCGCCAGCGTATCCATATTCCCAATAGTTCCAAGTAGCATTTTTGTCCTTGTAGTCTTCGAAGCTACCTGAGTGTATCTTATACGTGTTGCCATCGGGTTGAATCCAAACAGTTGTTAAGTTGTGACTGAATCCTGTTTCATTGTTGAAGTATGCGACTTTGTCGAATCTTAAATAGTAATGTGCTTTCGTGTCCACTCCTATTGTAAATCGCGACGTCATATTAATCGGATTTCTATTTACATCGACATCTTTGCACATGCGAGGGCTATTTAGTCCACCGTTAGTTACTTCAAAGAACTCTCTAAACAGTAGGGAGCTATTCATGTAGTAAACTTCGATCTTGTATGCTCGGGGGTAGTATATTCCAGGCCAGTATCCTCTTATGTTGAGATAGCCTTCGATGGCGTGTTCTCCATTGTAGTAAAGTGCATGATAGCTCCAGTTATAGCAAAAAACCCAGGTTTTGGATGAATCGTTTCTGTAGTACCATCTAAAATCGACTGTATCATCTATTCTAAGTGTAACTGTTGTCAAGCACGCTGCTTTAGTGTCGCTTGGGCTGAAAATTGTTGTGGGCTCAATTGGAGTGTAATTTGCGTAGCGATTCTTACACATTAGATGTTGAGTAAAAGTCCCGAAATCGGTGAGGGATGAATATTGCGATGTTTGGTGCGTCCCTTCTCCTCCCCCATGGATTGGTGTGATTGATTTTTCTTGATAGGGCTTGGCAGCTTCGATGAATTCTGAATGTGCGTTATCACGTGTGCCTTGGACTGTTGAGCAGTTTTCTTTAGCTCCAATAAAGTCGGCAACTATCATTTGGGAGAAAAAAGTAAATGATAAAAGATAAATCGAAATCAGAAGTGAAAGTAAAATCTTCTTGTTTGTGCTCAATTTGATCACTAGGTTCCGTAGTGCAAATAATTAATCTGATATATCTAGAATATAAGAATTCAGAAATATGAGCTGACGGGTTGAAGTTTAAACTTAATTTTTGTTTTATGTGATTGATGGGGCAGTTGGTTGTATGTGTTTTGATTCAATAGAAGATTGTTTCTGAAAACTTAATAACATCGTTAACACATTGATAATGTGTTGAAGGGAGAGTTGGCTTTGAACAAGAAAATAGTTGCAGGAATGATGCTGATAATATTGATCTTCAGCATGTTAACATTTGCGCTTAACCTTCAATTGGTTAGGGCGAGTGGAACTATTTATATCAGGGAGGAAGGAGATGTTGACCCACCGTCCGCGCCAATTAGTCGAGACGGAAAGGTCTACACGTTTACTGATAATATCTATGATTGTATTGTTGTCGAGAAGGATAGCATTGTTGTTGATGGGGCAGGCTACGTCGTTGACGGGACAAATTTGACGGGAACAGACTTGAAGGGAATAGACTTGTCGGGCAGAAGCAATGTAACAATCGAGAATGTGCAGATCAGAAGATTCTCCTACGGCGTCTACCTCTCTAATTCTTGGAGCAACATTGTCCGTGGAAACAACCTGACAGACAACGATGTTGGCATAGCACTCTTTGCTTCTTTAAACAACGGCTTAATTGGAAACACTTTGATAAACAACTACAATTTGAGCATCTTACTCTATAATAATTGTTCATGGAACACCGTGGCTGAAAACAAAATAAAAGACAGCGTTTGCAGCATATGTCTGGAGGTTTTCTCCGATTATAACGTTATAACTAGAAATACTATAACAGCAATTGACTGGTTCGGCGTCTACATCAGAACCTCTTCAAACAACAATTTGACTCAGAACGACATAAGAGACAACTATGGTGGGGTTGAGTTTGAATCTTGTCAAGACAATTTTGTTTTCAATAATAACTTCGTAAACAATAGTGTGCACGTAACGCTATTGGAGTCGGTGGATTTTTGGGATGCAGGTTATCCGATATGTGGCAATTACTGGATCGGTTATAATGGCACTGACGTTTATTCTGGTGTTTACCAAAATGAGACTGGCAGTGACGGAATAGGCGACACAGATTATATTATATCCGCTGAAAATATTGACCATTACCCACTCATGGATCCGTGGATTCTCGATTTAGGTGCACAGAACCAGATAATAGTGGCATATCCACGCTTGCCAGGTACACTGGATCCCGCTGCATGTTATGATACGACAAGTGCGGAGCTTATTATGAATGTTTATGAAACTCTGATATCTTTTGACGAAGAAAAGACAGACCAGTTTGTGCCACATCTTGCAACTGGATGGAGCATCAGCTCAGATGGCTTAACCTACACCTTCACCATAAGGCAAGGCGTCAAATTTCATAACGGTGAAACGCTTACAACTGAAGACGTGGAATACTCGTTTGAGAGATTCATGGTCCTAGATATATCAGATGGCCCTGCATGGATGTTCTACGAACCCCTCTTCGACGTGTTCGGAAGCCGTGATGCAGAAGGGCACTTCATCGTAACAGGGCAACAAATAGATAACGCCATCACAAGAAATGAAGCGACAGTTACTATTCACTTGACAAAACCCTATCCTCCATTCATGCAAATACTAGCACAAACATGGTCATCTGTCCTTTGCAAAAAATGGTGCATAGAGATTGGAGATTGGCCTGGAACATGGAATAACTGGACACTCTACAACAGACCATACAAAACAGCCATTGAAAATCAAACCACGGAACCTCCAGGTCCACATTTGAATGCTATGTGCGGAACAGGACCATATATGTTGGACTATTATCAAATAGGCGTTGAATGGTCACTAGTCAAATTTAACGATTACTGGGGTGGATGGCCAGCACCAGGTTCTAACGGTTTTCTGCAGCGAGTAACATCTAAGAAAATAGAGAACTGGGGAGTTAGGAAAAATATGTTCTTAGAAGGGCAGTTGGATCATATACAAGTGCCAACAACCGCAATTGACGAAGTTTTAGGACAGCCCGGCATTAGGTGCGTTTATCCTCTTGAACAACTGAGCTGCTTTGCGATGTTCTTCACTTTTAACATATCCACTTCAAGTCCGTATCTAGGTGTTCCAGGCGGATTACCCAAAGGAACATTCAATGAAAGCGGTATTCCACCCGATTTCTTCAGCGATATCAACGTGAGAAAGGGTTTCGCTTATGCATTTAACTACAGCAAGTTGATAGAAGAAGTGCTTCGTGGAGAAGCATACCAACCAGCAAC
>Ga0123519_10013440_pt1 | contig 11765 bp, 20 predicted proteins | sample YelNatPaOPRAMG02_FD_87396 | JGI IMG/M metagenome (GOLD analysis project Ga0123519, IMG submission 87396) | Hot spring microbial communities from Yellowstone National Park - Yellowstone National Park OP-RAMG-02 (version 2) | ecosystem: Environmental > Aquatic > Thermal springs > Hot (42-90C) ... | reverse complement strand
TGTTGAGAATGAGACATTAAGGAAGAAGATTGCAGAGGAAGTAGCAAATAAAAAGATTTTTATGGAGATGATAAATAATGAAGGAAGTAAAGAAAGTGAATGAGCAACCATTACTGAGTGATAGAGTAAGGCATATAGTGGTATTAATAGGAATAGTAATCATATTAATTGGGGCATTATATATAGCATTATCTTTAGTACATGCAAGTGGGACTATAGATTCGCCTCCTACGGTGCCGTCCAATTCTACAACAAATACAACAACAAATACAACCATAACCCCTACTTTCAATATATCTTACTACAATGTAGGTAGCACGTATTACATAACTGTAGTACCGACGCCCTCTGTATTACCGGAGAATGCCACATTATACGTATACTCGGCAGGTGGTATTATGTATTACCAAGGTTTCTTTAGGTCTACTACATCAACTGATATATCATTAGTGCAGAACTCGGTAGCAATAGTATTCTACAAAGGTATTGAGGTGACATCAAAATCAATAAGCGTAGTTGCAACACCTCCACAATCTAATAACAATAACTTTCCAACTACAGAATTAGTCGTGGGTATATTTGCATATACAACATCTGCTGTGATAATAGGTAATATAATGATTGTCAGAAGGTTCAATAATAGAGGGAAAGACCCAGAAACCTACAATGAAGAATATCTTGGGGCGGATATAGCAAAAGCAAAATTGTTAGCTACCACAGGACTTATAACTGGAGAGGAGTCGGAAGCATTAATAAGACTTTGGTCAGATTTGCAAGATAGGGGGTACTATATACCGATAGACAAAATACTTACTAAAGAGCAAGCATTATTCGTAGAAAGAGTATTAAATTTGGCGAATGAGGAGAAGGCAAATGAGATAAGGAAAGGTGATAAAAAATGATTCAATTAGGCATTATAGAGATACTTGTAATAGTAGTGGTATCATCGGTAGCAGTAGCAACATTTTTCACCATTAGGTATCTAAGAAGTAAGATTGATAAGGAATCAAAAGACAGAGAAAGGATAAACAATATTAAGAAAAATATAAATAACGATACCAATTCGCAATTCCTATTCGCACATATACAGGCATTAGAGAAGGATGATATTGTAAGTGAGTATGTAAATGCAGATAAGACAATATCAGTTTCTGTTGTGAGTAAAGATAGTAAATCAGGTGCCAAAAGTCCAGATACAAACACGAGTTTACTTAGTAACCTATCTACAAAAGTAGGGAATTTAGAGAAGGAAGTTAAGAGAATAGATTCTAGCTTAAATACCTTACTATCAGGACTATCAGAAGAAGATGTAGAATTAAAAGAAGAAGTAAAACAAAAGAGCGAAGAAGAAATAAGGCAGGAAGTGGCTAAAGAGATAGTGGGCGCACTCATAGAAACACTAAAGAATTATACTGGCGGGGACATAGCAACTGAATCTATAAAAGATAACACAAAAGAGGTGGATGATAAAACAACTATTGATAACACAGCAGAAAGTGAAGATGCGAACCAAGTGGATATAAATGATACGGCAAATGAGGAGGCTGTAGATTATAGCATTCCACCAGAGAAGAAGTCAAGTAATATAGATATATGGAGACAGAATGTAGATAAAATTAAAAAAAAGGGGGTAGAACTAAAAGATGGTAAACCTTAATTCCTATTCGGTAAGAAAGGCTGGGAATGATTTACCGCCCGTTGGGTATGATGTATACGCAGGATTTGGAATGATAATAGGTGTAGGTTTGGTCTTCGTTGGTATATTTGTACGTGTTGAGGTTTACTATAATTTACTAGTAACATTAGGAGTTATAACTTTACCTATAGCAATGGCAATAGGATTTGCACTTCCAGCATTTCGCAGTAAGTCCCCAGGGTACATAGATGAACTACATCATAGTTCTCTAGAAACAAAGGGGCCGATATATGAAGCTGTCCAACATTTACCGAATGGGAGAAATATCACTTGGGGAATATTCCCATTAGGTGGTGTAGATTGGGGTTGGATACATTTTAAGGGGGGTGGTAGTCATGGCTATGTTATATGCCCAAAAGGAGGTTATGTAGTAACTGGTGGTTCGACTCATGTTTTTTATGGACTAAGAAGGGCAACTTTCAATCAAGTGCCCTATCCAGTGCAGGAAGGATTACTGCGACACAGAGGCTTCCGTGTCAGGTCATCTCCAATATGGATGGCATATCTACCACCAACAATTGAGAATATGGCGAAGATACTAGCTATTTATGACCCAAGAACGAGGGCACAGGCTGAAAAGGATATAGTTGAATATAACAAAATGCTTGAGCAATTGGTCAAAGATTCAGACTTTGCTAGACAGAATATATCAAAGAGAAGTACAGAAGTATCAAGACAAGCTGGAAAGAAGAGTAGATTTACTCCGATTAAAGAGGAATATAAAGAGGTAAGTAACGAGGGTGAGAATCAATGATTCCTTCAAGAAATATTAATAAGATTGAAGAATCGGCATTGGGAGACTTGGAAGTAGAAATCTCATACGAATACACAAAGCTTGGCACAATGACATCACAAACTAAAATAAACTCCGGTCTAATGGTAATAATAGGACAAACTCTCTATATAGTTCATGTAGTTCATCCAGAAGCATATGAGGGTTTCTTAGCAGAATTCAGAAGACTAGTGTCAGCAAAAGAATATGTGTTGGACTCAGCAACAGTAGAGGGTGAAGGGGGGTATATGATGCACCTGAGGGATAGCGAATTCAAGGTGCCAACTTACCTTGAGACTCTAAGACAGACATATGACTTACTGAAGGAGATAGGGTATGAACAGTTAAACCCAGACTTACATATTCTCTTTGAGAGAATGAAAGCAGACCTACAACCATTTGGATACTTTGACCCAAAAGCCAAGAGGGAGATTTCACCATATATGAAGTTTGTGAATGGTACATCTAAGGAGGGTATGCCAAGAGGGTTAGATTTCGGTCTAGATATGCCCTCAGATATAGGTGGTGATGATGATAGAGGAAGAGGAGAAGACAAATAATTTCATAGCACAGGAGAGACTCGCCCTACTGGCAGAAGGCTCAAAGATAGCAGAAATGTTCTGGGAGATACACCACAAAACAAAACTGTCTTTTGATGATATACTTTGGATGAGTCAGTTCTTTGGGGATTACGCATTAATAGAGGGGGATAAAAAATCACAGGTCAATCAGTTATTTGAGATATTAACAAAACTTCAAACGTATGGAAAGGTAAGCCATCTAAATAAGGATGTTATAGAAAATCTGATAGATACAAATCCTACTTTCGTCGACGAGTATATGGCAGCTTTTGAACTAGGGTTCGAATGGGTTAGACAACACGAATTACATCCATACACAAGGGAAGCAATGCGTGCATATCATTCTCCAAGGTCTCTGTCCTTTTCAGATTACTCAGACTCATTCTGGCTACAGTGGATGGGAGGGAAAGATGTAACAGATGTCTCAGAAGGTGGGGGTATGGGTTGGATGGTAGGTAAAAGAGGTTCAGGTAAAACAGACTTCACTCTTCTATTGGGAGAAATAGCAATTCGTAATGGTATGAAGTTTGCGAGTAATGTTGGCATAGAAAGCCCTAACGAGGAGCAAAGAAAGAATATACAGTACTTTGGCTCCTTCTCTGAGCTGTTGAGGACTGTTCTGGAAAACGCAATGCAGGGGTTTAGGACATACTCCGTTATAGATGAGATGACCGTATCAGGAGCAAGAAAACAAAGGGCACAAAGTAGGGAAAATTTACAACTTGAGGAGTATCAGAGATTAACTAGAAAGTTTGGGGCTGCTACAATCTACATATGGCATGACGATAAGGATGTCACAGAAGATGTTAAAAGAATGGTTTCATTTGTTGGCACCAAATATGGTAGTGTTTTGGAGCCACAACTTCGTAGTATGGGAACATTTGAGTTCAGGGAAAGAAGAGGGAATCCTGTATTCTATGTTACAGACATACCGAGAAGCAAGCTAAAGTTTGAGACAAACGATATAGCACCATTTACAATGGACATCCCGTTACGTAGTATATTGAGGGAGGCGCAGGAATTAGAGAAAGAGAAGGGAAGGACGAAGGCATTTTATCAAACATTAATAGATGTGATTGATGAGAGAATGAATAGTAATGAAGACGACGAAGAACTTAGAGCAGGTGATGTTGTATAATGACAAAAGAAATCCCAAGAAAATTCTATAGAAAAGTTTATATACTGGGAAAACATTTTATGAGTGAGGTAATGCCAAAATGAGAAAAATAAGGAATAAGACGAAGGGACTCGTACTATTGGGAACCTTTGCGGTAATAATGTCTCTGTTCGGAATACTTGGCTCTGCCTTTGCCGCATCCTCAGTAGTATTTGGTGGGACATTGTCTGCCTTAGGAATAGGGTTGCTAGTGCTAGGGGTTATACTTCTGGTATTGGGCTTCCTGCCTTGGACATCAGCAAAAGTGAGAGTGTTTGTATTTGCGTTTGGTATAATACTAATGGTCGTAGCACTAACAGCCTTTTACGCACCTACAACTCAGCAAATAAATACAAAAACAACTACGCCAACTTACTCAATGACATACCAACTTAGCAACTTCCAAGCAGGCGCAGCTGGAACTTCACCAGGGCCGATAACGCTAACAACTTCTGCACAGACAATAAATGGGGTTAATGGTGTTCTCGTAAAGCTTCCAGTATATACAGGCGGAGGACTGGGCGGTGGAGCAACTGCTTACACAGCTTTTGTATTCGGAACCAACCATAACGCAACAGTAGGTAATGCAATATTTAATACAACCTTTATAAGGACAGACTCAAATCTGAATAATATATCACTCTCTGTGAGCGCAACAAACATACCTTCAGTAACAAACGCAACAACTCAGAAGACATACACATTAGTTACTCAGACCTCAACCGGGGCATACGAAGTATACTTCAATGGTAACACTGCATTAGCGAACATATATATTCACTCAATAGCTATTGGGTCATCAGTAGTAGTCGAAGTATCAATGAATATCCCGGTTACAGCGGCTCTATCAATGACAGTATATCAGACTTTGTTCCTTGACATAACAGCCAGCTTCGGGTCTGGACAATCTCTAAGTATTCCAGTAGAGTTGATAAGAACATCTTAGAGTCAGCAATAATTTAATTACTTTTTTTTTATTTTATTTATTTCAATCAAAAAGTAGGGGGAGATAAAAAATATGAGTGGAGCAGTAGTAAAAGCAGGTGTAGTTATATTAGTTATAGGGGTAATGTTAGCAGTAGCTGTGAAGATAGGGTTTTTGGGTATGAGTAGTTTTAATGTTTCATCTTCATCTATATACTTACAATTAAAGTTCCTACCAATAATCTCACTTCTATTATTTATAATGGGAGGGACAATGATTACTGCTGGGGCAGTACACTCAGGAGTAGTTGGGCTGTTAGGACTTCTGTTGTTTTTGGTAATAGGATTGTATATCTGGACGACGATGTTTGGATTTTCCACCCTTATTGGAATAAAATTACCATATTTACCTCCACCAAATCTATTTGTTGCAGGGTGATATATAGTTGTCTGACCAACAACATATATACACTTTTCCTACTATTAAGGAGATGACTTCAGTCCCCTTGATATTTCTTGGGGTAATAGTTGATTTATTTCTTCTAGTTAACGGTAATATCATATTTGGGTCGTCGTTTACTGCATATCAAAATGTATTACTCTACTATCTTGTGATGCTTGGAGCTGTATTCTTTTTCGCAGGAAAAACAAAGCAACTAAATATATCAATAGAGTCTGCAGTGATATATTTCGTACCTGTTTTTATTATAACGGTTTTATTGGTAGGAGATGTGGTAAGGTCGGCGGCTACGTTAGTTGCAAACCAAATAATAATGCAACTATTCCTACAGATATTCGTCGTAACTCTATCAGAAGAAATGATATTTCGCGGTGTTATAATAAACTATATAGGTGTAATACCTCAGGGGATATTATTTGGTCTATTCCATACAGCAGCATACTACTCAATATATGGGGTTGATATATATGCAATGATAATGGCAATGGTTATGGGAGTATTATGGGGATATTTAGTTAAAATGTATCCTAAGAATGGTATAGCTATAACGTGGGGAATGCACGCAGGTTGGAATATAGCATTACTCATACCTATATTCTCTATCAAATTCCTTCTAGGCGTGTAAACATAAATAGTTTTTCTTTCTCCATCTTATTTTAATTTTTTCCAGTACACTCTATAAAAAATCTATTAGTTTTTAATAAAATAAAAATATCTGGATTGTTTTTCCTTATAAGTAATATAAATCTTAAGCTTAAGTTTTTAAAATTAAAATTTTTAAAATATTTCATTATTGGATAAATTTCTCCCTCCGTAGTAATCTATTCAGACGGTCAAATTTATCTTTTCCATAGATTCCATATACCATGGATAAGTACTAGTTTAAGAAAAAATATTATTTTTATAATTTTAAAATTATTTTTAGCCGAAAATGCTTAGAAAAGTTTAAATAGTAATTATTTATATATAATCAGAGGTCATACAAATGTTTAAAAAGTATTATAGAGGGGGCGAATAAGAAATGTCGGAAGATATATCGCACAACGAGGCTATGGCTACGATAAAAGTGATATGTGAAATAACTAATCAACCTTTCGCGTTTGCCAAAGGGGATTATGATGATAGAAGGTCTGAGGGTAAAAGCAGATTAGAGGCTGTTGCAACTATATTAGAGTGGTTAATTGCAGAGAACACACAGTTGGTAACTAACATAATAGCAATAAGAAGGAATTATATAGAGGGATAAAAATGTCAGATGATATATCACATAATGAGGCTATGAAAATATTAGATATTCTATATGATATGACACATGAATTGCTATGGTATGGAAAGGGTCATGCTAGGGAATGGTATAAAGAGAATAGGAATGAGGGTTTAGATAGGCTTTCAGCAGTAAAACAAATATGGGACTCAACAATGGAGGAGTATTTTGAAAATGTTCTTGATATGGTGATGAAGGGCACATGGGAAGATGATGCCGACTATGCTAGGGGTAGTGGGTGATAAAATGTCAGATGATATATCACATGATAGGGTTATATATATACTAAAAGAACTTGAGAAAACCTCAGGTTTCCCTTATGATGACGCTAAAAAGATGTATAGAAAAAATAGAGACAAAGGTTTCAGTAGGGGGAGGTCAGTAAGAGAAGTATGGGGATATGTAATGAATGAAGATTTTGAGGTAGAATATCAAAATGAAGAAGGTTGGGGAGACGATGAAGATGGATACATGGATAAAAATCTTCTTACACCATCTAAGGTAGATTGGTTCTTTGACATAATGTCTGAGATGACAGGGTATGATAAGGATAGTATACAGCTAGAATATTCGTGGCAGAAAGACTACCTGTCCGAGGTATTAATGGGTAGTCCAAAAAATTACGATGTAATGCGACTGACTTGGAATTCTATAATGGATGAACGTCTTTTGAGTTTGATGAAGACGACATTTATAAAGGAAAATATAATTACGAGGAGATAAAAATGTCAGATGATATATCACACAAAGAAGCTGAAAGGTTTATGGAGATATTCAATGAAATGTATCTGTACGGAGACAAGCATTTTCTTAAACAGCTTAAAGATATCTATAACAGTAATAGGGAAATATATTTTGATAATAGATTAAAGTCGCTAAGGGGCGCAACATACTCTATGATGTTTTACAATAATGACCTGATGGCTGATATATTGGATGACCTTATAGCATTCCACGCTATAGATGAAAATAACCCAGAGATAGCGAAACCTTTATATAGATTGATAAGTTTCCTGAAAACGGTGGAAGGATAAAGGAGGAAAAAAATGTCAGATGATATATCACATAAAAAGGCGATGAACATATTAGATGTTCTTAGCGATTTCACAGGTATGAATAAGGATTTTTTCGATGAAGAGTATAAAAAACTAAGAAATAAAGGATACACAAGAATTGAAGCAGTAAGAACGTTATGGGAAGATAAAGCAATAGAATGGTTCTACGTCATAGATGGTATGCTAGTAGGCAGACCTCAAAGGGTTAAGTCTATGATATCTTATATATCATCAATAACAAGACATATGTTTTCAGAGGATGACGTTAGGAAAGAATATAGTGAATTATCTCTTTTATTAGGTGGCGATACGTCTCTAAGCTTAGAGAAGACATTTTATAGTATAATGGATAAATATTTCGAATATTTAGTAGGCAGGGATGATTCATGGTGGTGAAATAGAAATGTCAGATGATATATCGCATAAGAAAGCAGTAGATTTACTAGAAAAACTAGAGGGAATAACATCTTATGACTATAAAGAAATAAAAGAAATGTACCATGATATGAGAAACTTTGGATACGATAGGTCGGATACAGTAAAAATGATATGGAGAATAGTAATGGATAGATATTTTGATGTATTGTTTGCTATGGATGATGGGTGGAAAAAAGAGGGAGGAATAGGAATGGGCAGTGATAAAATAATTTGGGACTCGGACTATATAAGTGAGTCAAAAAAATATTGGTTCTTTGATTTAATTACTAACATTACAGGGTACAGCGAAGATAAAATATTAGCAATATATTCGCCTGCACTAGATAGAAATTGGAATTTAGATGCAAGGGGAAAAGTTACAATGAGATATACTTGGAATACTATGATGGATAAATATATAAAAAAGTTAGTAAGATGGGGATAAAAATGTCAGATATATCACATGATAAAGCTATGTCAATACTGGAGGAGCTTGGAAATACGACAGGACTTGGTGATGAAGAATTTAAAAGTGATTATAAACAACTTAGAAAGGAAGGGTATAAGAGGGAAGAATCAGTAGAAATAATATGGAAAGATGTAATGAGTGATTATTTTTCTGTATTATATGATATGGATGACGGGTGGACTTCAAGTGAAGAAGAATCTTTTAAGTCAAAAGTTTATTGGTTCTTTGACGAAATGTATAATATTACAGGGGTTGAAATCCCTTATATAAAAAATGAATACAATTCTTTTCTGGCTAGACTAGATGAAATTGAAGCATTAAAATCTACTTGGGATGTTATGATGGAAAGATATGTTGAACATCTCATAGGTAGAGATTATTCGATGGGGAGGTACTAAGAATGTCAGATATGTTGAGTTCAGTGAATAAATTGAAAAGGGGTTGTGAGTAAAATGGGTATAAAGGATGTAATAAAAAAGAATGAAGAAAAGGATAGAATGGGTCTTAATCATGGAGACGTCTTTGAGGAAATGAGAAGCAGTATTAAAAAGCTAAAATGGACACCTTATGAGAGTGAATTTGGTACAGGGTTTAAATCTAAATACAAGAAGTTAGAATTGGATGTATTCCCCTATATCAGTGATGTGCAGTCATCAATGCCAACTGAGCACACTCTGAATAGTAAAATATCGGGTTATTTATCTGGTAGAGATATAATATACAAAAATGTATATGGTTTCAAAATATTGGGTCGTCTATCTGGTAGAGATATAATATACAACTCAACAGATGAGAACATTAAGGGTTATAACACAATTTTGGGTGTGAAGAAGGGAGTATCAGCAAGACTCGAACGTATTATAGGGCTAAATTATCTTCGTATATGGGCTAAATCTGCTAAAAGATATGAAAATGAACTAATTAGGAAGTCCTCCAGAGAGTTTAAAAAAATACAAAGCGAGAATAAAGGTAGGTGGTAAGAATGAGTGATGACATATCTAAGAAAGAATCTAGGGAAAGATTGAGAGAACATGCAAGGTACTCTGGTATACCGTATAGAACGGTTCTAAAGATGTACCACACATATAGAGAAGATGGTTTGTCTAGGGAAAGGTCAGTGGATGAAGTATACGATTGGATAGACCGACTAGAAACAGATATACGAAAATATTCTTCGCTATTAGAAAGTTCTGTTAAAGGAGCAGCAACTGTTATTGGTGAGAAATTAGCATTACAACACTACAGGTCTAATGTAAGGGATATACCAAAAGCTGTAAGAAAGTATGTAAAAGACAGAAAATATAGGGAACCTTGGGAATCAGAAAATGATAAATGGGACTATGATGATGACTGGTTAAGTGATGAATAGGAGGAGATAATATGCCATACAAAACACACAAATATAAAAGATTCGGGTCACAGGAGGCATATGATAGGTATCAAGCATACATTCATATGCACCATATACCACACTCAGAGAATGAGTATGTAGAAATAATGAAGAATGGTAAATATGTCCTATATAAGCCACAACATAATATGAGGAGTGATATATAATGCCGAGAATAGGGATTGGAATAATTTTAATAGGGATTATTATCATAATAGCTGCGTTCGCTGTTCCAAGTTTCGCTATCATATACGTGCATCATAGTAGTGGGTCAAGTGTATCATACTATGGAGGTGTTCCTTCTTCGCAATCTATTAAATCCCCAAGCAATTACTCTACATCTTCTACATTATATAATCTCAGTGGGAAATTTATAATTTACGACCCAAATACTACTGGTACTCAGTCTTCTACAGTAACATGGTATATAGGTAGTATAGGAGGGTCTTTACAGCCATTTAATACATCATTTACTCAGCAGTATGACATTAAGTTTACGAATAATAATGCCACATTAAACGTCAGTCTACCTTACACATATCAGAGAAATATTGAGTTCTTCGTATATCTAGTATTGAATGTAAATGGGTCTATGAAATATACTACAAATCATTATTATGGGGAATTTACTGGTATTTCAGTATCTTCCAATTTCAACTTAGTGATTATGTATAAGAACATGAATGGCAAATATGTTATATCTAATACATCTAATATATCAAGTCTGCTTAAAATTCCATATCAGACAACAATAAAGGCGGAATATCTTCAACCAGGTTTTGGTGCACTATCATCAAACATTACTACTTGGTTAGAGATAAATGGCAAATACCATAGTATATCTTACGATATATTTCACAACTATACACTAAGACCTGGCAATAACACGTTAGTGTTTGGATATAATGTATCAGCAGTGCCAGGAGTGCATGGGAACGTCAGCATTACGCAAATAACAGAATATATATACGTAGCACCATATAATGTTAACATAATAACTCTTATGATAGGGATAGGTATAACAATAATTGGTGTTATAGTATTAGTAGTAAGGAGGATATAATGAACATAAAGGATATAATAAAGGAAATGGATAACAAAGACAGGGAATCATTTGATAGGTATGTATCTGGTAAGCTTTCCCCGGGGGACTCAATAGAGATAACTGCGGCTACAATAGACGATTTATTTCATAAACTCTCCAAGATTATGAAAAAGTATACTTGCGAGCTTCACCTAGAATGTTATGAGGACGATACTGGCAATTACATACCATTTGACGATTCTGATAAGATAATAGGGTTTATAAATAGAGATGGATATGTCTCAATCGTTGGTTCGTGTAATGGGAAGGAGAAAAACCTAATAGAGGGGGGTATACTTAAAAATAGAAATGAATTGTTGCTAGTAATAAATATTGTAGGTGGTAGCTAATGTATGGAACAACAAGATTTGGTATGTTTCTCGTAGCACTAACCTCAGCTATGCTAATAGGATATAGACTGCTATACTATAAAGGCTGGACTACTGGAATATTTACTAATTCATATCTATTTCTAAAGGACTTTTCGATTATATTTT
>Ga0123519_10013435_pt1 | contig 11769 bp, 10 predicted proteins | sample YelNatPaOPRAMG02_FD_87396 | JGI IMG/M metagenome (GOLD analysis project Ga0123519, IMG submission 87396) | Hot spring microbial communities from Yellowstone National Park - Yellowstone National Park OP-RAMG-02 (version 2) | ecosystem: Environmental > Aquatic > Thermal springs > Hot (42-90C) ... | reverse complement strand
TAGCCGAGATCGCATCCTGCTTGTTGACGGCAAGGACAACCGGAACCCCACTGCGTCGTAGCAAGTCGGCAATATCGTGGTCTTGCGGCGTCACGCCAAGGCGCCCATCGACGAGGAAGATGACCACCGCTGACTCCTTGATGGCAATCTCGGCCTGCCGTCGCACCTGGTCGACCAGCGGACCCTCCCCATGAGGATCGATGCCGCCTGTGTCTACCACCACAAACAGGCGGCCGTTCCACTCGGCCTCTCCCTCTTTGCGGTCGCGAGTCACTCCTGATTCTGGGGCCACCACAGCCTCACGACTGCCCGTGAGACGGTTGAACAACGTGGATTTTCCCACGTTGGGATAACCTACGATGGCCACACGCGGCTTGGACGAGGTCATGGGTCGAGCTCCTTGAGACGCTCAACTACCACTTCGATCTGTTCCAGCGGAGTCGAGGCCCCTGCGGTGACCCCTACCCGCCGGGCCCCTTTCAACCACAGAGGATCAATCTCCGCAGCGGTTTCCACGTGGTAAGTGCGAGGCTGCTTCTCGCTACAGAGTTCCGCGAGGCGGCGTGTGTTAGCCGAGTTCCTCCCCCCAACTACCACGACCGCGTCCACCTGAGCAGCCAGGCGCACGGCCGCTGTCTGCCTTTCCTCGGTGGCGCTGCAAATGGTGTTGTGCACAAGGAGCTCACGCGTCTTAGGAGCTAAGACCTGCGCTAGCTCAGCAAGCCGTTCGGGCGACTGCGTGGTCTGAACCACTACTCCCACCCGTGATGAGTCCAGAATATCGGGCAGATCGGCCGCAGATTCGATCACCAGGGAACCTTCGCCTGCATAAGACCTCAGGCTGAGAACCTCGGGGTGCTCTTTTTCTCCTAGGATGACCACGAGGTAACCTTCCTTGTGAAGACTGGCGGCCTTTTTCTGTGCCGAGGCGACAAAGGGGCAAGTCGCATCTATAACTGTCAAACCCAACGACGCGAGCCGTTCCTGGGTATGACGAGGGACCCCGTGAGACCTTAGGATTACCGTGCCAGCCCGAGCCTGCTCAGCAGAGGCAATCACTCCCACGCCCCGGCTCTCTAGGTCACTGATGACCCCAGGATTATGAATCAAAGGACCCAAAGTGTTCACCGGGGGCGGAGCGGTTCTAGCTGCTTCCAGGGTCATCTCCAGAGCCCGCTTGACTCCCCAACAGAACCCAGCGCATTCCGCCACCGTTATCTCCAGAGCACTCACTGCTTCTCTCCTACCTCGGTAAGTAGGGCCTTCATCGCGTCTGTCAAACGCTGTACCACAAGGGCGCCTCTCTCCGCGCGTGGTAGGTCTTTGCTGGGGATCTCGATGGGCGGTCCAAACGCCACTCGCACCCGGGGAAAACGCAGGCAGTGGTTCCTCACCACTCTTTCCGTGCCCGTCATGACCACAGGCACGGTTAGTACCCCTTCTCGTAAAGAGAACAGGCTGACTCCGGGCTGTATCTCTCCTAGACCCGGCTCCCGGTGCCTTTTCCCTTCCGGGAAGACTCCTAGCACCGCCCCTGCCTCCAGCACCTCTAGAGCTCGGCGAACTGCCTCTCTATCGGCTTCGCCTCGCTTCACAGGAAAGGCCCCCATCCTCTCCACCAGCCAGCCCAAAGCCCGTGACTTCCACAGCTCCGCCTTGGCCATAAAGTGGACCATCCTGGGGCAGGCTGAGCCCAAGAAGAAGGGATCTAGATTTGACCGATGATTGCAGGCGAGAACCACCGGTCCCGTCAATGGTACGTTCTCTGCCCCTTCTATGTGCATGCGAAATAGGTGGCGCCACAACCAAGGGATGAAAGAGTACGCCACTCGGTACAGACGGGTATCGAGCGGACTTCTCACCATACCGCAGAGCGGCCATCTCTCAGGTTTTTCTCCGCCCTCCTCAAGCTTCCATCCGGTACGCGAGCAGCCCTTGCCAAGAGCTAGCGCGCAAACCGCATTGACCACTTGCTCCACGCTCATAGCTGTGGTGTCGATTTCGATGGCGTCGTCGGCTTTCTTTAGGGGAGCAAGAGCGCGCCCCGAGTCATATGCATCGCGCGCTCTCAAGTCATTGGCTATTTGTTCAAGGGGCAGCTCGATCCCTTGAGCCGCAAGCTGTAATTGTCTGCGGCGGGCGCGCTCTTCCACGCTCGCTGTAAGGAACACCTTCACCTCGGCCTGAGGAACGACAACTGTGCCCATGTCTCGTCCCTCCAAGACCACATCTCCAGTTGCCGCCTCCTGCCTCTGCCTCTCGGTTAGCACGGATCTTACCCCCGGGTCGGCCGAGACCGCAGACACATGACGAGACACTAGCGGTCCCCGGATTTCCTGACTCACCTCGCGGTCACCCACGAAAACCCGGGCTAAATCGTTCTCCTGCTGAATTACCCTTATGGGGGTGGAGGCGGCAAGGACTTGGGCTTCACTTATGCGTTCGGGGATTAGTCCGGCCTCCAAGGCGAGCAAAGTCACTGCCCGGTACATCGCGCCTGTGTCCAAGTAGCGCAGTCCAAGACGCTTTGCCACCTCGCGGGCAACGGTGCTCTTGCCCGAGCCTGCTGGTCCGTCAATGGCGATGATCACCCCTACCCCTCTCGGAACCAGTATTCAGCTTCCCCTAAGACAGGTCCCACCCAGACTCTCATAAGCCTGCAGGAAGCCCGGGTAGGAAACAGCGATGCAAGCAAGATCGTCCACAACGACGCCTCCACGCGACGCCGCTCCCGCCACAGCCCCAACCATGGCCAGGCGGTGATCCCCTTCAGTCTTCATGTTCCCGCTTTCCCATCCCTCCGGTCGCCCAACAACATCCAACCCATCGGGATACTCTGTCACTTGGACCCCCAGAGACCTGAGAAATATGCTCATCGCACGTAGACGATCGCTTTCTTTTGTCCGTAGCTCCGCTGCTCCCCGTAGCCGGGAGGTCCCTCGCGCCCTGGCCGCGGCCAACAAGAACAGCGGCAGCTCATCGATAAGCAAGGGGACCTCGCCCTCCTCTATGCTGGTGGCGACAAGCTCGCTCGAGTAGGCGACAACGTTCCCCCTCGGTTCAGGGCCAGATTTGTCCGTCACCTCCACTCCCACCTGGGCTCCCATCCGTTCAAGCACGGAAAGCAAACCGGTGCGGGTGGGGTTGAGACCAACCTCAAGCAGTCGCACGCAAGAATTGGGCACGAGTAGTGCCGCGACTACAAAAAACGCAGCTGAGCTGAAATCCCCCGGAACCTCCACGTTGCTTAGTCTGAGTTCCGCCGCCCTCCCCACTTGCACCACAACCTCACCCTTGGGGCAAGGCTCGCGTCTGACAGGGGCACCAGCGTGGGAAAGCAGCCGTTCAGTGTGATCTCGCGAGGCACTTGGCTCAAGCAAAGTCGTCTCCCCTTCCGCCTGCAGTCCGGCCAACAGAAGACAGGATTTCACCTGGGCGGAAGCCACAGGTAGGCGGTAGGTGATCCCTCGAAGGGCTTGTCCTCGCACCGTGATGGGAGGCAGCGTGTTGCCCTGACGGCCTGCGACCTGCACTCCCATGGCAGCCAAGGGCCGCAGGACTCGGTCCATGGGTCTGCGCCTAATGCTGGCATCACCGGTGAGCACGCACAGGAAACCACGGCCGGCCACGAGACCCGGCAGCAGCCGTATGAGTGTACCCGAGTTGCCGACATCGATAACGTCCTCAGGTTCCTGCAGCCCCTCCCACCCCTGCCCGTGCACTACCAGTCTTTCCCCGTCCTCGTCAACTCTGACTCCCAAGGCACGCACCGCTCTCAGGGTCGCCAAAGTGTCGGCAGCACGCAAGAAGCCGGTCACCACTACTGGTCCGCTGTTGACGGCGCCCAACAGCAAGGCACGGTGAGAAACCGACTTGTCGCCAGGCACCCGGAGTTCGCCGTTCAAACCGGACTGGGCAGGAAGAAAAGTCCCTGCAGTCTTTGACTCATTCCCCATCGTCACCAGGAAGACTTACTCTGCATGCATAACCATGTGTCTGTAGCAAACGAGCTGCCTCTTCCGCTACCGCTTCGCCAGCTATGAAGAGGACCAGATCACCACCCAAGCTGCGACTCATGTGATGAAGGGTCAGGTCTTCGACATTGATGCCGGCCTCGCCAAGGGCGTTCATCACCCGAGAAATAGAGCCCGGCTGGTCGGGCACGCGCACAGTCACTCGATAGAGAGTGTCCGGAGTGATGTCTGCCGACACCAACATCTCCTGTCGGTAGAGGGCAGCCGTGTCAATCGCCTTGGCGATAGCCTGTTCGTCGGCTTCGTCAAGCTTATGTGAGAACTCCTCTAAGGCACCAATGACGGCTCGCACAGACTGCTGGAGTGCGTCCCGGTTAGAAAGAAAGATGTCACGCCACATGGGTGGGTTGGCTCCGGCCACGCGCGTCAGGTCCTTAAAACTAGGTCCCACCCAGTGCAGCGCCCGCTTGCCCGCGATCCGGAACTCACCAGCGTACTCCATGAGCACATTAGCAAGCACGTGCGGCAGGTGACTGATCACCGCCATGATTTGGTCGTGGGCGCGAGGATCGATGAGAGTCGGACGCGCTCCTAAGTCAAGGATGAACTGCTGCAGCATCTCGTAAAGCTTGGGGATGGCAGCGCCGGTGGTGCAAAGAAAGTAGTTGGCACCCTCAAATAGATCCGGGCGCGCATAGCGAACTCCCGCGTCGGCCCCGCCGCACATGGGATGCCCCCCAATGAAAAGAGTGCGGCTCTGGGGCGAAAGTGCAGCCATTATTCCAGACTTCGTGCTGCCCGTGTCGGTAATGAGCCGGGGAGGCGGCTCGGCAGCGGCGCACTCCTCCACCAAACCAGGAATACTTCGTACCGGTGTCGATATCACCACGAGGTCAGCGTAGGCAGCCGCCTCAGCCGCGCTGCTCGCTATCTCGGTGATTACTCCGTTTCGCTCCGCCTCCTCTAGGACTCCTGAATCAGCGTCGAAGCCCACCACCTCGTCAACACCGGCCCGCTCGCGCGCAGCCATAGCCAGGCTCCCACCGATCATGCCCACCCCTACCACGGCCAGGCGGTGGACTCCGCTATGGGTACGCACTCTACCCACTAGGTCACCCCATGGTCTTGCCGACCCAGGCCACCGCTTTCTTGATGCGACTTGCTACCGCAGCGAACTGCCGCGGATCAAGCGACTGGGCGCCGTCAGACAAGGCCGTCTCCGGGCTAGGATGCATCTCAATCATGACCCCGTCTGCTCCGGCCACGATGGCCGCCAATGACAAAGGTTCGATGAGGTCCGCTTTGCCGGCCGCATGGCTGGGATCGACGATCACAGGTAGGTGGCTACGCTGCTTGATGATGGGCACCGCCGAGATGTCAAGCGTGTTGCGGGTCGCGGTCTCAAAGGTGCGGATGCCCCGTTCGCAGAGGATGACACGCTCGTTCCCTTCCTTCACGATATACTCTGCCGCCATCAGCAGCTCCTCGACGGTGGCAGCTAAACCCCGCTTCAGTAAGACCGGGCGATCGACCTGCCCCACCGCAGAGAGCAACTGAAAGTTCTGCATGTTGCGGGCCCCTATTTGGATGACATCCGAGTAGGTGGCCACCGCCTCTAGATGCCGGGGATCCATGAGCTCCGTCACCACTGGTAGCCCAAACTTAGACCTGGCCTCAGCCAAGATCTCAAGGCCCTCCACTCCCAAGCCCTGGAAAGCATAGGGGGAAGTCCTAGGCTTGAAGGCTCCTCCTCGCAACATGGTGGCCCCGGCTTCCTTTGCCACAGCCGCCGCCTCCATGAGCTGCTCCCGGCTTTCCACCGAGCAGGGTCCCGCTATTAGTGCCACATGGCCGCCGCCCACACAGGTGTTCCCCACCGTGATCACCGTGTCTGACCGCCGAAACTCACGACTTACCAGCTTGTACGGCCGGAGGATGGGAAGCACCTTGTCCACCCCGGGGTAGGCCTCTAAGGGCAACCCGGCAATCACGTCGCGCTCCCCCATCACTGCAATCACTGTCACCACGTCGCTCGTGGACACGCGGCCTTGGGCGCCAGCGCTCTCAAGCAGCTCCAGGATACGGTCCACCTCCTCAGCGGACGCTCCCTCTTGCATGACAATCATCATTTCTACGCTTCCGGACTGCATACTAACTCTCCGGACTTAAGCTCTCAGCAGTCAGCCCTTCAATCACCCGCGGAGTCACGCCAGCCCTACGCCCATTGCGTAACTCAGCAAGAGCCTCAAGGAAAGCATCTCCTTCCTCCGCGTCCCCTATGGTAACCCGGATCCAGCCTGGACACCCCATAGCATACCCAGAACGCGTGAGAATGCCTCTTTCCAAGAGCGCTTGCGGCACTTGCGGTCCCGGGACAGAAAGCTCGGTCACATCAACAAAGATGAAATTGGCCTGGCTTGGATGATAGCGTATGCCCATTTGTGCAAGCCGGCGTTGCAAGCGCTCTCTCTCCGCGGCCACTAAGCGCCGCCGCTCCTCCAGGCGCTCGGGATGGCGCAAGGACTCAAGCGCAGCGACCTGCGCCAGCGAGTGCACATTAAAAGGTTGGCGAATCTTGTCCAAGGCCTCTATGATCTCGCGCCGAGCGACCCCATACCCGATGCGCAGTCCCGCAAGTCCATATATCTTTGAGAAAGTTCGGAGGACAACCAGGTTGGGGTACTCCTCCAGCCAAGCTGCGGTCTCTTCGCGGTCGGGTGCGGTTACAAACTCTCCGTAGGCCTCATCCAGGACCACGACCACCTCCTCCGGCACCTGGCGGAGGAAGGCCCGCAACTGGCGTGTCTCTATGTAGGTCCCAGTCGGGTTGTTAGGGTTGCAAACAATAAGCAGACTGGTGTTGTCCTGGATAGCCCCCAACATGGCCTCGAGGTCGTACTCTAGGTTGCGAAGAGGTACTGCCGTGTAGGGTGCAGCCTGAGCCAGGGCAAGTGATCGGTAAAGGACAAAAGAAGGTTCAGGGAACACGAGGTGATGCTCGCGACAGAGAAAAGCGTGCCCCAGCAGCATGAGAAGCTCGCAGGAGCCGTTGCCGAAGACCAGTCTTTCCTCCGGTATGCCTATCCGCTCGGCGATCAAATTGCGCAGGTCCGCGCAGGCCCCATCAGGGTAGCGATTAAGCTCGCCTAGAGCTCTTTCCAGAGCTTCAACCACCTCAGGGAACGGACCCCAAGGCACCTCATTCGCGGACAGCCTCGCCACCCGCTCAAGTCCATACTTCTCTCTTATCTCGGCAAGGGAGGGCCCTGCTCGATACGGACTCAGCTTCTCAACTACAGGGTTAAGTCTCATCGCTTCCCCGAACTAGCCGTCGCCCCTCATCTCCTCAGGCATACATGGTGTCAAGTGGCCACCCATACGCAAGGTTTATCAGTATAAACCAGCTTCCCCTCGGCCTGCTCTTGCAAAGGCCAGGCGGCGCAGTTCTTGCACCTCGGCTGGTGTCAGTCGGCGGCACTCGCCGAGGGCCAGCCCCTTATCGGTAAGACCAGCAAAACGACGGCGATGGAGGGCGATCACTTTGTGTCCCACCGCCTCCAGCATGCGGCGTACCTGGTGCTTGCGCCCCTCGTGGAGGGTCAGACTGAGGATCGTCCGTTGGTTCCCGCTCTTGTCGGCCGTGCGACCTATGATCTTCACCTCATCTGCCTTGGCGCGGCCCTCCTGCAGCTCCACGCCACTCTGGAGACGAGCAAGCGTAGCCTCCTGCACCTCGCCCACCACCGTCACCTGGTACTCCTTGGCCACGTGATAACGAGGGTGAAGCAGCCGGGCAGCAAGTTCCCCGTCATTTGTGAGTAGCAAAAGACCTGTGCTACGCAAGTCAAGGCGGCCCACCGGGAACAGTCTTGCCTGTGAGGGCACTAGCTCGACCACGGTCCTTCTCCCTCGCGGATCACTTGCCGCACTTAAGACTCCGACCGGCTTGTTGACAAGCCAGTACTCCTTCCTTTGCGGCTCGACCCTGCACCCGTCAACGGCGATCTCTTGTCTCTCTGGATCGACAGAGGTGCCAAGGACGGCCACCCTTCCGTCCACAGTCACTCGGCCAGCCCGGATGAGGTCTTCACAGGACCGGCGCGAGCCCAGGCCCGCCTCGGCAAGAAACCTTTGCAGGCGGACTTTCACCTTTTCCTCTACTCCGTCCCCTACTCCGGTAAGGTGAGCAGCCCAAGACGTCTACGGAGCTCTTCTCTCTGCTGCTCAGTAAGGGCAAAGCCTTCCAATGGGGGAAGGTCGTCAAGGCTGGAAAGCCCGAACATGGCCTCAAAACGAGGCGTGGTGCCGTAGAGCACCGCCCCTCCCCCTGTCGGGGCCCTGCCCACCTCGGTGATCAGTTCTCGGTCAAGAAGAGTCCGTATAGGGGAATCTGAGTCAACCCCTCGGATCTGCGCTATCTGTGGGCGCGAGACCGGCTGCAGGTAAGCAACAATGGCCAAACACTCCATGGCTGCTGGGGAAAGGCGAGTCGCATCCTCGGGAATCTCGAACAAGGCCCGCACCGCGGCGTGCGCTTGAGGGTTGGTGCGGAAGACCCATCCCCCTGCTAGGCGGGTAAGCTCGAACCCCCGGGGGCCGCTCGGGGGATACTCCGCCGCGAGACTAGCCAGGGCCGCCTCCACCGCTCTCTGCCCCTCCGGCCCGGATAGTCCGAGTGCGGTCAATATCTCTTGTGTCTTCACAGGTCGGCCAGCGGCGAAGAGCACTGCTTCCACGTCTCGCTTCACTTGCGCGAAATCAGTCTCCATTGAAATCGCTCCCCGCTCCTAGGCGCTCTTTAACACTTGACGCGCTCGCACCACTATGTCGCCAAAAGGTTCGGCCTGAGACACTCGCACCTCTCCTCGGGCCAGCAGCTCAAGCAGGGCAAAGACCGAGAGCGCCTGGACCAACGGACGCTCCCCGCCAAACACCCGATTAAATGAGAACCGGGTTCTGCGAGAGAGAATCTTGCGGATGGTGCGCATCTGGCGCTGAAGTTGCACCTTGATGTCGGCCAGATGCGAGTCGTCCGGCTCTGCCCGTCGCTCAAGCACTCGTGACAGGCACTGCCGCAGTTCAAGTAGGTCGCCCGTACCTACGATCTCGTCAAGAGGAGGAAGGCGTCGCTTGACCTCTCCTGCCGGGGGGCGAAGGAGGGCCGGCGCCGCGCCGACTGCGAGTTCGCGCAGTCGGCGCGCGGCGGCCTGAAACTGTCCGTAACGGGCCAGTCGAGCGACAAGTTCCTCTCGGGCCTGCTCGGGCGTCAGCTCCTCCTCCTCCGCCCCCAACTGGCTGTCCGGCAGAAGAAGTCGAGACTTGACTTCTAGAAGCAGGCTCATGAGCACGAGGAACTCACTTAGGTCCTCCCAGTCCTGGCCCTGGTTAACCTCTTCACTTCGCTCAAGATAAGCGACAATGACCTCAGATAAGGGCACTTCCATGAGATCGATTTCTTCGCTTAAGACAAGCGACAAAAGAAGATCGAACGGCCCTTGGTATACGTCAAGATCAAGGTCAACCGGCAGCAACTTCCCGCCTCACCTGCCTCAGCCAAAGTTAGGCCACGACGTGGTAGCCAGTCAAGAAGAGTTGGGCAAGACCAGTGATCGCCCAGCGCAGAAGTTCAAAGAAGGCGCGCTGGAACACCACTATGAGTACGAGCACCAGGAGCATCCCATAGCGGTCCAGGGCCGCCCATTTCTCGTAGGCAGAGCGCGGCAAGAAGGCGCCGAGCACACGAGACCCGTCCAGAGGAGGTACAGGGATGAGATTAAAAAGACCGAGCACCACGTTGATTTGGAAAATCAGGAAAAGGATGTTGAAAAGCCAACTGTCCGCGTCGGGATGCACCCAGTTCAGTATGAGGATGAACACTATACCGATGATGAAGTTCGTGATCGGCCCGGCCGCCCCCACGATGGCCATCCCCTTTTGCCGGTCACGAAAGTAGTAAGGCGACACAGGAATGGGCTTGGCCCATCCGAAGACAAAACCGGAGAAAAGGTAGGTGATCACGAACATGGCCGTCCCCAAAGGATCGAGATGCCGCAGAGGATTGAGGCTGAGCCGCCCTCGCATCTTGGCGGTAGGATCTCCTAAGCGGTAAGCCACCCACCCATGGGCTAGCTCGTGCGCCATCATTGACAGGAGCAGCACAGGCACAAGTATGAACAGGTTAAGCCAGCGCTCAGCCATTGTTCGGTCCCTTCGCTGAGCCGCGTTCGGTCCCTTCGCTGAGCTCCAGGTTTTCCAGGAGCTGACGTGCCGCCTCTAGTTCGGCCTCACGTCCACTGACAAGCCCTTTAACTCGCAGCTCGCGTAGCTTTTCCAGCATCTTTCCTACCTGGGGTCCTTTCTTCATGCCTAACTCCAACAAATCATCGCCCCCTATGGACAGTTGCCTATGGCGTAACTCGGTGAGATAGGAGCGCAGCCGCTCGCCTGCGCGCCCCTCAGGAAGCGAGGCCAGAACGAACACCAGCGCTTCGACCGGGGTGTTGCGTAGCGTCCGATAGATCTCCCACTCATCCATGGTTTCACGGGCAAGGGTAGAACTAAGAACCGGGGCCAGCACGACCCCTGCTCTGATCACCGCGCTGTCGGAGCGCTTCACCTTTAGTCGGTCCAGCCACAGATACAGCTCCTCATGCTCCATGTTCCTGGTCATAGCAGCAAGTCGCAGGCGCCAGGGCACCACTTCCTCCTGCAGCCCCAGCTCCTCGACCAGAGCGTCGAGGCGCCTGACCAGAGCGGCAGTTTTCGGACCAGTGGCCAACTTTGGATGAACCTCGCGTGCCACCCCCAACTCGTATAGACGATGCAGGGTCCAAGCCACATCTTTCTCGCTAAGAAGCGCGATTAGCTCGTCTCTTAGCCGCACGCTGGAAAGATCGCCCACCAAATGCATCTCCACACAGCTCTTGGCGAAGTTTCTTGTCTGCTCTTCCATGCGGAAGCCGTACCGGTTCTCGTAGCGCACGGCCCGAAATATGCGCGTGGGATCCTCAAGGAAGCTCAAATTATGCAGTACCCTGATCACTCCCTCTCGTAGATCGCGGTAACCGCCAAAAAAGTCGATGACCTTGCCGAAGTCGCGGCCTCGCAAAGAGATAGCCATGGCATTGATGGTGAAATCTCGCCGAAAGAGATCCTGCCGCAAAGAGGCATGCTCGACCCGAGGTAAAGCCGCAGGGTACTCGTAGAACTCAGTGCGAGTGCTGGCGACGTCAACGTGGAACGGCTCCCCAGCCTCGCGCAGCCACGAGGCTGCCTCCCCCAGCACACTGGCAGGCAGCAGGACCACCGCAGTCTTGAACTTACGGTGGGGACGAACCCTTCCGCCAAGCTCGGCGGCCAACCGCATAGCGAACTCAATGCCATCGCCCTCAACGGCGATGTCCACGTCCACGTTGGGTTGCCCAAGCAGCAGGTCGCGCACAAAGCCACCTACTAAGTAGACACCAGCAAAGTCCTCCGACAAAGCTGAGCACACCTTGAACAGACGCCCAAAGAACGGGTGATCGGCTAAAGCTTCGAGGGCATACACCTGCGGTGCAGAGACCTCCGCTCGCTCTCGCTCCCAACGGCCCTGGTAGGCGGCCAGGACATCAGTCCGCGTGGCGATCCCGATAACATCACTCACCTTGACAGTGCCCCGGGTCACCGCTTCCTCATAAGCCTCATCCCGAACGATCGGTACCCGGCCGATGTTTCGCTCCACCATCAGACGGCGCAACTCATCCACCCCCGTCGAAGCCCGGGCAAAATGGATGTTCCGCGTCATGACGCCCTT
>Ga0123519_10013431_pt1 | contig 11771 bp, 9 predicted proteins | sample YelNatPaOPRAMG02_FD_87396 | JGI IMG/M metagenome (GOLD analysis project Ga0123519, IMG submission 87396) | Hot spring microbial communities from Yellowstone National Park - Yellowstone National Park OP-RAMG-02 (version 2) | ecosystem: Environmental > Aquatic > Thermal springs > Hot (42-90C) ... | reverse complement strand
CTTCCCCTTTTGTCAAATCGGCAAAGTGGGGAAAGTGGCCAATTTTGCGGCAAACCTCCGGTTACCCCTTAGGCCCTGGGGGGTCGACGGCAAAAGGAGTAAGCGCAAAGTTGGGGGAATTTTTGGGAAATTTGGGCTTAGATAAGGCCAATTTTCCTTTTTTCCTTCCCTTTTGCCTTATGGCCGAAATGTCAAATTGGGCCGTTTTGGCCAAAACCGGCGCTAAAACCTGGAGGTCGACGGCAAACAATCCCGAAGCGATAAGTTTGCTTTGACAAAAGCCCCTAAAAAAGCTAAACTTTAGGTAAATTTGGCGGAGGAGTAAAGGTGTACAAGGCGCCAAGGGGCACGCAAGATATCCTGCCACAAGAACAGCCTTATTGGTTTTACGTCAAAAATACTGCCATACGCCTCCTCCACCTCTACGGTTACCAGCCCATAGATTTGCCCATCTTTGAAGACACAGGCCTCTTCGTCAGGAGCGTGGGGGAGACCACAGATATCGTGGAAAAGGAGATGTACACTTTCCTGGACAAAGGTGGCGATTCCCTCACCTTGCGGCCGGAGTTCACGGCTGGAGTGGTCAGGGCCTACATAGAACACGGGATGCACCTCTGGCCTCAACCTGTCCGCCTCTACTCAATCGGCCCCGCTTTCCGCTACGAAAGGCCTCAGGCCGGACGCTTCCGCCAGTTCCACCAGATAAACGTGGAAGCTTTGGGCGAACAGGACCCGGCCCTGGACTTTGAGGTCATGACTCTGGCCTGGCATCTATACGAGGAGCTCGGCTTCAAAGGCCTATCCTTCCAGGTAAACAGCACCGGCTGCCCCAAATGCCGCCCCGCCTACGTGGCTATCCTCAAGGATTACTACCAGGGGAAAGTTTCCCTTATATGCGAGGACTGCCGGAGACGTTTGGAACGCAACCCGCTTAGGCTCCTGGATTGTAAGAACGAGCAGTGCCAGCCCGTCATTGCCCAAGCTCCTAAGATAATTGATTTCCTGTGCGAGGAATGTGCTTCCCACTTTCGCACTTTGCTGGATTACTTGGACCAGGAAGGCCATCCCTATACCCTGAACCATCGCTTAGTGCGAGGGTTGGATTACTACACTAAGACAGTGTTTGAGGTCTGGGCCGAAGGGATAGGGGCTCAGAATGCCGTTTGCGGCGGAGGGCGCTACGATGGCCTCGCTCAAGAGCTTGGTGGACCGCCCACACCAGGCGTTGGTTTCGCTGCTGGGATTGAGAGGATTGTGATGATTATGAAGCATCAGGGGATAGAAGTTCCCCCTTTGGAGGGGCCGAAAGTCTTCGTGGCTTTCACTGGTGAGGCTCTGAAGAAGGAGGCTGTGAAGCTTACCTCCAGGCTCAGGCGTTCCGGAATCGGTGCAACCCACGCTTTGGGCGACCGTTCTCTCAAAGCGCAGCTTAAGAGGGCGGATAAGGCCGGTGTGCTTTACACGGTGATTGTGGGGGAGGAGGAGTTCGCTCAGGGCAAAGTGGCCTTGCGTAGCATGAAGGACGGAACGCAAGTTGAGGTGCAAATTGATGATTTGGAGCGATGGCTTAGAGAAGCCATTCTCAAGCTGTCATCGTCTGCACCTTAAGGCTTAGCTTTACGGATGCATTCTTCACGGTCCCCTGCCAGGGGGCTTGCGCCCCCTGGACCATCTATTGCCCGCCCTCGTTGGCTGAGGGTTCACCAGCGTCTTGGGTCCCACTCGTGGCGGGGTGGTAGGAGTTAGCTGCTCGCCCCTTCTTTGAAATTTTTGGGGGCACATCCCCCATGCCCCCTGGGAGGGGGCTTCGCCCCCTCCACCCCCATTGCCCACCCCCGCAGGCTGAGGGTTTGCCAGCGTTTTGGGCCCCACTCGTGGCGTGGTTGCTAATGCTGGCTACTTGCCCCCTCTTTTGAATTTGTGGGGGGACACCCCCCACAACCCCCCGCCATGGGGGCTACGCCCCCCTGGACCCCCCATTTGCCCACCCCCGCAGGCTGAGGGTTTGCCAACGTTCTGGGTCCCACTCGTGGGCGGGGTTGCTAATGCTGGCTACTTGCCCCCTCTTTTGGTTTTGTGGGGGGACACCCCCCACAACCCCCCGCCATGGGGGCTTCGCCCCCCTGGACCCCCCCATTTGCCCACCCCCGCAGGCTGAGGGTTTGCCAACGTTCTGGGTCCCACTCGTGGGGGTTAACCTCTCCCCCGGCCCCTCCCCGCTTCGGGGAGGGGAGAAATTTCCCCCTTCCCTCGCAGGGAAGGGGGTCAGGGGGTTAGGTCGGAAGGGCCACACCCCCCACACCCCTTGCCATGGGGGCTTCGCCCCCCTGGACCCCCATTGCCCACCCCCGTTGGCTTTGGGTTCGCCAGCGTTTTGGGGCCCACTCGTGGGCTGACCGGAGAACCACGCCAAATTTTCCCCCTTCCCTCGCAGGGAAGGGGGTCAGGGGGTTAGGTCGGAAAGGCACGCCCCATGGACCATCGGTTTGATGAAGGTCGGCGAAGGCTGACTTCAGTCGGCGTGAAAGGGGAGACTTCGCCAGCATCCTACCCGTAGTGTTGGGGGTCCTCCACCGGATAAATTGCCTAAAGTTGCTGAGCTACGAGCTCCACTACGTCCAATACGCGGATTCGGATTTTCTCACTGCGAGCAGCATTGAAAAGGGTCCGCTTGCATTGTTGGCAAGCGGAAAGCAAGATTTTAGCCCCGGTAGCTTGAGCTTCTGCAATCCGCTTCTTGGCTACCGCAACCGTAAGCTCTTTATCCGCCATCTCCACATCCCCACCGCCACCGCAGCATAGGGAAAGCTCACGGTTGTGCTCCATCTCCACCAGCTTTATGCCAGGGATGGCTTTGATGACCTCACGAGGGGCTTCGTAAACCCCGCTGCTCCGGCCAAGGTCGCACGGGTCGTGGTAAGTGACAGTTTCCTCCAAAGGCCGAAGGGTTATAAGCCCATCCCTGAGAAGTTTGGCCAGGAGCTCCGTTAAGTGCAGGACCTCAAACCCAAGAGGCTCACTAAGCAAGCGGGGATAATCGTGCTTCCAAGTATGGTAGCAAGACGGGCAAGAGGTCACTAATAGGCGCGCCCCGGTCCGCCGGACTGCTTCTACGTTGTGGAGCATGAATTTGCGGACATCATCCCCCATCCCTCCAATGATGAGGGGGAATCCGCAGCACCATTCCTCCCCTCCTAAGGCCATGTAATCCAAACCTACCTTTTCCATCACCTGGACAGCGCTCTGGGGGATGGAGTAACACTGGGGATAGAAAGAAGAGACGCATCCGACGAAGAACACTACTTCGGCCTTCTGCTTCTTCCCAAGCCCTTCGGGTATTTCCGGCAGGTTCTGGCTCCAGATGAGGCGGTTGGAATTATCATCGCCGGAGATGTTGTGGTTGGCGGAGAGGGTATCCCGCAGGGTGTTGAAAATGGCGGGGTAGACTCCTTGCTGGACCAAATCGTAGCGCATGGCAATCCAGAGGTTGCGGGTTGGGATGTGAGCTGGGCAGACGATGCCGCATCGGCCGCAGAGGGTGCAGTCGTAGACGCCGGTGGAGTGAAGTTGAAGGGCCTGGGGGTCAAAGGGGCGAGAACCGAAAAGCCGCGCTTTAAGCCCGCTCCGGTCCCGAATCAGGCCCCGCGCTGCTTCAATCTTGCGCAGTGGGGTTATTGAATCCAGCTCCGGCTTCTCGGCGAAAGTCGGGCACCAGTTTATGCATTCCCCGCAGCGGGTGCACGCATCCAAGGCCATTATCTGGCGGAAGGAGAAGTGGAAATCGGGAGGAACTTCCTCCCGAACGCTCTCCAGAGTGGCCATGAGCGCCGTGGCTACTACGTGCATGAATTTGGAGTAAGGGATTAAGGCAATGACGACAGAGGTAAAGAGCCCGTGAGCGAGGAAAAGCCATTCGGCCAGCTCTTCCCAAGGGAGAGCGAACCCTCGCAGGAGGCGAGAGATTGGGTAGCCGATGAAGGCCATCTGGGGAGAAGGGCCCTCGTATTCGGCGCACAGTCGGACAATTTCTGCCGCCCAGCCGGATAGGAGGATAAGCCCCAAGCTTACGGCAAGCCAGTTATCCAGCGGGCCTGTGCGCAACTGCTTGGGGCGGATGGCGTAACGGCGGACGATGTAAAACAGTAGGCCGGCCGTCATCATCACCCCGCCTATCTCGTTGAGCAAAGCAATCAAGGGGTGGTCGGCAGTGTACCACATAGCTATCCAAGGGATATGACCCAGGTGGAAGAGGGGGCGGAGGATTTTATCGGCCAAAGCAGCCAAGGCCGATAGGCCCATGAGCAGTAGGAAGCCGTTGAGTAGGAGAAAGTGGCTAAGCCAACGCCATCGGCTTGCTTGCCAAAGGCAACGGTTGAACCAGGCTTCGGTTACGAAAGCTTTTAGGAAGAGGGGAAGCCTGGGGCTGAAAACCGTCCGAACTGCTTTCCTTACAAGGAAGGCAAGCTTCCGAAAAGCCGAAGCCTCCTTTTCAAGGCCTTCTACCCGCCCTTTGAGCCAAATCCCAAAGACATCGGCTAAGCCGGTTAGGAAGACGAACATAAGCGGGAGGTGGATGGCCCAGAAGATGGCTTCAAAGCTCATGGCTATTCCTCCTCAATGGTTTTCTCGCTCGGATGCTTAAGATAGCTTGAGGGTTTCCTGCTCTTTTAGGCAGTGCTTGCTTCTTGTGCGGTGTTTACTTGTGGGTGGATGAAGTGATTCCAGCAAATTCTCCCTCTAAGCTTTTCTCATATGAAGGGTCGGATTTGAGGGCTTTTTCCATCTGAGATAAGAGGGCTTCAGCACCCTCGGCCCCTTCGGTATACTCCCTGAGGAGTAGGTAGAGGCCGAAGCAGAAATCTATAACGCTTGGCTGGCCCGATTTGAGCCGAGCCAAATTAGCTTCGGCTTCCTCCCGGTCTTCCATGTCCAATTGAGGCAATAGGAGCCTTACTGCTCCCAGGAAAATGTGAGGGCGTTCTCGGTAGCGGGAGAAAGCTTTCAGGAAATCATCGCGCATCTTCTCCCGCAACCTCAGCTCATGGTGCCGGAGCAAATACTGGGCTAAGGCGCTGTAAATGCCGTCAAAGCCAATCCCTACCGTTTGCCCCCTTATGGTTATATCCAGCAAGCTTGTCCTGGCTATGACCAAGTAACCGAGGCCGGCCACTATCGCCCTGACTAAAGGGTTTTCCAGCGAGGGCAGGAGTTCACTCCGAACCAAGACCCCGCCGATGTAGGGCAATGCCCAGTATACGACGGCGCAGAAAACGGCGTTAAGCAAGGCGAAGAAAAGGTAATAGGGGGAAAAGAAGATTTCCCGAAAGGTCCGAGCTTGATACTTGCTCAGGAGCTCCATGGAGCTGGCTACGATGGCAATTATAACCGCCAGAAGGCCACCGAAGAGGGTCTGAAAGTCCGGCATTATAGCTACTCGTTGAGCTCAATAATGTCCAGGGAATCCACTGGCTCTTCTTCCAAGTGAGGGTTAGCCCTCATTTTTTCTACCCGAACCAGGCCTTTTTCTTCAAGGGTCTTTATGGCCTCTTGAATAACCCCGTAAGGCAAGCGTGTGGAGAAAACGAGCTCGGCTATGGATTGCTTGCCTTGCTGTTTGAGGCTGAAAAGCACCTTCGTGAGCACTTCTTTCCGGGAATACTCCATAGCTTATCACCTCCGCAGATAAATTATAGCGTTTGGCGTGGAAAAAGGCAAAACACCTCTTTGCCGGCACTACCGCAAGGTTGACATTAAGCGGGCAAACGGGGGGTCCAGGGGGGGCGAAGCCCCTGACGGGGGTGTCCCCCTACAGAACATTAAAAGGGGGCGAGCAACCACCTCCTTAAACCCCGCCACGAGTGGGACCCAAAACGCCGGCAAACCCTAAGCCAACGAAGGCGGGAAAACGGGGGCCCAGGGGGCTTGGGGGGTGTCCCTTCCGACCTAACCCCCTGGCCCTCTTCCCTGCGAGGGAAGGGGGAAATTTCTCCCCTCCCCGCTTCGGGGAAGGGCCGAGGGAAAGGTTAACCTGCCACGAGTGGGACCCAGAACCTTGGCGAACCCTCAGCCAACGAGGGTGGGGAAACGGGGGCCAGGGGGCGCAAGCCCCCTGGCGGGGGGCGTGGGGGATGTGCCCCCAGAATTTTCAAAAAGGGGGGAGAGCAGCTAACTCTTGCCAGTACGCTACGAGTGGGACCCAAAACGCTGGCAAACCCTCAGCCAACGGGGGTTGGTAAAATTGTTATTCCCCTCCAATTCCGGGGCCCTGCTCCCCCACTTTGCCGATTTGCCAAAAAGGGAAGATAATGCTAAAATATAACCACAACAAAACCACGCCCTTTGCCTAAGCTGAGCACTTTAATATTCTTGACCGCAATCGCACTGCTGTGTGACTATTAAAGTCGCAATCGCACCATAGTGGGTTAGGGGGTTAAAGGGGTCAGTGTTGACCCCGGCGAGGTCGCAAATTTAGCGTGGAGGTGGGATATGCCCGCTTATAATTATCAGTTGCTCCTCAAGCACCTTTTGCATTACGGGGTCGCCTGGGCCCCGGAGCAGGAAATTGTCTACCGTGATCTCGTCCGCGAGTCTTACTCCACTATGTATCAACGGGTGCTCAGGCTGGCCAGTGCCCTCCAAACCCTCGGGGTAAAGCCGGGAACAAAAGTAGGAGTCATTGAGTGGGATAGCCACCGTTACCTGGAAATGTACTTTGCTATCCCCGGTATCGGCGCAGTCCTCCGCACCATTAACCCCCGCCTTGCCCCTGAGGATATCGCTTATACCATGGCCCATGCGGAAGATGAGGTCCTTATCTTCCACGAAGATTTCTACCCCTTGGTAGAGCGCATACGCCCTCGCGTACCATCTATCCGCAAAACCGTCTTCATTACCGATAAGAAAGAAAAGCCGCCAATTAAAGCCGATGCAGAGTACGAAGAATTAATCTCGTCGGCCACTCCGCTTGAGGATTTGCCCGAATTTGACGAGAACACTCAAGCTACATTGTGCTACACTACCGGCACCACTGGTCTTCCCAAAGGCGTCTACTTTTCCCACAGGCAGCTTGTCCTGCACACCTTTGCCGTTGGCCTGGCCGTATGTGGCCTCGGAAACTTCGGCGGAATACATAAGCACGATGTCTACATGCCACTTACCCCAATGTTCCACATCCACGCTTGGGGCATACCTTACCTTTCTACTTGCCTGGGCCTCAAGCAAGTATACCCCGGAAGATACGAGCCCGAGATGATTCTGAGGCTTCTAATCAATGAAAAGGTCACTTTCTCCCACTGCGTCCCAACCATCCTCCAGATGATTGTCACCTCGCCGGTTGTGCGGGGGGTAGACCTGAGCAATTGGAAAGTGGTCATAGGCGGAGCCAGGCTTCCAAAGGGTTTGGCCTTAGAGGCGGCCAAGCTTGGGATTAAAGTCTACTCCGGCTATGGCCTTTCTGAAACTTGCCCTGTCCTTACCTTGGCCCACTTGAAGCCACCAATGGAGGCCTTAAGTGAAGAAGAGCAAATAGATTATCGGGTTATGACGGGCTTCCCGGTGCCTCTGGTTTACTTGAGGGTGGTGGACGCCGCCGGTAATGATGTACCACGGGATAAGACTTCTCTTGGTGAGATAATCGTTCGCGCGCCTTGGTGCACTCCGGGCTACTATAAAGAGCCTCAGAAGAGTGAGGAACTTTGGGCCGGTGGCTGGCTACATACCGGAGATGTGGCCTGGATGGATGAAAAAGGCTACATCCAAATTGTAGACCGGCTCAAGGACGTTATCAAGAGCGGTGGCGAATGGATAGTTTCACAGGAACTTGAGAACCTGCTCAGCTTGCATGAAGGAGTACTGGAAGCGGCTGTAATTGGTGTCCCGGATGAAAAATGGGGCGAGCGTCCTTGGGCGGTTATAGTGCCCAAAGCTGATTACAAGGGCAAGCTCACTGAGGAAATGCTCAAGGCCCATCTTAACCGATATGTGGAGGAGGGGATTATCACCAGCTGGGCAGTGCCTGATAAATTCATCTTCGTGGATGAGATACCCAAGACCAGCGTAGGCAAGATAGACAAGAAAGTTCTGCGCAGCCGCTACGGGACAGCCTAAACCTTAGGGGCCCGGCGGTCGCATTAGCCTAAAAAACGCTGAAGCACCCTGCCTCCAACTGGGGGCCGAAGGGTGCTTCAGCGTTTTTCTCATTCACGCCGACTTAAGTCAGCCTCTCTGAGAGGGGAACGGGGGTAGAGGGGGCACAGCCCCCTCCCAGGGGGTTTGGGGGATGTGCCCCCAAATTTTCAAAAAAAGGGGAAAGCAGCTAACTCTTGCCAGCCCGTCACGAGTGGGCCCCAAGACTCTGGCAAACCCTCAGCCTACGAGGGCGGGCCAACGGGGGTCCAGGGGGCGCAAGCCCCTGGCAGGGGGTCTGGGGGATGTGCCCCCACAAATTCAAAAGAGGGGACGAATCGCCACTTTTGCAACCCTGCCACGAGTGGGACCCAAAACCCTGGCAAATTCTAAGCCCACGAGGGTGGGCAAATAGGGGGTCCAGGGGGCGCAGCCTCCTCCCAAGGGGTTTGGGGGATGTGCCCCCAAAAATTCAAAAGAAGGGGCGAGCAGCTAACTCCTACCACCCCGCCACGAGTGGGACCCAAGAAGCTGGCGAACCCTCAGCCTACAGGGGTGGGCAAATAGGGGGTCCAGAGGGCGCAAGCCCCCTGGCGGGGGGTTTGGGGGGTGTCCCCCCACAAAACCAAAAAGGGGGCGAACAGTTACCCCCTTAAACCCCGCCACGAGTGGGACCCAAAACGCCGGCAAACCCTAAGCCTACGAGGGTGGGCAAAGGGGGTCCAGGGGGCGAAGCCCCCCAGAGGAAACTGGAATTACAATACAGCTATGGCATCAATCTCTACAAGAGCCCCCCTGGGCAATGCCGCTACTTGCACCGTAGTCCTGGCCGGCGGAGATTGTGGGAAAAATTCGGCATAAACCGCATTCATTGCCTGAAAATCCTTCAAATCCTGCAGGAAAACCCCCACCCTTACCACCTGCTCCAGAGAGGCCCCGGCAGCTTCCAAAATCGCCTTAAGGTTCAAAAGAGCTTGCCGGGTCTGGGCCTCAATCCCCTCCCGGAGCTGACCGGTGGCCGGGTCCATCCCTATTTGCCCGGCTACAAAAAGCAAATTCCCCGCTTTCACCGCCTGCGAATAGGGGCCTATGGCCGCAGGAGCTTTATCGGTGCTTATTATCTCCCTCATCTTCCCCTCCTTTCAAGGCAAAGTTCCCATATGGAATAGCCAGCCTCAGAGTATCGCTCGCAAAGCTCGGGCATGGATTCGGGGGCCCAAGCCCCCAGAGCTCTCTCCTCCGGCCCCCAGAATACCCAGCGGATGCGAGCCGTCCGCATGAGCTCAAGCCGGAAATCGTTCGGGGCCTCTGAGGAGAAGAAGGTCCTAACCCTTACTTCCCAAAGGTCACGGAGGTAACTTTCGGCACCGTGGCCAAAGGGCACTTTGACCGGAGCCCAGGCAGGCAAGAGGTTGCTTGTGGGGTAAGAAGCGATGACTCCGTCACCAGGCTTGGCCATGCTCTTGAGGGCTTCAAAGGCTTTTGCTTCTCCTTCGGGAAGAAAGGCCGGGGTAGAAGGATTGGCAGCCACGGCAAGGCTTCCGGCCCAGATTACTGCCGAGCTTATAAAAAGCGGGACTGACCAAAGGGCCAGCAGGCGTTTCCGCTCGCCAAAAGCTTTTAAGGCTAATGCCACCATAGCGACCCACACCCCCTCGGCTAAACGGCGCTGAGAAGTAGTGGGAAGATAAACCAGGAGAGGGGTTAGAGCTGTCCAGGCCACAGCCACATCACCGAACGGTTCCCGCAGAAGCTTCAGGGCCCCAATCAACAATGCTGGAATGACCCAACCATAGGCCAATAGGTAGTGCAAGGGGTGTGGTGACCGAACGTTCATCTGCGCATTCCAGACTCTGTAGAAAGGGTGGGTCAAAGTTAAAAAGGCCAAGTGGAAAACTAAAGGGGCAGGGAAGAGGAAAAGAGGCATCGGGTTTTTAATCGGCCTTGACCTCAAGATTTCCACCAAGCTATAAGCTAATACAATCGCCCAGAGGTTGATGGCTTCCAGGGGATGGATTAGGGCCATAGCCAAAGCCAGCAATCCCCATCGCCACGATTTGCCTTTCAAGAAGCCTGTGAGAGTCCATAGTAACAGAGCCCTCGCCAGGCTAAGGTGGGGCAGGAGGAAGATGGCCAAGAAACCAAAACTTTCAGGCGAGATGAAATCAAGGGGTTGGGAGCCAAGCCATTCCAAGTTCCCCCGAAGAAATAAGACCCAGCCCAGCCCTCCGCCCGCAAGGCCCAGGATTGTGCCGAAAAGGCGGAGCGGTTCTGAGGGGAGGAATAAGCCGAGGAAATCGTAACAAGCGAGGGCAAGCAAAACTGTGGCTACAAAGCGGAAACCGTGGAACAGGGCCAAAAGGCAGAGGTGGGAGTTAACGATGGCCAATTTCCCCAAGAAGATGTAGGGCAGGTAAACAAGCGAGCCAGGGTGAGGCATCGTGGTATAAGGAGTGCGGAAGAGCCATGCTCCCTCTGAACCGAGGAGAATTTTAGCGAGGTAAGAATTCCCGTCCTCAACATTGAAGAGGAAACCAGAGAATCGCCATCCATTCCCCTGGGAAGCGAACGCCACGAGATAAGGTATGGTGGTGATTGAAGCTAAGGCCAAGCCTACCACCAGGGCCTTTTGCCTTCCAGATAGGGAAAAGCTGTAGCCCGGGCTCATATCAGCTCAATTATACCCCTCCTTTCCCAGGGGCCAAAGCTTTTAGCCGAAAGCCAAATTTGTTTGGGATATTTGGGATAAATTTGGGATAATGGGGAAATGGGGGCTAAACGAAGAGGTATTTTTTCCAGGCTTCGTGGCAGCGGACCTCCCCCAGCAAGATGAAAGCGATGTAGCGGGGGCGGGACGGCTTAGATATGAGGCGCATCCCTGCCTCTTCGGGAGTGCGGGCTCCTTTTTTATGGTTGCAGGCCTTGCAAGCCGTAACTACATTTTCCCACTCCGTGCTTCCACCCTTGTGCTTAGGGATTACGTGGTCAAGAGTGAGCTCGCTCTTAGGCAACTGCCTTCCGCAATACTGGCACGTATAGTGGTCACGGGCGAAAACGGTCTTGCGGGTGAGGGGGACATTCACAAATCTCGGAACTTTGACGTAAGCCACGAGCCTTATGACCAAAGGGACTGGGAGGCAAAGCTTTTCCGAGTGCAAATAAGCATCGGCGGCCTCCACAATCTCGGCCTTATCCTTGAGGACAAGGACAATCGCTCTCTTTACCGAGACCACGCTCAATGGTTCGTATGTAGAATTAAGGACCAAGACGGCACCTTCCAACATTTTGCTTCCCCCAGGGAAGCCTTAAAAACAAGGCCCCTTTTGCGGGGCCTGCTTTTAAGGTGGGCGAGGAGGGTTTCGAACCCCCGACCTCGCGGATGTGAGCCGCGCGCTCTACCACTGAGCTACTCGCCCTTTCGCTTATATTATAGGGCAAACATTGTGGTTTGTCAAAAGCCCGTAGCACTTGCGCCAAGAGATCGTTACCAGGTGGTGGAGGCGATTTTGAAAAAAGGCGGGGCTTCCTCTATAAAGAGTTTGTGGTTAAAACTCAAAAAGGAGGAGCCCCGCCTATGGCCAGCTTGGCTTACAGGAGATTATACGAGATGAACAAAATTGAGGCAAGAAAGGAGCTTGTCAAAACTT
>Ga0123519_10013426_pt1 | contig 11774 bp, 16 predicted proteins | sample YelNatPaOPRAMG02_FD_87396 | JGI IMG/M metagenome (GOLD analysis project Ga0123519, IMG submission 87396) | Hot spring microbial communities from Yellowstone National Park - Yellowstone National Park OP-RAMG-02 (version 2) | ecosystem: Environmental > Aquatic > Thermal springs > Hot (42-90C) ... | reverse complement strand
TTACAGCACCTAAGCTGGCTCGAGCGATCCTGTCTGCAGGAACGCTGCACTGTGTGCCTCTGTTTGCATCTGTCGCCTGTGGGGCATTCACGGTACGTGAAGCCCCCGATGCACGAACATTCGTGCCTCTATGGAAGCCGCGGATATGCATGAGGCCGTAGCGGCTTGGCGGTGCGTCTGTGTGCTTCTCTCTGTGTGCTTCTCTCTCTGTGTGTGTGTGTCTGTATCGTCCAGTACACTGTGGAGGCATGAAGAGCTCAGCGCTGCCCGCTATGGCATCCACGGTAGCGTCGTCGACGGCAAGCATGCAGTCGTTAGGGAAACGCCCTTCGAGGCAGGCCGCAAAACGCTCCCGCCACGACTCGTGCCTGCGTACTGCCCGCGAATCTGTAAAGGCGCGAACGTCTGTAAACGTAACTTTCTATAGCGCCGTTCCCTTGTGGGTGTCGCGTGGCTTCGCAGCGCTCACCACTGCTGCTTTGGGCCGGATTTGCTCACTCTTTCACGTGTGCTGTACGATCCACAGCGTGTTCACAGACTCGGCGTGTGCTGACCTCTGGGCAAGTACTGCAGATGCACCGCCACGAGAGCGCCCAGCAACTCCCGAAAAACAGTCGCTCCGGAGCACAGGGAACTCCGGACCTCTCGAAAGCTCGAGGAAAACACATAGCCATGAGACCGCCTTTGAATCGAACGACAGAGACGGCGTCAGGAAGCAGAGGCGCCTCCCTAGTGGAAGGCGACAGCTCACTGCGCTCGAACGCCGAGCCGTACGCCGCTCTTCTCGATGGGGTCGTACTGGTGTTGCTAACCATCTTTGCAGCGTTGACACGCTTTTGGCGATTGTCGGAGCCAAAGGCAGTTGTATTCGATGAGTTTCACTTTGGCAAGTTTGTGGAAGCATACTTCACGGGCGAGTACTTCTTCGATATCCACCCGCCACTCGGGAAGCTCCTACTCGCCCTAGGTGCGTATCTTCATGGATACAATGCGAGTTTCAGCTACGATCAAATTGGAGCAGAATATCCCGATAAGTCATACGTGGGTGCGCGCACTGTAGCGGCAGTCTTCGGCACGCTTTTGGTACCGCTGATGTACCTGGTTGCTCGGGAGCTCTCGTTGCACGTAGCGGCTAGTGTGCTTGCCGCTGCCTGGGTACTCTTGGAAGTTGCAACGACAATCGAGTCGCGTCACATATTAACAGACTCACAGTTACTATTCTTCTTGCTTTTACATTTCTACTGTGTGCTTCGCCTGTGGCGGACTCGCGATGGCACTCGAGCCCGATGGAGATGGCTCTACTGGAGTGGCATCTCCGCTGGCCTGGCCTTGTCCATCAAGTGGACGGCGCTAGCGACGCCTGCGCTAGCCGGTGTGGTGTCCGTCTTTGGGAGCCGAGCCCTGCTGCGGTCGCAGAAACGGATTCCCCTGTGGCAATGTGTTTTCGTCGGACTGCTCGCGCTAGCGTTATACACATCATTTTTTTGGATACACTTCCGATTGCTTCCGCGGAGTGGCTCCGGGGATGCCTTCATGCTACCTGATTTTCGAGCGAAACTCATCGGCTCACCCGAGTACAACGCTGCAGCCGCGCCGGTTCCATTCTTTCGCAAATTCGTTTATCTGAATAAGGAGATGTTGCGCGCGAACGCACAAGTGCCTGGACGGCACCACTGGGAAAGCAAGTGGTGGTCCTGGCCACTGAACCTACGAGGAATTCTGTACTGGATTCAGACCAAACGAGCGCCATGGGCGGAGAATCCGAATACGACTCGAAGCGCACCTGCCGAAGCAAATCAGCACGGGACTGGGGTTACCCCTCGGAGCCAATACCCCGTTATCGAGGCTCGGGTTTACCTAATTCTGAATCCTGTAATTGCCTGGAGTGTCCTCTGCTCGTTGCTCTTTTTCGGATTTCTTCTCGCCCAAAATTTCATCGCTGGACTCGGTGGCTTCGGGGATCGAGCGCCGCGGCGACTGCAGACTGCGGAGCTCCCGAAGAAGCAACGCCGCTCACAGCAGAAGCTGTACGCTCTAGGCACATATTTGTTTACCGGATGGCTCCTGAATCTTCTTCCCTACATCGGTGTCAAAAGAGCTGCATTCCTGTACCATTATTTGCCAGGTCTCCTGTACGGTATACTGCTTACTGCTTTGCTTGTGGATCGCGCACCCCTTGCGAGAACGGGGCACTATCAACTTGTAACGATTGGTGTGTTGCTTGCCGCTGCGGCGTTTATCTACTTCTCACCATGGATCTACGGCCTCTACCTGACCATCGAGGAACAGCAGAAACGCCGGTGGCTTCGCGGCTGGAATTGACGGATGCTCTAGTGTTTCCTATGTTCGAATGGCTGCGTTTTGGCGTTTGGACAGCTCGCCAAAAGCAGAAGAAATTCTCTTTAAGCAACGCACCAACGGTTTCGGGCGTCAGGCGTGGAACTCTTGGTGTTCCAAAGATCGCAAGGGGGTTTCTTTTCTGGTCACTGGTCGATGAATGGAGCCAGAGGCTCCCGGATACGCGCCTAGTGTCCGTAGATGCTGCCTCAGAGGGCGTGCTTCCGCTGCTCCGACTTGCGCGCTCGATGCTGTAAGAGCAAGCACTTCTGGTCGCCTTTATTGTCATCAAAGGACACGTAAATCATTAGGAAGCGTCGGAGCGAATCGTATCTGAACCCGACAGACTCTGTAACTGTTTGCTTTTTGCGAAAGGGTCCAAAAAACCAGCTCCATAGTCGGTTTACGGTAGCGACGTTTGCATCGCGGTTGCGTGCGAGCGCCAAGAAGCAACGTGCTCGAATGCACGTCATGATATACATTGGCATGCGTAGATGAACGCATGAATACTTGCAAGGATGCTCATGGGTGTGTGTAGACGAAGGCACGGAGGCACGCACATGTACATTGGCGCTTTTGCATGACGGCATGCACGCACCTGAGCACGAGTACAACCACGAATGCTTGTGTGGCTATACACACGTATCCACGCACCGATACAGGTACGCAAATATACATACATGCCTGGATAGACATCTGCGGATGATTCCATAGTCTCCGTTCTTCTTTATATAGTCCGGCGGGGCAAGCGCGGACCTGGATGGCTTTCACGATAACCAGCTTGATCTGTCGATGGAGAGCTGCGCGATGAGCATGCTGCGGCGTATGCTTATGGCGTACGTAACGCGTTCTTTTGGTGGTGACGTGCCTAGGCCCACGGTTCGGGGCAATCCTTCATCGAGTAGACGCGCTGGAGCACCACCCTTTATGTCACAGACTTGTAAAAATCGCTTCTTTATGAATGTCACACCACGAGAACTGAAAAACTGTACAGAGAGCCCCAGCTCGACGACTGCTGTCTAGGCGTCCGTTCTTGTCATGCAGTTCAGTGAGCTAATAGACTGACGCAGCCGCGCCTCGCGCCCAAGTGACCCTACGACGACGCCGTTTCGTGCTGGGGGTTTCGGAGCGCATAGCCACAAGGTCTGGGTCGGCGCCTCGCGCGCATCATGCAGCGCGTTCACAATGAATCTTCCGCAACGCGTACACACATTGCACCAGAGGGTCATTCCAAAGGCACTCGCAATTCCGGTGCACTGCAATGGCCCTGGACCGAGCGTGCAACCAAAGGAAAACGCTGCGCGTGTGCGTAGAGGCACACTCTCTTTCGACTTAGGTGCTAGGCCGCGCGTGGAACGGAAACAGCACATCGTATGGCGCCCGATTGCCATTCGGTATTGAAGATGCAATACCCATCACTTGATAGACGTGGCCCATTGCTTCCGGTGCGATCAGCCGCTGACAAGCAGCAAATAAACGGGACGCTGCATCCTGATGTTTGCGTGCAACCACCTGTAGACGAACTTGCAAGCCCATACGCAAGAGAAACTCACGCTGGCTCAGTACATGCACCTGCAAAGCTGGAGCAGTCGCCTGCGCTACCTTTGCAAGCAAGTCAAAGTCCACATCAACGGTGATATCCGCCTCGCCGGGCGCAACCAGAGGGTCCTCGAACCGATGCTGCCGCACCGCTCGCAAAGTGCATGCCAACGGCGGTTCCGCCGCTTTGGCGTAATCCACGACTAGCGCGACACCGCCACGTTGACTCATGATCCGACATATTCGTTCGATAACGGCCATGGCACCCGTCGGTACCTCAATTGCCGTGAGTTGTTCGTGCTCGAGCATCGGCCGAAGCAGCGGATGGCTCGTCCACAACGACGCAGCCGGCGTGATACCGCGACTCTGAACAAAGCGAAGGCGCGGGCTGTTCGTCTCGCCACCGTCCACGATATCGACCAAGCGCTCCGACCATGCGACTGGCTGCTGCTGCTGCTGCTGCTGCTGCTGGATACGCTGGCAGCGCACAAAATGGTGTACCGGCAGTGCGTCTAGGAATTCATGCGCGAGAAACATAACTGGCCCGCTGTCGCTACCAGCTGACGCATCAAATCCATCAAGATCTAAAGCGTCCAACCATGAGACTTTGCGCTCTTGTACGTAAGCCTGGAGCATGCTTTGCTGCCGCGCTTGAAACGGACGACCCGCTTCAAGCAACTGGACATGGAGCGCGCGGTAAAACTCTGGAAACTGTCGCGCTGTCTGTAACATATTCTTCATCAGTGTACCCGTCCCTGGTCCAAGCTCTATCAGACGAATCTGTCTAGGACTTTGGAGCCAGTCGCGCCACTGGACCATGAACCAGAGCGCTATGAGTTCTCCGAAGATCGGAGATACCTCTGGAGCCGTGACAAAATCACCTTTTCGACCGATCTTGTCCTTGCCGGTCTGGTAGTAACCGTATTGCGGGTGCAGTGCACAAGTCTGCATGTACTCTGAGACTGTCAGCGGTCCAAGTGTGCGGATGCGTCGCACCAGCGCTCGTAGTAGTGGTGTTTCCATGTTCAAGTGCACTGCAGGGGAAGCAGTGGGCTCAGAGGCGCTTCACTGTCTCAAGGGCGCTCAGAACACACTAGTATAAAATCTCCCAAATACGCCTATACTGCACGGTACTTTTATAGTCTCATAGTGTGCAGCAAACGAGCGAGCAAGTCCTTTGGTCGTCTCTCGACTAGGCGTCGCCCGGTAGACCTGACGCTGCAGTGCTCTCGCGCAGCGCGAAACTTCCAAAGCGCAAGCAACGCAGAGCCTAAGTTTGAGCAGAATCTCGAGGAACCAGAAGATTCTATGTCAGTTTCGCAAATGTCGACTGCTCCTTGAAGCGACTTTTTTTCCAAGAAGCAGGCCGATCGCGTGATTGCGAGACGAAAAGCATGCTTGCCGTCGACGACGCTACCGTGGATGCCATAGCGGGCAACGCTGAGCTCTTCATGCATCCACAGTGTACTGGACGACACAGACACACACACACACACAGAGAGAGAGAGAAGCACACAGACGCACCGCCAAGGCGCTACGGCCTCATGCATATCCGCGGCTTCCATAGAGGCACGAATGTTCGTGCATCGGGGGCTTCACGTACCGTGAATGCCCCACAGGCGACAGATGCAAACAGAGGCACACAGTGCTGCGTTCCTGCAGACAGGATCGCTCGAGCCGGCTTAGGTGCTGTAAACGTCCGCCTCTACGAGGCGACGCACACGACATCCCATGTCGTTGTGGGCGTATGCTGACGCAGGGGTGCAGTTTAGCGCGTCCGGCATGGGCGGCTTTTCGAAATGATTCTTCGGCACACGAACACCAACACATACGCGTGTAAACGTGATGGAGTCCGTCTGACTGGCTTTCACGGGCGTCGACCGCAGCGATATGGGCATACCTGCTAGCAGATTTTCCCCTGCATCGTTCGATGATGAATGTACCACATGTTCACAATTCTCGGTGTGGCCAGCGTACGCCCTAACTGGATCATGGAACTTTTCCTGTTCGACTGGTGCTCCGCAATTACCTGCATATTTCTCTATGGACATCAATCCGGCTGTGTTGTAGGCACCTTACATGGCGAAGCGCCTTTCTCGCCCCAGTCGCCGCCCAAGATGGGAAAAGCGATGTCGGTAGTCGCCGACAGCGATACGAACTTTCAATGCTGCTGCTGCTGCTGCTGCTGCTGCTGCTACACCCGCGCACTGGGAACGCGAGTCACAGCGTACCCGACAACGCAGTCACTCTGTTCGTATCCGGGGCCATTAAACTAACGCTTCGTAGGTTTTTGCGGAGTTGGCGAAACACTGCAAAGACTTTCTCCAACTGCAGTACCCGCGTGAATGACGAACGCGTTCTCGGAGGAGTTGGCACTGGAAGCTGCTGGCCTAGACGCAATCTTCGGAAAAGACTTCAAGGCTGAGGAGACCACGACAGGACACGTTCGTTGGAGTGTACCCCTCTCACACAACGGCGTGGAACTGGAGCTGGCGTTTCTTTTAGACAGTGCATATCCACTTGACAGCGAACCTCAAGTGCGAGTGACTTGTAAGGAAGGCCTTTCACTGCGTGCAGTACGGGAGCTCGAAGGGCACCTTCAAAAGGTAGCCGCGGAGAATCGTGGTTCTCCCAGCGCTTATCTGCTGTACACAGCTGCGCAAGACTGGATCGATACGCACGATCGACGAGAGGCTGCCGAAGCTATCAGCGCTACGATTGCGTCCACGAGGCTTTCTGCTCGCGAGCCGGACTCGGCGGGCACCGGAACTACTTTCGAGACCAAAGCCGAGAGCTTTACCCAACTCGTCGAGCACGAGACGCTCGAACATGCCACCATAGACCGAACGCTGGGCACGCCGGTCACACCGGAGACTTTTGCCGCTTGGAAACAGGAATTCGACAAGTATCTACTGGAAAACGGTATCCTCGATATCGCAAATAACGCAGATATCGAATTAGACGCCTCCCAAGGCGGCTGGAAAGGCAATTCGCGGCGGAAACCTACTGGTCGTGAGCTCTTCACCATGCACAGGGAAATGTTCGTCGATGATTTCGAGGAAAGTGATCAATGCGAAAGCACGGCGTCTGGAGCATGCGACACTCAAGGCAGTGAACTAGCAGAGCATGTGGACGCCTCACTGTTTCTCTCGTGATCTGTTCCAGTCTCTGGAGAGCGTGAACACGGCACCAGAAGCCACAGATACATCGCAATCCCAAGCTGTGTCTGTCTGTGTACGCAGAACATGACCCTTGGGTTCCCGACTCCGCGGGCGCACACGATGCCAGCCAGCGACCTCAAGTGCGGCTCGCAGCGTGACCGAGATCAGCACGCTCAGGATGACGTATGGTAAACTCATCTGGCGTGAAGATTACTGCCTACTGGGCCCCGAATCATTTGGAACAGGCAACTGATCTTGTGTTTCTAGTCGTGAAGGCGAGACGCTTCGTCGAATGCTCACGAGCGCTGATGTGGCGGCTCATTGGACGTGTGACGCAGTCTACGCAGCGGCTTGTCTTTATGGTCCATGAAAACATGCCGTTGTGGTCATGCGAATGGATGCAAAGCAATGCATGACGGCCGCACGGGTTCCGACTCAAGTCCCGCATCGAAGAAAACCGGTTCTCAAGCGATGATCGCGGGCGCGGCACTATGAACCATGTCTGCGAATAGCGCGTTAGGGGGCTCCCCATGTATGGAATGGTGTGAGCGTGGCCTTCATGCGCCATGCAGAGCATGACGTCGTGAGAGGCGCAGCGGAAACAAGGTAAGCACGCGCGTTTGAAGACCCAAGGTCTCCTGCATTTGTAGAAATGGCTTGTAAATAAGGCGCTTTCTCGAAAGGTGATGTGCTAATGATTGTCCTGTGGAGTGTGATGGACCGGTGCGCTTGCGCTCTTTCAGGGCGCAACCTGCCACCGTGGTGCTCGGCGATATCGGATGCGGTGCCCGGATATCTGTCCTGCTGTTTAGGGCGTCGTCGGAGCCGAGAGCGCGGTAACGAGAAGTCACGCCCACATGGAGTCTCGATCCAGGGGTATGCGTTTGCGTATAGTGACATTCGTGGCAAACTGAAACGGAGCGGATCGCACCCAGCGATTTTGGGCGTAAACGCTCCACCCTGGGTCTTTTGCTACGTATATCAATACAGCCCTTTGCGAGATTTTTCTCTAACTGCATGGTTTCCTTTTCTCCTATCTCCGGTTGGAAGCTCGGCAGTCTATCGTTTCCCCTTGAGCGCTGTTTTCAATAGTCGAAATATGAAGCGTTCGGGCGCAGGTTTCACCGCTTCTGGCCGTCGTCGACGCCTTTGATGCGAAGATGGAAGTTGGGATCTACGCGCTGCTTACAATGTTCGTCTTCTTTGTATCCAGCTTGGTTGCGCAATTTCCAGCGGTGAAGCTTGAATATGGTTAGGTGTCACCGAATACCCATTACACCTCCGCTTCCGTGCGATGTTCTTTGGTGCATGGACGCATGTTTCAGTGCTCGTTGCATGTCTCCGACGCATGCAGAAAGCTGCTTTCGATGTCGTCCTCCGTTTCCGTGCTCGATGCCATAACCTACAATTACGGGCTTCTTCTGGGCGATCCCCTCGGCAAGTACGCTGCACGCTGCATGCGCAAGTGGAAGCAGTTCTATTCGAATGAGGGTTTCTCGTATGTGATGTAACCCATGGTGATAAAAGTACCGGACGAAACATTCGCGCTAAGGAATAACTCGAGAAATTTCGATCCTTCTACACTTCATTCGCGCAAAGCGGTGACGGACGCTCCAATGGAAGCGATGGCTGCAATGACACATATCCGACTCCAGCGCCCTTTCCCCGCCAGCAGAACAGACAGAGGTTTCCGGGCGCATATCGCATGAGAGATATCAAGCCATTGCCGAATGCCGTCTTGTCGAAGGCCATGAACAGACGGCGATTCGCCTTTCCTAAGGACTCGATTACTTTTGGTGAGCAGTTCTGCGAACCGGCGGTATGAGCGTGTGAACAAGTCGTCAACGCAGGTCTTCGAAGTTTTCCTCTTCAATCTGAGTATGCGAATTCCTTTGGCCGCGAGTTGCCTTGAAACAGCGAGATCAAAAACCTGAAGCATGCGCGACTTGAGCATGCTGCATTTGAAGGAAGGATGACGCGGAATTCTGAACATAAGCATTCGATACTGATATCGCTTCGTTCATGAAATCTAGACAGAGAGCGTCGCGCATATGATCTTGATCCCAGTCATGTGACGGATTCCAAGAGCAACGCGTGGAAGAGACTATTCCGAAAAGGCGACCGAGAAATTTGAACCTACGTACGAACTGAACAGCCTTATCGCTACGCGTCGGTAGCCGGTGCTCTAAATCAAAACGCGGTCGGGAAACTAGTCGAAACGTAGGAACGGGGCGACCGGTTCACTGTTCCGTTTTTATCTGACACGGGAATAGGAGAGGAAAGCGGCAAAATCGAGTCTTTCCTAGATATATGCAGCTCAATCGTACGCAGTTGGCTCTGTTGGCAACGCACTAGCGTCCAAAGCGATTGCAGTCGACTGCATCGCCTCGATAAGGCGAAATACGCACTACCAAATGTCATCTTTAGACAACAGGCAGTCTTTTAGTTTTTATGATCTCAATATGGATGGCGCTCTGAAGGCGCGTCTGCTGAATCCATGGCAAGTTCTGACGCCGGGGCTCGTACTCGTCCAGGAGAGGGACCGAGCTCGTCTGGACGCTATAAGTGAGCCAAGTGCCGTAGCGTTCTACGAGCACCAAGCAAGCCCGAATAGCTCGTTCCATCGCCCTTCCCGTCGCGTGGAGCGTGAAGGTATTATACTGTTTATCAAAAAGTACCCGTCTTGCTCGTTCGAGCACGCCCACGAAGCGACAAGAGCCACTGAGAAAAATTTCGTTCTGCTTGCTTCTCCGACGCCCAACCGGAGGCGAGCGGAAGCGGTACAGCTCAGGGTCTCGTAGTTGACTCTTGGATACGTCGCAGCGGACGTCGTTGGGATCCTTGTGCTCAGCGCGAGAGCGTGCGTTGCTGAACGCGAGCACCAGTGGCCGTACCTCGTCGGTGCAGCTCACGCTGGACTGTCGCCGGTGTTTCGCTGATTTTCCGCTGCCATCAGCGCCCTGCGACTTGCGTTTTTTGCCCGGGGACATACCGCATGGAGCTGCAGTCGAAGAACGCACGCGATCCCCTGCTTGGCCTTACGATGGTTGGTCGAAAGCACACACGAGCGCTCTGCGTTGCACGTCGGCTCTCGACTCGCACCTGATATCGATACGGCGTGCTTGCTCATTGCGGAACTGCGTCTGTAGAGCCGAGGTACGGACAGTGTCTCTTGTTCAGTGATGTATGATATGTACTATATGGTTTGATTCTGTACAATTAGATTATATATTGAGACAGCACCTGTGTCGGCGGCGCAGTATGTCCAAGAAGCTCAATGTTTCTTCGATCCACCTGGCACCAGTGCATGTTCTGATGCGGGCAGCTAGTCGGGGGCGGCAAATTATCACGAGCGTTTGCCTCCAGATAGAGGCCAGCTCGCCTTCGAATCCGCTTTGGTGCAAACAACTAATTCGGGATATGGTGAAAGCGTAACCATCTGGAATGTACAAGTACTTGAATCGCAACGCTTGGATCTTGCACCTCCTGTGTAATTCCTGGAACGAAGCGAACGCACTATAGCTCTTGCGACTGGAATGAAGACGGCGTTTGCTTTTCCGCAAGCAGCATATTGGAAACGGGAACACTCCCGATTCCAAGTTTCCCTCAATGGCAAGAGATATGTTCACTATCTCTCCTCGGGAGCTGTAGGCACGCATGAATGAACCGAGCGCACTGTTGGAATGCGACAAGCGGGAACGGCACATGTTTTTTGTAAATTCCAAAACAGATCTTATCTCACGAGGACGAATTTCAGGAAATATCCTCATACATCTGAATTTGTGCACGCAACCTGACGCGGATATACTGTTTGCGCACATAGATACCCTCCTTGTCTGGATCAATGCCGGCATACTTGAACGAAAGTACTGCGTGCACGCAAGGACATTCTCCGTGCCACATACGGTCAGTGACACAAAAACTGTCCGACGACCATGAAGGGTAAATATGTCGACTTACGCACAGACGCCTCCCAGCCTTGTCTGGCCGGCCCCTGGCATCGGTTTCAGTTCCTCTCTGCACACTTCGAGCCCGAGGGCATGCTGTACAAAGTTTGCATCGCTCAGCCTTTAGAGTGCCCTTTGCAGCACAGCACATCTTCTGATACGGGTACCGGCGTTGAAGTCTCTGTTCAGACACCCCTTGCGTTTGTTACCACTCGTCAGAATCCCCAATGCAGGGATTCCTCGAACTTGTGCCCGCAGTTCCATGACAGCATCGTGGTCGTCTCATCAGACAAGCACGCTTTCTTCTTCCTTTTCGTCACTTGCGCTTCTTCACTCGATAGTCTGCGAGCAGCGTATTTGTCTCGTTTCTGCCCAACAAGGCAATGAGTGCCAGCCAGAATCCCCGACTCGCCTGTCCATACCTTTCCCTTAGATATTTTACTCCTTCCAACGAACGTACTTTGCGCATATATGGTATCCAACGCGAAAGAAGCATAGGATAACACATATCCATAGCCGGAACACAATTGAAGTGATAGGCTGGAAAACGCGAAAAAGCATAGGATAACACACACTCATAGCCGGTACACAATTGAAGTGATATGCTGGAAAACGCGAAAAAGCATAGGATAACACACACTCATAGCCGGAATACAATTGAAGTGATACACTGGAAAACGCGAAAAAGCATAGGATAACACAGACTCATAGCCGGAACACAATTGAAGTGATATGCTGGAAAACGCGAAAAAGCATAGGATAACACATATCCATAGCCGGAACACAATTG
>Ga0123519_10013422_pt1 | contig 11777 bp, 7 predicted proteins | sample YelNatPaOPRAMG02_FD_87396 | JGI IMG/M metagenome (GOLD analysis project Ga0123519, IMG submission 87396) | Hot spring microbial communities from Yellowstone National Park - Yellowstone National Park OP-RAMG-02 (version 2) | ecosystem: Environmental > Aquatic > Thermal springs > Hot (42-90C) ... | reverse complement strand
TGATCCTTTGGCCTATACCCAATAATTTGCTCTACAACTTTTCCGTCCTTAAAAACAAAAACAGCAGGGATTCCTGTGATGCCATATTTAGTAGCTACCTGTGGATTCTCATCTACATTAACCTTACAAACCTTTACCTTATCACTAAATTCGCTTGCCAGTTCCTCTATCGTAGGACCCAACATTTGACATGGTCCACACCATGGAGCCCAAAAGTCTACAAGAACAAGGCCATCTGTTTTTTCTACTTCTTCTTCGAAGTTTGCATCTGTCAAGTGCTTTAAATTTGTCATTTTTTACTACTTTTAACTAATTTTAATGTTGTTAGTGTAATCTTTATAAGATAGCAGAATCTCTGTGAATATAGTATATCACACAACACATGTCATCGAACAAAGATAAAAAAATTCAAAAACTGCTTTAAATGAATTTTTTCTCCTAAAATTTTGAAAAGTAATTGCTTAAATATCTCAATGTCCTATTTTTGGAAGATAAAGAAAGCTTATCGTGAAACTCCATTGGCTTCTCTTGAACTCGAACTTGGACGAAACCGTTAGCTTTCTTCCTAATTTTGTTGATATTTTTTGATTTTTCACAACTTTTAAATTTGATTTTTTTAGTACAATTATTTTGGGAATCTTCCTTATCATCTTGGACATTTAAAAGAATTATAATTATCACAAATTGTATTTGGAGAAAATTTAGATATTGTGTTTAAACCATTAGGGTTAAAAAGTGATCCAAAGATTCAAATAAAAAGAAGACCTATTAGAAGAGAATTTTAATAATTATGAAAATTATTCCTTTTAAAAAACCATCAAAAGAAGATCAAAATCTTATCAATGAAGCCGAAAAAATAATCCAAAACGCCTATGATTCTTATTCTCAATTTTATGTTTCTTGCGCTATCTTAACCAGTAAAATATCTTAACCACTAAAAGAAATATTTACAAAGGAGTAAATATCAATACCTGTGCCTATGGTGGAATTTGTGCTGGAAGAGCGGCTTTGTCATCGATGGTAAGTTGCGGTGAATGGGGTATTAAAAAATAGCAATTATTTCCAAAAGTGACCATTTTAAAGCAAAGATTCATTCTGGTCCGTGTGGCATATGTTGACAGATACTTTGGGAGTTTGCTGAACTTTATAAAACTAATTTTGAAATTTTAGTCTCTGATTCCGACAAGAAAAAAGTAATGATCGCAACAATCGAAGAACTTCATCCAAATGGTTTTGGTCCACGACTTTGTTTGGGAAAATATAGAAGATATTTAAAATAAAATCTTCCTTTTAAGCTCACTTTCACATTTTTAGAGGATGAGAATTGTGACCCCAGGGGGATTCGAACCCCCGATTTGCTGGCTGAAAACCAGCTGTCCTAGACCACTAGACGATGGGGTCTTCAATTTAAGGAAAGTATACCAGAAAACACAACAAAACCTCAAATTTTACTTCTTCTGCCTTCTCATAAAGGCCGGCACATCCAGCTCTTCCTCATCTATAGAACCGCCCTCTTCTATTCCGGTTTGTGTTTGAGAAGGTGAAGTGGCTTGGTCTTGTCGTGGTATATTATAGGATATCCCTTTTGTAATAAAATGTCGCTCTTTCACAGATCCTACTTCTGTAGTACCTGTAATCCCCTCTTCTTTAGGACGTATTGATGGGCCTTCTTTAAACCCAGCGGCAAGCACCGTAACACTAATCTGATCTTCCATAGAAGAGTCTATTGTTGCCCCAAATGTTAACTCTCCCTCAGGAGACATTTGCTGCCTTATAATAGAAGCCGCCTCATTAAGCTCCTGAAGTGTAAAATTTTCACTTCCTGTAATACTCAAAAGTGCTTTCTCTGCCCCTGTAATAGAGAGGTCAAGTAAAGGAGATTCTATTGCCTGCCTTGTTGCCTCTTCTACCCTTCTTTCTCCAGAAGCGGTCCCCATCCCAATAGTCGCCCTGCCAGCATCGTGCATGATTGCTCTTACATCTGCAAAGTCACGATTAACCAAACCTGGAACTGTAACAACATGAGTAATCGCTTTTATGGCCCGCGCCAATACATCATCGACTTGCTTTAAAGCATCAACAAAAGAAACTTGATTACTCATCACCTTAAGCAAACGTTCATTCGGAATAACAATTAGTGTATCAACCTTATCTTTCATCTCTTCTATACCCATCAAAGCATTTTCCATTCTCTTTTTACCTTCAAATTCAAATGGCGTAGTTACTACGCCAACTGTTAAAGCACCCAAATTTTTCGCTATGCCAGCAATAATCGGGCTGGCACCAGTACCTGTACCTCCCCCCATTCCAGCAGTAACGAAAACCATATCTGCACCAGTAAGAAGCTCATGAAGCTTATCAATGTCCTCTTCTGCCGCTTTTCTACCAATTTCTGGGTCACCACCAGAGCCCAACCCTTTTGTAAGTTGACTACCAATAGGAACTGTTGTTGAAGCAAGCGAGTTTTGTAGTGCCTGAACATCTGTATTTATAGCGACAAAGTCAACCCCCTGAATATTGTGGTCTGAAATCATAGTATTTACCGCATTACAACCACCCCCTCCAACCCCTACAACAACAATTCGGGCTGTGTTTTGATTTTCTGGTTTAACTAGCATTACTTATTTTGAATCCTATAAAAGATTGATTTAATTATAACATGTCTATATAACTGAGACTATGGTATTAGTTTCTTTATAAAACTACCAATTCTTGAAATTATTGAAACAACACCTCTGCCTTCAAATTTCTCTCCACCTATCTCCTCCATTCCTAAATCAAGTCCCCTTAATATTAGTCCATAGGCCGTTGCATAAGCTGGCCCGGATATCTCTTCCACAAATCCAGTAAGGCCACTTGGCGTCCCTACCCTTGCAGGAACACCAAAATAGTCCTTAGCAAGTTTAGTAATTCCAACAAGATTAGCTGTTCCTCCTGTAAGGACAATTCCAGCGGGCTGTCTTATATCAAAACCGGCTTGCTTAACCTGTTCAGAGACAATATCAAAAATCTCTTCCACTCGAGTAGAAACTATCTTATCGTATAAAGACTTTGATATTGTAGGTTTATCTGGAATATTTAGACTGCTAATATCAATCTCATCCTCTTCTTTGTCTTCTTTATCCTCTTTTGAAAACTCCTCTTTATCCCTTCTCATAAATGCAGGTTTTGCACTTATATTTTTATCACTTTCTACCCTTTCATTCTGTTCCAAAATCATTCCTATCTTTTCTTTCAGCCTTCGAGCATCTTCTATAGAAATCATAAAACCTATTGCTAAGTCACTAGTAATATGATCACCACCTATTGGAACACAACCACTGTAAGAAATAGCGTCCTCTACATAAACACAAACGTCCGTTGTTCCAGCTCCGATATCTAACATTGTAACGCCAAGTTCTTTTTCTGTATCTGTAAGAACAGCTTCAGAAGAGGCAAACCCTGCGAATACAATGTCATCTATTTGGAGCGCAAGCTGATTTACTGTTTTAACTAAGTTCTGAACTGCTGTTGTCGTGGCAGAAATAATGTGAGTGTCTACCTCCAATCTGTCTCCACTCATCCCTAAAGGATCAACTATTCCACCTTGCGCATCAACAATATATTCTCTTTTTAAAACGTGAATTATTTCACGGCTGCTTGGAATCGCAACAGTTCTAGCATTCTCTATTGCCCTACTTATATCGTCTTCTGTAATTTCATCGTGAGAAACAGCAACGACTCCACGGTTGTTAGTACTTGTAATATGCTTTCCATTAATAGAGATTACAGCAGAAGAAACAGTGAGACCTGCCATCTTTTCAGCAGCTTCTAGACACTCACCAATAGAGTTAACTGCATCGTCTATATTAATAATGACACCCTTTTTTATACCGCGGGAGGGCATTACTGAAACACCAATTACTTGTGGAGTCTCTTGCCCTTCATCTATAGCTGCAATTATCGTACATATCTTAGAAGATCCAATATCTATTGCTGTAATAATCCTTTTCACCTTATTAAAATGCTATTTAATTCCATTGATTAAAAAATAAAGTGTTTTAAAACACTATAAATAGTCTACCACTATTTTGCATACTTTACCACTACTTTGTCAAATCTTACATCGATAGATGATAAATGCTTACCTTCTTTAGCGATAGCTTTATAAACTTCGTAAAACAAAACAGCTTGCGTTTCTATATCTCTTTTAGATTGACTTGAAAATATTCCTTTCAATTCGCCTTCAAAATTTAGCTCAATTACACCAAAAGCCTTAATTTCTACCTCTCTTACACCCATCTCTTTAGATAAAAGATAATTCCTTACAATTTCAGCGCTTTTAAGCTGAGAGATATCAACTTGCTCAGCTTTCTTTACACTTTCAACCGAGTATCTGAAACGACTTGCCGTTGGTGGGCAGTTTGGAAAGGCCTTTAGCCTATGACCATTTTCATCAACCTGTATTTCGCTTTCTTCATCATAAAGACAAAATCTTACAGAAAACTCTTTAACTTTAATTTTCATAGTAGAGGGTAACAATTTTTCTACAGAAACATTGGAATAATATCCTGAACTTAACAGGCTGTTTTTAAGTTCTGAAACTTTTACTGTGAATATTATTTTGTTAAGAATGTCTTTTTCTATTTGTGAGGCGACGTCGTTACACGACGTCGCCTCACAACCCTCTACAATAACTTTCTTCACATTAAAGACCCCTGCTTTCAAAAAAATAATCAAAAAAACTGCTAAAAAAAGAAAGAATAAAAGAGGAAAATAAAATTTACCAAGCCTAATTTCAGGAGTTCTATTTCTTGTTCTTCTCATCATCTCAAATTCTATCGGTTAATAATCACAAGATCAAACTCATGCTTAAAAAAGCTGGGTGATTTTTGAAGAAAAAGAAAAACTCTTTTGGTATATTTTAATAGCAAATTCAAAAAATATAATCAAATCGAAATAAAAACATTTAAAACCCTCCATGTAAAGTTTAACCTTTATGTACAAGAATACATAGTTAATACATTTGAAAATGAATAAACACTGTGGTATATTATAGTTTAATATCTAATTTTACAAGTAAAAATGGACAAAAAGGAAAGAGTCGAACAATTCTTAAAAAGAGGAATTGCAGAGATATACCCATCTAAAGAGCTTTTTAAAAAAGTTTTATTAAGCAATAAAAAACTCAGTATATATATCGGTGTTGATGCGACAGGACCAGAAATACACATCGGACATGCTGTCGGCCTTTGGAAACTTCGTGAACTTCAAGAGATGGGCCACCAGATTATCCTCTTAATAGGCGACTTTACTGGGATGATTGGGGATCCAAGTGGTAGAGATACCACAAGAAAACCACTTACAAAAGAACAAACAAGAGAAAATGCAAAGAAGTATAAAGAGCAGGTCTCAAAAATTTTAGCTTTTAAAAACACAAAAAATCCGGCAAAAATAGTATATAATTCTAAATGGCTTTCGAAAGTGTCACTTTCGGAATTACTAAAACTAGCCAGTAATTTCACTTTTCAACAGTTTATTGAAAGGGATATGTTCCAAAAAAGGATAAAAGAAGGAAAGCCGATATTTCTCCATGAACTTCTATACCCATTGATGCAAGCATATGATGGCTTTTCACTAAAAGTAGACGCAGAACTCGGAGGAACAGATCAAACTTTTAACATGCTCATAGGAAGAGAGCTCATCAATAAACTTCTTAAAAAGGAGAAATTCGTAATAACAGTGCCGCTTCTTACTGGATTAGATGGAAGAAAGATGAGTAAAAGCTACTTTAATACAATACCAATTAGAGATCTACCCAACGATATGTTTGCAAAAGTAATGTCTGTAAAAGACTCTCTCATTCCAGAATATTTTGAATTAGCCACAAATGTAGAAGAAAATTTAATAAGTGAAGTTAAGGCAGATATCTCAAACGGAAAAAATCAGTTTGAATGGAAAAAAAGACTTGCTTTTGAGGTTGTCAAAAGATATCATGGAGAGAAAAGTGCCAAAAAAGCTGAAATTTGGTTTGTTAACACTATTCAAAATAAGCAGTTTCCAAGCGATGCAAAGAGAGTATATATATCAAAAAAGAGTTTAAACATTATAGACCTCTTAACTTCAATAGGTGCAGTATCAACAAAGTCTGAAGCAAAAAGGATTGTAACACAGGGTGGTGTAGACATTAATGGAAACCAAGTAAAAGATAAAAATGAAATAATAAAAATTGGGAAGGATATAAAAGTAAAAGTTGGCAAGCACAAATTTTATATTATATCTGTTAAAAAATGAACTGGTGGCTTAAAATATTAATGAAAAAACGTGACCTTTTTTGGAAGGTAATGATGGCGATAGTTGTCATTGGGATATTTCTTTCTATTCTAGCAACGGTTATTTTTTCTTTATGATATAAGCAAAAAAGCTAAATTTTCTTTCGGGTTTCTTCTGTTTTCTTTTCTACTCTTTCTTCAAATGTTGGCAAAATTCTACTTTTAATTTTTTCAACACCTTCCCTTAAGCCTGAACAACTAACAGCAATCAAGTCTTCTAAAAATCTATTTTTTAATGTAATTAATCCAAAAACAATCATAGAAAGTCCAGCCGTGATAACTGGAACCAATTTATTAATTGCTGTCCCTGGCGATACATAAACAACCGTATCGTCACAGCCATCAGTTGGTATTATTAAACATGCTATATTTACATACGCCCCAGGGGTTATAGGTGCCTTGGCTTTAAAAGTTATAATCATGTTCTGCCCTGGCTCTAAAAATACAGAATTCTCCCCGCTAGAAGGAAAAGACCACTCTATGCTGTAACCACTTACTGTAGGTGTACATGTAAATGTTGTTCCATTTGGCTTAACAACAGTGCATTCATCTTGATACGTAAAACCTTGCGGCAATGTATCTCTCACAGTTCTTATATAATCTCCTTGATTTCCGTTGTTTGTAATTGTCAGTGTGAATACTACATTTCCTCCCGGAGCTACAGTAGAGGGGGTTGCATCCTTGACGATCTTCCAATTAGAAGAAATACTACAATTTGGATCTTCTATTATCACCCATACGTCTCTTGACGGTGGCAATACAACTCCTTGGGTGGGCGCTGTAATTAAAACAGAATTGCTATAATAAATCATACAATCTGGTGGAGATAAGTGTAGATCTGGATTGACTATGACTGTAAATGTTAGGGTTTCAGTACTACTAAGAGTAGGAATTGACCAGACAATAGTATGATCAGACTGGTTAAGAACATAAGAACCTTTTGATACAGATATTGGGGAAGGCGGCCATGTAAAGTAATCTTCAAATTTATCGCCAAGATAATCTGTAACTTCAACATTGTTTATAACTCTATTTGCTGGAGAAACTGTTACTGTAAACTGAACAGATTCACCAGGATGAACCTTTGTTGGTGGTTCAACATCAGAACTCTTTTCCAAATAAATTGAGACAGGAACACCTTCAAAGTGATAAACATCATCACTACACCCAACTGGTGGTAAACAAAAACCATCACTTGTAACCTTTGCAATATTGTCAAATCTATTTGAACCAGTGGTCATCGAAGCGGCTACAGTTAATTCAGCTTGCCAAACAGCACCTGCCGACATATCTATGCTTTCCCAAGACGCATCTAAGCCACCATTATTTATAGTACCATTAGAAGAACCACTCCCGTATGTTCCACAGGAAGGATCAGCACACTCCCTTAGCGGTTGAACTAATGTTATTCGCCAAGGAAGTGGCACCCCGCTAGGAGGGGCTCCATTGAATAACACAAAATCTGTTAATACTACGTTATGTAGAGTTGTCTCACCAGCATTTGTAAGTCTTACAATATATGTAACTGTACTACTACCTGATAAATCATCACTTCTACACTGTTTCGAGGCAGGATCTTGGCAACTCTCTGTTGGTACATGACCGTCAATCTCTTTAACAAATTTATCTATATTTAATTGTGGCGTCCTTGTAATAGAAACCCTTTTCAGACAGTTTGATGTACAGATACCAACAACGACAGGAGGATTTTGGTTCCTATCAACAAGCTCACCATGTCCATTACATTCAAAGTTATTAGAGTCAATCACACTGGCGCCGAAATCTACCCATTGTATTGACTCATTAAATCTAGGAATATTTGTTGAATTTATTGTAATTACCCTATCACGATTTTCAATGGGGTCCGGAAGGAAAACACCAGTGCTGCCGTCACTTAGCAAATATCCATGCCTGTAGCCTGATATGGTCAACGTACTGTCTGCTGAACCGGTTACACGAAGACATATCGAGTCGCCAGGATGTATTTCATTAGGAAGGGAATCTGTGCAATTAGAAGACAAGAGTTCTAGATTATCACATGTTGGTGGCTTTAGAACATGAATATCTTTTAAACAATCTCCCTGGACACAGCTACAGTTTCCATCTATATTTTGATCACATACAGTATACGATGGATCTTTTGGAACTAATGCCGTTGTTTCATTTCCTCCGCACATTCTGCCTGCCAAGTCATCACCTAACCCACCCGAGTTGGGAGTAGGAACATACCCAATTCCTCCCCAAACCTTAAAATTACCAAAGCCTAAATCAGAAGGCACTCTCCAAGTAATTCCATTTACCCCTTCTTCATAATTGAAATCACCTCTTTCATTTCCGCCGCTAATAGTATGCCAGTTAGAACCGGTATCACTGTATAAGAATCTTGTAACATTTGCAGCAGGATTCCCTCTTTGCCCTGTTACTTTCAAAGTCAACTGTGTACCTGCATACGTCTGGCATGGTGTTACAGCACAATTTGCCCCTTCTACAATCAAAGAACTACAAGCAGGATTTTGAGTAGCCACACCACAAGAACAGTCTGTTTCAGCAGGACACTGATTATTCCTACAACGTTCATTGAAACAAATCAAACCACTTTCACAGTCACTGTCCTCAGAACACGGGTCATTACATCTACATATACAATCTGATCTCCCAGAACAATCCGGATGTCTACATCTATACTTATTTTCACTTGCTATATACATGCAAGCTAGCCCATCAGCACATCCATCTGGTGGGGTACACTCATCGTTACATTGTCCAACGGGCGGTGGTTGTGTTGCTGATTTGCAATAGGCATAAACCCTTGTAGTATTTCCACAATCCGGGCATGCAGATGTACACGATGTCACTGCGTGACAATTTGGATCTCTTGGAGTCCCATTATATAGATCAACACTCGTGTAGCAAAACACCTCACCTTCAGGACAAACATTCTGACCTCCAGGGTTGCAAGCAAAACTAAGAGGATCTTTTTTACAGCATGGACAGCATGTCGTATCGTAAGGTGGATTATCACAATAGCACTTTCCATCACCCCCACAATTTTCACTCTGACAAAAACTTATAGCAGGAAATTCGCACGTTGTCTCTCTTGCACATCTTTGCAGATCACAACTATTTCCACCGGAATGACATCTTCCATCCTGGCCACAGGTATATCCAGCGCAGCATTTACCGCCATTTTCACATGATTCTCCTTCCCGCCCACAGCATATATTGCACTGGTGCGCTTGACACGCATAATACCCATCATCCCAACTTCTTTGGGCTGGACAGGTGTACCAATCAGGCTCATTACAACAGTTATCTGCTGGTGCGGCTCTTCCTTTTCCAGGACCGATTTTCCCCTGTAATCGAAGAGCAAGATAAATGGCACCTATGCCAAGTAAAAGAACCGAAAATATTCCTATTATTAATATAAGGGTGGATTTACGCATCTTCCTCTATCATTTTACTTACTTTCTTTTCAAACTTTGACTTTATATCTTCCCGCTCTATGACAGGTAAGGTGCTCCCATCTCCAAAAAATCTTGAGAACAATTTATACATTCTGGCGGGTAAACCAAAATAATAAACACCTATGCCAAATAAAACAGTAGCTATCGATCCAATAATAACTGTAATAGCTCTATTTCCAGTTCCAGGAAGTGAACCACTTCCAACACTGATTGATGCTGAATCACAACCGCCTGCAGGTACTATAACACAAGCTGTATTTGTAAAGTTACCTGTAATAGCACCAGCACGAAGTGTAAATGTAATGAGCGTATTTTCACCGTTTGACATCTCAATACTTTGGTCCCCGGATGTTGGGAACTCAAATGTCATATTATTTCCAGAAACACTCGGTGTAAAGCTGAAAGAGGAGCCATTCGGTTTTACAACAGTAGCCGCACCATCCAAAACAAAACCAGTCGGTAGATGATCTTCAATTTTTTGTAGGTATGCAGTTACTCCGCTATTGTTCACAACCGAAAGAGTGACAACAGTTCTGCCATTCTTTAAAATAGTGGAAGGAGTAAAAGTTTTGTCTATACTCCAAAGAGATGTTGCACCACAGACATCATCGGCAACACCACTCCTTGCATAAACATCAAGAGGATTAGCAACAGTCCCTTGATAATTTATTGTTGTCGTCACTTTATTTGCCAAAATCTTAACACACTCACCTTGCAAACCAAAAGAATCTTTTGGGGTTAAAGTATAGGAAACACAATCACCGGAAGGAGGAAATGAAACTGTTTGAGTCTCATCTTCAATACCAGGCGATGGAGTAAAAATCCATTTTATAGTAGGAGGTTGTCCTCCACTTGGTGGTGCATAAACACCCTCATGTGAAATCGCAGATGGTTCATTGAAAAATTTTAGAAAATTTGGATCTAAATAATCGGTAACAGTAATTATTGCGTTTCTAATTCCTTCCCCTAAATCGTAATCATAGAAACATATTTTATAAACAATCTCCATTCCACCAGGAGTAATCAAATAAGGAAGCTCATGGTCTGGATATTTTACAACACTCATACTAATAATTCTAATAATTGATAAATCTCCGCCTTTGTGCCAAGTGATATCTTCACATCCATCTCCTCCTATACAATAAGGAGCATTAATCATAGCCTTCATATCAACTCTACCCGTACTCCCTGTAAATTCTGCTTTAAATGTGGCTTCCCATGTAGCTCCTTTTTCTAATGTTGGTATCGCCTGCCATTTTACCCAAGTTGCTGTACTATTTACCTCATCTATATGATACTCCTCTCCTATAAAACTTGAGCATGTATCATCCGCGCATTGTTGTAATATATTGCCCTCATAAAGTATTTTCCATACATCTTCATATTCATTTCCACCAAACAATGCCTTATTAGAAAGAACTACATCTTTAAAATCTGTCTGTCCATCATTTTTAATTCTTACTTTATAAGTGACAACAGCCCCAGGACTAAGGTAATCACTTTCGCACATAATATCTTCGCGCTCGAGTCCACGTTTGCAGTCTGCAAGTGGGTAATTACTACCTATTTTATATACAAATTCGTCTATACTCACATGAGATCCCCTTATTACTTTCACAGTCTTAACACAGCTAGATTGGCATTTTCCAACGATACCTCTATACTCATCGTCGTAAAGCTCACCAAAAGCATTGCATTCCAGAAATCCACCAGCAGAGATCCCATCACCGTGTGGAGAGGCTGTAGCAGGACCACCACCAAATACTATTTCTGTTGTCAAATCGCTAAAATCTGGAATAGATGTAGAATCTATAGTAATTTCATAGTCATTGCTAACTGGTGTTAGAGTAATAACAGCTCCAGGAGCTGGTGTAGTATATCCAAACCTGTATCCAGTTATTTCTTTATACCCTTGCGTTGCATTAACATGCAGCCTTACAGTATCACCAGGCAAAACTGAATTTACAGCTTCACCCTCATCATACGCACCATCGCTATCTTT
>Ga0123519_10013408_pt1 | contig 11782 bp, 8 predicted proteins | sample YelNatPaOPRAMG02_FD_87396 | JGI IMG/M metagenome (GOLD analysis project Ga0123519, IMG submission 87396) | Hot spring microbial communities from Yellowstone National Park - Yellowstone National Park OP-RAMG-02 (version 2) | ecosystem: Environmental > Aquatic > Thermal springs > Hot (42-90C) ... | reverse complement strand
CTCGGTTATAATATATCATAAGTTCGATGGCTCGGCACTACTTGTTGCCTTTATTCTCAATCTCGTCTATTTGACTATCTCACTCGCATTCTTCTTCTATATGTTCAGGATTGTCAGAGATAAAGGACTCCTCTCCAAGACGGGTGAGTAAATAGACAAAACCTTATAATAGTTAAATTTATATTGTCATCAAAATCCTTATTGCAACCGACTTCTATGGTAAGAAGTGATTGGGCTAAAGCAAAGGTCTCATACCTTTTTGTCCATAAATGGCTTGAAGAGTTCAATCGGCAGAGGAAGAATAGTTGTTGTATTGTGTTCGGTGGAGACCTCTCTCATTGTCTGCAAGAATCTGAGTTGTAATGCGCCCGGTGATTCATTGATGATCTTTGCAGCCTGTGCCAGCTTTTCTGCAGCCTGATATTCTCCGTCTGCGGCAATGACCTTAGCCCTCCTTTCTCTCTCTGCCTCCGCCTGTTTTGCCATTGCCCTCTGCATCTCCTGAGGCAGGTCTATATGCTTTACCTCGACCTTCGAGACCTTTATTCCCCAGTTATCCGTATCTCTGTCGAGTATCTCCTGAAGCTGAGAGTTGATCTTCTCTCTGTGTGCCAGAAGCTCGTCCAGTTCGGATTGTCCGAGCACCGATCTCAGAGTCGTCTGTGCGAGCTGACTGGTTGCATAAAGGTAGTTGTATACCTCTAATATCGCCTTTTCTGGTTGCATAACCTTGTAATACACCACTGCATTAACCTTTATCGAGACATTGTCCTTCGTAATGACATCCTGAGGCGGGACATCATCTGCAATCAACCTCAAATCCACCTTTATCATCTTGTCTACAATGGGAATAATCCAGATTATGCCCGGACCCTTTGTATAGCCTGTATACTTTCCGAGTCTCAAGACAACACCTCTCTCATACTCATTCAGGATTTTGATGCCCGAAAGAATCAAAAAGATCAAAATTCCAATTGCAACAATCGTTCCACTCATAAAAAACCTCCTGTTATTTGTTGACTCTCCTGACTTTCAATCTCAAACCATCGACCTCCACAATCTCTACCCGTTCTCCAACGGATAAATCTTCTTGTGCGTCGGCAAACCAGTACTCACCATTTATTGATATCTTACCACCCTTTTGAGGCGAAATTGCCTCAGTAACCTCTCCAATCTTTCCTATCAGACCCTCGGGACCAACAACCGGCCTCTTTACCCTCGACTTTACAACCAGATAGGCTACAAATGCAAAAAAACCAACAATTATCAAAGTAACTGAAAGTATCATAGTCCTGTCTACTCCATAATTTGGTTCGAATAAAAACCTCGGATCGAGTTTGTTTATCAAGAGCAGTGACCCAAGCAGAATAGAGATTGCCGCCCCGATACTGAGTATACCATAACTCGCAATATACAACTCTGCTATAATCAGGATCACGCCCAGTAGTATCAAGAGAAGTGCTCCATAATTTATAGGCAGTACCTGAAAGGACATAAATGCAAGAATCAGAGAGATTCCTCCAATTACACCGGGGAATATCGCACCCGGATGATAGAGTTCCATCATAATACCAGCAACTCCAATCATCATAAGGATATAACTGATATTCGGGTCGGCAAATAGATTGGTCAATCTCTGCCTTATATTCATATTGAAGAATCTCTTGCTTGTTCCGATGGTTTTGATTATCTTCTTGCCAGAGGCTGTCTCCACCTCTCTGCCGTCAATGAGTCTCGTCAATTCGTCTATATCCTTTGCAACGACATCTATTACCTTCTCCTGAAGCGCAGTATTTGCTGTAACAGAGATAGAATCTCTGACAGCCTTGATCGCCCAGTCCTTATTCCTACCTCTCTTTTCCGCAATTGACTCTATGAAGGCAATAGTATCGTTCTCTATCTTCTTCTTGAGGTCCTTTCCACCCTTCTTATCGACATCCTGTCCGCCTGCCTCTACCGGATGTGCTGCCCCTATGTTGGTTCCGGGTGCCATTGCGGCTATATGGGCAGACATAGTGATGAATACACCAGCAGAACCAGCCCTCGCACCATCTGGATAGACATATACCACAACGGGTATATCGGAAGACATAATACTCTTCACGATCTCCCGCGTAGAGCTGACAAGTCCGCCTGGTGTGTCGAGGAGAATGAGTATAATATCGGACTTCTTCGTCGTTGCCTCTCGTATTGCATCATTTACGAAATCGACTGTGGCTGGATTTATGGAGGAGTTTATCTCGACAACGAGCACCTCAGCCGACAGAGGCATAGAAAAAATCATCAATAAAAAGAGCAATGGAATATACTTCTTCATAATTATTTCTTTACCTCCATCCCTATGATATCCATTGCAAGTTTGATGTCCTTCCAGACCTCCTTCTTGACATCCGGGGACTCACCTCTACGCAACACATATGAAGGGTGAAAAGTGGCTACGAGCGGAATCGAGATATCTTGATCTCTGTATTCGAGTCTCCTGCCCCTCACCTGACCTATCTTGATCTTATAATCACCGAGCAGAAATGATGCCGCCGTGCCTCCGAGTGCAATAATCACCTCTGGTAGGATTATCGATATCTGTCTCTTTAGGAACTGTCCACAGATGTCCATCTCATCACTAAGGGGTGTACGATTTTCCGGCGGTCTGCACTTTACTACATTGGCTATATATACATCCGAGCGTTCGAGCCCCATTGCCTTTATTATTTTCGTCAGTAACTGACCCGCTCTCCCAACGAAAGGTAAACCCTGAACATCCTCTTCCTCTCCCGGACCCTCTCCAATGAACATTATCCGCGTATCCAGATTACCCTCACCAAACACCACCTTGCTCCTGACCAACCCACCGAGTCTACACCTCTTGCAATCATTCCCTATTTCTTTGATCAACTCTCCCATAATAGTCTTCTTTTCTTCCGTAGCGGGTTTTGGCATTGGCGCCTTCTTCTCGGATACAATATCATCGCTCTTTGATGCGGGTTCGAATAGCCCCACCTCGAGATATTTCTTACCACCCTTATCACTCGAGTTAATCTGAGATGAGGTTATCCTCTCTAACTTCTCCCTTTGACCCTGTTCTTTCAAGAGTTCCTCCATTGTATCGAGGCCATAGACAAAGGCTCCAAGCCTTGTTTGGTAATCGAGTTGTAGCCTGATATCTCGCAGTATTTCGAGGAGTTCCTCTCTCAGAACAGCCATAATCTACAACCTCTCGCCAATCGCTTCGAATATCTTGTAAGCCATCTCTCTCTTGCTACATCTTTCGATATCTATCTCTGAGCCATCTTTCAAGATGATCTTTCCTTCGTTGAAGTCGGATGCAAACCCAACATCGGACCTCCTTATATTATTTACTATAATACCATCTATACCCTTTTTGGTTACCTTCTCCTTCGCATTTCTCAATAGATTTTCGCTCTCGGCGGCAAAACCGAGCGTAAATCTGAAGCGTCTGCTCTGTACTGCCCTTTTCAATATATCGTTATTTTCGATGAGCTCGACATCGATTGTCTTACCATCTCTCTTGAGTTTCTTATCGGCCACCTTCTTGAATCTCCAGTCGGATATTGCGGCATTCATTATAAGCAAATCGTATTTTCTATTCTCATTCAATATAGCCTTCTGCATTTCGCTTGCGCTCACCACATTTATTACCCTAACTCCGTGAGGGGGTTTTATATTTACGGGACCCGATACGAGAGTTACATCGGCCCCGAGCCAATGTGCAACTCTTGCGAGTTCATACCCCATCTTTCCGCTCGATGGGTTGCTCAAAAACCTCACAGTATCCATAAACTCTCTCGTAGGACCCGCCGATACCATAATCTTCTTACCCTGAAGTATCCTGTATTTGTGCAAGAAACACATCGAGTAGTCGAATATATCGGATATGTCCGCGAGCCTACCCGTCCCGATATCACCGCAGGCGAGTTCGCCGCTCTCTGGCATTACGAATTTGAATCTGTCGAGTTTCTTGAGCCTCGAAATATTCTGCTGAGTTATCCTGTTCTCGAACATCCTCACATTCATAGCAGGGGCAATGATGACAGGGATCTCGGATGCGAGCACAATCGAGGTGAGGAGATTGTCGGCAAATCCATTCGCAATCTTTGCGATTGTATTGGCAGTTGCAGGGGCAATCAGAATGGCACCTGCACCCCTCGAGAGCATAATATGGTAGAATTTACCCCCTGATTCATCGAACATATCCGAATAGACATCACTCTCTGAGAGTGAACTTACGAGTAGGGGTGATATAAATCTCTTTGCATCCTGCGTCATAACTGGAATGACATTCACTCCGCTCTTCTTGAATAGTCTTATAATTTCGAGGGTTTTATAGATAGATATCGAGGCAGTCATACCAATAATCAAATCTAACTTTTCAGTCATTGTTTTCTCCGTTCAGGAAAATCATTATTTGTGATTAAACAACGCACTTGGTACAATGTCAATAATAATCCTTTTGGATTGGGTAGAGACAACACGGAACTAATTTTTATGCTTGGATGAAAAATCGTTGAATTTGGTAGAGAGTTGTGAGATAAGAGTGAACAGAAGAGAAACATATTTATCGGGATGTTTTTCGAGGAGGTATCGTTTTGAAAGAGTTATTTATGATTTTGGTAGTGTTTGTATCTTCTCTTGCGTATGCGGGTATTGCACAGGCTGTGGTTCAATGTAAATGCGGAGATGAAGGCGTAACCCTTACCGTTGTGAGCGGTTGTAAGGATTGGAACGATGCCACAGAATGTACTGGTTGGGCATCAGTAGCTCACGAGAATGGAAAGAGTGAGGATGACAATTATCCCGACAAGTCGCAGCTGACGGCATTCGAATGTACCATACAGATCAACTGCCCCTCTCAAGATGCTAAATCCGATGCGGGTACAACTACAACAGAAGAGAAGAAGGAAGATGATTCGGGCTGGTGTTCGATACTCTCTCTGAATTGAGCCAGATTCGTTGGAAATATATAGCTCGAATACTCATTCACTCAAAACATTACGCATATATTAAATCCTGAATCTGTGGGTTCACAGGTCTCACCAGAATCACAGTCTTTATCTGTTTTACAAGGTTTGTAACAGTGTGCCTCGTAGCATACAGCACCCAATATACAGTCATTACTATACGAACAGTACTTGCCGTATGTCTTATCCCCTTTTGGCAAACAATAATATCCTGAATTTGCATCGTGATAATCTTCATAGAAATAACACCCATATCCATTTTTGCATTCACTTGTAGTCCCTAAGGAACTGCATCTTTGGGCACATATATAACTGTTTGCTGTCTTGATACAGGTTCTACCCTGTTCTGAGCAGAATGATGTCTCTGAATACGACTGTGGAATACAATAAATATCATTCTCTGCCGGTGATTTACAGAATTGCTCGGACTGATAAACATACCAACAATACTCATAGCCATAGTGTTTCCACAAATAATTTGCATACTCTTCCATTTCGCCCTCGCAAGTCTCTGAATTCTTCAATAGAGGGTTACATCCATCGGCGTCTGGAGTCTGGAGACATTTGCACTGACACCATTCTGATTGACTACAGCTGTTTAAAAGGCATCTGTTTATCACATTTGCCGCTGTCTGACAGCTATTCAAGATTACGGTGTTTTCATCTTCTTCGAAAAAGCAGGAGTAGTTTGGAAATAGTAAAGTTATCAGTGCCAGAAAAAAGATAACTCTCATAATTAGTACCTCCTATGAAGTTTTGCAGGACATCTTCTATATTTTCCTAAAGCTATCGATATCTCTCCCCCAGGAATAAATCCATCTCTGTAGTTCGATGGAATCACAGGAATTGAAGGTCATCTTGAGCCGCCCATCGGGTAGTTTTTCAAAAAATTGGTTTCTGAACCAACTCCTCTCTGTCAGAACTTTATGTAGCATTGGATTATTCTTGAAGATTATCTCAAATTTGAATCTTTCACTGCTACCAATGATACCGATGTAGTCATTTAGATAATTTTTTGGGTTGTAGTCGGATGGATAGTAGTATTCATCTCCCTTTCTTTTTACTGAGATGAATCTATCGACTGAATAAGTCTTGATATTTCCATTTTCATCCTCTCCCAATAGATATAGGGCGTTTTGGTGAATTACAAGTGTATATGGTTTTAGTAAGAATGAGGTGGTTGATTGCTTATCGGAGTACAATGGCAGATATTTACACTCCATTTTTTTCCTCGATATTATGCAATCGACGATTGTCTTTATTATATCTTCCTTCGAAGAGTAGTCCTTTGGGGCGTAAGGATGATAATATAAAAGGATGTTGAGATTATCCAATTGACTCTTGATGTCAAACTTGCCTTTGAGACTATTTAGGCGGTTCTGAAAGAGGTTCTTGCCTATACTGTCAAAATATTTGATTTGTAATGTGGAAAATATCGATTGAAATATATATAACATCACAACTTCATTGATGCAATCCATCGCATACCCGGTATTGAAGTCTATGAGTTCCAGATACTTTTTATCTCCATATTTAACTTCTTTTATGACTGGTTTGACCTCTTCTTCTTTATCGTCGTTATTTTTATCACTCTTTTCTTTATTAAACAGTTCAATTTTCCCTGACCTCAGGAGTTTGTTCAATTCAATTATATATTTTTTAAGGGTTCTGGGTTTTATACCCAAATTTTCCAAAATATCCCTCTTTGATAGTCTTCTATGTGCAATTAGCCATACAAGAAGCAATGTGGGCTTTAAGGTATTTTTCACTTCGTTATCCTCTCTTTTCATACTATTTTTGATATCATATCCTGAATTGAAAATCAAAAAATTTAATTTGGTACACGATTTGTGCATTTTTTCTACTCTATATATATAAGTACGAAAAGTAAAAGTGTCCCGATTATTGATAATCATCTGAAAATTTCATTTATTATATAAGATAGGAGGTAGAAAGCAATTATGATGAAAAGGTGTCAGGTACTAATTATGGTACTAATGATGGTCAAACTCAAACGATGGTATTGGTTCAAAATCGAAAATGTTCAATTCTGTACACGATTTGGGCCTATGCAATTGGATATATATATATGGAGGCAAAAGATATCTTATCTACAAAAATCACGGCAAAATAGTCTCATTTGTTAGATAGCGAGGTTGAATACCATGTTTAGAAAGTGTCAGGTACAAATTTGGCTGTTATCGAGATCTCATTTTCTTGCTAACTATTTGATATTATGGCTATTTTTGCCATATCAAGAGGATATGGTGAGATGGGGGTTTTTCCAGATGTTTGGTTTGTTTTATATGTGGGTGGAGCAAGTTATGGGTTCCTCGGGGTGCCAGCTACTCTTTCCTGCCATATTTGGTGAAAGGTATATCATATACAATACAAATAGTGCCAAGTTGTCAGTCATTATATATAGGAGAGGAGAGAATCGGTGATTTCCAGAATTCTTAACTTTTGTATACAATTTCGGTATGCATTCTTGATTAGCATATATGGCTATATGTGTGGAGTTGGGGGGAGAAGTAAGATGAATATGAGATTTCTAAAGCATATATATAGGGGGGTAATTTTTTTTGAGGAGGTATGAATTATGAACATTAGAAGACGCTCTAAAGACCCAAACTTTTGCTTAAAGCCCGACCAGAACTTTGATATCACAAAGGAGGTGCACGATGATATCGGGTTTTTGATGTTGATCGATGTATATCTCGGTGAACTGCAAAATATTAAATCCGGGAAATCTTCAGAGGACTCTTACAGTAGATGTGAATATATACAGCAGAAAACATTGGGTGTACTTAAGAATGCCAACGCAAATAACGATTCTGTATTTATAAATATTCTGAGGAGGTCCAATCTATCCTTCGAAGACCTTGCAGTCTTTTCGGCGATTATATTGGGTAATTGTGTGGCAGATTCCTTTGTCTCGAGGTACTTTCACTCTCTTTACGAAGATACGGATGTGGATCCTTTTGCAACTGAAAGCAGGTCTATCGAGGATGCTTTTATACTGAAAGATTTATTGAATCTGGTCTATCCTGAGGTTTCTAAGAATAGCGAATTATATGTTTCGAGATTAGTAGAGAATGATCTGGTTGAATTGCGGTACCCTAAGAATGTAAAACTCAAGGGAAATAATCTCATAATAAGGGTATCCAATGCCATCGTGGACATTCTATCGTATTTCAATGATTCGGGCAATGAGCAGAGTGATGTCATCAAATTTTCGGATATAGAAGAGTGTTATAAAAACTATGTGGACTTGCTGGAGGAAAGGTCAATTATGGAGATGATAAATGATTTGAGGAGTTATCTGAAAGTTAGAGAGCAAAAAGGTATTACACCTTTGAAGATTCTGCTTTATGGGGACGATGTCTATACAATCGGGATTATCTCTCGTTTGATAGCCTATGAGTGCAAGAGGAGTATGTTGATAAATGATGTAAGGCAAATGGATTTGTTCTCCTTTTTGGGGCCAAGAAGAAAGGACAAGAGGATTTATATCGACGAAAAGATTCTGAAGATCGGATGGATTTCTGACTATCTTTTGAGGTTGGATATGTATAAATCATCTGATTTTTATAACTTGCATCGGGGTTTTGAGAGATTCGAAAAGCTGATCAATAGACTTCATATGCCCTTGATTATTACATCTTATTCGAACGAACCAGCAGGAATCTATAAATCTGATATTCTCAAGCACAATTACAGGTTGTTTAAGGTCTCGAAGTTGTCAAGAGATGTTCAGAAGAAGATTCTTTCGAGGCTTTTGAAGATATCGAATATTACGGAGAAGGAGCTCGATAATTGTATTCCAGAAGATGGATTGTCTCTCCGTGGAATCGAGATCATCAGTGAGGTCTCAAAGAGGGAATCAGTAACATCAGGAAAAGAGATAGATTCCAATATGATAAAGGAAATAGCATATAGAGTAACCGGGAGCATTAAGGAGGATGCCAATATCAGAATCGAGGATGAGGAAGATAGTTCAGACGAAGAAAGTACCGTTGAGACCAATATCGTTGAAGAAATATCCGATTTGATTCTTAACGATTCTGTGAAAGAGAAGGTGGATTTTCTACTTTATGCAATAAAGAATATGTCGACATTATATGAAAATCTGTCCGGGAGTTATTCTTATGGCAGAGGGATTAAGGCGCTTTTTTATGGTCCACCTGGTACCGGCAAGACTCTGTGCGCAAGGGCTATTGCCAAAGAGACAGAGAAGGGATTGATTACAGTGAGTTTCAATAGGTTGTTTAGTAAATTTGTTGGGGATACAGAGAAACAAATAGTGAGGTATTTTAATATTGCAGAAAGACAGAATGCCATTCTGTATGTGGATGAATGTGACTCCATAATTATGTCGAGGGATTCTCTGCACCTCTCTTGGGAATTCTCGTTTATCAATACATTCCTGAAAGAGATGGAGAAATTCAATGGTGTTCTAATATTGTCAACCAATTACGAGGTCGTTAGGGATAGGGCTATCAACAGAAGGGTTCAGTTCTTCGTAAAGTTCGACAATCCAGATTATAATACGAGAATTTCTCTCTTGAAGAAGTTCATTCCAGCGAAATATCAGGACAAGTTTAACCTCGAGGAGATAGCCAAATTGGAGTTTACCGGAGGCAATTTGAAGAATGTATGGCTTAAGATGGCTATCTCAATGATGAAGAATGAGGTTGTTGATACAACAGTGTTCATAGAGGCTTTACACGAGGAGATATTAAAAGATGCAGTGAAAAACAATATAAACAACAATAGGGTGGGGTTTTAGTCTTATAGAGGGCCCGAAATGGGGGGAGGGTCCTCTTTTTTTACTTGAAATTAGCAAAAAATAATCTAATATGAAGTTCCTTTTCGGGGAGAGATGGCTGAGTGGTCGAAAGCACCGGTCTTGAAAACCGGCAGGGCACTTAGTTGCCCTCGAGAGTTCGAATCTCTCTCTCTCCGCCATAGAAATGGAGAGGTGGCCGAGTGGCCGAAGGCGGCGGTTTGCTAAACCGTTATACGGTCGAAAGTCCGTATCCAGGGTTCGAATCCCTGCCTCTCCGCCATTCTTTTATAGCGTAATTCAAATAGGCAAATAGATTAAGTGGGGTATCTTCGAAACAGCGATTTTAGGTGTGCCATAGAACATAGGTGCCAGTTAGCAGTTAGAACATAGGTGCCAGTTAGATTTTGTGTGAAAAAGTGCCAGTTAGAATGATCTAACTCCTTGATATTATTGGGAAATTTTTTTCAAACACCGAAAAAGTGCCAGATACAATTTGGCCAATATTTGTCATTGATTTGTAGGTGGGGATACCACAAGGAGTTTAATGTTGTAGGAATTTTGCAATTGTGATATAGAAATCCTGTTTTCATAAATGAGATGTTCTGAAGGACATTTAAGGAAGGTCTTATCTTTGCTTTGCAGTTATCATATTGTTGATTTAATACCTGTTTTTGGATGGAAGGAGAGTTTTTATGTCCAATAAGGAGATATGGGCGACCAGAATAGGGCTCATCTTGGCGATGGCAGGGAATGCCGTAGGTATGGGGAACTTTCTGAGGTTCCCGGCACAGGTGGCTCGAAATGGTGGTGGGGCATATATGATACCATACTTTGTTGCCCTATTGCTTATGGGGATTCCACTGATGTGGCTCGAGTGGAGTATGGGGAAGATTGGTGCAAAGTATGATAGGCATTCTACAATTGGCATATTTGATGTGCTCTGGAAGAATCCTATATCCAAGTACCTCGGTTCTCTCGGTGTCTCTCTCACAATGATGTTTGTCGTCTATTATATGGTCATAGAATCCTGGACACTGATGTATACATTCTTCTCTTTGAAGGGCTCGTTTATGAATATTGGCTCAATCGAGAATATGAGGAGTTTTCTATATCAGTTTCAGGGGAGTGAGAGTGGTGAATTCTTTGGCTCTAATATTACTATGCTGGTTGGCTGGCTTGTAATAGTAGCAATCAACATCTACATTCTCTACAGAGGCGTGAGTAGGGGAATAGAGAGGTTGGCTTTTATTGCTATGCCACTTTTGATATTTTTCGCAATAATCCTTGTGATAAGGGTATTTACACTTGGCACTCCCAATGCGAATATTCCTGAAAATTCGGTCTCTTCCGGTCTTGCGTGGCTGTACAATCCTGACTTTACGAAACTCACGCTCTTTTCGGTCTGGCTCGCAGCCGCCGGGCAGATATTCTATACCCTCTCGATAGGACAGGGTACAGTACAGACATACGCCTCCTATGCCTCCGAAAAACAGGATGTGGCATTAACGGGTCTCACTACTGCATCTACAAATGAGTTCTGTGAGGTCGTGCTCGGTGGCTCTATCGCCATTCCTGTGGCGGTTGCCTATTTTGGAATACAGACAACTATGCTGATTGCACAGAAGGGGAGTTTCGATATAGGATTCGTAGCAATGCCAATCATATTTACCAAGATACCACTCGGTGCGATATTTGGTGCAATCTGGTTTCTTTTACTTTTCTTTGCAGGACTTACGAGTAGTGTCGCCCTCGCCTCACCATTCATTGCCTTCCTGATGGAGAAATTCGGATTAACAAGAACCCGCGCAGTTTTGTATGCAGGTGTAGTATTCTTTCTATTTGGGCTTCCAAATGCACTATTCATAAAATTCGGTTATCTCGATCAGTATGACTTTTGGATAGGGACCGTTGCACTCGTTGTCTTTGCATTGATCGAGATAATTGTATATGCATGGATTTACGGAGGAGAAAAGATGTGGGAAGTCTTGACTGACGGGGCGGATATTCATATACCTCG
>Ga0123519_10013403_pt1 | contig 11785 bp, 8 predicted proteins | sample YelNatPaOPRAMG02_FD_87396 | JGI IMG/M metagenome (GOLD analysis project Ga0123519, IMG submission 87396) | Hot spring microbial communities from Yellowstone National Park - Yellowstone National Park OP-RAMG-02 (version 2) | ecosystem: Environmental > Aquatic > Thermal springs > Hot (42-90C) ... | reverse complement strand
ACTTAAAGCGATTAAAAGAGGGGGTTCAAAAGGTTAAGACATGTAAGATCAATGATATTAATCTTTTAAGGTGGAAAGAGTATGATGAAATTATTACTGATAGCCTTTGGGTGTTGGATAAAAGAGACACCTCAGGTGCTCATTTGGGTTGGTATTGGGGAAATTTTATACCACAGATTCCTCACCAGATGATGTTAAGATATACTAAAAAAGCCGATTGGGTTTTGGATACTTTTTTAGGAAGCGGAACCACTCTAATTGAATGTAGAAGATTGGGAAGAAATGGAATTGGGATAGAGTTAAATCCTGAGGTGGCAAAAAAGGCAAAAGAACTAATTGAAAAAGAGCAAAATAAAGATAATGTAGTCAGTGAAGTTATCGTTGGTGATAGTAGAACAATTGATATAAGGTCAATTTTAAAAAAATATGGAATCAAGTATTTTCAACTCCTTATTATGCATCCCCCTTATCACGATATTATCAAATTCTCAACCGACAATAAAGACCTTTCCAATGCAAAAAATACTGAGGAATTTTTAAAAATGTTTGGCGAGGTTGTGGATAATACAAGTCCATTTTTAGAAAAGGGACGATATTTTGCTTTAGTCATCGGCGATAAATATTCTAAAGGCGAATGGGTACCTTTAGGTTTTTACTGTATGCAAGAAGTATTAAAAAAAGGATATTTGTTAAAAAGTATAATTGTGAAAAATTTTGAAGAAACAAGAGGAAAAAGAAATCAGAAAGAACGCTGGCGATACAGGGCATTAGTTGGTGGATTTTATATTTTCAAACACGAATATGTCATGCTTTTTAAGAAAAAATAGGAGTAGATACTTATGCCGTTATTAAGTCAAAAAGAAGTTTTGAATCTAAAATTGAATTGTATTCCTTTACCTCAATTGAAAATACTTAGCCAGAATTTTGGATTAGCCAATATTGTTTCGACAACAGAAATCATCAAGAAACTATTAGAAAAAGGGGTGGATGAAAAAGTAGTTAATGACTTTATTAAACAAAGGTATATTGAGAAAATTCAGGAACGGCGGACAATTATTTCAGATGAGGATCTAAAGAAAGAATTAATGAAAGTAAAGACTTTTTCTTGGGGTGTAGTTCAAGGACATTTAGACCAAAAGATTCAAACTGAATATGTAAGAAGAATTGTAAGGTATGAAGACCTGTTGAATAATGTCAAAGCCAAACTTCACGATAGTGTCACAAATTATGTAACATGTACTTGGTTTAACCATTGGACAACAGTACTAATTGAAGAACATATAAGCCTACATTCAAAAGTAATTCCTACTATTAAAAATATAAAAGGAATTGATATTTTCTTTAATGGCCAACCCTTTGACTTAAAAGTAACTTATCTCCCGCGTGGATATAATCCCATTGATGCGATAAACAATCCTACTGATTTGGCAATTTGGATGTATGAAAATCAGGGGGCTCAGAGATTTGGAGCTGATAATAGATTATTTGTTGTGTTATTGGATAAAAATAATCCAGAAAGAAGTTGGGAGTTAAAGAGAAATTTTACTCTTGTGTTTCAGAGAATTGATGATTTCTTTAACAGAGAGACGGTTTCAAAAAAAGATGAGATAGTCTTCACTTTCGGCAGAAAAACATATACCGCAGTTACAAAGGTATTGATGGTAACAAAATGAAACCACCACTTCATCTAGCCCAGCCTAAAAGGTTGATGTCGCTTTTTCTATCAATGCTTCGGATTCCGTGCCTTACGGCAATCACCCAAATTTTACCCTTCTGCGAAGGTTGGGACTTCTTTTTGCTGGATATGTTAGGCAAAAGAACGGCTAAGGGTAATAAAAATGAAACTATCTAAAGACGATGTTGAATTGTTTTATCGGCTTTACCACTCACTGTTTATTTATGTCAATAAGAAGTTAGGGATACTAAGGGACTTAAATTCCCGCGAGGATATAAAAAATTTCGCGATTGATAAAATAAATAAAATTAGAGAGGAATTGTATAAACATCCTGAGATGATTGATTCATTCGTTGCGGATAATCGGTGGCATTTTTCACTTGAGGAATTAAAGATAATCAGTAGTTGGAAGCATTTTGTTAAGGGAAAGTTCCTTATTTTTCGGTACCTGAAGGATTATACTATTTTCCTTGATATGAACGAAAAGCCGCCAAAAGCTTATGGCGTTTCTGCACTTAACTCTACATTTGAAGAATTGGTTGGACCATACCTACCAATATTGGTTGATGCTGTGCTTTTGCCATTTAATAACAAGATTATATATGATAGCATCTTTTCACCATATCCTTTCGCTTTCGGTGGAAATATGCGCCGCGACTTCAATGACTTATATCAAGAAGCTAAATTGAGATTTGGTATTATTACATCGCTTCCGTTTTCGGAAGAAAAGATTGCGCAAAGCGATTATGATAAATTACGATTTTATCTTAGAAGTGAACGAAATCGGGAGCGATATTTTGAAGAAATCTTGGAATTAATTGAAAAAGATGAAGAACTTCTAAGGCTTTATCATCAAGAAATGGGTAAAATTCATACGCGAACTTTTGGAAAGCGATTGCGCGAAATTGGTTTGACTGAAGGATGGTTTGCGATACTTGAAGGCATAACCATTGCTGGTGGTTTGACACGGGATGAGGTTGAACTAATTCTCCAAAAAATTGTCCCGCCGGAAAAAAGAAGGTTTGTTTATATCTTTCAATTGAAGGGAAATAAAAATATTTAACTGTGTAGTTCCGGCAACTAACCGAGCTTTTTGGTTTTGTGTCTTTGACACTTCACTCAAACCAAGCAACTCATTTTACGCTATGCGAATTGCGTAAGTATTTTAATGAATTTGAATCGATTGAAATTTCATACAATCACCGATTGAAAATTCCATACTCTTTTTAAAACAACTATTGATTGGGCTGTTTTATTTGTTCGAATCGGATCCTAAATTTTGAAAAAACTTATGTTTTCAATTTCTTTGCTAATATCAGCTCCCGAACCAGCTTTCCAGCCAATTTGGAATGGCTCAAGAAGACAAAAAGCACAAGCCCAAAAAGAACCAAAGTTTTTATAATAAATTTCAAATCGGCACCTTCCTGCTCGAATTGGGAAAGGTGCCGATTATCTTTTTATCTTTATGGTGTTGGTGCGGTGAGCGTAAAGATTGTATCGCGAATCCGCTCAAGAATATCCTGTTGCAAACCCAAGGTTAACCATTTAATCATTACCACATCCGCCATCAACTGTAACTATCTACCACAAAATTGCTTGGCTAACTTATAAATCTCCCGACTGAAATTCAAATAAGCCGGATTCTGCCAGGTCGGAATTGCATAATTACCAATCACGGTTTTCACTTTCGTCTCCACTTTCTCCAGATTTGGAAATTCCGCTTCAATTTGCGAAAACATCATCGGTTTCAGTTCTCTAACCCGCTTACTCAACACATCGCCCGCCAGTTTCTTATCCCATTTTTGGATTCGTCTTAAAGCAGTTCTTACCATTCTACACCTCCTTTCTCCATAACAATTAGACGGAGCGATTATCAAAATGTGACAGAGAATTTTATTATTAACATTTTTAGAATATAACCTAAGGTGCGCCCCAGACCCTTGACAAATCATTAGGGGCTAGGGTGGGGCTAGCCCCTATACCGAGCCGAAATCAGCATAGAGGGTAGCCCGCCAATGGCGGATTGGGTAAGCCAAGCAGGTAGGGTAAAAGATAGGCAAGATGTTTGGCTAAAGGTAAGGCTTGATGGCAGGTCAGGGGCTGGACTTAGGGTTAAGTAAATGGATAGGTCTGGAGTGAGAATTATAGTTAGGCTTGGGATTAGCCTTATCGTTAGTGTTGTATGTAGCCTCCTTATTTCACGACCAAAAACTTTTTGGTTTCTTTTCCCAATCGTAAGAAATAAATACCCGGGTTTATTCCTTTCAGTGAAATTCTTATTTCTCTTTCTTGGTCATTGTGCGATTCTGAAGCGGTTAAGGCAACATCTTTTATCAACTTTCCCGAGACATCAAAGATTTTTAGATTGGCTGTTTCTTTTCCGGACAACGGATAACGGACACGAAGCACGGATTTTGTCGGATTCGGATAGATTTCTATCGTCTTGCCTTTAGCGTCAAGCTTAAGGCATTCCTCAACTCCTGCTGTTTGGACACTCACCGTTCCTTCGTAGGGGAAGTAATTGTGAGCAGTAACGGTAACCTGTAATAAACCAGTATGTTGGGGAGTGAAAGTGAAAGTTATCTCACCGGTGCTGTCCGTATAACCGTAATTGTAAATTGTGCTGTCCATCATAACACATACTAATGCATTAGGCACGGGCGCGCCAGCACAGCTAACTAAGACGGAAAAATCGGTTGACTCCACGAAGACTATTGTATCATAATCAACGGTCAATAATCGGGGTGTTTCAGTCCAGACATTGAGTTCAGGGTCACCGAGTAGGTTCCATTCCAAATATCTTGTCTGATTCGGTAATATTGAATCCATTATAAATTTTGCCCGTTTTGTTGCACCACCCATTGTGAAAATACTGTCCCGGTATAAAGCCTGAAAAAATCCTTTGGTCACAGCACTATGATATTGAGAAATATTACTGCCAATATAGGTTGTGCCAAAATAACCGACTGCTCCTTTTAAAGCTTGCACTGTGCCTGCCCGCACAAAGGCATCGCCAAGCATATTTTCGCCTGGAGCCAAAGTCACTGTTGCGTCGCACCCGGAGACAACTATCGGTAATTTATAACCATTATTTGTGGTATCAGGATTAATATTAAATGGTATCCACCAATTACTTATCCCTAGGCCACGATAGACAACAAAAGCCCGCCCATCATTGATAGCGTTAATAACACTATCCCGATTGTGACCCTGGGTGGAGATAAAACTATCAATATGAGTATAACCAGCATCAAGCCAAAGATTGCGGATAAACCGACAATCGGCTTGATAATAAGGGTCAGGCGGAGCATCTTCTCGGACAATGGTTGTGCCTTTACTAAACCAGGTGGAATCGTGCATCGTCTCACTCTTTTCGTAGCCAATTGTCTTTGCCACCATCACACTGCACTGGGCTAAAGTCGCACAGTGAAAACGTCCGATACAAAGTTCAATCTCATAGTTGCCGGTCATATCCGCATAATAGTCATCAGAGTAGTCAATGCCGGTAAAGAAGTAGGAAGGCAATAAATCTGGACTGCCGACTAAAAGGATATATTCCGGTCTTGGATTCCAGGTGTTATAGGCATTCAGAATATAAGATTTAATTTGCGCCGGCGTGTTACCGATTTGGGATAATGGCACACTAACTGCTGGCACTCCTTTCTTAGTCTTCCATTCAACCAAAGGTCGGATTGCCATATTAAAAGTATCATTGCATATAACCAGATATTTTGCCCCTGTTATCTGGGCAAAAGCAACGGTGAGTAAAGGTAAAAAACTAATCAGCAAAAATTTTACCCTCATTTTTACCTCTATTTAACAAATATTTACTTATTCGGCTTATAGACCTTATTGCCTGCCTCCCAACTGTCCCGCCATTCAATTTTATCAATCTCAATTTTCAAAAGACAGAATTCTTCATCTTCTATACCCTTAGGAAAGTATTGGTATAAATTGAAATTGGCAAGATTCCAAACCCGTTCTTTGCAAGTCAAATCCGCAATTATCTTTGCCTTGCCTGTTACAATTACTGCTTTATCGCCATCTGGATATTCAACAAATGCCAAACAGCATTTCGGATTATGCATAATTTGCTTAACCTTTCTTGAACTGTTAAAAGTTGTAACCCAGATTGACATATCATCTTCAACAATTGGCGATACTGGACGAACTTGCGGCTGGTCCTCATCACTCGTTGCAAAATAGGCATGGCGTGCGTTTGCTTTCATTATTGATATTATCTTTTGTATTTCGGATGGAATCATTATGCCCCTTTTCAGGTTTTGGTATTTATACACTAATTTATTGCTCATACCTAACGACTTAGCATTTGGTTTTTTTTAATTATAAAGATAAGAATAAACCAGTCAACATTTTTATTAAAAAGGGATTAAAATAAAAAGGGACCCGCATCGGGTCCCTACATTTAGAAAATTAGTTTTGATTAGCGTAAGAGCATTGCTTTTTGTAAGACAGTGCGCATCGGTGTCTCAATTTTTAGTATATAAACACCGTTAGGCAGATTTTTCGGCGACCAGACCGCACTGCCTTTAGTCGTTGTCAGTTCCTGGTCAAGAATGGTTGCGATTTGTCGACCATTAATATCATAGGCTAAAATCTTTAAATGGCCAATGCTCGGTAATTCGTAAGCAATTCTTATTGAACGGGCAAATGGATTAGGCTGGATTGATATTCCAGAAAGATTTAAATCTGGCTGACGGTTTTCGTTCTCGGTAATTTCACAGTAGTTATCAAACCAACTTTGTGCACTATCGCAATGAACCAAGAATTCAGCTTCGCTTGCACCACCTAAAATTGCATAGGCAACCATCTGTTCGGCTCCTGACGCAAGATTGAATGGACCAGCCGAAACGACAACTGACCAGTCATAATTACGGTTACTTGAGGGAACCGAAATCTGACCGCTGAGTAATTGATACTTAGTCTGTTCGGTCATTTGCGAACTGGGATAGACATAAAGGTCATGGTCAACTACGGTCAAGTTAGCCGCGGTGGTTGGTGATAATAACTTGATCCCGACGGTTGGATTCTGGGACGAACCGTTTCGCATATAAGCCGCCCGTCTGGATGAATTCGTGCCCGCAACATCGTCATCCGGTGCGGTTGGGATATCAAAGTCACAAATAACACCAGAATAAAGGCCATTGATTGCGTTACTACCGGTGTTCACATAGCGGTAAACCAACACAACAAAATCGTCATAGCCACTACCCGCACTGGCAAAACTCTTTTGATAGACCTTTAGCCCTTTTGGTGTTGAATGCCCCGCATCATTGAATGAGCCTTGGATTTGCTCATCGCCATTCAGGGGTGGGATAGTAAATCGCAAACTATCCACGACTCGCCAATCATAATTGATATTACTGGCGGGCACGCCATAGAACCGGTCAACAACATAATTGGTAGCATTACCTGCCATCATACTACCATAATATAACTGACTGACCGCAGTCTTCGGATAGGAAAAGCCCGAGCCTAATGGAAAGAAGTCGCTTTGTAGCACAGGTTTATCGCTTAATATAGTTGTAGTTGCATTTCCTTTTCTTTTAGCAAGGCTAATCCGCCTTAGGCGGACTTGCCCTCCAGGAGAAAAATTCTCCGCTGACGGTGGTTCGTCAAAGCCGATTGAACCAAGACAAGTAACAGTCAATTTGCAGTAACCGGTGTCGTGGTCAGCTAAAATCATTCCAGGTTGGGGTGGTTCACCAACTTGGCAGGTAAAGCCCGGTTGCCAAATTCCTTGGTCCGCAACAACCTGCAAGGTAAAATCAATGTTCGTTCCAGGCGGAGTTGATGCCGAAGCGGTAAGCCGATAAACATCACCGCTTGCGGTATCGTTCTGAGCAATCGTGCCGTAGTTAGAAGTGGAATCAATCAGTGTGATATAAGAACTGGCGGTGCGCAGTGTGCCAATCACATTGGTTGCATCCTGTGTGCCGATATTTCGTAAAGTTACGATTAAATTCACTGTTTCACCGGGGTCAAGGCGATTATTAGGATTTGGCTGTCCCGAATCATCAATATAGAGGCTATGATAAGTGAGATAAGGCTGAGCGGTGCCCATAATTACCACAATTGTCTTTTCCACCGGTAACCGATTTTTGCCGGTTGCAGTAAGATACATTGTTCCCGGCGTAATCGCATTAATCGTTAGATTCACCTGACCTGAGCCATTTGTCCTGCCTTTGGCAAACACCTCGCCGGGTTTATAGGCGCAAACTAAGACATTAGCGGTCGGCGAACCACCGGTTGTTATCGTTACTTGAAGATTGCGTGGACCGGTTTCAACCGTATCCGGATTAGTAACCGTCATTACCTGTGGCACATCCGACCACATTGGCATCTCAGGGTCACCGAAAAGATTCAATTCAAAATGACACCACTCCCATACTCCTTGGGTTCGGGCTTGATAGGCATAGTAATCTTTAGCCCGGGCATGGGCAACCCCAATTTCAATTGAATCGTAGTTGAAAAAGAAGTCATAAAACCGGACATCAAGCAACTCGGAAGGTCCCATTGAAGGCGGAGTCCCCCAGCCGTATCGGGAATTCATAATCGCCGCTACTGTCCCGCCATTCGGATTATTCATACATTCTTCAGCTAAGCAATCCGAGTATTCAAAATTACCTGGATAGCAGGCGATTGAATTCATAATTGTGAGTTTATCGCCGTTAGTTTGAGCCGAAGCGGTCGTGGTGGTGTAAATCTCTTGACCGTATTCAGTATATAACCCCACATCATCCCCGTGAGCAGCTGGATGACAGAAATGATATCCATTATTAATCGCATTGAACATTGGTGAAGTGCTGGTTGGATTAATGATTGAATCATCCTGCCAACCAGTTGGCGTAATTGCCGCAATCGCTTGATTGACTACTCGGCCATGATAATTTGAAGAAGACCAAAGCATTACTGATGGGAATAGCGCTTTCTTTAGATAAGTTGGGTTAGGGTTTTTCTCATAGGTGTTAATCTTATTGATGAAGGTTGTAATTTGATTTGCATTATCCACCGAAGCCCGACCGACATAGACATCAGCAAAGACATCCATCGTATCAATTCCCAATTCGCCAAAAATATTATTATTATTGGCATCCCAGGACCACTGCAAATCGCTATAATAAAGGTCAGATGGAATATTACCCGTTGTCGAACCAACAATCGCCCTTATCCTCCGACAAGGCACAATTGCATTGTCGCCCGCTAACAAAACATATTTTAGACCGTGGTTGGTAAAATAGTCAATAATGAATCTTCTTATCTTCTCCTGAGTATCACGCCCCGTATAATTAGCGGTAATCCAATCCACTGATTTTATTTCGGTCCGAAAGCCCTTTTTCGTTCGCCAATCAGCTAACGGTTGGAAATTGGTAACAAATGAATTGCCGGTAATGATAACATAGTCAACATCGGGATTATCCGAGAAACGTAAAGGCGGCGAAAAGGTGTTAACATCTTCTGGATTGATAACCAATGCCTTCACATCTTCACTGAATAACTCCTTCTGACTTGCGGTTAATTCAATCGGCGTCACTTTGCCTTCTTCATAGGTTATCTTTAAAGTCACTTCGGTATAGAGGAGAAGTTCCCCAGTAACCGGTCGGTATTGAAGAGGATATACCGCAAAACCGCAGATTCGATAACCGCTTTTTGTGCCCGTATAGTCAAAATCAATCAATTTTCCTGGATAAAGATTGGCTGATTGATAAGTGTTCGCATCGGGCGGAATTAAACTCATTGGTTCTTTAGATGAGATTGGTCTTGGTGGTTGGGCGGGATGGATTTGATAATGTCCAGTTAGTGCCACCTGCTTGGTTGCGACTACCTCAATTTTTGTGACAGTTGCAGATGGTGGAACCAAAACATTAAAAACCGCTTCCGGTAAAATTGGTTTTCCAATCTCACCAGTTGAACCAAAATTTGCCAGTTGGGGCACATCAAAACCATTCACTTTAGCAATAGAGAGTTCGTCTTGCGCAAAGGTCAAGGTCTTAGTTATGACGCCGGCATTTAAATCAATCGCCAATAGGCAAATAATGGCTAATATAGTTATGGATTTTTTCACTTTACCTCCTATGTTTTTGACCACCGATATGGTCTTTTGATTTTCTCGGGAAAAAGAATTCAATTTCCCGTTGCGGATTTTCTGCTGGATTTGCCGCATGAACAACATTCCGTTGCGTGGAGGTGCCAAAATCAGCCCGAATTGTTCCCTTTTTTGCCAACTTTGGATTAGTGGCACCGACTAACGCCCGCAACCTTTTTTGTCCATTTTCTCGGGCTAAAAGCAAAGCCAAAACCGGACCTTCGGTTATAAAATCAATCAAGGGGCGGAAGAAATCTTTTCCTCGATGGATTGCATAAAACTCGGCAGCTTTCAGTCTGGTAAGTCGCGTAAATTTCATATCAAGTATCCGAAATCCGTCCTTTTCCACTCTTTTAATAATTTCACCAATGAGTTTTCTTTTCACCCCGTCCGGTTTAATAACTAAAAGTGTCTTCTCTTCTTTAATAAATTATTATACCAAATTTTTACGCAAAGTCAATCCTACGATTTTATTTAATTATAAATTTTATTCGGAATGAAGCCAGATAGCCACAGATTAGAATAAGTCCGCCTTGGACGGATTAACCACAAGATTTTACCTTTTTAATCTTGCGTAAATCAGTGAAATCTTGTGGTTTCATCTTTTGCCCTTTACTCTCGCTTGACAATCCATTATAATAATACGATATGTTTGATGGACTTGATTGGGAGACAAAATAAACCGCTTCAGTATAATATCAATAGCCATTTTCTTATCTTTTAGCGCTTTAAGCGCCCAAGATAAAGGTTTTGGTATCGGTGTCATTTTGGGCGAACCGACCGGATTGAGTATAAAATTCTGGACTTCTTATAATACCGCAGTTGATATTGCGCAAGCCTGGTCATTCGTTGACGGCAATGCGCTACATCTCCATTCCGATTTCTTGTTGCATAACTTTGGCTTAATCAAATTAGATTTTGACAAACTGCCGATTTATTACGGAATTGGTGGCAGGATTAAATTCGTTGAGGTCGAAGATAATAAAAACGATAAGCATAAATTCCAGCTTGGCGTGCGAATTCCGGTTGGCTTAAACTATCTACCATCTAAGATACCGTTTGACTTCTTCTTTGAGATTGTTCCCTTACTTGACCTAATCCCAAAGACCGATTTTACAATCAATGGCGGAATTGGCTTTAGATATTTCTTCCAATGATTGATTTTTAATTTGAAATGTAAGAAATCGAATAATAGGTTTTGAAAGGAGTAAAAATATGAAACCGAAAAGTTTAGTCACTTTCATCTTAGGCATACTTCTTTTTCTTTTCGGGATATTCCTGTTAATTTTCGCTGACCCGTTTGGTGTCATTCCTTTACTAATTGGCGCTTCGCTCATTTATTTAGGTTTCCGTGGCGGTAGAATCCCACTTATTATTTTTGGTCATACCTGCATCGTTATTGGCTGTTTACTGGTAACCTGGGGAATTTATCTTTTACCCTATTCTAAACCAATTTTTGCCCATATTTTCTTCCGACCATTATTCTGGGGATTAATATCAATCCTCGGTGGTATCTGTGCCAATTATCACGGATTCTGCAAATGTATGAGAAAAACTTAACTCTGGTTTTTGATTTTCTATAAAAATATAGGGTAGACCTTCGGGTCGGCTTTTATTCGCACCCAAAGCGAAGCATGTGTCCGCTTGAGGCGGAAAACAAGGCAAAGCGAAATGAAAAGAGTTTTATTAATATGCTTATCCGGATAATGATGGTATCAGTTATCGGTTTGATTGAGGGGATGGTGATACATCGGGATGGGGTCCTTGGGTGCTGAGTGAATATCCAGTGTCAATGACTCATTTTTGGTTAACTGCTGGCACTGATTCGGTAAAGGCACAGACAAAGGATGTGAATGAAGTTACTTCGTCTTGGTCGGTAAAACACCGGAATGTTATTATGTCGGTCGGAACCAAAACCTTTGTCGGCTCAAATGATGATAATGGTTCTTCAGTTCAGCAAACCTCGGATGACGGATATATCATTGCCGGTTATACTGGGTCTT
>Ga0123519_10013401_pt1 | contig 11785 bp, 7 predicted proteins | sample YelNatPaOPRAMG02_FD_87396 | JGI IMG/M metagenome (GOLD analysis project Ga0123519, IMG submission 87396) | Hot spring microbial communities from Yellowstone National Park - Yellowstone National Park OP-RAMG-02 (version 2) | ecosystem: Environmental > Aquatic > Thermal springs > Hot (42-90C) ... | reverse complement strand
CGATTTCTTTTTTTTTTCTTCCTTTCTTTTCAACTTTAGTTTCTAAATTTTCATCTACTATTTCCTCTTTAATCTCTGATTCCTCTGATTTTTCTGGAATTATTTCCTCTAATTGATCCTCAGTTATATCTAAAATTTCACTTTCTTCTACAGATTTTTTACTTTGTTTAGATCCTTTTTTTGCCATATTTAATCTTAATTTTATGATTTCAATGTTCAAAAAATTAGGATTATTTAATAAAATATATCATTTCTTTAAAATTTTTGTAAAATTTAAAATTAAATTTTAGAATTTTTTAAAGCTTAATTTCCTTTTAACAATATCTTCTTTTTCTATTTGATTTAAAATAAAATCAACTTCCTTTTCTAATATTTCTTCATCATAATTTTCATTTTCTACTTCTTGACACTTTTGAGAAACAATATTATATATATTTTTTAATTTGGAAATAGAAATTTTTAAATTTTCAGGATTTCCAATCATCTTTATAACTACTTTTCCATCATATTTTAATTCAATGCTAAGATCTACTGGAAGTTTCTTGTTTTTTATATAATCTAAAAAAAAACTAGCAATATTTATTGAAGGAAATTCATAATAAAGTTTTTTTTGAGAAGTTTTTGCCATATCAACCGTTAGTATTAATTGGATTTTATAATATAAATGTTTCCTCAATAATTCCATAATCTGCTGCGGTTTTACGTCTTTCTTTTCTACTACAAAAGGGACAATTTAATATATCTTTTCCTATTTTAACAAGTTCAGTACCACATGTTGGGCAATCTGCTTTAATTACTCCTAGCATTCTTCCATCGGTGCTTAATTCAAACTCTTCCCCTAATTCAATAATTCTTGCTCTTATCCAATCAGTTTTTTTAAATGCCTCAGAAATTTTATCTATATAATAATTAGTTACATTCGATACATGAATATTTCCTATTGGATTGTAATCAAACAGAATTTTCTTATTAATTTTATATATAACAGCACCTATCGTGAATTTTCTCATTATTAACACTCTGGCTATAACAAGATCCCCTTTTCTAAATTTAGGCCTTTTTGGAGGTTTTAAATGGATAACATTTACAGTTCTTTTACTATAATCAATAATTAAGCGACCATAAATAGCAGAAAATAAATTACCATTTTCTTCATATATAGTCTCATTATTAAGAGAAACAAATTCTTCTACGTTTGCTAATTTTTCTCCTGGAATTACATTTCTTTCTTGTATAAATTGATTTTGGTTTTTGTTTTCTACTTCCATTTCAACTCACAAATTGAGATAAAAAATTTTTGCTTAATAATAAATGAAATTAAATTAATATATTTTAAATTTAGTTAGTTTTAATTAAAAACTAATTTTTATTAATGATTAATTTAAAATAAAGTTTATATTTTTTCCGAAAAATAATACTTAAAAAATAAAAATTTAATTTTAAAATGATAATAAAAAAGAAGGATTTAATAAATTTAATTGAGAGTTTAAATGGATTTAAGAATCCCGATATTAATTTAGAGCAATATACAACAGATGCAATTTCTACTGTTGATTTTCTTTATTTTGTAGAAATTGATAATAATGATATAGTAAATAACATTATAATCGATTTAGGAGCAGGCACAGGAAGAATTTGTATTGGAGCTTTATATATGTCTGCACTTGGATGTGTTGCAATAGAAAAAGATATACATTCAATCGAAATATTAAAATATAATTTAAATAAGTTGAACAATAATGAATTAAAAAACAAAATATTAATTATCCAAGAAGATATTGAAGATGTAATTATAAATCAAAAAATGGAAAATTTGAACTTTTTAAAACTTCAAATAAAAGAATTTAAAGAAAAGTTGATTAATTATTATAAAGAAGATTTTAATATAAAAGAAAAAATGATTGAAAATATTTGTATAATGAATCCTCCATTTGGCATTCATAAAAGAAATGTTGATTGTAAATTTATTGAGTTTGCTATGTTTCTTTCGGATAAAATATATAGCATTCATCTAAGTAATGAAAAATCTAGAAAATATTTAAAAAATTTTATTGAAAAAAAAGGTTGGATAATTGATCAAATTATCTCTCAAAAATTACTTATAAAAGGTACATATAAATTTCATAAAAAGCCTCAAAAGTTTATTTTAGTTGACATATATAAAATTATCAAAAAAAATTGAGTAATAAATATTAAATAAAACTAAAACAATCCTTGAAAGATTTTGGGTATATAGCGTTATCACCCAATTCTTCTTCAATTCTTAATAGTTGATTATATTTTGAATTTCGATCCATTCTGCATGGAGCACCAGTTTTAATTTGGCCTGTACATAATCCAACAGCTAAATCAGATATAAAACTATCGCAAGTTTCACCAGATCTGTGTGAAACAACTACAGTATAATTATTTCTAAAACTCATTTTAGCAGCTTCTATAGCTTCAGTTAAAGTTCCTATTTGATTCACTTTTAAAAGTAGTGCATTACCAGCTTTTTTATCAATGGCTATTTTCAATCTTTTTACATTTGTTACAGTTAAATCATCATCTACTATTTGAAGATTTTTACTCTTTTTAGTAAATAATGCAAAACCTTCAAAATCATTTTCTTCAAATGGATCTTCAAAAGTTATTACAGGATATTTTTCCAAAATACTTAAGTAATAATCAATTAAATCTTCTCTATTCAATTCCATTCCATCAATTTTATATATTTTCTTCTTCTCATCGAAAAATTCGCTCGCTGCAGCATCTATTCCTAGAGCAATATCAACTCCGGGAATATATCTAGCTTTCCTTATAGATTCCATGATTATTGTTAAAGCTTCTTCTGTTTTACTAATATTTGGTGCAAAACCACCTTCATCTCCGACATTAATTGAAGATACTCCATATTTTGATTTTATTATATCTTTCATATTATGATAAACTTCACAGATCATCTGAATTGCTCGAGATATAGACTTTCCACCAATAGGTAATATCATAAATTCTTGGATTGCTAGACCTCCACCAGCATGTTTACCTCCATTTAAAACATTCGACATAGGACAAGGCATTAAATATTTTTCGGTAGATTTTTTATAAGCTAGTTCATATAAGTATTTGTATAATGGTTTATTTAACAATTTTGCAGCTAATTTAGCTACTGCTAATGATACACTCAGAATAGCATTTGCTCCTAGATTTTTTTTATTGTCGGTACTATCGAGATTAATCATTTCCTTATCAATAACATCTTGTTTAGTTATATCAAATCCAATTAATCTAGAGGCAATTACATCATTCACATTTTGAACAGCTTTGAAAACTCCTTTTCCATTAAAGTTTGCTCCTCCATCTCTTAATTCACATGCTTCAAACTCACCTGTAGATGCACCAGAAGGTACTGAAGCCCTTGCCATAATTTCTCCACAATACACGTCAGTTTCAACTGTAGGATTACCTCTAGAATCCAAAATCCATCTACTTTTTATTTTATCAATTGTATATTCCATACTTATTCATCTAACCAAAAAATTAAATCTAAATAAATTTTTTATATAATTTATAAAAGATAAATTTAAAATTAAATTTAACGCAAAAATATTGAAATTTTTTAGACAAATTAATTTGAATTATAAAAATATTTAAAACTTCTAAAATTTAAATAAAAATATAAATCGATTAAAATCTTCTATTTAAAGCAACTAAATAAAAACTTTTCGTGAGTTTAATGATTGAACAACCTTGGGTTGAAAAATATCGACCTCATCATTTAAATGAAATAGTAGGCCAAAGAGAAATTGTAGAACGCTTGAAAAATTTTGTAAATGATAATTCCATGCCTCATTTGATATTCGCAGGCCCTGCAGGTACAGGAAAAACAACTTCAGCGTTAGCATTAACAAGAGATATATTAAAGGGAAAAATGAAAAGCAATCAAACTTACTTGGAATTAAATGCCAGTGATGCCAGAGGTATAGATGTCATTCGGACGATGGTAAAAGATTTTGCTAAAAGTGTTGTTCCCGAGGATATTCCATTTAAAATTTTAATTTTGGATGAGGCTGATAATATGACAGCTCCAGCCCAACAAGCATTGAGAAGAACTATGGAAAATTACACAAAAACATGTCGAATGATTTTAATTTGTAATTATTCAAATAAAATAATTTTACCAATTCAATCTAGATGTGCTACATTTCGATTTAAGCCTGTTTCTAATGAGGAAATTAAAAATAGAATTTTGTATATAATAAATCAAGAATCTATAAAAATAGAAGAAAGTGGATTAAATGCATTAATTTATGTTGCAAACGGAGATTTAAGAAGGGCCGTTAATTATCTTCAAGCAGCTTCAACAGTTTCAACATCAATAACAGACGATATTATTTATAAAATAACTGGAAAAATTCATCCAGAAGAAATTAAAAAGCTTATAAATTCCGCCCTAGAAGGTAAATTAATGGAATCTAAGCAATTATTAGATGAATTTATTTTAAAATATGGAATTTCCGCAAGAAGTTTAGTGTCACAAATACATTCTATAATTAGTTCTATGGAAAATATTAATGAAGTAATGAAAATAAAAATAATTAGAATTTTAAGCCAAATTGATTTTCGATTAAGTCAAGGTGCAACAGAGCAAATACAGTTAAATGCATTAATTTCTAAACTTTATTTACTCAATTTGGAATGATCTTAAAAAAACGAACAATTATTTTTAATAAATTTTAAAATATGATATCTATTTTCAAATTCATTTAAAAATTCGTTCAATAAATAAATTATTTTCTTTTTCGATTTTTCACATACTATAAATTTGATATCAGCCGGATAAACAATTTCCCACAAAAATAGTTGAGATGGATTAGCCAAATTCAATTTTGAGATTATTTTATTAATTTCAATACTTTCTACTTTTTCAAGAGAATTTATGTTAAGTAATTTATCAATATCATTTTCATTCCATTCATTTTTAATTACCTTGATTATGGCAGTGATTATTTTTCTGATTTGGTGCCATAAAAATGATTTTGATTTAAATTCAAAAATAACTAATTTATCTTCATTTCTGTATATATTAATTTCCTCTAAACATCTTAAAGTATTTCTTTCTAAATCCTTTTTACTAAATGCCTTGAAATCTTTACATCCAATAAATTTCTGAGCGATCATTTTCGTATGGTCTATATTTATTGAATTATCAAAATCGAAAATAAAATACTTATAAATTCTTTGAATAGCGTAATATCGAGGTAATTTTATGTGTTTGGATTTAGTTAATTTATTTTCTTGTTGGTGATCACTTAGGTATTCAAAATAATTTTGAACATCTAATTTATCATTAACTTTACACCAGGCCCATGCAATAATATCTTTTGGCAACTTACTATTTATTTCCATGAGATATATATTTTCTTTTAAACTAAAAAATCCAAACACCATTCCTATTGCATTTACAAACTTATCAGTTCGTCCTGCATAATATAAATATTTAAATTTCAAATCATTATCTGAATTTGAAGGTAGGTATTTTGTTTGTATTAAAGCATTTTCAATTCTTTCTTCAATAGTATCTAAATTCGGTTGCTTTGCTAATCCGTAATATCTCTCGCCTAAATAAAATACCTTAATATAAAAGAATCCTTTGAATTCCATTTCATTTAAAATAAATTTCATAATTATAATTTTTTATAATTAATTAAAAAATAAAAAAAAAACTTATTTTCTAATTAAAAACTAATTATTATATGAGAAAAATTATCGAAACAAATAAATTTGATTTGGAATTTGATTTAAATTCAGAAACATTTAATTTAATTTCAAAAGTATTAAAAAGAATTGTTATAAAAAATGCTTTCGCTCAAATAAAGACAACTAAAGGTCTAGTTAATACATTAAACAAAAAAGCCAAATTATATCTTGCTCCTTTTGAGAGTAATATCGGAAATGGAATAAAATATAGATTTGATTTCGAATTAGAAAATGATCCATTTTATCTACAATTAGAAATTATAAAATATTTTGACAGCAATATTATTACTATTGAATTAATTTCAAGAAATATTTCTAATGAAGATTTATTTTTAGAATATATAAGTCCTTTCTATCTAAATTCTTCTCAAAATGGAGGATTATTTGTAGAAGACCAACCCGAAAAATCTATTATATATGAGAATGGTTTAGGTTTTGCATTTGAGTTTTTTGTACGAGCTATTAATGCTTCAGAAGAATCAGATTCTTCATTGATGTGTTTTATTTATTCAAAAACAAATTTTGAGAAGAACTTTCTTATAGGTTTATTAAATCCTACTTCCTTTATAGCCACAATTAACATCAATGAGGAATCAAATAAAGGAATAGAAATTTTCGATCCATATTTAAATAAAAACGTTATAGGAATTGCGGAATTTAAAGCACAATTAATATTTCCATTTCCAAAAGTTGTTCATAGTGGAGAAACTATTTCCTCAGGCGTTTGGGTTTTAATTATTGATTCTGAAAATGGATTTGAAGCGTTAGAATCTTATGCAGATTTGATTAGAATTTATAATAATATAAAAGTTTGGAATCGTTCAATTCCTCATGGTTGGAATAGTTGGAACAATCCGGTTGAGGGATTTAAAGAATATTCTTACATAAAAAACATAAACGAGGAAATCATTCTTAAAAATCTCGATTTTGCTGTTGATAAATTAAGGTCTTTTGGTTTGGAATATTTTCAAATAGATGACGGATATACTAAAGAAGATATAATGAGCATTGATGAAATAGATGAAACGAAATTTCCACATGGACTTAAGTTTATTGCAGATAAAATTCACGAAAAAGGTTTAAAAGCTGGAATTTGGATAAATCCTTTCAATATAGGAATAAATTCGAAAATTTATAAAATTCATACAAATTGGTTTAAAGATCCTGATCCATCATTTCCAATTAAAAATAAAAATTGGAAATGTTTTGATTTATCAATTCCAGAAGTTCAAAATTATATAAGATGTGTCATAAGAAAAGTTGTTAAAGAATGGGGATTTGATTTAATTAAAGTGGATTTTGCATATCATAATTTGGGTCCAAGTAAATTTTCAGATCCAGATTTAATTTCAACAGAAATTCATAGAATTGGCTGGAAAATAATAAAGGAAGAAGCAGGACCAAATGTTTTCATAATTGGAATTGGTGGCCCGATTGGTCTTCATATAGGCAGTGTAGATGGCGAGAGAATTGAATTAGATACTTTACCTATTTGGTCCAATCCAAAAATGCCTCCTGACTTATTTGATGTTCCGCAGACTTCAGGTTCAATCGTTTTTAATTATAGAACAATATCTAGAAAATATTATTTAAATTATAGAGTTTGGATTAATCATTTGGATTGTATTTGTTTTCGACCATCATGTACAAGAAATGAAACTATGTGTTTGGCCAATGCAATTGCCTTATTCGGTGGAATTTTTAAAATCGGAGATAAAATAATAGATATGAAAGAAGAAGATTTAGATGTGATAAGAAAAATGCTACCAATCCATAAATATTATGCGCGGCCGGTTGATTTATTCAGAAAATTATTGCCCGAAATAATTAATTTACCAATAATTAAAGCAAATTACAAATGGAACGTAATTGGATTGTTCAATTGGGGAGAAAATAAAGATTTAATAACTGAAGAGATACTTCCTTCTTGTGAAAAGGAAATTTCAGTTAACTTTAAAAATGATTTGAATATAGAAGAAGAATATTGTCATGTTTTTGATTTTTGGAACCAAAAATATTTAGGAATCTTTAAAAATAGATTTTCAACAAACTTAAAGCCACATTTTTCAAATATTTATTCAATAATTCCTAATTTAAATATACCACAATATCTTTCAAGTAATAGACATATTACTCAGGGTGGAATAGAAATTTTAGACTCTTCCATTTTGTGTTCAGAAAAGAAAATTAATTTAAAATTAAATTTTGTTGAAAATTTCGAACATAAATTATATTTTTTCATATCATCTCATTATAAAATCGAAAATTATAAATTAAATATAATTTCATCTCAAGACAAACTAAATATACTAAAAATTGAACATAAAAAAATTCAAGAAAATAATATATTATTAATAATATTTAAAGTATTCGTGAATTATAAAGATTTAATCAATCAAGAAGATGTTCAAAATATTTGTAATAATTTCATTAAAAATATTATTGAATTAGAAATAAATTTTAATAAGTATTAAATTTCTAATAAATCATAAATAAAATTTATCTAAAAAGAAAAATGAAATTACCAAATATTTTATAAAAAAATTATTCATTTTTTTAATTAATTCAATATAAAATCAATTATAAAAAATTTTAATTAATATTAATTAAACAAACATATTATATAATTTTAATTAAGGTTATTAATATGCCTGGAAAGGTCCGAAAATTTTTCAAGGATTTAGGAGATCGTATTAAAACTTCATTAAGAGTGAAAAAGGAATCTATATTTTTAATTCTTGCACTTTGTTTAATTATTGCATTAGGAATTTTAATTAGATGTTCTCCCTTTTTTAGAACTGCTGCATTAATTAAGGCATTTGATCCTTGGATTCAATATTATAATACGAATTACTTAGCGACCCACTCTTTGTATGAATATTTTAATTGGTATACTCAACAATTTTGGTACCCCGAAGGTTCTGAAAGATGGAAACTTAATCCAGGCTTAATATTTGGAGGTGCAACATTATATAAGATTTTAAGGTTTTTAGGATTAAATGTGACAGTTTATGAAGTTTGTTATGCATGGCCAGTTATTTTAGGGTCAATAGCAATTATAGTTTCCTATTTTTTAGGCAAGGAAGTATTAAATCCAATTTGTGGATTATTTACTGCATTTTTTATAGCGTTTAGTCCGGGTTATATGCAAAGAACTATGTTAGGATTTTATGATAACGAAACAATTGGTGTGATGTCCGTTTTAGGTGAATTTTTATTTTTCATAAAAGCAGTTAAAACTGGTAAACCGCATTTAGGATTTATAGGTGGCTTATTTTTAGGATTACTTAGTTTAACATGGGGTGGTAGAATGTATGGCTTTCTAATAATTCCATTAACATCCCTTTTTTTAATTTTAATGAACAAATATTCATCAAGATTATTAGTTGCCTATAGTTCTATAGTTGGAGTGGGGCTTTTATGCAATTTATTTTTACCCTATTTTAATCCCAACGTCCAATTTTTTGATATGGATTTAATAGTTCCAATAGGATTTTTTGTATTAATGCTTTTATACCATATTTTTATTAAACAAAAAACAGTAAACCCAAAATTATATGATTCAATTTGGAAAATTATAAAATGGAGCATAGTTCCGGCATTAATTTTATATGTAATAATTCTTTGGGTAAAACCAGAATGGAATTTTTTAGCGATAGGAGAACGAGGTTTAAGCATTATTAATCCAACTTTTAGAAATCAAATTAGTCTAGTTGCATCTGTCGGAGAACACAAACCAGCCCCATGGTCAGTTTTTTACTATAATTGCTTAATCCCTATAATATTAACTCCGGTTGGTATATATTTTGCAATAAGAAGAGGAAAAGAAGAAGATATTTTAATGATGGTATTTTCAATAACTTTGTTGTATTTTACTGGATCTATGATTAGAATTATATTATTATTATCGCCAGCGATAGCCTTAATAGGTTCCTATGGTCTTACATATATCATAAAATTTTTTGGAAGTTTATATCAAAAACAGCCATTTATTGGCCGTAGAAGAAAAAGATTATTAAAAAAGACACTAGGACCTTCTGAGGCAACAATTGTATTTATATTAATTGGGGTTATGTTATTTGCCCAAATTAATCATGCGACCACAACAAGTATACAACAAATGTCTTGGTCAGAACTTATAGCAGGAGGTTATTATCATGATTGGGAAGAAACATTAGCATATATTAGAGAAAACTTATCACCGACAACTGTTGTAGTTTCATGGTGGGATTATGGTTATTGGTTATCAGTTAGTGGTAATGTGACCACAGTGAATGACAATGAAACTAAAAACCATACTAGAATTGGTTTGACGGGTATGGCATTTATGCAAACGGATGAATTAATAAGTGCAAAATTATTTAAATATCTCCATGCAGATTATGTTTTAGTATTTTGGGGATATTTAATAGGAGGATTAGGTGGCGATGAAGGTAAATGGCCGTGGATGGTTCGAATTTGTAATGATCATACTGCTGAATATGAACAATTTGGATTACGAGAAGAAAATTGGAAAAAAGATAAAGTTTTTGATGAATCGGAGTACATAAACTCTTCTAGTGGATTATATGAAGATAAATGGTTTGAATCAACTTTAGTGAAATTAATGCTCTATGGAGAACCTACTTCATTATCTTCGGCAAGATCTAATTTGCAGTCATATTATGCTGCACAAATCGAAGGATATCAACAACAGAATATTGCTCCTAGAAAAGATGATAATGGTAAATTATGGAAAGATCATATTCCAGAAAATGGAATGTATGATTTTAAAGTTTTTGTTCCTTATTATTTTTCAAGTAATAGACTAGTCAAAATATATAAATTAGATTACACAGCTCTTGAATCTTCTTTTGAAGTCTTAAATCCGCATTTATATGAAAATGGAATTGGGTATGCGGAAGTAAAAAATACAGGGCAGCGGGATATTAATATCTCTAGAGTAAATATAAATGATATTTGGTACAATTTTACTATCGAAACAGGAATAAATACAATCAAACCAGGTGAGACTAAAATTGTACATATTGATACAAACCAATTTGGACGTGAATGGGAAATAGGCAATCCTTATAATGTCACTGTAGAAGTTGTTGCTCAAGCCATTGAAAATAGAACTTATACTTTTACAAATCATACAGATAATCATGCCGTAGAAGCTACTCCCAAATATTCAATTAAAATAGAAAGAGAAAAATCTCGTATTGAAATTATATCGGAAGACTATCCGACTAATGTATATCTTAATATTACTAATACAGGCAATGCAATTGTAAAAGTAAATGAATTAAAAATGTATGAAAACAATATTAATTTTGCAAATTCTTCGAGTGTAAATTATATAATTAGGCCTGGTCAAACAGTAGAGTTTAAAGGATATTCTGTTGGAGGGGTTATTGGATTCCCATATGAAGTTTTTGTAAATACCACTGAAGGTGCATTCGATAAAACTGTTATTGCTGCAAATTATGTTAATTATTCTATAAATATCTTACCATATGATAGAAATATAATTCCAGAGGAAATGTTATTAAAGGAAAATCTACGAGACTACACTAGAAAATTAATATATCCAAATGAAAATAATACTATTTTATATGATAATGGAACTCTTATAATGGCAGTAAAAAATACCGGCTCAAAAACAATTGGACTCGAAGGTATCTCTGTAAATGATGAATTACTTGATTGGAGTGCCTGGGATACAATAGATGGAAATAAAATATTAAAACCTGGTAATGAAACAAAAATTATAGCTCAATTAACTTCTGTAAAAATCAATGAACAATATGAAATAGTAGTAAATGTTACTGGTCAAGATGGATATAGTGCTGCAAGTGATGTATGTACTTTAACCCCAGTCAAAGTCGGTCGACAAATTAAAATTATTTCAAGTAATGTTTTTGATTATTCTGGTGTTATTGCTAATGAATCTGTTTATGTTTCTATTAAAAATTTGGGTACTGAACCTGTGACAATCGACAGAATTGAATTAAATAATACAGGTCCAATAAATCTCAACACTACTACACTTCAAATGATTTAT
>Ga0123519_10013400_pt1 | contig 11787 bp, 12 predicted proteins | sample YelNatPaOPRAMG02_FD_87396 | JGI IMG/M metagenome (GOLD analysis project Ga0123519, IMG submission 87396) | Hot spring microbial communities from Yellowstone National Park - Yellowstone National Park OP-RAMG-02 (version 2) | ecosystem: Environmental > Aquatic > Thermal springs > Hot (42-90C) ... | reverse complement strand
CTTGGTAGTCTTTACGGCTTCATCATTATGCTGGTCCCAATTCCTAATGCTGCTCTACAGGATTAGGATTGAAGAGAATGCTACAACGAGCTGGGGTTTAGCATCCCTTATGATTTCGCATATCGTCTACTCATTAGAGGGCTGAGAATAATTAGCCCTCTTATGCCTGGAAGCATTTAATGCACCTCGAGAGATCCGGTCTTCCTATGTCGACCGCGGTCTTCGCCACCCCGAGCATCACGGTGCAGATGCAGACCGCGTGCAGCGTTGCCCATGCTATGCCCCTGTGCCTGAGGGAGTCGAGGTTGAGCGATCCCTTTCCGACGGAGAACGCTTGTTCGGAGAAGGTTCTCGCATCAAACTCTTCATCGAAGATCTCAGAGTCAGGATCGACCCACCACTCTTTCAGGAAGTTCTTGAGGTAGAACTTGCGCCTCAGCTCCTTGCACCTCCTCATCCTCTCCCCCTCCGTCTCGCCCTTGCAGTTCCTGGGGTTGAGGGCTACGAACGGAATCGCCTTGAGCCTCCTGATCACCAGCAGCCTGGTCCCATTCGCATCGTAGGCAGAATCGGCGAGGAACTCCTTCATGCGCAGCTTGAGTTTTAGGAACATCTTCACGAACCACGCTGCGGTTTTATTCTCCCCGATCCCGGCCTTCGTCACCGTGAGCATAACAGGCAGGCCAGATGCGCAGTCGATCGCGACATGTACCTTGAAACCGAAGACGTACTCCTCCCTGTAGCTGTCCCATGTCCAGGAGGCGCTCCTGTCCCTCGTCTTATGGCGCCTGCATTGCTTGCTGTGCCCTTGCATGTTGGCGTACCTGCAGTCCTTGAACCACGCCCAGATTACGGAGCAATCCAAGCTCACCTTCTCTCCCGTTATCACTTCCATCCTTACGAGCTGGACTACGGATCTGGAGAAGGCCTCGATCATCCCCTCAACGCCCAGCCTCTCCGCGAATTTGTTGAAGGTGCTCCTCTCCGGAACCCTGTATCGCATCACCCCATCGACGCTCCTCCTCAGCTTCAGAACCCGGAGCCAGTCGGGATTGGCCTTGAGGAAGCACACCAGCTCGAGAACGCTATTCATGCCCTTGAGGTACATCAGGAGCAGGGCCATGAAGATGGAGCTTGGAGCATAGCCCTTCGGCCCCCGCCCCGTGTCTCGTTCCGGATCCGCTATCGCATCCACGTAGGAGAAGTCGTTGCTCTCGAAGAAGAGCCTTGCAGAGAAGGACTCCTCCCTGATGGGCTTCGGTCTTTTGGTTTCATAAACTTTAATAGCTGTATCGCACTGCGTTCTACTGGAGCTTGAAAGAGCTCTCCCGTCCTTCAGGTTTTGTCTCCAAAAATATCTTGAGGGATGGGCTAATTAATCGGAATGGCATCAGCCGAGAAAAGAAGCCAGAAATAAATTATTCACAGTCCTCCATTAGTAAATCCGTATATAGGGCTGAAAGTGCGAGGCGCAGCCACTGCGCCAAAATGCTAGGCGAATGTCCGCTCTAATATCTCGGGTGAATGATCAGTATGAAGGAGGTGCCAACAGCAGAAGAGAAAGATAGTGCGATGGTGATCTCTGATTCTGCAAGGGTAAACATAACCTCACAGGAGCTCCTAACCCTTCCAATCGACGAGATTCTTTCTCGCCTGAAAACTTCAAAATTGGGCCTTAATTCACAAGAGGCGAAAAGACGCCTTGAAATTTATGGTTACAATGAACTTGCTAAGGGAAAGAAACGAACTAAGCTCGCTGAATTCCTCCTTCACTTAAGGAGTCCATTGGTGATCATACTGCTGATCGCCGGCTCGATCTCCGGTTTTACCGGTGACATAGTGGACGCTACGATCATATTTTCCATTGTTCTCCTAAGCGTAGTGCTAGACTTCTACCAAGAGTCGAAGGCTGAGGCAGCCGCAGAAGCCCTTAAGAAGCAGGTTCCCACCACCGCAACGGTCCTAAGAGATGGCGCTAAACAAGAGGTGGAGCTTTCAGAGATCGTTCCAGGCGACATAGTGTATATCTCAGCTGGAGATATGGTACCAGCAGATGCTAGGTTGATCGACTCAAAGGATCTTTTTGTTGATCAATCAGCATTGACGGGCGAATCATATCCAGTGGAGAAAAAATCTGAACCCTTAGAGTCTGGAGATCAGGTGATTACAGAATGGGATAACTTCCTATTCTTGGGGACTTCCATCATAAGCGGAACAGCTACTGCCGTTGTGGTTAGAACCGGTAGCCTCACGGAATTTGGAAAGATCGCCAAGAAGCTAACAGTCCTAGTGCCTGAAACAGAATTCGGGAGGGGGTTGAGGAGGTTCGGCTACTTGATAATGCAGGTCACATTTGCCCTCGTCATATTCGTCTTCTTTGTAAACGTGCTCTACAAGCATGACGTGCTTGACTCGCTCCTTTTTGCCGTAGCCCTTGCGGTTGGCCTAACACCTGAGCTATTGCCGATGATTCTCTCTATAAACCTATCAAAGGGCGCGCTCAATATGTCCAAGAAGGGTGTCATCGTAAAGCGACTTGCGTCAATTCAGAATTTCGGAAGTATGGATATTCTATGTTCGGATAAGACCGGCACGCTCACTGAGAATCGAGTAACACTTGAATCGTATATAGACGCGAATGGAAATGACTATGATAAGGTTCTTGTTTATGCCTTCTTGAACAGCCACTTTGAAACTGGATTCAAAAGCCCGCTCGATAAGGCCATACTCGAGCAAAAAAAGGTCGACGTTTCGGCTTACCAGAAAATAGATGAGGTTCCATTTGACTTTGTTAGAAGAAGAGTCTCAGTAGTCGTCAAAAATGAAGGAAAGAGGTTCATGATAACCAAGGGCGCTCCTGAGGAAATACTAAAGGTCTGCACTCGTTACGAAACCAACAGCGAGGTATTCGACTGCACTAAAGAGCTGTTAGAAAGGACCATGCAAAAGTATCGTGAGCTGAGCTCCCAAGGCTTCAGGGTGCTGGGGGTTTCATACAAAGATATCACAGACGAAAGGATGAATTTTTCCATAAGTGATGAATTTGATATGGTATTTATGGGTTTCATAGTCTTTTTCGATCCTCCCAAGGAGACAGCAAGGGAGACACTGCAATTATTGAAAAAGTCAGGCATAGAGCTCAAGATAATTACGGGCGACAGCGAGATAGTCACGAGGAAGGTTTGTGAGGAACTCGGCTTTGAGATCAAAAAAATTGTTCTCGGGAGAGATATCGCCTTGTTGCAGGATGATGCCCTTGCTAGGGTTGTTGAGGATGCAAATATCTTCGCTAGGGTGACACCAGCGCAGAAAGATAGGATAATAGATGCATTAAAACGCAACGGGCATGTTGTCGGCTTCCTTGGCGACGGGATTAACGATGCCTCTTCGATGAAGATAGCTGATATCGGTATATCGGTTGAAAATGCCGTTGACGTGGCGAAGGAGTCCGCGGACATAATACTCCTGCAAAAGAATCTTGGAGTACTTCTGGATGGAGTTCTGGAAGGAAGGAAGACGTTCAGCAACACCATGAAGTACGTCATGATGGGTGTAAGCTCTAACTTCGGCAACATGTTCAGCGTTGCAGGAGCCTCTATATTCCTGCCATTCCTTCCCATGCTTCCAACACAGATACTGCTGAACAACCTGCTCTACGACCTCTCTCAGACTACAATACCGACTGATAACGTCGATAAGGAATATATCGAGAGTCCCAGAAGATGGAATGTCTCATTCGTGAGGAGATTTATGTTATTGTTCGGGCCGATAAGTTCCATCTTTGACTTCCTGACTTTCTTCATGATGTTATACATATTCAATGCGACTGAATCGTTATTCCAAACTGCCTGGTTTCTAGAGTCATTGGCCACTCAGACATTGGTCATCTTTGTTATAAGGACGAGAAGGGTGCCATTCTACAAAAGCAAGCCAAGCAGGCCATTGCTCTTCAGCTCACTTACCGTCGTGGGAGCTGCATTGATAATACCATTCACACCTCTAGGTGTGCTTTTTGGATTTGTTATGCCACCATTAAGACTCTTTGCATTTCTGTCGGGATTAATTGTGGTCTACCTGATGTTAGTGGAGGCCGCCAAGAGTTGGTTCTATAGAGCCGCTGGTCGCTGGATAGGGTAAAAGTACGATAGCTGATGGAAAGTTTATCCTTTGCGAAGAAAGATACGCAACGATGTTTGCATATCCATCAACCGTTTCCAATAGAACTTAATCTGGGAGACTTTCGTTCTAACCCCCTCTAGTTTATAGCGAGCTTTCAGAGTCATGGGACAGGAATTGGCTGCAGATGGCGCTGAAGTATACGCTTTGGATCTCAGAGGTTTCGAAAACTCAAAGGAGGAAGGCCTGTCGAGAGGAGACACGAGAAACTTCAAGAGACACCTAAAGGATGTAAACGAAGTAGTGGACTTCGTCCGGAAGAGTCATCCGGGAAAAGGGGTCTATATGTTTGGTCACAGTATAGGAGGATGCTACACCCTCTGGTATGCCGCAAATCATCCTGATTCTCTCGATGGAATAATACTGGCAGCGCCAGCCATAGTATTGGCACCAGGAATATCCGGAAGAGACTACATTCGATTCCTCTTTCTGCTCCTCTTTGCACCGAAGACAACGTATGAACCGTACAAGACGCTGCCTCCGGACCAAAGATAGAGTGAGGAGGTAAAAATCACGCTTCAAGATCCACTAAGCACGACAAGGCTCAGTATGCGCTGGTTAAGCGGCGCGGGGAGGACCTTGCAGTATAAAGCCTTGCAAAATGCCTCACGAATAGAGGAGCCTACTCTCATAATTCAAGGGGAAGAGGACAAGGTGGTTCTGCCGAGCGGAGCCAAACGGCTGTTTGAGAGCTTGGCAACTAAGGATAAGTCCATTCAAATATTCCCAGACGCAGACCATTACTTTTATCATGCCCTTTTCTTGAAGGTAACCGAGAAACATGACCCGGCGAAAAGAAAAATGGTGATCTCCGTGGTCAGGGATTGGTTGAAGACCCAACTAATCTGTTGCCACCAAATTGGTCAACCATAATGCTGCTTGTCGGCGGAGGCATAGTTCCACAATTCTATGGTACCGCAGCAGGAATCATCGGCGCACTAATCAATCGCAACGCAACAGAGCAGGGAGATGACATGACCAAAACATCGATTGTTTTTGGCACAAAGGAGTAGTGGTGAAAAATCAAGCCAATCATTCTTTACACATCGATAGTCATTCTCTCTTCAAATAGGATGGGCTTTTCAGCATAGATAAGGCCATAGAAGTAAGGGCTTGTTCTAGCGCACTATCTCTTTGGTGCCCCAAATCTTTACTCTTCTCTGCCTCTTAAAGTCCTCATCATGGATAGAAGGCCATAGGATGTCATTCCAAAGGTTACCCAGATAATGGATTGAGTCATTGAACCTACCTGCTTAACATTAGAAAACTCCAGAAAAATTCTAGGCACGTAGGGCCTTTGATGCCTCCTCATATATCGGATCTAAAAATTCGTAATCCTTCACGATGCTCATCATCTCCAAGTTCCTGATCAGATTATGTAAAACACTGCTTGAGATGGTCGACCTCTCCTTCTTCTCCATGTAGTCCTTGACGTCACTCCAGCTCCTCCTGCCTTGGGCGATGGCCCTCAATACGTGTTTGTACCTCGCAGGGCGTCCCTTTATCAGGTTCCCCAGCTCCTTAATCGCGACATTCACTGCTCTGCGTTTGATCTCCATGATGTCGCATCTCCCAGCAAGACAGGAGTTCCCGAAGAACGTGAGCCACCCTGGAATGCCATCCAGCTCCCTTACCGCCTCCTCTATGAGTGAAGCCTGTACGCTCAGACCGGCCTGCCTGAAGCCGCTAAGGAGGAACTCGCGCGATTGATCCTCCCTGAATCTGTCGAGGGCCACTTCGTGAAACGATCGGCCATAAAGCGGTGACTCTGGGTCCTCCACGCCCATGAAATCGTAAAGGAGGCCGACCTCGGATCCGGTCAGGATAAATGTGAGGTTCCTGTCATAATCATAGGCGTGAGCCATGGCATCCAACACCTCCCTGGAGAGAGGACCCCTGAGATTCTGGGCTTCATCGATGGCAATCATGACCTTCCTCCTGTTCAAGTTATCGAAGAGGTTCGCTAGGCTGAGGTAGTTTCTACCACCCCAACTCAATTCGACCTCGTACCCGAGCACCTTGATTCCCCTCACGGAGGAGATAAGGTCCCTTAACTTGTCGCTGGACGAGGAGAGGGCCCTCGCGAACATCGAGTAAAGCTCCCTCCTGCCGTAGTTCCTCTTCAACTCCCTCGCATCCATTATGACACATGGATACTCAAGCTCCTTCAGCGCAACCTGGAGCACGGATGTCTTGCCAATCCTCCTGATGCCCCTCAGCACCACCAATGGCCTATCGATCGCCCCCTTCAGTTGCTCTATCTCCCCTTCCCTGTCGTACAGGTCCTCCCTTCTTTCCTTAGGCCTTTCGTCGAAGAGCATGTTCTGCCCCAGAATATATTTTCTGCCCCAGAACTTAACCTTTACTCAGGCTTAAGGCATCGGTCTTACTTAATGCCAGTCCATGTGCCACATGCGCCTTTGGCCTTAACGTATCTCTCCGCCATTCCCCTCTTCACGGCCTCGCCGATCTTCAGGGCATCCTTCTCTGACAACTTGCTCTTGCTGGCCATCCTGTCGAGGAGCTCGGTTACGTTTATGTCGCATCATACAAGTTCATTCAAATTATGAATATATCCCTAACCAAGACTCGTTTCCAAATCCGTGGATAGTGCCAACATTCCTGGCATGAAGCTTTATGAGAAAGTGTACTTAGCAAGTTTATCCAGTCTAAGGCAGAAGAGTCCAAACTTGACATGACTATAAGATCCTTACTTCCCTGAAGGGCTCCGGAAGAACCCAGTGGTAGGCCTTGCCGTCCCTGACCCTCCTGAGACCGCTCTTCACGATGCAGCCTCTCACGCGCCTCAGAAAATCCTTTTTGAACCTGAGCGGGTCATGAATGGTAAGATAAAGACCTGCCACCTTCTCGTTTTAATATTAGAACCATTGCATCGTTAACGGTCTTGGATATCTTCTGTAGAACATTCGCCTTGTCCTATCGTTCTTCAGGATCGTATTAGCCGGGTTTCTAGCGAGGAGTCCCATCAGCAACGGAACGGTCAATTCGTCGCCCCTCCCCTGAGTTCCTATCTCGTTAACACAACCAATTATTGGGAAATCACAATACCAGATTCCATTCTCAGGACTTGGATCCACTTGAATAAGCCTAAAGCTAGAGAACAGCAAGTGGCTAGGGGCGCTAGGTTCGACGTGATCCGGCGGGTGAGGATAGCAAACCTCGGGGTAGTAAGTTATGTACCTTAACACAACTATGCCGAAATCGATATTCCTTCAACAACAACATATGGCAATAACGCACCCAACAGGTCGCCCGCTGAGGAGACTTTCTGGCTACAATCAATGCACTCCAGCAGTGCTGTAACCTTAGAGTGGGACCCTGTTTAGTTACCAAAGACAAGCAGAAACATGCTAATCGTGGAAAACCTGAACGGATCAAACAGGCTATACGGACATAGCCAACGTATCGATCTCAAAGACATCGAGGTAGCGAAGGCTGAAGTTTTAACGTCAACAATTTCATCCATCATTCCTCACTTCTAATCCCTGACGGTTCTCTACAGTCTTTGAGCCTTCCACGGCAAGCATTTACGCCCTGAAAGGGCAACCTGCATCTGCTGCTCGCAGGTTGCCCGTAGTGTGCCACATGATGGCGCGGCAGCCTCCACAAAACCGTCGCTTGATGCAACGCCCGCAGTGCCCTTCTATGCGCCGAAGTTCCATGTTAGTGCGTTTTAAGATGGAGCTTGTTTCCCAGATAGCCCGGAACCGTTGTTCCATGACATTACCCATCTTGAATTCTTTTCCGTACAGGTGCGAGCATGGGTAAACATCTCCGTTCCACGCCACGACTACAAACCTTTCCCCCATGGCACATCCTGACACGCCGCGCAGTGCAAGCTCTGCATCGGGTAGGTTATAGAACAAGTAGGAAAAGGCGCAGTCCACCGTCAGCAGCGTATCTGCAAACAAAGGCTCCAGACGGCGCAGTTGCTCAGCTAGGAGCATCGAGTCCTGTGCAGATAGGTCGTTGGCCGCATACCATCGCTCGTTGTGTGGTGCTGGCTTCGGGCGAATCAGCGTGATGGAATATGGATGAAGCGCAATGAGCTCACGCAAAATCTCCTCAAGCTGTCCGATGTTGCGGCGAGTGATGATCACATTGTAGCCGAACCGCACGCCCCAAGCCTTAAGCAAAGCTGCCTTCTCTGTCAGTATGCGCCGGTTAACAGAAAGACCGTCGTTGAACGAAAGACGCACCTCGCCAATCAAGCCGCGTATCCGAGTCACCAACCGCTCCGTCAGCAAATGGCCGTTGGTGGTGACGTTAGGAATAAGCCCTCTTCGTCGGGAATGCTGAACAATGGCCACGAAGTGATGCGACATAAGCGGCTCACCCCCGCCTAACGCCAACTGGGAGACGCCCATGTCGGCCATCTCGTCCACAAGTGTCATCCATCGCTCGACGGGCAGCGAGCCATCGTCTACCATCTGCAAGCTAACATAGCAAGATGGACAGCGCAGGTTGCAGATATTGTTGAGCTGAAGGTGGACGCTCTCAGGCGCTAATGGAACAACCTCGGGTTCCAGATAAGTTGAAGAAAGCGACGGGTGGCGAGACGGCGAAGCTGCAATGTGAGCAGTCTCGCGCCCGTAAGTAGATTCTTGAAAATCTTTTCCGTCGGAGGATCCTACTTGTTCAGGGTCTTCTCCTGACAAGTTGGTGACAGGTTGTTGAACCACTCCACCCTGAGCCGGGCTCACGAAGCCGAACTCTTTTAGCTGGCTGACAGTGCGGTCCACCTCAGCCAAAGTGACATTGCGGGCGAACCGCTTGATAAAGCGCTGTCGCAATTGCCGCACTGTCATTGGAATGACCAACCAGCACAGTAAAGTAAACGCTTCTTCATCCAACTCAACCGTCGCTATACGTTCCGGTAAAAACGCTGCACCTCCGTAAGCTGTTCGCCTCAGCCGCACACTTATGTTTCGTTCATAGATGCCCTCTGATTGCCGGGGCATCAGTTCCTCCCTCTCAAATCGGCTCCAGAATAGTTGATAGTATTTTCGCCACTGGTGACAGCCCTCGGCCCTTAAGAACCTTATTTTCCCGGCAGTAAGTTGCCATGACCTTCAACGCATCTATCTTACCGGCATAGAGTTCATCGCGGATGTCTATGGCAAACTCTGCGAGCATCCTCATTAGATCCTCCCCGAATTCACGATAGCACGCATCGTAGTCTAAATGGCAGCCCTCCAGCCGCAGGCGGAGCCGATCCCCTATCTTTTCAAAGGTCAGGGTTGCCTCACCATCTGTTTCCTCATTTTGCGTCACAAGCTCAACATCGGGCAGTCTCGCTTCCTCCAGCATGATGCTGATGTCCCACCAATCGTAACTCTCATGCACCTCTACCTCATAGTGCTTCAGAAACTTCTCCCGTCGCACCTCTCCTAAGTCTGCGAATTCGCCATGGTAAGTAATCTCAGCAGTGTGAGCGCCAACGTCTACGTGACTGCTCAGCTTACTCACCATCGCCCGAGCCTCCTTACTCAGCGGTTTGGGCGAGTAAAACAGGTAGTTCGTCGAACTGTGGTCCGCGACGACTTGCCGCCGATAGCTCAGAACCTTCACGACGTTCTTACCTCTTCCTCAACGGTGTGAACATCTCTTTCTTTCCAAACCAGCTCTTTAAGTCGCTCGTAAATGGTGAATACTATTGGGCAGACAGAACAATTATTTATTACATCTATCAGCCTGAATATGAATCCATCTTTGTGAAGGTGCGGATAAGAGGCACAGTCCTTCGGGCGATACTCGTAATATAGGCATGAGTTACCCTTCAAGAATGGACATGGTTTCTCCCTAAATACAAGTTTCTTAGACTCTTTTTCCTCGACTAGATATTGCTTTTTAAATCGGGCTGTGGATATACCTAGACCCACAGACAACCTTTCAACATCCTCCTCGTCCAAGAGAGGTTGAACCTCTCTGCAGCAATTACCGCAAATCATACAATCAATCTCTGAGGATATCTCCTCATATAGTTCATGTACGATTCTGTCGATCTCTTCAGATGGAATGTCACATTCCTTTAGGTATGAACGAAACTCCCAGTTTTCTTCCTCCTTCCTTTTCGACAGCACCTTGATCTTCGAGATACCCATATCCTCTCAACTTAAATTTTACGTTTAACTTCTGCACCCACAGCCTGGCGTAGTAGGGTTTAAGTGCTACCCCCATCGGAGATATGCCACCCCAAGCATTCGCAAGCACAGGTGGCGGGTCTTATCCAAAGAACTCTCTCAGAGATTTGTTAAACTAGATTCTCCCAAAAACAGGCAAGTTCTAAGCGTTCGGTAAGTCACAGGGCCTTGGTTCCGGCGCATTATCCTAGGGCTTCATATACCTGCTGGAATCCTACTTCATTCGCCTAAATAAGGCGGAATTAGGCTTTTCTTCACCTTTTGCTAGACCCCGGCTGGTCAGAGAATATGCATCGTCTTAGGATAGGGCATTAAATTAAGGGGCATCATTCCATGGCATGTTCTGCATGGTCTTTCATCCCCAGTATTTTTTCGGTATAGGTCGCGTATCCTAGAAATAGGAGGACAAGGTTAAGAACATAAAACAGGCATATTTGTAAAAGATTACTTAGAGGAGAGGATAAGGAATGGAGAAAAGCTGACAAAGGAACCCACCATTATAACACACAAGATGGTAAGTCATTAACTCATGTATTGTTGGAAAAAAGGCACAAAATAAGGTCTTTCAATAGGTTCCAAACACATTTGGGTTCGAGTCCCCGACCCATACCGATTCACAGCTAGACTCGTAAGATGAATATTGAAAGTTCATATCATGAAAAGGAAGAACGCATCCAAACATGTGCTAACCTGCTCGGAGTGCGGGAAGGACTTCAAGAGGTTGAACGAGGCTTGCAGATACCTCAAGGTGTTCTATAAAGTCCACCGGCAAAAGGTCTGTAATCACCTCGAATTCGAAGAACACCACAGACATGCCAAGGCAGTAGAGCACCCTTGGATTTATTCCTAGCATCTATTGGCAACTCTAACCAAGAAGTTCTCCATTTTTCACTTTCACTTATCCCTCCCCCTCCGTCAGGAAACACCATTACATCTTAAATAGCGGATTCAATCCTTTGCATGATAGCGAGGAGAGCGGTCTGTAAAATGTTTACCTCACTTTTGTTTAATGAATTCGGGAGGCAGACTACATGGAGGACGTAGCTTCCCTTCTCTTCGTGGCATACGGCGCGCTATCCTATCCCATCTTCCTTTACTTCTCACTAAAGAAGTCGCTGAGCATCGTATCGAGGGAGAAAGTGGCAAATGGCAAGGTATTGCTATTCTTGGTCGTCCTTTACCTTGAGACGATAGTACTCACTGTATTGAGCACGCCACTTTCCTTCGCCTCGCTGTCCTATTTAGGACCCTTGATCGTGCTCTCAACTATCGTGCTCCTTGCCAGCTTTACTCTGAAGGTCCTGTTTGGCCTTTCGTTCAGGAGAGGCATAATGGCGTTCGCACTATGGCAGGTCCTATGCATTGCTCTTGGGGCGACGTTTTTGGTAACGGTTCTGGCAGCTGCGTCTGAGACCATCCTAACGTTCTTACTCATCATAGCCCTCAT
>Ga0123519_10013393_pt1 | contig 11793 bp, 9 predicted proteins | sample YelNatPaOPRAMG02_FD_87396 | JGI IMG/M metagenome (GOLD analysis project Ga0123519, IMG submission 87396) | Hot spring microbial communities from Yellowstone National Park - Yellowstone National Park OP-RAMG-02 (version 2) | ecosystem: Environmental > Aquatic > Thermal springs > Hot (42-90C) ... | reverse complement strand
TTATGGTCGTGAAGGGGTAATTTGCGATTGGGACTTGGATCAAGGTGGCTGCGCTGAAGAAGGTCGATTTGCCCGCATTGGGCTTTCCGACGATCCCGACCATCAATTTCGGCGATTTTCCAAAATATGTTTTTAAGGATATATAAAAAAGAAATGGGAATGGAAGGGCCCCTAGGAGCGACCCCCCTCAGGGCGGAGGCTGCGCTATGAAGCCCTTCTCCATCAGAAGCTTAGTTTCATCCCGTGCCTTCTTGATTATCTCCGTCGCCCTTTCGTATAGCTCCTTATAGCTCAATTTCACCCTCGCTATGCCCTGCTCTATGGCCTTCACCCCGACCGCGGCCGCCTCCCTCGGGAATACCTCCCAATCGTCCATGTTGGGGATTATGAAGTCCTCCCTGAGCCCCCTCTCCTCAGCGACCTTGGCCAGCTCGTTGGCCGCGGCTATGCACATCTCATCGGTTATGGTCTTCGCCCTTACGTCGAGGGTCCCCCTGAAGATCCCGGGGAACCCGAGCGAGTTGTTCACTTGGTTCGGGAAGTCGGATCTGCCCGTCGCCACGATCTTCGCCCCGGCCTCCTTCGCCTCCCAAGGCCATATCTCCGGGATTGGGTTTGCGCACGCGAAGACTATTGCGTCGTCGTTCATCGATTTGACCATCTCCTTCGTTATGACGCCCGGCCCGGGCTTCGATGCAGCTATGCATACATCAACGCCCTTCATCGCCTCCGCCAGGCCGCCCGTCCTCCCCTCCTTATTGGTCTTCAGGGCTATCTCCCATTTCTGGGGATATTTATCCTTCAGATCCGTCCTGCCCTTATGGAGGATTCCCTTGCTATCCACCATTATCATATTCTCTGGCTTCACGCCCGCCGCGAATAGGATCCTCGCCGCCGCTATATTCGCGGCTCCAGCGCCTACCATAGTCACGGTTACTTGGCCCATCTTCTTCCCAACGAGCTTGAGCGCGTTTATCAAACCCGCCAGGATGACGGTCCCAGTACCCTGTTGATCATCGTGCCAAACCGGGATCTCCATCTCCTTCCTCAGCCTATCCAGTATGTAGAAGCACTTGGGCTGCTCTATGTCCTCAAGGTTTATTCCCCCGAAGCTCGGCTGAAGCCATTTCACGGCCGTTATTATCTCATCGGCGTTCTTTGTATCCAAGCAGATGGGGAAGGCATCAACGCCTCCCAAGTACTTGAACAGCAGGGCCTTCCCCTCCATGACCGGATAGCCGGCCTCGGGGCCTATATCGCCGAGCCCCAGTATCCTGGTCCCATCGGTTACCACGGCCACCGTGTTCCATTTATTGGTGTACTCATATACCAGCTCCTTGTCCTTGTTTATGGCCTTGCAGGGCTCGGCCACGCCTGGGGTGTACCAGATCGCGAAATCGTCGAAGGTCCTGATTGGGGCCTTTGGTATTACCTCTATCTTCCCTCGATAGAAGGGATGATATTTCATGGCCAGTTGGGCCGGCAGTTTCGCCTTCTTCAAAAGCTCTTCGACGGATGTCAACCCCCTCACCCGATCGTTTAATTCCTGCGCCTTTATTGGTATTGGGAATGATATAATAACCTTTCCCCCGCATCCGATCCGAGGCCGCGGGATTTCGATTTTAACGCTACCAAGTTCAACCTTTGTTATCAAAAGCGTTAATAAGGATCATGAGGGACGCGCTGAATGGATCGCTCCGATGCGCGCTTCAATCGAAGAGGCCGGGGATATGGGGGGCGCCGGCCCCAAGGCGAGATTCGCGTATGCCCTATTGCCCATGAGCTGGTTCGCTTGGCTTTGGAACTTCTCCTATAGGATGATGATCCCAGCCCTCCTCCCATCCATACAGGACTCGCTCTCATTGCCAAATTGGATGGCCGGGGCTTTGGTCGGCGCACTGAATCTCGGATACGCCCTTTCGGCCTACCCATCCGGCCTATGCTCGACCAAATTCGGGCCGAGGAACATCATAGCCTTCGGGGCTGCCATTTCTGCCGGGTTCGCGTTGCTCCTATCGATCGCGAAATCCTATGCGGCCATGGTGGCTTTCGCCTTCGCCGCGGGCCTGGGCTTGGGGGTCTATCTCCCCCAAGCCATGAGCCTCCTATCGGAGCATTATGGCGAGCATAGGAGGGGATCCATAATTGGGATCCACGAAACCGCGGCGCCATTGGGCCAAATGGCGGGCCCCATATGGGCAGGCGCAATGCTCCCATCGCTCGGATGGGCGGGATGCCTGAGGGCTTGGGCGCTCCCGGGGATCCTCATAGCCATCGCCTTCCTGACCCTAGCCCCGAAGCAAGGGGAGGGTCCGAAGGGGGTCAGGGTAGCCCCTCGGGGGATGGGATGGCCGTTGGGCCTCTATTTCGCGACCGCGCTATTGATCAGCTTCGTATGGTCGGCGAACTTGGGCCTCATATCCATGATGCCGCTTTATTTGGTTAGATCCTCCTTCGCGGATGTCGCGTTCGCCGCCTTCCTGGTTGGGATCACGAGGTTCACCGGGGCGATCGGCCAGCTCGCGGGCGGGTTCCTTTCCGATGCCATCGGAAGGCTAAGGGTGCTCACGGCCTTAGTACTGCTCACGGCCGCTTCCACGATCGGGGTGGCCTTCGCCCCATACGGCCCCGCCATGATGGCCTCCATGCTCGCGCAAGCCATGGCGGCCTCGGCATTTTTCCCCGTGGCCTATGCTGCCATTTCCGACAATACCTCGGCGATGAATAGGGCTAAGGTCATAGGGGTCGTGAACACCTCATCGGGCATCTTAGGGGGAACGCTCTCTCCGATGATAATAGGCTACCTGGCGGATTGCTTCGGCTTCCAGGCCGCGTTCCTGTACCCGGTGATCGCGGGATTGCTCGCATGCCCCTTGGTCCTCTACCTAAGGACCCGCCTCCTTTGAACCCATTCGCGAGCCCCTCGGGCATCCAAAAACCTTTTCTTCCAACCCCGCAATTTAAAAAAAGGCTGAAGGCGCGTCCATCGAGAAGGGTCGATCCAATTGAAGAAGACGGAGAAGATATGGATGGATGGGAAATTCGTGGATTGGGACGAGGCCAAGGTCCACGTCCTGACCCATGCCCTACATTATGGAACGGCCGTCTTCGAGGGGATGAGGTGCTATGAAACCGATGAGGGGCCAGCGATCTTCAGGCTTTGGGATCACCTAGAGCGCCTTTATAACAGCGCGAAAATACACATGATGAAAATACCATATGGAAAGGAAGAGCTCGCGGAAGCAATAAAGGAAACCATAAAGATCAACAAAGTTAGGGAATGCTACATCAGGCCCATCGCTTATTATGGATACGGGGAGATGGGCCTCAATCCGAGGGGGAACCCGATCAACGTCGCCATAGCAGTTTGGCCCTGGGGGGCGTATCTGGGGGAGGAGGGCCTGAGGAGGGGGATTAGGTGCAAGATATCCTCTTGGATAAGGATCGATACGCGCACGCTCCCCCCGCTCGCCAAGGCCACCGCGAACTACTTGAACTCCGTCTTGGCGAAATTGGAGGCGATAGAATGCGGATATGATGAGGCCATCCTGCTCAATTCGAATGGCTATATCGCGGAGGGATCTGGGGAGAACATATTCATCGTGAAGGACGGGATCCTGCTGACCCCGCCAACGAGCTCCGGGGCCCTATATGGGTACACGAGGGATTCCATAATAGAGCTGGCGAGGGACCTCTCCATACCGGTCGTGGAGAGGGAGATCTTGAGGGAGGAGCTCTTCATGGCGGATGAGGCCTTCCTGACCGGGACGGCCGCCGAGGTGACGCCCATAAGGGAGGTGGATGGCCGCGAGATAGGGTCCGGCTCAATGGGGCCGATCACCGAGCGATTGCAGGGCAAATTCTTCCAAGTGGTTCGTGGCAAGGATCCGAGGTACAAGAAGTGGCTCGAATTGGTTCGGTAGGGGGTTGGGAGCGGATCGGCGCGGCGTCATTCGAAGGCGAACGTCGCCGTCACCGCCGCCGTGACTTGGAGCTCCCCAGGGATTATTGGGGTCACCGACTCGAGGCCGGTGGCATATCTAGGCGAGGGGACCTGCACCGACGTTTGCTCAATGGATATGGGCCCCTTCAATCGAACCCCGAGCGCCTTGGCCATGATCCCCGCCTTGGCCTTCGCCTCCTCGACGGCGGCCTCCAGCGCCCTCTCGCTGAGCTTCCCCCTGAGCTCTGGGGATAGGGCGAACTCTATCGATATCACTTGATTCGCCCCGGAGCCCACCGCGAGATCCGCGATCGATCCGGATCTCAAGATCTCGGAAACCCTTATCCTGATCTCGTTGCGGCATGTGTACCCCACTATCGAGGGGGGCTTCGATTGATAATCGTAGTTCGGGGCTAGGGAATATCGAACCGTTTCGATATCCGATTCCGAAAGGCCCGCGCCCTTCAGCGCCGATATCACTCGGGACATCTTATCGGCGTTATCCCTTTGGGCGCCCTCGGCCGTTTTTGATACGGTCTCGACGGCCAGGTGGATATAAGCGATATCGGGCTTGGATGATGCCCTCCCCTCGGCGGAGACCCTTATCGAGCGCCTGGCCAAGCTAGTCGATTCGATCGTCGAGGCCAGCGGCCCTACCGAGGGCTTGGCCAGCGACGCGCCGATCACCGCACCCACAAGGATCGAGAGCAAGAGGAACCCTGTAAACCGGGCCTTGGTCATTTCCAAAGGATTCAACTCCCCTTTCACACGATTGAATATAAGTTAACGGGATCGGATATAAAGGTTTGCGCAGCGCTGATCGGGCCCCTCGAATTCGGGCGACCCAATCGCCCGGGAAACCTTTATACCTGGGGCGCGCCGTCGGCAAAGGGGTCGCGGGGCTCTCCGGATGGCGAATGCGAGATCTGGGCGCCTTCAATTGCTCTTCCTGAGCTTCTCGGCGCAATTGACTATGGATATGATCGCGATGGCGGCCCCGCTGCTCGCCCTTTCGCTCTCGGCATCGCCATTCGAGATCGGCCTATTGGCGACCTCGAGGGGTATCGCGTATGCCATATTCCCGTTCCTCATGGGCCGCCTCTCGGACAGAGTCGATAGGAAGCCCATGCTCGCTTCCTCCATGTCCATCTACGCGACCGTTGCGATCCTGTTCAATCTATCCAAGAACCCCATCGAGTTGATAGCCCTGAGGTTCTTCGAGGGCTTGGCCATGTCCATCTTCTGGCCGACCATCGAGCCATTGTTCGTAAAGGGAGGGCGTTCCAAGGTCTCGGAATCCCTGAGGTGGTTCAATCTATCATGGGGGCTGGGGCAGATCGTTGGGCCATTCATCGGGGGGATCCTGATAACGGCCTTCGGGATTAGATCCCCCTTCCAATCGGCCTCCCTTTTGGCAATCGCTAACCTAGCGCTCATAATCGGCGCCCTCCCGGCCGGGGCCCCCTCGGGGGATCTGGGCCGCGCTAGACCGGATGAGGGCGCGCTTCCCCCCTCATCGCTGATTTTCATCAACGTAACCCTCGGCGCGATCCTATCGATATTCTTCGCCTTCTTCCCGGCCTTGGGCATCCGGGCCGGATTCAGCGCCCTCGAGGTTGGCTCATTGCTATTGTTGTTCGGCATCGCCCGGCTGGCGGCCTTCCACAGGGCCCCATCGATGAAGATGGGCTTGGGCCCCAGGCTTGGGCTTGCCTCCCTGGGCTTGATCCTCATCTCCACGGGCGATAGGGCCGCGATGTGCCTTGGCGCGATAACGACCTCCGCGGCGGTCAGCTTGATATATGCCTATTCAATAGAGCGCATGCTGAGCGCCATGGAGGATCGCCTGGGGAGCATGGCGGGGGCCTTCGAGGGATCGCTGGGCGTGGGCTTCATGATCGGGCCCCTATTGGCCGGGCTCTTCGCGGGCGGATCCCTCTCGAACGCCTTCCTCGCTGCCTCCATCCTGAGCGCGGCCGCCATCCCGGCCCTGCGATTCGGCAAGGGTCCCGAGGGGCGGGCGGCTAGGCCATGCTCCCCCAACGCCTGACCTCCAACTCGACCCTGTTCCCTATCCAGGCGCTATCGAAGCCCTCCACCTCCCCCATCTTAATCCTAACGAACCCAACCACGTAGAGCTCCAGCTCCCGAATCGTCAGGCGGACATCGGAGTTATAGAAGAACTTTATCGTCATCCAATTCCCGGGACGGACATAGCCCAGGTAGTTGTAATTCTCGAAGAAGAACGTGGCGCTGGCCGTAGATTCCCTCACGATCGCCTCGCTCGGCGAGATCGGCTCGCGGACCACTATGGCATCGTGGCGTGGGGGGATTGCAAGGGCCTTCAGGCCCAGATATCTCTCCCCGAGGCCGTCCCCGATGTACTGCGTCACCGTCGCGAACCTCCTCTCCTTTGGACCAAGGTCCGGGCTGTATATGCCGATCCAGGATATTTCCAATCTATCGATTCCATCTATGCCCATATAGCCTCCATCGGCCCTATCTAGGTAGATGCTTATCGCCAACGTATCCCTCGGGAACAGCGTTACGTTGCTCCCGATCACCGCCCAATACTTCCGCTCCAGCAGCACCGTTTTATTCAGCTTATCGTAAAGCCGATCCCTCGATCCAAGGAGGGCCCCGTAGCCCTGGACCAAATCGGCGTGGGCGCTATTGAGGGCGGCGTATTCGGCTTTGAGGGATTCCAATTCCCGGGAGAGCCTTCGGTTCTCGGAGATCGAGAAGGCCACCGAGGCCGAGAGAGCCAAGAGGATCGCCAAGAGGGCCCCAAGGGCCTTCCTCTCCCTCCCGGAGGCGCTCACTTCGATTGATATCCTCATCCCCCATGCACCTGGTTCGCGTTGGATCCTTAGATCCTCGCGTCGCGCGGCAAATTTGAAGAAGGATGGGGTTATTAAACCGGATTCGCCGATGCCCAATCAAAGTTTATGGTGGACCGGGCGGGATTCGAACCCGCGGCTTTCCGGCCTCTTGGCCATGGGCCTGCAAACCGGACGTTCCTCGGCCCCGGGGGGCATACCGGACTGAACTACCGGCCCGATCCCGATCCTATGGAAAGGGATTTTGAGGGCCGCCGCCGGGATTTGAACCCGGCCTCCAGGCTCCATTGGCCGGAGGTAAACCCCTCAGGCCTGTACGCTAACCAAGCTACGTTACGGCGGCCGCGCGCATTCCATCCCAGCGCTGGGCGATTTAAAACGTTTTCTGGGGGAGCGGGGGTTGAGCACCCTCCAGGAATATTTAAAGGGAAACAATGGCCAAACGCTCCGCAAAATTATTTAAGGATATCCACATATCCATAAATGCGCAATAGGGAAAGCAGCAATTAGAGGGTATCGAGATTGCCGGTATTAAGGGCCGATGTATATTTGATGGCCAAGATCAAGGATTTCGAGCTGGATTCGAGCAGCAAGAAGCTCTTCGGAATCTTGAAGGAGATCCCGGATATAGGCGATTTGAAGATGAGCAAGGCGGTCAAGGAGGTCGAGGAAGGGGGCAGGATAAGGGTGAAGGAGTGGTACAATATGAGCGGACGCATAAATGTGCCGGAAGGGGCTAGGGCCTTTTGGGTATTCGCCAAGAGATCAGACGAGGATGAGCCTTGGAACGTAATGATGCGCCTGGATCGAAACGTGACGGCGGAGAGTCATGAGGAGGCCATGGAGAAGGCCAAGAAGTGGGCCGAGGAGGTGATCGTCGGGGCCTTGAGGAGGAACTTCGAGCTCGAAACGGTAAGGGTCGCGGCCTCGGAGGAACTGACGGCCGTGAAGGCTAAGGTGGTGAGCTGAGGTGAAGTACGAGGTCATAGATACCGACGTATTGGTCGTGGGGGCCGGAGGCGCCGGTTGCAGGGCCGCAATAGAGGCATCGAACCACAACGTACGCGTAACCGTCATAACCAAGGATATACTCGGCAAGGCCCATACGGTCATGGCCGAGGGTGGCATAAACGCGGCCCTTGGGAACGCGGACCCTCGGGACAGCTGGGAGATCCATGGTTACGATACGGTCTCCGGAGGCGCTTGGCTGAACGATCAAGAGCTCGTGGAGGTCTTGGTGAAATACGCGCCGGAGAGGGTCCTGGAGCTCGAGGAGTTCGGCGCGCTTTTCTCGAGGACCCCGGATGGGAAGATCGCCCAGAGGCCGTTCGGGAAGCAGAGCTTCCCAAGGGCATGCTACGCGGCCGATAGATCCGGACATGAGATAATGGTAACGCTCGTGGACGAGATGAGGCGGAGGGACATAGAGGTCCACGATGAGATCTACGCTACATCGCTCCTCACCGATGGATCGAGGATCGCCGGGGTCACCGCGCTCGACATAAGGAGGGGGGATTTCAAGGTCTATAGGGCGAAGGCGACGATAATGGCGGCCGGCGGGGCCGGGAGGATCTACGAGATAACGACCAATGCCCAGGCCGATGTTGGCAGCGGATACGCCATGGCCTACAAGGCCGGGGTCGAGCTCGTGGATATGGAACAGTACCAATTCCACCCAACCGGCGTGGCCTTCCCGGAATCCGCTAGGGGGATGTTGGTGACCGAGGGCGTGAGGGGCGAGGGCGGAATATTGCTGAACAAATACGGGGAGAGGTTCATGAAGCGCTATCACCCGGATATGATGGAGCTGGCCGGGAGGGATCAGGTCTCTAGGGCCATAGCCACCGAGATCCTCGAGGGGAGGGGCACCGAGCACGGGGCCGTTTATCTGGACGTTTCCTTCCTGCCATCCTCCCTCATCGAGGAGGTATTGCCAACCATGTTCCACGACTTCTTGGATCTTGGCGTCGACATAAGGAACGAGCCCATGGAGGTAACGCCCACCGCCCATCATTACATGGGCGGAATCAAGATAAATACCAAATGCGAAACCAATATGAGGGGGCTATACGCCGCTGGCGAGGTTGCTGGGGGAGTCCACGGCGGCAATAGGTTGGGCGGGAACGCGCTCGCGGATAACTTGGTCTTTGGGGCGATCGCCGGCGAATCCGCGGCGATCTATGCGCTGAACAACGAGATGCCAAAGCTCGATAGGAGGCAAATCGAGGCGGAATACGAACGGGTCTTCGCGCCCTTGGATAGGAAGGATGGAGTGCGCCAATCCCAGCTCAAGAAGAGGCTCGCGAAGCTCATGTGGGACAAGGTCGGGATATTCCGAAATGGGCGGGACATGAAGAGCGCCCTGGATGAAATCATCCTAATGCGCACCAGGGATGAGCCCAGGATATATACGGACAACAAATCCACCAGGTATAATATGGAGCTCGTTGGAGCCCTGGAAATATCCGATATGTTGCTGGTGTCGGAGATCCTGACGCGATCGGCCTTGATGCGCGAGGAATCCAGGGGGGCCCACTATAGGACGGATTTCCCGAAGCCGAACAACGAAAAATGGTTTGTGAACATTTACGTGAAGAGGGAGGGGAACGAGATGAAGCTCTATACGAAGCCGGTGGTGATAACGAGGTGGAAGCCGCCATGGATGGAGAAGAAATCCCCCTAGAGGAGGTGCATCGATATGGCGAATGAGAAGGTCGTGATCAACGTTTCCAGATACGATCCAGAGAGGGACGACGCCCCCCGCCTAGAGAGGCATGAGATCCCGTTCAAGAAGGGAATGACTATACTCGATGCGCTCCGCTATATAAGCGATAACATAGACCCGAGCTTGTCCTATAGGTGGAATTGCCGAACCGGGCAATGCGGGTCCTGCGCCGTGACGATAAATGATAAGCCCGGATTGGCATGCAGGACCAGGATAGAGCCCGGGCAGACCTATACAATAAGGCCATTGGAGCGCATGCCAGTGATAAAGGACCTCGTCGTTGATCTGAGCAAGGGGATTAAGCGGCTCGAGAAGATAAGGCCCTACTTGGAGCGGAGGGCGCCGCCCAAGAGGCCCGAGATACTCCTGCGCGAGGAGGTCGCCGATGCTGCCGAGCTGAGGTCCTGCATCGAGTGCTTCTCCTGCCTTAACGCCTGCCCGGCCGCCGGGGAGGCATGGCAGGAGTTCGCGGGCCCCGTGGTAATGGGGAGGATAGCCAGGTTCGCATTGGATCCCAGGGACGCCGACGACAGGGTCCGCCTGGCCTTCTCGAACGGCCTCTACGATTGCACGAGCTGCGGCGTTTGCAAGGAGGTTTGCATGCCCCATCACTTGGACATCCGTAGAAAGGCGATAGAGAGGCTCAGGGCGCACGCGGTCGAGGAGGGGCTCGGCCCGCTGGAGGGCCATAAGGCCTTCATAGAGAACGCCTCCAAGACCGGATATGCCATAGAGGTGACCTCGACCCCATTGGTCGAGATGGTGCCGGACGTCATAGAGCCTGAGAAGGCCATAGATGAGGTGGCCTTCTTCCCGGGTTGCCTGATAAACCTGAGGCTCCAGAACACGGGCCTAAATGTGATAGAGGTGCTAAAGAGGAACGGGGTCAGGGTTCGCATACCGAAAGAGTTCGTTTGTTGTGGCAGCGTCATGTTCAGATCCGGGGCCAGGAAGACGGCCTATGATCTCGTCAAGAAAAACATTGAATATTTCAGGAGGCTGGGCGTCAAGAAGTTGGTCGGCCTCTGTCCTGGCTGCATGTCCACCATAAAGCAGGATTGGCCCATAGTGCTTCACCAGCTCGGCGAGAAGCCGTATGAGTTCGAGGCTTATGATATAAACGAATATTTGGTCAACGTATTGGGCGTCGATAGGATGAACGTGAAGGATCTTCGCCCGCTGAACATGAAGGTAACCTTCCACGCCCCTTGCCATCTCAATAGGCATCAAGAGATAAGCAAGGAGCCAATAACCCTGCTCAAATTGGTTCCGGGCTTGGAATACATAAAGACGGATGGGGAAGACCTTTGCTGCGGAGCGGGGGGCGGAGTAAGGGCCGGGAGGAGGGAGCTATCCTATAGGATAGCCGATCAAAAGGTCAAGCGCATGGCCAAGACTGGGGCCGATGCCTTCGTGACCTCCTGTTCCTTCTGCACCATACAGCTCATGGACGCCGTCAAGAGGCTCAATCTCCCACAAAAGGTTTACAACGTGGCCGATATCTTGGCGATGTCGTATAAGAAAACCTAAATTCGATAAAAACCCACTCCTTTCTTTTTAACAATTTTTAAGGGCTTCGGAAGATTAAAAAGCGGTTATGACGTAGGCTCGATCCCCGGGGATCGAGAGGTGGTTTGATGGGAGATGCCGGGGGGAAGGTGGTTTTCGAGCTCCTCTTCATAGGGAACGAATTATTGACCGGGAAGGTATTGAACACGAACAGCCAATGGCTGGCCCGCTCCATAACCTCCATGGGCGGGGTCTGCAGGAGGATGACGGTGATAGGTGACGACGTCGAGGAGATCTCGAGGGCCATAAGGGAGATCCTGGAGCGCTCGCCGAGGTTCCTGATAACGTCCGGCGGGCTGGGGCCCACGTACGACGACGTGACGCTAGAAGGCGTGGCGAGGGCCTTGGGCAGGCCCATGAGGGTCGATGAGGAGGCGCTCTCGTGGGTTAACCGGAGATATGAGGACCTCCTCAGGAGAGGATCGATAAAAAAGCCCTCCGGGGCCAGCAGCAGGGCGAAAATGGCGACGCTCCCGATGGGCTCTAAGCCGCTCCAGAATCCCGTGGGAACTGCGCCGGGGGTTTTGATCGAGGCCGGGGAAACAAGGATAATCTGCCTGCCAGGGGTTCCGGAGGAGATGGAGGCTATCTTCGAGGGGAGCGTGAAGGGGGAGATATCGAAGGAGCTCGAGGGGCTGACCTTTGTGGAATCTGGCTTCATCGTCGAGGGCCTCGGGGAGAGCTTCATGGCGCCCATAATAGAGGAGGCTATGGGG
>Ga0123519_10013389_pt1 | contig 11795 bp, 11 predicted proteins | sample YelNatPaOPRAMG02_FD_87396 | JGI IMG/M metagenome (GOLD analysis project Ga0123519, IMG submission 87396) | Hot spring microbial communities from Yellowstone National Park - Yellowstone National Park OP-RAMG-02 (version 2) | ecosystem: Environmental > Aquatic > Thermal springs > Hot (42-90C) ... | reverse complement strand
GTAAAAAGATTGGGTGACGAATTTGTGTTTAAAAGTCGTTTGGGAAAGGAAAGGGCGTAAGAAATGGGGATTTTCATATCGGGAATGCTCAATTGCGCAATTATAGAACCATCTATAAATTCAACTAAGGAATGAACAATGCTTTGAGGATGGATATGTACCTTGATCCGTTCAAAATCTACATTAAACAACCACCTTGCTTCAATAACTTCTAACCCCTTATTCATTAAGGTAGCGGAATCAATAGAATTCTTTTTTCCCATATTCCATTTCGGGTGGTTTAAGGCCTCTTCTGGGGTAACATAGGCCAAATCCTCTTTGGTTCGCTTGAGGAATGGCCCGCCAGAAGCCGTTAAAATGATACTTTTTACATCCTTTTTCCGTTGCCCCAAAAGACATTGGAAAATGGCGCAATGTTCGCTGTCTATTGGTATTATTTTATTGCCTTTTTGCTTAAGGACGTTTGTGATAAACTCACCTGCCATAACCATTACTTCTTTGTTTGCTAAAGCTATGTCCTTCCCCGCATCGATTGCTGCTATCGTCGGAATCAAGCCTGAAGAACCAGAAATGGCAGCGACTACTAAATCAACTTCCCTTTCGGTTACAACCTTCTTATAACCTTCTGGACCATAAAGAACTTCAGTATCGTAGGAATTATTTAAACGGGCTTTTAGCTCTTTTGTAGCATTGAAGTCATATAAAATAGCGTAGCGGGGTCTAAATACGGTTATTTGCCTATATAACAATTCCCAATTCTTACCCGCTGCTAAAGCAAAAACTTTAAATTTATCGCTATGTTCCTGTATAACCTTTAGGGTTGTAACACCGATTGAACCGGTGGAACCAAGAATGACAATATTTTTTATGCGATTAATTCGATTTCTCATTTATCTATAAAAAAATAATGGTAGTAGAAAACAAAAGGGACAAAAAAGATTAAGCTATCGATGCGATCGAGAATACCGCCGTGACCTGGAAATAAAGAGCCAGCATTTTTCACTCCCGCTGCCCTCTTAAGAGCGGATTCACAAAGGTCACCCAGTTGACCCAAGATAGCACCTGCAATGCATAATATAGTAAGATGACTAAAAGATAGTTCCTGAAAAGTAATTTCATAAAACACCAATCCACCTAAAAAACAGCCTATGATGTATCCTATGGCCCCTTCCACAGTTTTATTTGGACTTACGATGGGTATTAATTTATGTTTCCCCCATAATTTTCCTACATAAAAAGCTACAGTATCACCGCAAAATATAATGACAAGAACTAAAAAAACCCACTTTATACCCTGTGGTAGGGTACGTAGACATACTAAAAATGACAGAGAAAAGGGTAAGTAAAATACCCCCAATACCATTTTGCCCAAGCGTTCTAAATGAATTTCCCCTTCACGTATGGTGAGGAGGAAAAAAATGAACGAAAGAAATACAATTAACTGAAGGGCAAGAGATATAAGGATGAAATTCTCAGTGATTATAACAACGGAAAGCAACAAAGAAAAAAAAACGACGACCATTTTTTCTCGGTATTGCTCTGGTGTAAAAACCAAACGATTAAATTCCTTAATGCTTAACTGAATCAAAAGGATAATTAAAAGGGCAAACAAAAGGTTACTGCTATAAAGAACAAAACCAATTACCAGTGGTGTTCCTATGAGCCCCGTGATCCATCTTTTTGCATGTTCATTCATTACTATTTACCTTAATCTGATCACTTGTGTGACCATAACGGCGTTCCCTTTTTTGATAACTAACGATAGCTTTTATTAAATCTTCCTTACCAAAATCAGGCCATAAAACGTCGGTAAAGTAAAACTCCGTATAGGCCGATTGCCATAGGAGAAAATTGCTCAACCGATATTCCCCACTGGTCCTGATCAGTAAATCGGGATCAGGCATTGATGCTGTATCAAGATAGGAAGAAAATAGTTTTTTATCGATTCCTTTGAATGAGAGACGGCCGCCTTCGATATCGGAAATAATTTTATTAACGGCCCTCACAATTTCATCACGTCCGCCGTAACTTAAGGCCAGATTTAACACCATAGATTTATTGTTTGCCGTTTTCTCCATCACTTCATAGAGGTTCCTTTTTACATTTTCCCACAAACTTTCAATTTGACCGATGGCTACGAGCCTGATATCATTTTCCATAAGTTCTTTCAGCTCGGATTTTAGGTAATTTTCCAGTAATTGCATTAACGCTTCTACTTCCTGAGAGGGTCTTACCCAATTTTCCATAGAAAAAGCATAAAGTGTGAGGTATTTAATACCAAGTTCACGACAAAATCTAACCGTTCTGCGAACCGCCTCGGCCCCTTTTTGGTGTCCTACGATTCTTCCCAAGGAATGTTTTTTGGCCCAACGACCGTTGCCATCCATAATAATGGCGATATGTTGCGGTAACTTTTGTAAGTCTATCGTGTTTTCCATAAAACTTTATAGTTCGAATTTATTAAAATTTTTAGCAAAATTAATTTAATATATCAAGGGCATCGGAAAATAAAAAAGGGGATTTCCTCCCCTTCTTCTTCCGTTGATGGATGAATTTAGATTTCCATAATCTCCTTTTCTTTCGCTGCCAAGACCGCATCCACCTTTTCCATAAACTCATCGGTCATTTTTTGAACCTTCTCCTGCATTTGAAACATGTCATCTTCTGCCAATTCCCCTTTTTTCTTGGCCTCCTTTAGTTGTTCATTAGCATTACGACGGAAGTTTCTTAATTTAATACGTGTTTCTTCCGCCATCTTTTTTACTATTTTTGCCAATTCCTTCCTTCTTTCCTCAGTAAGGGGTGGAATAACGATGCGTACCACTTTACCATCGTTAGAAGGTGTTAAACCTAATTCTGATTTTTGGATAGCCTTTTCAATGGCACTTACTAAAGAAGTATCCCAGGGCGAAATCACAATCAGTCTACTTTCCGGTACCGACAAAGTCGCTACCTGATTTAAGGGTGTTGCCACGCCATAGTAGTCCACTTTGATTCCATCCAACAGGGCAAGAGAAGCCCTTCCCGTACGTATCTTCTGTAGAGATTTTTCGAATGACTGAATCGCCTTTTCCATAGATTCCTTCATTTCATCGATAATCAACTCCGTCATCCTTCCACCTCACCTATTAGTCTGAAACAAGGGTACCGATGGGCTCACCACAAATGACTTTTAAAATATTTCCCCTCTCTTGTAGATTGAAAACAATAATTTTAAGACCGTTGTCGCGACACATAGAAATAGCTGCTGCATCCATGATTTGTAAATTTCTTGTCAAGATATCGGTATAATTTATTTCCCGAAATTTCTGAGCATCCTTAAATTTAACAGGATCCTTATCGTAAACACCATCAACTTTCGTAGCCTTCATAATAACTTCTGCCTTAATTTCCATGGCTCTCAAGGTTGCTGCCGTGTCTGTAGTAAAATAAGGGCTTCCTGTTCCACAGGCAAAGATAACCACCCTTCCCTTTTCTAAGTGCCGTATAGCCCGCCTTTGAATAAAAGGTTCCGCCACTTCCTTCATTTCGATAGCTGACTGTACTCGCGTTGAAACACCGATTTTTTCCAAGGCACTCTGAAGGGCAAGACTGTTTATCATCGTTGCCAGCATACCCATATAATCGGCCGTTGTTCTTTCGATGCAACGTCCTTCGGCACCGAGTCCCCGGAAAATATTGCCACCGCCCACCACAATCCCTAACTGAACACCCCTTTCTACCACGTCTTTGATTTCAGCCGATATGGACGCGACGATCTCTGGGTCGATGCCGAAAGTTTGTTTACCCATCAAGGCTTCGCCACTTAATTTGAGAAGCACCCTTTTATAGATAGGTAGCAACGTAAACATCCTTTTTTTACTTTTTAATTTCCTCTCCTAATTGAAAACGGACAAATCTTCGTACAACAATATTTTCTCCCGTCTTTGCCATCATTTCTTTAACCAGAGTAGCTATGGTTATGTCGGGATTTTTCACAAATTTCTGCTCCGTTAGGCACACATCTTCATAGAATTTTTTTAATTTACCTTCGATAATACGGTCCCATATTTTTTCAGGCTTACCTTCCTGGGCGGCTTGACTCCTGTAAATTTCCTTTTCCCTTTCCAAGACGGCTTCTGGTACGTCTTCAGGTTTTAAATATAAGGGATTTGCTGCGGCAATATGCATGGCAATGTCTTTGGCCATGGCCTGAAATTCCTGGGTTTTCGCAACAAAATCGGTTTCACAATTTACTTCCACCATCACCCCGATTTTACCACCCATATGGATGTAAGAGGCAATTGTACCTTCTTTCGTGGTTTTTGATGATCTCTTCGCTGCTTCGGCAAGCCCTTTTTTTCTCAAGTAGTCTATAGCCTTCTCAAAATTTCCCTCAGAAGCCAGCAATGCTTCTTTGCAATCCATCATTCCTGCACCCGTTTTTTCTCTCAGTTGCTTCACCAATGTAGCTGTAATTTCCAATTTATTCAACCTCCTTAGTTTCTATTCCTTTTGTTTCTATACTTTCCGGCACGTCCGCTTCGTCCGCACTTACTGCCTCTACTGATTCTAAAAATTCTTCCTTATTGCTCTCCGCAACTAACCGTTCTTCGTAGAGTTTTTTACCTTCAAGGACAGCATCGGCAAAACGCGAGGCAAAAAGCTTTATGGCCCTTATAGCATCATCGTTTCCAGGAATAATATAATCGATGTCATCAGGGTCACAATTAGTGTCCACAATGGCAATAATCGGTATTTTTAACTTTTTCGCTTCACTTAGTGCAATGGCTTCTCTTTTCGGGTCTACGATAAACACCGCTCCGGGATAGCCTTTAATGTTCCTTATCCCCCCTAATACCTTAGCCAATTTATCCCTTTCTTTTTGCAGTTTTAAAATCTCCTTTTTCGGGAAGGCTTTAATGCTTTCATCAAGGAAAATTTGGTCTAAATAGTTCAATCTATCAATACTTTTCTTTATGGTTACGAAATTTGTCAACATTCCACCTAACCATCTTTGATTAACGTAAGGCATTTGGCAACGTTCGGCCTCTTCACGGATAGATTCCTGGGCCTGTTTTTTCGTTCCAATAAACAACAGTTCCCCACCCTTGGAAACCATATCCACCACAAACTCATAGGCCTTTTGGAAGAAAACGACCGTCTGCTGGAGATCGATAATATAGATGTTATTCCTTGCTCCAAAGATGTACGGCTTCATCTTGGGATTCCATTTGTTCGTCTGGTGACCGAAATGGACACCTGCCTCTAATAGCAATTTCATTGAAATATTGGCCATTACTCACTCCTTTGTGTTTTTTTCCGCCATTCCCGTCCTTTTGATAGAGTACCCTTAAGGCAACCCTCTATCAATCGAGGAATGTGTGAAATTTCGAGCCATCTAACATAGAAACATCGATTTATCAAGCAAAAAAGCCCTTACCTTTATGTATGATAATGGGCATTTATCTTTATATAATCGTAAGTCAAATCGGAGGCAAGAACGGAAAAAACCTTTTTTCCTTTTCCAAGGTCGACAAAAATTTTTATTTTCTCTTGCGACATAACATCGTGGAGTCGTTTTGGTTCCACTTCCTTTCTTTTATCCTCGGCAAAAACAAGCATATCTTCTATATAAAGTTTTACTTTCTTCGTCTCAATTTTAACACCTGAAGATCCGACGGCGGAAATGATCCTGCCCCAGTTGGGGTCACCACCGAATACAGCTGTCTTTACCAAATTCGAATTGGCAATAGCCATGGCTATCTTTTTCGCTTCGCCTAATTTTTCCGCACCAGACACGGTGACTTCTATTATCTTCGTTGCTCCTTCTCCGTCCCGCACTATGAACTCAGCCAACTGTTTGGCACAATAAAGAAGCATTTCCTTAAATATTCTCATTCTTTTATCGCCTTTAGTTAATGTTTTATTTTTAGCAACGCCGTTTGCAACAATTATGGCCATGTCGTTAGTACTCATGCAACCGTCAACGGAAATAGCATTAAATGAATCGTTTACAACTTGATGAAAAAGACGATGTAATACCTCTTGCTCAATCTGAACATCGGTCATAAAAAAAGCAAGCATCGTAGCCATATCAGGACAAATCATTCCGGCACCCTTTGCGATACCACAGAGGGTAATTTCATTTCCCCCGATCCTTTCTTGGCAAAAAGCTATTTTGGGAAATTTATCAGTCGTCATAATGGCTTTTGCCGCCTTTTTAATCCCCTTTTCTGTTAATCCGGAAATAAGTCTACCAATGCTACCTTTAATTTTTTCTATAGGCAATCTTTCTCCAATGACTCCTGTTGAAGCAACCAAAACGAGATTTTCCTCGATTCCCAAAGCAGTTGCCACTTCTTTGGTTATAGTATAGGCATCGTGCAAACCTTCTTCGCCTGTAGCCGCATTGGCATTACCACTATTTATCACAATGGCCTGACAGAGATTATTTTTAATCCTCATCATATCTAAAACAACAGGTGCAGCTTTAAAGCTGTTTTTTGTGAACACACCTGCAACCACGGAGGGAACTACCGAATATAACAAGGCCAAATCCTCTGTACCGTTCTTTTTTATGCCGCAGGCGATACCATTTGCCTTAAAACCCGGGACGATAAATTCTTTTTTCATAGGGATTAAACTCCTTACAATAGTAATGAAAAAAAGATTGACAACGATCTTGTTTTATAGTTATAAAGTAGCCATAAATTAATAACATAATCCTTTTATTACCGAGGGATACAAGGTTAGTCTTTATCATCACAGAGGTCAAATGAAATTTAGCGGTCTTTCAAAAAGGAAAGGAGGAAGAAAATGGCAAATGTACCGGACAAAATACTAACATGGCAAATGACCCAACCGACGACGAAGAATAAGGAAACGGGCGAAATTATTCCAGGCAAGATTGAGAAAAAAGAATTACCTGTACCTGCTTTAAAAGAAGGTGAAGTACTCGTCGAAATTGCCGGTTGCGGCGTTTGTCACACCGATTTAGGGTATTTTTATGATGGCGTACCTACAGTGGTAAAACCACCTCTAACATTGGGTCACGAAATATCGGGAACGGTCGTGGCAGGCGATGAAAAATGGATTGGTAAAGAGGTAATTATTCCTGCCGTTATGCCCTGCAGACAATGCCTACTCTGTAAAACTGGGCGGGGGAACCGCTGTCTGTCTCAGAAGATGCCCGGAAACAGCTTAGGCATCTACGGAGGTTATGCAAGCCATATCCCGGTACCCAGCATTGACCTTTGTGAAGTAAAAAATCGCGGCGATATTCCCCTCTCTCATCTTGCTGTTGTTGCCGATGCTGCCACCACTCCTTATCAAGCAGCCAAAAGAGCCGATCTTCATTTTGGCGATAACGTCATCGTTATCGGTATAACCGGTGGAGTCGGGCAGTATATGGGCCAAGTAGCCAAAGCCTTCGGGGCAAAAACGGTAATCGGCATTGCCCGTAATCAAGAAAAACTCGAAAGGTCCCTCAAATATGGAGCCGATTTTGTAATTAATTCTACCGACAAAGATGCCAATACGGTAGCAAAGGAATTTAGAGACCTCTGTAAGAATCAAGGTCTTCCCAATTTCGGTTGGAAGATATTTGAGGTTACCGGAGCAAAGGCAGGCCAAGAAATCGCCTTGGCGCTCCTTGGTTTTACAGGAAAATTAATTGTCGTAGGTTTCGGGTTAGCTAAAACGGAATATGCTATCGGCCGTCTTATGGCCTTTGATGCTGAAATTATCGGCACATGGGGTTGTTTACCAGAATATTATCCCATCGTTTTGGATATGGTACTTTCCAAGAAAATTCAGATAGAACCCTTCGTAGAAACGAGACCGATGAGCTCTATTGCAGATACCTTTGCGGAGGTACATAAAGCTGGCTCACCGGCAAAAAGGATTGTCTTAACACCTGATTTTTAAAAATAATTTTAAGGAGGAAGTTATGGCTTTAGAGTGGATGCCCAGAGACCATGAAAAGAAAGACCATTTGCTTCATACCTCAGTTCATTGGGGTACGGAGCCACCCTGTGTCGTTTATGAGAAGAAACCTCTGAAAGATCCCAATGGAAAAGTGGTGGAAGGTTTATATGTTGCCTGGATTCGATTGAATAATCCTCAACAATACAATTCATATACCACAGAAATGGTGAAGGGAGTTATAGCAGGCTTTGAAAATTCTTCCTTGGACCGTTCAGTGGTGGCCGTTGTTTTTACGGGTACCGGGCCTTACGCCTTCTGCACCGGTGGAAACACGAAAGAATACAGTGAATACTACAGTATGAGACCTGACGAATACGGTCAGTATATGGAGCTTTTTAATCACATGGTAGATAGCATCTTGGCCTGCAAAAAACCCGTAATCTGTCGTGCCAACGGGATGAGGGTAGCAGGCGGCCAGGAAATCGGTCTGGCCTGTGATATTACAATAGCCTCTGATCTCGCCATTTTTGGGCAGGCCGGTCCCCGTCATGGCTCTGCTCCAGACGGCGGGTCTTCGGACTTCTTACCCTGGTATTTGGGTATGGAAGATGCCATGTGGAATTGTGTATCCTGTGAAATGTGGTCCGCCTATAAGATGAAGGCAAAAAATCTAATCTCCAAAGTGGTCCCGGTACTCAAGGTAGACGGCAAATGGGTACGCAATCCCATGGTAATTACTGATAAATACATAGAAGATGGTGAAATCGTTTACGGTGAGTTTAAAAAAGGCGATGAATTCAAGGAGGCCCAGGCTTTTGTAAAACAACATCAGCCCAATGCCGATTTTGAACTTCTCGACAAAGAGGTAGATAAAATTGTTTGGACCTTTGCCAACCTCTTCCCCGGCTGTCTCATCAAGTCTATCGATAGTGTTCGGGCGAAGAAAAAGTTCTTCTGGGATTACTCGAAAAACTATAACCGCCATTGGTTAGCTGCCAATATGAGTGGAGAGGCTTTCTTGGGCTTCGGCGCCTTCAATACAAAGAAGATAACCGGTAAAGATACGATTGATTTCCTTAAGTTCCGCCAAAATATCGCAGAAGCTCGGCTTTGGGATATGGAGATGTTTGCTGAAGTTCTTGCTCAACCTCAAAAATAATTAAAAAATACAGCGTAGGGGCAGGTAGATCATAACGTCTATCTGCCCTTTTTGTTTCTCTATGAATTATTCAAAGATTACCTTGAAAAAGGGACGAGAATACGATCTATTGTTAGGCCATCCCTGGATCTTTTCCGGTGCTATTGGTACCGTCGAGGGAAATCCTTCACCCGGTGAAATCATTTTAGTAGAGGATTGGTCCCATAGACCTTTAGGGCTGGGCTTTTACAGCAAGAGCAACATAACCATTAGAATGATTACACAGGATCCCTATGCGATAATTAATAAAGCATTTTGGCGTGAGAGAATTTTTAGGGCCATTGCGCTGCGCAAAAAAGTGGTTCCTTTGGGAACAGATGCTTATCGTTTAATCAATGCCGAGGGTGACGGTATTCCTGGATTAATCGTAGATGTTTACAATCGCTATCTCGTCATCTCTATAAATACTGCCGGTGTAGAAAAATTAAAGTCCCTTTTTCTGGAAATTTTAGAAGAATTTTTTTCGCCTTTGGGGATCTATGAACAGAGCGAAGGGCGCGCAAGGAAACTGGAAGGCCTGCCCGATAAAAAAGGGACAGTTTTCGGCAGTATACCTCCACTAATTGAAATTAAGGAGAATAATTACCGTTTCGCCGTTGACCTTATCGGTGGTCAAAAAACAGGTTTTTTTCTCGATCAAGGCAGGAATCGTGAAATTATCGGCGCCCTTTGTCGGAATCTAACTGTTTTAAATTGTTTTTGCTATACCGCCGCCTTTTCCGTCTATGCCATAGCCGGTGGGGCAAAACGGGTTATCTCCATCGATTCTTCGGCACGTGCCTGTGAAATTGCCCGGAAAAACCTTATTTTAAATAACATGAACCCTAATTGCCATCCCATTTACAACACCGATGTTTTTGAATTTCTCGATAACACGCAGGAATCTCCTGATTTAATCATTCTGGACCCTCCTGCTTTCGCCAAAACTCTGAAAGAGGTAAAAGCGGCCCTTGCCGGGTATGAAAATCTAAACCAGAAAGCGGCAAAACGACTCAATGAAGGTGGAATGCTGGCAACTTTTTCCTGCTCTAATCCCGTGAATATCGAACTTTTCCAAAGAGCAGTATCTCGTGCCATTGCCAAAACGGGAAAGACGGCGCAGCTGCTCTCCCTTCTTGGACCAGCCTTCGACCATCCTACCATCCTAAACCATTGGGAGGGACGTTATCTAAAAGGGCTTCTTCTTATTCTCTATAATTCAAAATAAATACTTTAACGGGTATTTTACTGATAAGTTCTCCGCCCTTTTCGGTAACCAAAAATACACTTTCGATACCCGCGGCTGCTTCTCCCGGAAATACAAACTTTGGTTCCAAAGCAAGGGTCATACCGATCTTCAGTACATCATTTCTTTTTTGAGCAATAAAGGGAGGTTCTACCAACTCCAAACCAATTCCGTGGGCAAAGAATGATACTTTATAACCGGGAGGACCTAAAAATTGCTCGCCCAAACCCATTTTTTCTGCCTTTTTGACGGCATAATCAAAAAGTTCTTTGACGGTCTTTCCCGGCTTCGCTTGTGAAAGGATATCGTTATGTATTTCAATGGCTACCATGCAGGCCTTTTCAATGTGGGATGGCAGAGAACCAATGACATAAATACGGGTCTCATCAAGGTGATAACCATTGAAAACAGTACCGAAATCAATCATAACCGGCTCATTGTTTTCAATAATTTTATTTCCCGCGCCGCAGGGGAAAGCGGGTGAGGTCCCTTCACCACTTGCCGGGGCATCCATAAGACCAACGAGACCACCACTACGACCGCTTAATATGTGCCAGGGATATCCCTCTGTTAAATAATCCCTTATCCTCAGTTGGGCACCATGACCTTGAGTTCTCGCGAAGGTTTCCAACATGCCGGCAAATTCAATCTCCTTATAGCCACTTTTAAGACAATCCTCGGCATATTTGAAGGTAGCAAGGGAAATATCTGCCGCTTTCCTCATCTGATCAATTTCCCAGGGAGATTTCGTCATGCGCGTTTCGAGTATGTAGGGCGAGGCGTCAATAAAGTGGCTATTTGGAAAGAGCATCTCCATAAATTTTAATTGACGAACTGTAATAACATCAAATTCCAAACCGATAACCTTAGGGAGCTTTCCATAGAAATCAATGATACATTCGGGTATATTTTTCATTGATTCAAGGGAAACGATATCCTTTAAGGGTGATTCTTCGATGGCTCGGGGCAGATACTTTTTTATCATAAGCAGTGGGGAACCCTCTTGCGGAATAAAAAGGCAACCACTTTGGGCAGTGCCGCTAAAGTAAAGTAAATCCACCCTTTGGAGAATTAATATGGCCTCCATCGTGGTTTCGCTCATTCTTTTTTGAATACTTGAGATCCGCCTTAAGATTTCCTTTTCCGGAACGTATAATTCCTTCATAAGAATCCTTCCCCTATTTTAATCGAACTTCAGTATATCTTAAACAGTAAAAAATCAATTCTTTCTTTCTTATTATTTGAAATATTTGAGAAAATGCAATTTTTTCTTGCCCCAAAAGGTCTTGTTCTGCTATAAGTCATAATTAAAATCATCTATTAAAAAGCCACAAGAGATAGAGATGAGGGTTTTAGGCATTGATTACGGGAAAAGGAGAATGGGAATCGCGGTCTGTGATGAGCTCGGTATAACCACCCGAGGGGTAACGACACTGCTTAGAAAAAATTTAAAGAAGGATATTG
>Ga0123519_10013388_pt1 | contig 11795 bp, 7 predicted proteins | sample YelNatPaOPRAMG02_FD_87396 | JGI IMG/M metagenome (GOLD analysis project Ga0123519, IMG submission 87396) | Hot spring microbial communities from Yellowstone National Park - Yellowstone National Park OP-RAMG-02 (version 2) | ecosystem: Environmental > Aquatic > Thermal springs > Hot (42-90C) ... | reverse complement strand
GAGTAAACCTCATGGGCGCGTATCTCATTCTTTCGCCTCTATGCCGCATAGAGCCTGGGTTCAGCGCGCTCTCGCATTCAAAGTAAAGCGATGCCAGTCATCGAAGTTGACTTTTCTTTTATACGGGAGTAGCGTCGTTTCCGTGAACCAGGGACCCGAGATTGCACGATGGATATCGGCGATCAGAAGAGCGTCCATCATGCCGCGACAGACCTGCAAGTTCTATCGGCCACCATGGCTCTTGCATTCCTTCGGAGGTACTGGTTCTCGTATAAGATCCTCTGGGCGCTGAGTCAGCATTGAACGCCCTCTATTCGGTCCAGAGCGCTGGCGCGGACGCTGCGCGGCGATAAACAGGCGTTCTCAGACCGCTTATGGCAGCGGTTTGAGGCGAAAGTACGTAGTGTACTGCGTTCTGCCGACAAATAGCGGCACGGGTTAGAGCGACTCTACAGGTATCGTCGCTCCGCTGGCAAAAGACGGTATGAAGGATCATACCATTAGTACATCAGCGCTATGTTGGCGTGGTTTTAGAGATATTCGGCCCCAGGGATATGTACTGCATCGCATCATCGTTACGCCGAACTCGAGCGTTCTCCAGCATGCACTCTGGATATCAGGTCTGCAATCGTGCTGCGCCTGTCTATGTACTCGAGCTGTCGGCAGCGTTCACACGTCCCGCGAGTATCCATCTAGATTCATGGACCTCATACCTTCCACCCTATGAATAATGAGATACAAAACGCGTCCGGCACTGAGCCAAGCAGAGCGCTGCACTCGAGACGCTGCCGCCAAGCCGCGGGCTCCGGTGACGTTGCGCCTCCGCCCAGCGCCGGCTGCTGCGAGAAGTCCAGTATAGCGCTCGCTGGGCAACGAGAGAGAAGCAGTGACCGGGTTCGCGCACCAACTGACACGTTGTGAAAGGCGGTGCGCTTTACGGGACCCGGGTCGTCTAGCCTCGTAGACGAGAGTGCGACTTGCTGTAGGGCGCACCGAGATGAGTCAGCGCCAGGTGCTCCCGGTCGTGCCCTCGCGCATGACCTTGACCCAGGTCAAAGCGCGTTTGCAGGGCGCCCGTCGAGGTCATGCACTCTTAAAGAAAAAGAGTGATGCCTTGACGGCACGGTTTCGAGCCATTTTGCGTGAGATCGTGGATAAAAAGCAACGTGCTGCGGAGCTTCTGCGCGACGCTTCGTTTCGATTCGTTGCCGTTAAGTACGTCGTCGGCGACGAGCTCAAGCACATTGTTCAGGAAAGCGTCGAGCGTGCGGAAACTCGACTACGGGTGCGCTTTGACAATGTCGCAGGTGTGTCGTTGCCCTGCTACCGCTGCGTCTCGGGGTCGGTGAGCACGGGACCGGTTGCCACCTCGACCATCGCTACTGCTGCTGCTGCTGCTGCTGTCGCTGTCGCTCGGAATGACGGTTACGCCGAGGACGGGCGCGCTGCTGGGCCAGTTCAAACAGGTGTTGCCTCTGTTGCCCAGTATCGGGGCCTGGGGCGTGGTGGCCAACAGATCGCAGCCTGCCGGGAAGCTTACAACGCTGCGTTGCTAGCGCTTGTGGAGCTCGCATCCCTGCAAACCAGTTATCTGATCTTGGACGAGGCCATCAAAGTTACCAATAGGCGGGTGAACGCGCTGGAGAACGTTCTCATTCCGCGTTTAGAAAACACGATTGCCTATATCCTCAGTGAACTGGATGAGCAGGAGCGAGAGGAATTCTTTCGTCTGAAACTTGTCCAAAATAGAAAGAAAAGGGAATTGGCTCGAACACAAGCGCAAGAACTGCGTGCGCGAGAGCGACGGGCAGCACAGGCGCTTCGCGCCTTTGATATGAACAGTTTTGAGCAGGCCTTAGAGCCGGATGCCGCGAACACACCATCGATCTTGGAGCAGATCGCGGGCGCAGATGCGGACTTGCTACCCATTTAATGCGAAGTGACGGAAGCACGCGTGCACATATGCGGGCAGTGGCACGCGGCTGCATACCAGCGTCGAGCGGGATCCCGAACCATGCTCAACACAGTCGAAGCGTGGTAGCGAAGGAGGTCGTGTGTGCGTCTCCGCGGTGGCTGATAAGGCGGCGCGCACGCATCCTGCGTCATGCGTGTCGTTGTGGACACGTGTCCGGATGACGACCTCGATCGTGCATCCGTTGTGTAGCGCGCACCTTTGTTTGCGGAAAAGATCGGTGGTGTCGGGATATGCACAGGGTACGCATCAGGCGCTGTGTTCGATAGGATCCTGCCAGAGGCGAGTTCCAGAGCACCAGGCGGACTGGGTGCATGAGACGCACCAGCGCCAGCAGCGTGCTCTTCAATGTTCAAAGCAGCATGCGCGCTGCATACACGATGGCAGCATCGATACGGAGGTGGTACTGTAGCAGCTGGCGCTGATGTCTTGTGTGCACGTCGTTCTGTCGATTCATGGTGCAGTGCTGGAACGCACAAATGCGCTTCCAGCCGCTGTGGCTTGGCTGCGAGGTCGTTGCTCAGCGGGTCAGGGTACTGAGCGGCAGTTGCACGGTAACGATCTGAAAGTTTTCCGCCTTGCAAGCATCTGCCTGGACAGCGTGCCACGTTCTGCAAAAACGCGGCTGCGTTCGAATCCGCTGGGATTTTCGCACAAACCCATCCGGTGGGCCCGCTCAGGTGTGTCGAAAAAAGCCTGTGGATCAAGGCATGAATACACCAGATGAGATCATTGTGGTTACCCGGCTCGTGTGCCGCAGTTCATATCAGGTGCTGAACCTGCCGCCGCCACCGCCGCCGCCGCCGCCGCCGCCACCGCTGCAACGGAAAGCAAGAGGACTGTGCGGCAGGCCTCGAGGTCTATGTTCTGCTTCAGGCTGCTGTACGGGCTCGCTCGGACAGTCGCAGTCAGCCTTTGGCTTGCTCTGGCGTAATCTGCAGCGTGATTCGCTGGCCTCTACGTCCGCGAATCACTGTAAACTCGATCGCATGTCCTACCCGATTCCCCAGCAGATCCAAGATCTCGCGGGTGCTACGAACAGGTTGTCCATCGATGGCAACGATCACGTCACCAGCGCGAAGTCCACCGCGCTCCGCCGGTCCACCCGGGAGAACCTGCGGCACACATACGCCCTCGTTCACATCGGGCGGAAAGCCGCTGCTCGAACGTCGTCGTAATTCCTCGGCAAGCGCCGGTGTCAGCGTGAGTAGTTTGAGGCCTAGAAACGGACGCACCACTCGACCGTGCTGGCGTAGCTGCCGGATTACCTCCTTGGCGAGATCAATGGGCAGTGCAAACGAGATCCCATCCGAACTGAGCGCTTTCAGCGTGTTAATCCCAATCACCTGACCGTCGAGATTCACCAGAGGGCCACCACTGTTGCCGATATTGATCGCCGCATCCGTCTGAATAAAGGCCAACCGCGGCGCTCCCACTGGAAAGCCAATCTCGAAACCCTCTCTGTTGGTCGCGCTCACAATCCCGCAGGTCACTGTGTTCGCAAGCATCAATGGACTCCCAACAGCAATCACCCATTCGCCAGTTCGTAACGCGCTCGACTCACCCAATTCGGCTGCCGGCAAGTCTGTTCCCGGGTCCAGAATTCGAACGATGGCGAGATCCGTGAGTGCATCGACGCTCTCGACGGCACCCGAGAAAGAGCGTCCATCCTGCAGCGTAACCGTCAACGCACTCGTCTGGGGTGCGTTGCGCATTTCCGCAACAACATGTGCATTGGTGAGCACCAGTCCCTCGTTACTGTCGAAGATGAATCCCGAACCAGTGGACTGGGCGAGCGTTGTCGGAGGCGCAAAAGGTCCAAAGAGCCAGCGATCACCCGTCGATACCGTGACGGTGATGTTGACAACTGCCGGGGCAACACGAGCTGCCGCGTCTGCGATTGCGAAGCGCGTCAGCGGCTTATCGCGTATACTCGGAAGTCCAGCGCTCGCTTCAGGTTGTGCCGCGGACGCCTCAGCGCTCAGCGCGTCACCAAGCGCTGCCGCCTGTGCTTGAAAGCGTTTCCAGAAGGAGCCGAGTGGCAACCGCCACCACTCGGTGCTACACCAGCTGGGCAGAGTTACGACCAGTGCACCAGACACAAATAGTAGAGCGGAGTTCAGCACAGAGGCCCAGCGGCTGTTGCGTCGTCCTGGAGCACCGCGCAGTGATGGCAAGCACTTGGCCTGCCAGCTCGTTACCGATGAGTAGCGAGCACCTCGTCGTTCACGGGTGCGCGCGTAGCTCTCGCTTGACTTGGCTCCGCCATGTCTGTTCCATGAAGGTATTGTCCGGTGAATCAGACGAATCGACTGTTGCTGCTGCTGCTGTTGTGGACGATGATGATTATGCAACTGCAGTCGCAGTCGCAGTAACCTGCAGCTGCGTCCGAGGAGCGTATTCCCCGTAGATTGCATCTTCGAAAAGCGCAAACCAGTCCGGGGTCGTGCCAGACACGGGAGGACAGCGTTAGGCCCCAAGTGTCGCTGTTGCACAGCGTCCGTGCCGATGTTGGCCCTTGAACTGCAAAACAGCGTGCCCGGAGACCTGTCCAGTGCCAAAAGCTGGGCAAAGCGCGTATATCGCTGCCCAGCAAAGGCGACGCAGTTGCAGGTTCAGCGCGTACCCTTTTGGCGCCGCACTGCCGAGTACGAAGCGGCAAGAAAGGCTTTGCGCGCGCTATTCGCCTCTACGGGTTGTCGTGGTGTCGTTTGGTCTGGGGAAAACCTCCAGACTTTGGTGGTATACAGGGAGGACCTGATCAAGTGCAGGTCTGTTGGTATCGCTCGGTACTTGGAGCGCAGTTGAGTCCACTGGAGTTGACGTGTGCTGCGTTTTCGTTAAACTCTAGGTCTCGCTGTTGTCAGGTAGTTGGCTACTTGTACCTAAAGGTGTCGGGAGGAAGCGGAGTCCGCAATTGACGCTAGCACTTGTGCTGGCGTCGATGCCACGACGCCTCTGTCCAAGGTCAAAGTCTGAGTTGTTTCCGGCGAATCCTCGTCGACGGAAGGATGGAGCGCACGTTGCGGATAGCGTACGCTGTGCACTGTGCGGCCTAGACCAGGACGCAAGCGGTATAGAAGGTAAGTTACTGGGGCCACTGAAACCCAAACCGCCAGCAAAGAAACCTATTTATGTACATGAAGAGTGTGTGCGCTTCAGTGCCGAGTGTCAGGGTCGAAACGAATTCGATGAGCTCCTGGTGGGCTCTGTCGTGCGTCGGGGCAACTCGATTCGCTGCAGTGTTTGTGGACAACCCGGTGGGACCATCACCTGCGCTTACCGCAGTCCGAGAACCTGCTGGACGTACTACCACCTGCGCTGTGCACTGAAAGTAGGCGCTGCTGTGTGTAAGCGACGACGACAGGTTTTTTGTTGTCTTCACCGGAAGGACGCTGAGGAATGTGGCTTTTTTAGGGGCTCGGAGCTTGCCACGCTCGATGTGCCGGCCAGCGCTAATCTGCTGGTTCAGTTAGAGGCTGTCAAGGGCCGTGCTGTTCGAAGAGACGCATCCCCGAATGGATGCATTGATGCGAGCGTGTCCACTGCAAAGGATCGACAGCATCTGGCTGCAAAACGTCGGGATGAAACGGCAAGTGCACCCCCAGAATCAACCAAAGCGTCTTCTGAGCGAAGCGCTCGTAGAGCGCCGTCGCAGCGGCGCTTGAAGCGCGGCAACGGAGCAGCAGATGTCGAGAATGCTCAAGCAGTGTCTACGCATTCATGGACAAGTCGCGGACGACAGTCTGGTGCCCGCGATTGGAAGCAAATCGAGCACAACGATAGCCGTGACGCTTTGCAGGTGTACAATGAGCACGGCATGGATACCGGGCACGCTGTTCAAACAGCAACCGGGCGGAAGCAATACCGCCACCGCCATACCGGACTGGCAACCGCGACGCCAGCAGTGCCGTCTCCGGCAAACCGTGGACCTGCATGGAAGAGGCACCCGCAGCGCAAGTCTCGCGTATGCCGGGAGGTTTCTCAGATCATTGGCTCGCTAGCTGCGCCTGCTAGTTGGTATTCACAGACGCCGCTGATGCAGCAAAACACTTGTGACGATGCGAGCACCAAGAGAAAGCGCTTGATTATGAAGAAAATACAAACTGACGCCGCTCTTGTCCAGCGTGCCCCGGAAGTCTCGCCTGAGAACATGGAACACCAGGGCGAGCGACTTCGCCCTCTGGCCACATACAATCCCGACAAACAACCTCGCAGTGGTGGAGATGGTGGTAAGCGCTCTGATCTCCAGCTCCACAGTCCATTTTTGGCGATTGAAACGGTCCCTGTGCGAGCGAGACGACCCACAAAGTCCAGGAAACGCCGTCCGGACGCTTGTCCGGATACGCACCTTGTCAATACAGCTTCTCGTCGACGCTTGCAGCAACAAGATGCTGTAACATCGCCGGAGCGAGCTCACTTGGCATCTGCGCTGACCAGCAGTCCCGCTGCATCGAACGAAAGCGCTGTGAAGGATTTTGCGGAGCTTCGAGCCTCATGCGCGTCCGAGTGTACCATTGAACCGAGTTACGGCGCTCGTACAGGGCAGTCGAGGAATGTCTCGCGTTGTTCGGTACCCGTCGAGGTGTACGATCGAGAGGTGACGACGCACACCGGTCCTTCCGGTGCTGGTGGCGGCGCTTCCGGGGACTCCAAAAACGCGCTCTCCTCTAGACAAGGCGGCCACTCAGTGGGGCAGGAGACTGGAGCGTCCCAGGTAAGCGCTGTGATGCGGCTAAACTTTTCGAGGAAACTGCAGCAGCACGGCGGTGTACGTTTCGGCAGAGGGGAATCAGCAAACGGGGAGCGCGCTTCCCGGCAGGTTCCGCAGGATACTGCACTGCAGACACCTCGAGGCAGTGTTGTTGCCCAGGTTCAGTTTCGCGGTGATGATGCACTTGGTAAGCGCAATTCGGTGACCGGCAGGCAAAGGAAGCGTCGTCACCACTCGGAGGCCACTACGGAGCAGGAGAATTACCGCTTGTGGGAGCTCACACGAGAGCTTCAGTTCGGTGACTGTGAGCCATTGTCCTGGGTAACGTTTGCGGAGCGCACGCTGGAGGCACTCGAACGCTCTCGGTTGCATTCACGCCCGGATGGGACCAAGAGGGCAAAGCGAGTATCCGCTGTCACTACAGACGCTCTGATGACAGCATCTACTCCATCCGAGGGTACCAGTCTTGTCCAGATGTCGCTGTCCGCGGCCGCTGCCACAGAGACGGCGCCAGCTGCAGGCTCTCAGGTGACTGCTTCCGAAAGTAACGTCCCGGGCAAGCCGGGTAGTCTGTTCGTTGCACCGTGTCGAACGCCAAGCGAACGCATCGACTCAGGCTGCCATGATCGCTCCGTTGTCCACGATGAGCGCGCACAACTCGAGTACCAGACTAACGCCCAGATGATGGGTGTGCTCGACTGGGAAGTACCTCCTCAACCTCAAGTCGATCCGCTGATTCCTTGCCGAATTCTGATTCCGCTCGAGCGGGATGTTTGCGCGCTGTGTCATGGCACCGTGGACGAATCAGGCGCATCGGCGCTCTTTTGCTGGCTTTGTGGCGAGGCGTATCACGCGGAATGCCAGCATCAAGAGCAGCAGTACGAGTCGTCTTCAGGTCGGCTGCATCTGCTGGACTTGGGTCCGATTCGCGTGATCCCGAATTGTACCAGCTGCGCCGTCTCCATACCACTGCCATCTGTACCTGAAGCAGAATCATCCTGTCACCCTGCGGATCGTCAAGGAACACCAACCGAATCCAGTATAGAACGGTCCGAACAGGTTCTATGGAACACAGGAACCGAGCATAACGACTCGGAGGTGCCTCTGGAGGTCGATCACTCGATGCAAGCGCCCTGTATGGATAACGAGGCCGTACCTGACTCCTCCGCGTTTGGCGCTGTGAAGCGCAGGCCACCTGTGTCGTTCGCTGCTGCCGGCGCTGCTTCTTTTGCCGCTTCTCGACGCATCACCGGAGGCGGAGGCTCGGAGCGCGTTCCTTATCCGGAGGTGGATACCCCTGGACGTGTTTTGCCTTTGCCGAGGAATTCGTACAGAGCCGGTGTCGAACAGGAGGCGGGCACCTATGCAGCCGTTGCGTCAAAGAACACGGGACAGTATGCCTCAGAATCGAATGCATGGAAACGGGATTCGATGCAAGTTCTGCAGCGTGGTGAGCCAAGTTCCGTTCAGGAGCCTCCGTGGCTGCTGACGCTCTCGTCCGTACCGTGCGTTGTCTGCGGTCGGCGGCTGGATAGCGGCCACGGCGGTGCTATGCCACTGCTGCTTTGCGGTGATTGTGAAGCAGCAGCAGCAGCAACCTCGAACGCAACCAGTACGCTTCCTGGCGATCAGGTCAAGCGACAGCATGTTCCCGGTACGCTGGCGGCAACGGGCCCTGCTTGCTCACGTTCGCCGAAGGTGAGCAGCTCCTCAGGCCAGGGGCGTGTCTCTGAGGCACCTCTTCTAGCGTGCAATGCGGACGCTATGGAATCTGAGTGCGCAGACCCTTTACGAGACTGCCTCGCGGGAACGCGGTTGCCGTATGTATCGTGCGAGGCACAGCTACCATTGGGCGCGTGCGCTTTGACGAGCGTGCAAGACGGAGCGTTCGCTTCGCACTTGGCCCCAGGTACGCGGATAGAGGGCATGGAGCGGACGCCGCTCGTGATGAAGGAGGAAAACTCCTTCGAAGCAGAACATCTTCATTCGCAAGACTCGGTGTATATCGATGCGCATATGATGCTTGCGAATAGTGAAGCAGAAACTGGAGTGCAGGAGAACACGGTGCGTTTGATGGGGAACGATACCTCACTAAGCCAATACGGAACTCGTGACCCAGTACCTGAAGGCACTGTCTGCCGGGCGCTGGGCCAGCGTGTATCCGCCTCGTTTGGGGTTCAAGCGCCACATGCTACACCGGATGCGTTACAAGCAGAGCACCTAGTGTGGTCGCGTCTCTGTGCGGTTCCCGATTGTCGGCGTTGTGCGCTATGTGCTTGCCCCGAGCGAGGTGAAAGCGCGCAGCTCGGATGTCTGGTGCCATTGCGACTCTCCGAAAGCACCCTGCGCTGGATTCACATGGGCTGTTTGGCGCTGTCGACGCAAACGGGAGCCGGCCTTTCTCGCACGATACAAGCTGCCTTGTCCAGAAAGTGTTCTGTGTGTCGTCGTACGGGTGCCTCTGTGTTCTGCTCTTTTTTGGGCTGTACCCAAGTCTTTCACGTACGCTGTGTAGCGACACATGCTAACGCTGCTGGTGCTGATGCTATGTGGGAATGCTCCGATCATCGCAGCCTGTGCTGGTGTTGGAAGCATCGCTCGCTGCTTGGTCGCGAGGCGACAGCTGGACTTGCACCCTCGGGGTGGAGTTTTCCCTTTTCGAGTATGGGTCACTCTTTGCCGTCGGATGTACGCGGGTTGTCGCTAAATGCGAGACCAGCATTGCGAGTCGGTGCCTGGACACTGCTCGATTACGGTGCGCTGGACTGCACATCGCTGGAAGCGACAGAAGCTCAGTGGCGACTGCCGCCAGATTGTTACCTAGCGCGGCGCTTTTGGAGTATGATCCGACCCTTTGAACGAACGCTTTACTTTATCAGTTGCACAGCGGACGTAGCGCACGAGCCGCGGTACTCGCTGTGCGCTCTGGATGCACCGCACGATCGGTTAAGTGGCGTGTGCATCACTGCGCTATGGCACCAGATGATATCCCGTGTGCTGCGGTTGTGGGCAGCGCGTCTTCCGGCGCGCTTGGCGCATCTTTTCACCAAGTGCATCGCTGAACGATCGACAGAAGAACGTCAGGCACTTGCGGAGCGCTTCTTTTGCCCTGTGCCGGTGCTGGTGCAGCACCTAGCCACGAGCATGTTGGCGTCGGTGCCCGCGGATACCTCTCCGGACCACGACGTCGGAGGTGCATCCCCGACAGCGCGATCCGCGGGCGCAGCACGTTGTTCCCTGTACTTGCGCCCGAGTAACGAGTCAAAATGGAGTAAGCTTGCACCTGTGCATCGATCCCTGGAAGTGTTTGAGCGTGCGGTAGCGGGAGCAGCATATGACCCGCTCCTTGCACAGCGATCAGCTGCATCCGATATCCCGGGGTCTGCAGAGCGGGCGTGCAGCGCACTGCGATCACGTCCAGAGCAGGATCGTGTGCCTCCAAGGCGAGACGCCTGGCGAGTAGTCTCCGCAACGGCAACTGATCGTCGGCTGTATCGACAGATGCAGCTCGAACACCGCAAGTACTGTGTTCCGTTGCGCTCTCGAATCCACGGGTTCGGTTTGTTTGCGCGCTGTGACCTCCAAGCCGATCAGATGATCGTTGAGTACGCTGGAGAGCGGATTGCCTCACCAGTGGCCGACGTTCGGGAGCGCCACTACGAGCGCCGTGGCATTGGGTGCTACATGTTTCGTATAGATGCTGATTGGGTGATTGATGCGACAATGATTGGGAGCGTCGCACGCTATATTAACCATTCTTGTCGTCCGAATTGCTACAGCGAAATCCTGCGAATCAGCGACGAACCGAAGCAGGATGTGATTGTTATTCGCAGCGCTCGAGCGATTAAACGCGGCGAGGAGCTGACCTACAACTACATGTTCGACGTAGACAATGCGATGAAAATCCCATGTCTATGCGGCGAGCCGGGTTGTGTCGGTTTCATGAACTAGAGGCATTCGAAGGAGAGGTGTGCTGCTGTGGACGCTCAGTATTCATCCCTGGAAACAAACGTCTTTGAAAAGAATAACGTTGTAGCCGCCAGCGGTGTACAGTAGTGGTGACCGGCGCCCTAGACAAGAAGTCTCCAGCTGACGTGCAAACGCATCTCAGTCTTTCTCGACCGGCCACCCACGACTGCTTCCAATTTTTTTCTCATATAGTTCGACTCTGAGAGGTTGTCCAATAAAGATCCCTCGTGTCCACTTTGGAGGTCTTTTCTCCAGCACCGCGCATTTCCTTCCATTGATGGCGGCGTTAAAGTCTCGATCCACAAACTCTATCTGTTTCGTGCCGTTGCGGGTTGTACTCACTAATGCAACTAGTCCACGAACTTGGCTCTTCTTTCCATTTGCTCCTTCGTCAGCTGTCCGTACTTTGCTGTTTCCTCAGGGCTCCGCTGGCACTTTTCCATCTCCACTCTCTGAAGTGTGCACCCCACTTTATGGTGTGTATAGGTCATTCGAAGCTCATCTACTTATATCGTAACGAATCGCCTTGCGCACTCCTTATATGTTCTTGTCGATGGAGCTGGCGTAAACCTTTTTTGGGTCTTCCAGCGCCCTGCCCCATACGCTACAATGAGCATCTGACTCTGATCCTCCTTCAGGGCACAACTGACTGAAACAATTCGCAAATGCCCGCTGCTTACCACAGTCCAGATTCATTCGCAACCGAGCCCACCGGGGCATTGTATATTCTTTCGACAGTACCTCCTAATGAGCAACGCGAACCTTCTATCAATTTCCGAGGATCTTCAAAGTCCGCTTCTCGGCTCGTCACCTCGCTCAAAGATTCCAGGAGATCCTTCATTCCTGCATTTCATGTCTCAATTTTCTTGCTTGCATTCATGATTCCCGCTTCTTGGTAGTATTTCTCTCGTGAGATCCCCAAAATCCTGCTGTCTTTCTGACGTGAGTTTCGGTCAGTGCCATCGTACCCACGCTTGGGTACAGCAAAGGTCATGATACTCGTGTTTCAGGAGCTAGGGCCGACGACAAAGCCGTTTTCATGGGGACTATGCGTTTCACGGCCCGTCTTCTTGTTTTCGTGCTTCGGCAAGGGCGATAGCGAAGACGGGATAGGATGAAGTGCCTGCAACAGCATTTGAT
>Ga0123519_10013386_pt1 | contig 11797 bp, 15 predicted proteins | sample YelNatPaOPRAMG02_FD_87396 | JGI IMG/M metagenome (GOLD analysis project Ga0123519, IMG submission 87396) | Hot spring microbial communities from Yellowstone National Park - Yellowstone National Park OP-RAMG-02 (version 2) | ecosystem: Environmental > Aquatic > Thermal springs > Hot (42-90C) ... | reverse complement strand
CTTCTTTGCTATTTCAAGCTCTTTCTCAACCGGATCTTTCCCGCGGGTTTTTAAGCCTTCCCTGGCGGCAATGAGGAATCTGTTCTTCCACGATTCAATTTCTGGAACAGATATCTTTAACTCTCGTGAAATATCATTGATATTCTCACCCTGTAATAACCGTAATACTGTCTCTTCCTTTTTTTTAGCACTTATCCTTTTCATTGGTACAGTTTGTGACATGGTATCCTCCGATTTCAACCAAAATTTATGCTAATTCAGTGCTCGCTTGAAACCGGGGCCAATATAAATGGTTTTACGAATTAGTTTACTGAGTGGTAACACAATTTATGGCTACACGAAAGTATTATTCTATAATCATATACTATTTTTCAAATAAATAGCCATTTATATACTCAAATACTTGAGGTTTACCATTATGAAAAAATTTTATATTATTGCAATTGTATCATTTATATTCACTACCGGTTGCTTTGATTTTGACATTGTTCACTACATTGAACCTAAAAAGGATAAGTCATTATTCATTAAATTCAGAGTAACCTCAATTTATTTTAAGGAAAAAGAAAATAATAATTTACAAAATAATGAAATTATCAAAAGCAATTTACCTGATGATAAAAATTCAAAAGTTACATATCATTTAATACAAAATGACCTTACTGCAGGCATAGAAATAATTATTGAAGCCAAACCTTATTCAGCCATACCTTCTGATTTTGATAAATTTCCAATTATTCCTTACAAAGATAAATATGGCCAATATGTTCTTATCTTCCATAACTATCAGAAATTTAGTTCTTCTAATGAAGCATTCGAATCACAAAAAATTGCTGAAGGATTACTGGCAGCATCCAAATATAGACTGGCATTTGGCAATACTATCCCCAAAAAAGCACTGATTATCATTAACCGAAATCAACCTGAAAGATTCAATCTTGCCATATATCAGATAGGCAATGTATATTTTATTGATATACCAATGAATCTGCTTATAATGAATGAATCTGCTGTGATTGTATCATGTGATACTACAATCAAAGACTCTGAAATCAGTAACTATCTTGCAACATTACTTGAAAAGCGCAAAGAAGAAGAAAAAAAACAACAGGAAGAGTTAAATAAAAATGAAAACAATGATACAAACAAATATAATAATGATGATGGCCAAGAAGATAATAAACTTGAAAATGACTATAATGATGAACAGGATAACACCGATTCTGAAACTGGCATAAATAAAGATGAAATTGAACAATGATGGACTCTGATTGTGTAGCAAACATTATTTTAGACAGCATTGTAGATGGGGTGTTTACCATTGACATGGATTTTAGAATCACCAGTCTAAACAATGCTGCATGTAAAATATTAGGACTTGATTCAAAAGAAGAAGCTATAAGCAAGCTATGCTTTGAGATTTTCCATGCCAATATCTGCGAACACTCGTGCGCATTGCGCGAAACAATCCAAACAGGGAAAAACATCATCAACAAACCCGTATATATAGTTAATAAATCTGGCCAAAAACTTACTATTAGTATCAGCACGGCTTTATTAAAAGATGAACAGGGCAATATTATTGGTGGTGTTGAAACCTTCCGCGATATCAGCGACATTGAAACCTTGCGGAAAAAAATTGAATCCACCTACTCGTTTGAAGATATCATCAGCAAAAACAAGGAAATGCAGCAAATTTTTTCAATACTACCTGATGTTGCGTTAAGCGACAGTTCGGTATTAATTGAAGGACCAAGTGGCAGTGGCAAAGAGCTTATTGCACGGGCAATACATTCTTTAAGCAGACGAAAAGACAATCCGTTTGTTGTGGTCAATTGCGGTGCATTGCCCGAAAACTTGCTGGAATCAGAGTTATTTGGATATAAGGCCGGCGCATTTACCGATGCAAAAAAAGACAAGCCGGGTAAAATAGCATTAGCTGAAGGAGGAACACTTTTTTTGGACGAGATTGGTGAGCTGCCTCTCCTCATGCAGGTTAAACTGCTGCGGTTTTTGCAATTTAAGGAATATGAACCGTTAGGCGACACAAAACCCAAAAAAGCCAACGTGCGCATTATTGCTGCAACAAATAAAAATTTACGCAATGAGGTTGAGGCAGGCAATTTCCGTGATGATTTATACTATCGCCTGAATGTCATTGGTATTCAGTTGCCACCACTATCACAGCGCAAAGAAGATATTCCCTTATTGGTGGAACACTTTATCAAGAAATATAATGCTTTGAAAGGCACACACATCGAAGGAATTTCAGATGATGCGATGAATGTTCTACTAAATCATGATTATCCTGGTAATATCCGTGAACTGGAAAATATTATTGAACATGCATTTGTTTTGTGCCATGAACCCTATATCAGGGCTGAGCACCTGCCTACATACTTATTGGGCATCACTCAGGTATCATCACTGTCACTTGAGGAAATGGAAAAAACAATGATAAAACAGGCATTAATCCGGTATCCAAATAAAAAAGACGCGGCACAATCGCTGGGTATAGACAGTTCAACGTTGTGGCGGAAAATCAAAAAATATAATCTTGAATAGTGTATTGCATTTTGCAATACATCGCTCGCAATTATATTGCAAAATGCAATATTACATACAAAAAATTTGTAATGTGTGCGATAGTTATCGGTAAATGAATACTGGCAATTATATAAATTTACAGCATCAAAGGATTTCACAGTAACTATCGCCCCAAAAAACTACACCGAATGCATTTTTTTATTACAAAAAAAGTCATTCCCCTTCATTTTAATGTTTTATAAATCCCATAAAGCTATTTTGGCACATTTTTTGCTAATATATAGGGTATGAAAGACACAATAGTAGCATTACCAGTTTTTCAGGATAGGCTTTCGCCGCTTCTGGATGAAGCACACAAGTTTAGTGTGGTTACAATTGAAGATGATGCAATTGTTGAGCGGGCGATAGTTGATATTAACGAACACAGTGCGTTTATACGAATTGAACGCCTGAAAGAAATGGGCGTTACTGTAATACTGTGTGGTGCGGTGAGTGATGCGCTGGCAAGGTTTATTATTGAGCGCCAGTTTATACTGTACTCGTGGCTAAGTGGTACTGTTGACGAGGTACTGGAACAATACATGCAAGATACATTGCCACAAACCTGCATGCGATACTTAACGCGAGGAGTTCAAGGAACTTGCAGGCGGCATCGCCGCGGTTGGAAATTACATCAAAGAGGTGAATACAATGAAAATAGCAATACCAGCACGGAAGAACAGCTTAGAAAGTGAAATTGATGAACGCTTTGGCAGAGCAAAGGGGTTTATAGTATTTGATACTGATACAAGACAATATCAGTGGGTTCCTAACGAACAAAGTGTTCAATCAACACAGGGTGCAGGCATACAGTCAGCAAAGAATGTTATTGATAGCGGTGCTGAAGCACTCATTGCCAGCAATGTTGGGCCAAAGGCATATTCCATATTAAAAGCTTCGGGTGTTGAAGTGTATATCTGCGATGTAATGCCTGTTTCTAAAGCAATTGAAGAATTTAAAGCAGGCAAATTAAAGAAAGCATCGGAAGCAACAGTAGAAAGCCACTGGTAATATTTTTGTAAAATTACATGTAAGGAGGTAAGCCGTATGAATGGAACAACATTACATAATGGTTTTACTGGATACAGACACAATGTAGAGGAAGCTGACAGGACAATGCGCGAAAGGATGCTTCAATGCATAAAAAAACTTCATGAAAAAAATTTACATTGCCTGCAGGAAGCAAAAGCCCATGGAAAAGAGAAATTGTTTTCTGAAATTGAAACTATGCACAAGCGCTTAGAAAAGTTTGAAGAAGAAATTAGTAAAAAGCCTATTGCACATTTCAAATTTGAAGGGCTGGACCAATCAGACGAGGATAAGCTTAAAATGATTGAGGAAAAAATAGAACGGCTGGCACAGGAATGTGGTGAAATTATTGATAATCTTTCATGTTCACAGGTTGATACGCATCTAATTGAACAATATACGCGTATTGCATCGCATTTGCGTTTAGCTGAACGTTTATATCATGAACGGATGATGATTTTGAAGAAGGCAATGGTGTTTGGGTAAATCCACATACCAATTTTGTGCGATAGTTACTGGTTAAAAGCATTATTGCATTACCTTAATATTTAGTATAAAAGGAGGTACATTATGCCCAGAGGTGATAGAACAGGACCTTATGGTGCAGGATCCATGACAGGACGAGGTGCAGGATATTGCGCCGGATATGGTATGCCAGGCTATGCAAATCCAGCAGGCAGGTTTGGAGCATTTGGCTTTGGCAGAGGATTTGGCGGACAAGGAAGAGGATTCCGTCACTGTTTTTACGCTACAGGCTTGCCTGGCTGGATGAGATATGGATGGAATGCACCTGCACCATATCAATATTCAAAGGATGATGAAAAATCATTCTTGAATCAGCAGGTTGATTTTTTAAGCAAAACCATTGAGGATTTGAATAAGCGCCTGGCAGAGCTTGAAAAAGAAGAATAACATTGTTGGGGGCATTGTAATGATGCCCCTAATACAATCTTTTTTGGAGTAAGTTATGAAAACAAAAATAACAATTGTGTGTGAAAATAGTATTGCAACGCCTTTTCCATTAATTGGAGAGCACGGCCTATCCGTATTAATTGAATCTAATGATGCAACACTTTTTGATACCGGGCAGGGACTTGGCATTTTACATAATTTAAAAACATTAGGTAAAGATATTACTGCTATTCAAAGAATTATACTCAGCCATGGCCATTACGATCATACTGGTGGGCTGATGCAGGTATTACAGGCTATAAACCGAAATATTGATGTTTATGCCCATCCCGACATATTTACCAATAAAGTTGCTGTTATTACCTTAGGCAATCAGACATTTGAAACACCTATTGGGGTCAGAGCATCAAAAGAAGACTATGAAAAAGCAGGTGCAGTATTTAAACCAATATCTGGATTAACTGCAATAACCTCATCCATTAGAGCTATCGCCGAAATAAACCGTCCCCAAACCTGGCAGGGTTTTGATGAACGCTTAAAAGTCAAAATGCCTGATGGAACCATTAAAGATGATATATTCAATGACGATTGTTCCCTTATCATTGACACGGAATCAGGCCCTGTTGTGCTGTTAGGATGCGCACACGCTGGTATTGTAGATATACTTCACGATATAGCCAAACAAACGGGGTATAAAGAATTTCACGCAGTGATTGGCGGTACACATCTTGAAAGCGCACCGGAAGATTACATCAAAAAAGCAATTCATACTTTGAAAGAATTCAAGGTTAAAAAGATAGGCACTTCACACTGCACTGGGTTCAGAGTAGCATGCCGGATGCATCAGGAATTTAAGGACTCATTTGTGCTGGCTACCTGCGGGGCTGTTTTTGAATTTTAATATTGGCGGAGATAGTATATGAATATTGCTATTGCAAGCGGCAAAGGAGGCACCGGTAAAACAACACTTTCCACAACATTAGCATATTATGCATCGCAATTTCAGGTTACTGCACTACTGGATTGTGATGTTGAAGAACCTGATGCTAATGTGCTATTGAAGATAAAAGTGGAAAAGTCATATCCTGTTCATGTGCTCATACCGCAGGTTGATATGGATGCCTGCACAGGGTGTGGAAAATGCCAAAAAGCGTGCCAATATAATGCAATAGTGCTGATTAAAGGAAAGCCGTTAGTACTACCTGAACTGTGCCATTCATGTGGTGGATGCTATTTAGCCTGCCCTGAACATGCAATCAAGGAAATACCACGGCCCATTGGCACTATTGAAACAGGCAATATCAACAATCTCTTTTATGCTGCAGGCATATTGAATGTTGGTGAGCATATAGCTACCCCACTCATTGATGAAGTTAAGAAGGAACACCGCCATGCAACATTGCGAATTATTGATGCCCCGCCAGGTTCATCGTGCCCGGTAATACATGCCATGGAAAACAGCGATTATGTTATCCTGGTAGCTGAGCCAACCCCTTTTGGTTTTCATGATGTTGCGCTGGCTTATGAGGTGGCAAAGTCTTTATCCATACCCTGCGGCATAGTGATAAACAATGTGGTGGAACAGTATGAACCCTTGTTTACATTCATTAAACATGAGAACATTCCTGTTTTGGCAACTATCCCCCATGATATTAATATTGCAAAGTCCACAACACGGGATAATCTTATGGAATACATGATTTCCCATTATGCCAAACAGATACAAACTATCTATGAATACTGTACAAACAGAGTAATGCTATGAAACAATCAATAATACAATTGGCGATAGTTAGTGGCAAAGGGGGCACTGGCAAAACCAGTATCGCAGCTTCATTTGCCCGGTTGGCAGACAAACGCATTGTCGTTGATTGCGATGTTGATGCTTCTAATATGCCTATTGTACTGCATCACACAATTATAGAAGAAATACCATTTTTTGGTGAAAAGAAAGCTGTGATATCACAGGATAGATGTAGAGGTTGCGGTGATTGCGTGATTTATTGCAGATTTAACGCAATAAAGGATTTCTATGTTGTTGAGCCAATGTTATGCGAAGGGTGTGCAGTGTGTGCCATGATGTGTCCCTATGAAGCAATTGACATGGTTGATAATAGGTCAGGCAGTCTTGTCATTGCACAATCCAATTTGCAGCCTTTCCTTTTTGCAAAGTTAAGTATAGGTGAAGGCAATTCAGGCAAATTAGTTTCAGATTTGCGTGAAAAAGCAAAATCAATTGCTGAAGAACAAAACTATGATCTTATAATTATTGATGGACCCCCGGGAATTGGTTGCCCGGTAATAGCATCAATTACCGGAACAACGCATGTGCTTATCGTTACAGAGCCATCCATTTCAGGCATTCATGACTTAGAGCGTATTATACAACTTACTCAGCATTTCAGGATTGCAGCTTCGGTTTGCATCAATAAAAGCGATCTATCAGATGAGAATAGACAAACTATTTATGACATTTGCAACAGATACAATATTCCTGTTATTGGCAATATCCCATACGATAATGATGTCATCAAAGCGCAAATTGCAGGAAAAACAGTGGTAGATTATTCAAATGGATTGGCTTCACAGGAAATTACAAAGCTATGGAATAATATGCAAGCTATGTTACAAAATGTAACAATAAAATAACATTAACAAAATTTCAGGAGAAATGGTTTACTATGAACAAGGAAAAATTAAAAGTTGTCATTATTGGCGGTGTGGCATGCGGACCTAAAACTGCAGCCCGTATTAAGCGATTACAACCAGATGCTGAAGTAACAATCCTTGAAAAAGGCGAATTGTTATCCTATGCAGGATGTGGTTTGCCATTTTATATATCCGGTGAAATAAAAGATTATAAGGAATTAATGTGCACACCTACCGGTGTTGTCCGCGATACACATTATTTCAGAATGGTTAAAGATATAACGGTATATAATCAAACATTAGCTGAATCCATTGACAGGAAAAATAAGATAGTAAGAGCTGTAAGCACCATTACCGGGAAATCATTAGAATTATCTTATGATAAGTTGGTCCTTGCAACAGGCGGCCAGCCGATAGTTCCAAAAATTAAGGGAATTGATCTAAAAGGTGTTAATTTTCTTTCCACTGTTGAAGATGCCAGAAAAATCAGAGATCAAGAGAAAGATTTAAAAGGTAAAAATGTTGTCATTATAGGCGGTGGTTTAATAGGAATTGAAGTTACCGAATCGTTTGTCAAGCAAGGCATGAAAGTGACCCTTATTGAAAAAATGGATAGAGTTTTACCTGCATTGCTCGACCCTGAAATGGCATACCATGTGCACTATGAATTAAAAGCAAATGATGTTAATGTTATATTGAATGATTCTGTAATTTCGATTAATGGTGATGATCAGGGCAATGTTAAAAGCGTTACAACCAGTTTATCCGAATTCCCTGCTGATCTTGTGCTTATAGCTATTGGCACAAAACCAAATGTTGTATTAGGAAAAGAAGCCGGATTACAAATTGGATCTCTTGGCGGATTTGTTGTGGATGAACATCTTAGAACATCTGATCCTGATATTTTTGCAGGTGGCGATTGTGTTGAAAATATTAACCTTATAAACGGAAAGCCCATTTTTGCACCTATGGGATCCACGGCTAACAAACATGGACGAGTTATAGCAGACAATATATGCGGTAAAAACTCAGTCTTTAAAGGCGTACTAGGCACTGCAATATGCAAGGTTTTTAACATGAATATTGCACGTACCGGCCTTACCGAACGGCAAGCAAAAGATGAAGGATATGATTATATAACTGTATTGAATCCTGCACCTGACAGAGCACACTATCACCCTGAAGCTAAATTAATTATTATCAAACTAATTGTTGATAAGAAAACCAGAAAGATTCTGGGCGCACAGATAGTTGGACCAGGTGATGTTGCCAAGCGAATTGAAGTTGTTATTACATCAATAACCAACAAGGCAACTATTGACGATATGGCAAATTATGACTTAGCTTACGCACCACCATTTTCACCTGCAATTGACAATATTTTAGTAACTGCACATATAGCACAAAACAAATTAGATGGTATTACAAAATCGATCTCGCCCATTGAGGTAAAAAATAAAATAGATAAGAATGAAGATTTTACATTACTTGATGTACGTTCACCACAGGAATTTGAACAAATGCGTATTGATGACCCACGAGTAAAATTAATACCTTTAGGAAAATTAAGGGAATCACTCCATGAATTAGATAAAAATAAGGAAATAATTACGTTTTGTAAACTATCTCTGCGTGGTTATGAGGCACAAAGGATATTAGAAGGTGCTGGTTTTAAAAATGTTAAGTTTTTAGATGGCGGTGTTATCTGCTGGCCATATAATAAAATAGTTCATTAATATTACAGGAGGCTTTACGATGTTTGGCAAAGATAATAAAGGTTCAAAAGCTGCTGCAGTAAAACCCGGAATAGATAATAAGCAAGTAACTGAAATTAATGAAGAGTTAAGGCTGCAGGAAAATCTCAATAAGATTAAACATACCATACTAGTCTTATCGGGTAAAGGTGGTGTTGGTAAAAGCACAGTAGCCACTAATGTGGCGTTTGCTCTGGCGTCACGGCAATTCAAAACGGGCCTTCTTGATATTGATATTCATGGGCCAAGTGTACCAACTCTTTTAGGCCTTGAAAAGGCACCATTACATGCAACCGATCACAATACAATTTTGCCGGTTGAATATAATGACTTTTTAAAAGTCATATCTGTAGGTTTTATGTTACCTGATACAAAAGAAGCTGTAATCTGGCGAGGACCTCTGAAATATAATCTCATCAAACAATTTTTATCAGATGTGGAATGGGGTATGCTTGATTTTTTAGTTATAGATTCACCTCCAGGGACTGGTGATGAACCACTTTCAGTTGCACAATTGGTAAAAAACCCAACCGGTGCAATTATTGTTACAACGCCACAAAATGTATCAACCATAGATGTAAAGAAATCAATTACGTTTTGCAATAAACTTAATATCCCTGTTCTTGGTGTTGTAGAAAACATGAGTGGTTTTATATGCCCTCATTGTGGCAAAGAAACATTTATCTTTAGAAAAGGCGGAGGTAGTGAGATAGCTACCGAGATGAATGTGCCATTTTTAGGTACACTACCACTTGATCCACTCATTGTTGAAAATAGCGATGCAGGAAGGCCGTTTGCACAGTCGGCTGCTGTAAATGCTACTGCTTCGCAGCGTCATTTTGAGGAAATTGTAACATCATTATTAAAGATTATTAACGAAAAGGAGAAATAACATGAAGATCGCTGTTCCATTAACCGAAGACAATATTTTTTCAATGCATTTTGGCCACTGTGATAAATTTGCGCTGTATGATGTTGATGAGAAATCAAAACAAGTACTAAAAAAAACCGAAATACCTGCACCACCCCATCAGCCCGGGTTACTTCCTCGCTTTCTGGCTGAAAAAGGGGCAACATGCATTCTGGCAGGTGGCATGGGAACACGAGCGCGTCAGCTTTTTGAAGAACAAAATGTGCATGTAATTATTGGCGTAGAAGGATCTGAGCCCGATACGATAGTAAATGACTATTTGCAAGGGAAACTAAAAACTGGTGCAAATGTGTGTGACCATTAAACTACAACTCAACGGGCATTGCATCGAGACAGCTGCAAAGGAAGAATTGCAAAAGCTTCTTGATGCAATGTTCAATTCCCAAACAGAAAATCAAGAGCTTCAAGACCAGTATCAGCTTTTGTACGATTTTATACATACTGCTGATTTCAAGCAATTGAGGGTATCAGATGAAAAGTTTACCGGTATTGTTCCAGCTACGTGTGAGCTATATAGAGACGATAATGGTAAGCCTGCAATAAGGATTATATAATTATCTATTACAAGGAGACTCATTATGATACTAGTTGATGATACATTATGTACAGGTTGTAAGCGATGTGAAAAGGCATGTCCAAACTCTGCTATACGGGTAAATCCTGTAAGCAAAAAAGCAGAAATTAATAACAACCTTTGTTCAGAATGTGGCATGTGTATTGAAGAATGCCCTAAAAATGCTCTCAGCTTTTCCTCACAACAAAACAGTAATAATTCTGATGACTATAGGCCATATGCAAAAGGCAATATCTATGCAGAAGATTCAAATAGAAATATACTATCTCCCTTGCAAACACCAGCATTTGGTAAAAGAGGTGGATCCGGTATGGGAAGGCACCAGGGAAAAAGACATAGAAGGGGTTGGTTCCACAAAAAAGGTAAATGAAATATTCTATTAATTAGCAATGAATATAAACATGGACAAAGTAGAAATATTTAATCTTTTTTATGACGATTACGATGCTTGGTTTGACAAGCATGCTGATATGTATCAGGCTGAATTAGCAGCCATTAAAGCAGTATTACCTCATTCAAAACATGCAATAGAAATAGGCGTTGGAACAGGAAAATTTGCAAAACCTTTAGGTATAAAACTAGGAGTTGAACCATCAGAAAAAATGGCTGAAAAAGCTAAGCTGAATGGAATAACTGTTATTAAAGCATTTTCAGAAAATTTGCCATTTCACGATTCTACTTTTGATGTAGTATTAATGGTAACAACAATATGCTTTGTAAATGATCCACAAAAAACTATACAGGAAGCATATCGTATTTTAAATCCACAAGGATGCTGTATAATAGCAATTGTTGATAAAAATAGCCCTATTGGTAAACAATATTTAAAAAACAAGCATAAAAGCAATTTTTATCAGGTTGCTACATTTTATACAACAGAAGAAATAGTACAGTATATGAAAATATCTGGTTTTTCTAATTTCAGGTTTAAGCAAACAATTTTTGATTATGAAAATCCCTATCGTATAGAGGATGGTTTTGAAAAGGGAAGTTTTGTTGTAATACAAGGTTTTAAATAAAAATACAGACATCGAAAGCGATTTTCTATTTTAGTTATATTACTTATATCCATGAACTTTAAAATAGAAATTGACTTTGAATAATATTGTGTAATTTATATTTTATATGCAGTATTTATTCCTAAACAATAATTTAACATAAATACTTGTACAGGGGCTGTCAAAAATGAAATTTTAGACAGCCCCTGTACATTGTATAATTTTTGTGCATAAAAATACATTTAGGAATTACCAGTGATTTATAACATGAATTATGAAGATTTCATTAATGATGGCAAAACAAAAGACGCAGTTATAAAAAATCTTATAGAAATTGGTGAAGCAGCAAATCACATACCAGATG
>Ga0123519_10013383_pt1 | contig 11798 bp, 9 predicted proteins | sample YelNatPaOPRAMG02_FD_87396 | JGI IMG/M metagenome (GOLD analysis project Ga0123519, IMG submission 87396) | Hot spring microbial communities from Yellowstone National Park - Yellowstone National Park OP-RAMG-02 (version 2) | ecosystem: Environmental > Aquatic > Thermal springs > Hot (42-90C) ... | reverse complement strand
GTTAAAAAAATAAGCTGAGATAAAGAATAAAAATGTCAAAAGAAATTGAACGAATGTATAAGTTCTCGCATTAAATAAAATTGAAAGGATAAGAAATAAAAACGCAATAACCAGAAAAATTTTTCTGTCTGTGTGAACTGGTTTATCCTGCAAATAAAAATTGATTACTTCATAAATAAAGATTAAGGCATAAGGGACAACTACAAAAAAAAGAATTTCCTCAACGGGCAGATTGAAAATTTTCAATCCAACTATTCTATTATCAGAAAAACCCCAAACTTTTCTCAGAGTGAAAATTTCATCCCAGATCAAATATGGCAAAGCGACAAAAATTATAGCCTTGGAAACACTTTTAATGTTTTTTATAAAATAGATTTGTTTTTCAAAAGAGAAAATAAATGGAATGATAAAACTTGCGATTAGAATTATAAAGTAAGTTTTCATTCAAATTCTTTGTAAAGTTTTTTCAATTCAGACTTTTGAGATGAATTCAGTTTTTTACTCCTCATCAAAAACTCAATTATACCTTTTTGAGTTTGTTTATCGACCGAACTAAAATCTTTTTTCTTAAGAAGTGCAAATGCTTTTTCGTAATCACCGAAAAATTTATCATCAAAACCTAAAAAAGATGGGACATAATTCAGCACCGATAGTCTAATGAAACGATATTCAAGATTATCCGGCTCTAACTGAATTGCTCTATCCAATAACTCAAGACCTTCTTTCAACTTGTAATATTTTGTGTATGGATTAATTGAATGTTTAGCGACAAGAGTTAAATAAGCACCGCTGTAGGCAAGAGAAAAACTCTCATCAAGTTTTCGACTCAAGCTCTTAAGATGATTTTCAAATTTTTTTAATGAATCAACCGATTCGACTGAAAAGTAAAACAATCTTCTTATTTCATCTTTCCTGTCAGTTTCAAAAGCAAACAAAATGCTATTCAAAACAAAAATTAAAATCAATAAATTTTTCATATAACTTTCAAGAATCGAGTTTGTATGTATGCCTTTATAAGTAGAAGCAATTTATGAAAATTATTTACTCGCACTCTTTGATTAAGCAAAGTTTGAACTGAACTCTTTTTGATTTTTTTCAGTAATGCGATGTAATAAAGATAAGCTGAATAAACTCCAGTTTTCACTGGTTCTGGTAGTCTCTTAATTCCATCCAGAGCAAGTTGAAATTCTTTTTCAGTTTCGCTAACAAGTTTTTGTTTTTCTTCTTCTGTAATTTTTTTTGTGTCGAAGACTTCAGGTAAATAAATTCTATTTCTTTCATTTACATCACTTCCAAGATCTCTTAAAAAATTAACTTTTTGAAAAGCTGAACCTAATGCTCGTGCCTGAGGAAATAATTCCTGATATTTAATCTCATCACCATCAACAAAGATTTTAAGACACATTAACCCAACAACTTCAGCAGAACCATAAACATATTTATCATAATCTTCGCGAGTGTAATTCCCCTGATAAATATCCATTTCCATTGAGTGGAAAAAAGCTTCAATCAAATCTTCTGGAATTCTGTATTTATTGACAGTCAATTGAAAAGAATGCAGAATAGGATTTGATGATAATTCACTTTCTATCGCTTTATAAGTGTCAGATTTAAGTTTATCAAGTAATTCTTTTTTATTCACATTATGAAAAGTATCAACAATCTCATCAGCAATTCTTACAAGTCCATAGATCGAGTAAATTGGATCACGATATTTTTTATTTAAAGCTAAAATACCGAGACTAAACGAAGTTGAATAACGATTTGTAACTATCTTGCTCACTTCAAAGCAAACTTTATTGTAAAGCTCTATCATTTAATATCCTTTCAGTTACAAGTTTAGAACTGATTATAACCATTGGCAAACCTGTTCCAGGTATTGTTGATGCACCGACAAAATAAAGATTGCCAAATTCTTCATCCTTATTTTTTGGTCTGAATGCGCCAACTTGATTTATTCCGTGAGCTAAACCAAGTCCAGATCCTTTGTAAAGATTAAACGCATTTTGCCATTCAATTGGGTTGAAAATTCTCTTGACTATAATGTTTGACTTCAAATCATGATCAATTCGATTAGATAAATCAGTTATGATATTATCCGCTAATTCTTCACTATCAGACCAATCAGGTTTAAATCTTAAATCTGGTACTGGACATAAAATAAAAATGTTTTCACAATCAGGTGGAGCAGATTTAGGTTCGGACTTGCTCAGAACATTTACATAGTAATAAGGTTTTTGTGGACTGATTGAAGATGTGAAAATTTTGTTCGCATAACCTTTGAAATTATTTCCGAGGAAATAATTGTGATGAGCCAGATTTTCAATTTTTCCTTTCACTCCTAAGTAAACAGTGAAAGGAGCCATAGTCCAGTCCATTCGATCGAGTTTTTGTTCAGAGAATTTTTTTCTCTTTAAAACTTTTCCTCTAAAGAATGCAGCATCAGAATTTATAATAAAGACATCTGCTTCGTATTTATTACCGTTTTGATCTATCAGGCTAAGTATCCTTTTATTTGAGGAAGTAAAATCAACAATCTCTGAATTATAAACGAAATTAACTCCTCGTCTTTTCAAAATATCAACGATTACTTCAACAAGTCTGTACATACCACCGGAAATTTTCCAGTAACCATTGTGCCTCATTTCGGTGTAATTGAGTAGAGTGTAGATGGCTGGAGTTCTGAATGGTGTTGAACCCAAGAAGAATGCAACTAAAGAAAAAATAACTCTCAGTTCATTGCTTTCAAAAGTTTTAGAGACTTCACTCCAGACAGATTGAATCAAATATGGAATGTGTTTCTTTGGCACTTTTGAAAGCTGGAAAATGTAATCAATTTTGTTCTCAAAGTTTCGTTTAACTACTTTATCAATTGTATCATTAAAAAACTCACCAGCCTTGCTTAAAAATTTTTCAACTTTTTCTGGAAGATTATTTTCAATTCCATAAAATTCTTCTTGAAGTCTGTTTAAATCCTTCCATAATCTAAAAGGTTTTTTTCTTCCTTCGAAGAAAACATTGTAAAGTGGATCGAGTGGTTCAAGCTGAAGTGGATTTTTCTCATTTATGTAATTGAAAAGTTCATCAAGTTCGTAAGTCATACTCATAAAAGACGGACCAACATCAAAAGTAAATCCATCTAATTTTAATTGATTAAGTCTTCCTCCAGGTTGATGATACTTTTCTACAATTGTGACTTTAAAATTGTGTTGAGTTAATCTTAAAGCCGTAGAAAGTCCACCAAGCCCTGAACCAACTATAATAACTGTATTGTTCATATTCAATTCCGATTTTTTCAAAATTATTAAAGATTAAAATTCTGCAGATATGCCAATTGAAGGCAAAATTCCAATTGATGATGTTTCATCAATTGATCGTTTGATTGGATCCCATCTAATTCCACTTAAATTGCGGCGGTTGTAAATGTTTTGTATATCAACATAAGTTATCAATGTCCAGTTCTTAAAAATCCATCTCCTATCTACACGAATGTCAAGACTGTGAATAGACTTCAATCTTTTTGAATTCAAATCATCAACATATTGAATTCCATTATCATCAAATGGAGTATAAGGTCTTCCAGAAGCGAATCGGAATTTTGTACTCACTTCCCAATACATATTGAATCTATACCCACCACTGAGATTGAGCAACCAGTTTTGATCATAACTACTACTTCGAGTTATTCCATCCAATGCCTTGAAGTCAGACTTAGAATAAGTCAAACTTAAAATTCCATAACAAGGGATTTCGGACATTTTCTTTTGAATAGAAAATTCAAACCCACGAGCAAATCCACTTCCAGCACTGACAAGTGGATCAAGTCCAAATGAATTAAAGTTATCATCACTGCCAGAAAATCCAGCACCAGTATTTGCTAAGACAAGATAAGGTCTTATTAGACTGGCAGGATAATTGGAATATTTTTTTACAAATCCTTCAATTTTAATCTCAGTATCCTCTCTGAGTAAATAATCAAAACCTAGAATGTATTGTTTTACATCAATTGCTTTTAAGTCTCGATTTTGATCATAGGCAATTAGCCAGATTAATGACGGAAATTGCTTATAAATTCCAGCACTGAAATTCACTGTGAATTTATTATTCACAAGATATGATAGAGAAAATCTTGGACTAAAATATGATTTATAATTAATTGCATTAAAGTAATCGTAACGCAATCCAAAGTTCGAGATAAGTTTATTGAATGGTCGGTAATTGAAATTTATGTAAGATGCACCTTTAAAGAAATTTTTACTGCGATTGAAATTCAAATCCGGTAATGTGTCCCGAAAACTTGTGACGAATTTTGGAAAGAAGATTTCTGCATCAAATTCAATAAACTTAAGAGAAGTCCCAAAATTCATTTCCAGGTTTTTGAAGAACTTGTGGACAACATCAAGTTGAAGATTATTCTCTTCCTCTCTTGAAATATTTTTAAAGATTGGATTGAGAAGTGAATCACTCTGTCTTGTGTTGTAATCAGTAAAGTTTCTGTAATATCTCAAATTCATAAAACCATCTTTAAAAACTCTTTTGTAAGTCAATCCGGAGATATACTGAAGTTGATCACTTCCTAAGATTCGAGCGTTGTTTGATCTTTTTTCCTGACTATCATTGAAGAACTTAACATTGTCAATTGCACTAATAAAAAGGAAACTAATTGAATTGATGTTGTCAATCTTGTAATCGAATTTTGAAAAGACATCATAATACTCTGGCACAAAAGAGAATCCCGCAGCTTTGAAGATAAAATCGAGATAGCTTCTTCTCGCTGAGAATACAAAAGACGAATTATTTCCGAAGACTGGTCCTTCAAGATCAAGTCCAAAAAGCGTTGCTGAAAGAGTTCCTTTACCACCAAACTTTTGATTATCTCCTTCTCTTAAATTAATTGTTAAAGTTGAAGAAACTTTATCACCATACAAAACTGGAAATCCACCAGTTGAAAATTTTACATCTTTAACAAAATCAAGATTAATGAAACTAATGGGTCCACCAGTTGAACCTTGAGTTCCAAAGTGATTGATGTTAGGAATTTCATATCCATCGACAACATATAAATTTTCTGAAGGAGCTCCACCACGAACAATCAAATCATTTCTTCCAGCATCAGCTTGAGCAACTCCAGGCAAAACAGATATTGAACGAATTACATCTTCAAATCCACCAGGGCTTCTTCTTAGTTCTTCTTGTGAAAATTTTCTAACACTCACTGGTTCAAGATAATTTTTATCAAAGTAATCAGCCTGAACAACAACATTTTCAATTTCTATTACCTGAGGTATCAGCTCAAAATCAACTTGAGTAATTTTATCCGGCTTGATCATTATATCATTTTTTACAAGTGGAGTGTATCCAATTACAGATGCTCTTAATTGATAGATTCCGACTGGAACATTTTTTATTGTGAAATTTCCATTCAAATCGGTCGATGCACCGAGATTAGTTCCAACTACTAAAACATTAGCAAACGGAATGGGAAGCTTATTATTAGCTTCTACAACTTTGCCTTTAATTTCACCAGTTTGAAATTGTGAATAGACATCAAAAGTTGAAAATAAAACAATTAACGCAATTAAAAGTAAATTTTTCATATTCCTTCCATTTATTTTGCGATTAGAACAATGTTAGTCATTGTTTAAGTTTCATTTTCAGAAATTGATTTTTAGTGAGAAATGAATTTTTTAAATTGCCATCGAAATTTTTGAAAAATTGCCCCCGTAGCTCAGTAGGATAGAGCAGCGGTTTCCTAAACCGCGTGTCGGAGGTTCGAATCCTCTCGGGGGTACAAAATTATATGGAGGGACAAAGTCTTCATTGATATTAATAAATTTTCTCCGACAGTCTTCGATCCTTCGAAAGAGCTCAGGTCAAGCTTACTCAGACTTACATTAAATTTAAAACCAATTGTCACACTGAGCCAGCCTGCCCTGAGTTTAATCGAAGGGTCGAAGTGTGACAATTCTTCTTTTGTCACACTGAGCTTGTCGAAGTGTGACGAAAACATTTCCAACTACAAGAACTTTTATCCGTCAGTCTTCGATAAACTCAGCCTGACAGTAAATTCAAAACCCTTTAAAATCAAATCAACAATCAATTAATAGGAGCATTAATATGAACATCCCAAAACGTTTCTTAACACTTGAAAGACACATTATTGAAAACGAAAGAAAACATCCAGAAGCAACTGGAGAACTTTCTGATCTACTTTCAGATCTTGCCCTTGCTGCAAAGATCATTTCACTCGAAGTTAATAAAGCCGGGCTAGTCGATATTTTAGGTTTTACGGGAGAAAAAAATATTCACGGTGACGAAGTGAAAAAGTTAGATATCTATGCTCACAATATGATGATAAGTGCAATGAGCCACGGTGGGCATCTTTGCGTTATGGCCTCTGAAGAAGAAGAAAACATAATTCATCTCCCAAAAGGAAATAAAATTGGTAAATATGTTTTGCTTTTCGATCCACTTGATGGTTCATCAAATATCGATGTTAATATCAGCATAGGTACTATATTTTCAATTTACAGAAGAAAATCAAAAGGTGATGGACCAGGAACGCTTGAGGATTGTCTACAAAAAGGTTCTGAACAAGTTGCTGCTGGTTATGTAATTTATGGTTCAAGCACGATGTTAGTTTATACAACTGGAAATGGTGTTTATGGTTTCACTCTTGATCCAGCAGTTGGTGAATTTTTACTCAGTCACGATAACATCAGAATACCCACAAAAGGAAAAATTTATTCTGTTAATGAAGGCAATTACATCTACTGGGATGATGGATTAAAAAAATACATCAAATATTTACAGCAAAATGATAAAGAAACCGGCAGACCATACTCAGGAAGATATGTTGGTTCTCTTGTCGCTGATTTTCATCGTAACTTATTGTATGGCGGAATATTTATGTATCCAGGAGATAAAAAGAATCCTAATGGTAAACTGAGACTTATGTATGAATGTAATCCTCTCGCATTCATAGTAGAACAAGCTGGTGGAAAAGCATCAGATGGTTATCAAAGAATCCTTGACATCGAACCGAAAGAACTCCATCAAAAGACACCACTATTTATTGGAAGTCCACACGATGTAAGAATTGCAGAGGAATTTGTTCAGGGAAAAAGAGATTTGTAATTATTTTACTCTAAGTTTACTCATAAATTAAACTAAGGATCAAAATACTTTCAAATGAATTGTAGAATTTGTAACTCGTCAAGAATCTATCGATACACGATCATCGACAATTATATTTTATTTAAGTGTAAAGAGTGCAAAGTAATTTTCTTAGAAAACTTCGATAAAATTCTTTCATCACAAAACCTCTATGATGAAAATTATTTTGAAAACTACTTATATGAGAACGAAGTCGATTACGATTCAATCAAATCGACAGCACAATATTATCTAAACTACATTCAGAAAAATTTTGGACAGGTAAATTCAGTTCTGGATGTCGGAGCAGGATTTGGATTGTTTGTAAAAGCATTCAGAGAATTAGGATGCAATGCTGACGGCGTTGAAATTTCAAGTTACAGCGTCAAAATTGCGAAAGAAAAATTCAACATTTATCTTTTCAATGGTAACTTGATTAATTTTCAAACAGACAAGAAGTATGATTTAGTTTGCTTTTATCATTCCTTTGAACATCTGCCCAATCCTGTTGAAACTATCCAAAAAGTAAAAACCTTACTTAATGTAAATGGAATTCTCTGGCTTTCACTTCCAAATGTGATGAGTCTTGATAGATTCATTCAAAAAGAAAAATGGAATGGATGGAGTTTACCATATCATTTCTTTCATTACTCACCAGTTTCAATTAAAAATCTCCTGAAAAAGGAAGACTTTAGAAAAATTAAAATTCAGAAAGCGTTTTTAAATCCAATTAGATTGATAAAAAAGAATTCGATATCAGAAAAAATTTCTTATCAAAAAGTTGAATATTCAAGATTAAAAGAATTGATCAGGAAACCGACCACATTAATTTTTTCAGGTCAGAATATGAATGTCTTTGCAAAAAAATAAAAAGCCTGTCGAAATTCCGGCAGGCTTAAAAAACTTTTGGTAATAAAGTTATTTCAAATAAATCATCTTTTTTGTTGAAACAAAATTTCCACTTCTCATCTGATAAAAATAAATTCCACTATTCAAATCATAATTTGCCGCATCAAATTGAATCGAATGTAATCCTTGAGACTTATTTTCATTTAACAAAGTTAAAATTTCTTCTCCAAGCATATCAAAAAGTTTAATACTAACATTCTGATTTTCCTTCATCGAAAACTTAATCAGTGTAGATGAATTAAATGGATTAGGATAATTCTGATACAATTCAAAATCTTGAACTTGTTGAGATTCTTCATTAACACCTACAGTGCCTAAAACCGCGACACCATAAATATCTCCATCAGTAAAAACAAAAGCTGAGTCAGGAGTAATGAATAACGATGCACGGGTAGTATAAACATAATATAGATTATTTGTTGGATCATAACCACCCATTTCACCAACAGGGAATTTATTATCCTTAGGCATAAAGATTACAAAATCAGATGGACCAATTGGATTTAAATTTGTATCGAAAAATCTACCCTTGATAATTCCAGGTGCATTGGAATATGGAAATCTCGTCCAAGTAACCAGCATTCTTCCAAAACCCAGAATTGCAAAAGGAAGCAAATGCCCATCTTCTGAAATTAAAAATCTAGTTGAACTTACATTACCATTTTGATCAATCCTCCTTGCATAAATTTTCCAACCAGTTGGCTCTTCATCAGCAAAGAAACAAGTATGATAACCACCATCAGAGAAAGCAAAGAGAGGATCATCGCTTGGATAAGGAGAATCATCGATTGTAAATGGATTGCCAACTAATGTACCATTTTCACTTAATAATTGACCCATCACTTCATAATCACTTGAGCTTTGTGAAGCTCGAATAAAACAAATTAGAAACTTCCCTGCAGCATAAGAAACACTTAGTTCTTTTCTTGCAGGAATATTTGCTAATTGATTTGAAGATGAAAGTGATCCATCCGTTCCAATAAAATTATAAACAGGATAATAACCATTCTGTGTTTTTATTGAAGAAACAAGTAAATATCTGTTCGTTGTGAGGTTGTAATGTAGTGCTTTAATTCCGCCAAGATAAACTGGCAAAGTTGGATCATTATAAAGTTGACTTAATTCAAATGTCTGTGAATGAATGAAACGATATTTTATTCCACCATTTTGTCCATCTGTCCACACTACGAGAAATCTTGTCCCATCAAAAGACACCTGAGGCATTCCTATATCAAAGTCCTGAGCCGGGATGTTCGTTGAACCAAGAACAATTGGGCTTCCAATTAATGAGTGATCTGCTTTTGAACGGAATTGAACAACGATATCAGCACCATAACTTTTTTCTTTTCTCATAACAATCAGATACTTAGTATTATCCTCACTATATCCAAGCGCAAAGCAGGAATCTGGACCGACTTCAATCGGGAATTCCGTTAATACTTGAGAATAACTTGAATTTGAATAAAAAGAAATGACTAATAATAAAATGACAAACAAGTTAGTTAAAGATTTGTTCATATTTCCTCCCTAAGTTTTTAAAGTTTATTGTTTCATTAATAATCAAAACTAAACATTAATTGAACAAAAAAATAATGTCGCTATCATCATCCATGAAGATTATGAATATTAAGATCCTGAATACGATTGAAAGATTTTCCACATTAAAAAAAAATCTTTCAACTAAAAAGCAAAAGATTTATTTTTGTTTCGATTTTATCTCATCTGCCAGAGCGCAAACAAAAACAAAAAAATGGAGGTGCAATATGGAAACACTATTTCTTATTGGTAGAATCATTTTTGGTCTTTATTTTGTTTTTAACGGATTCAATCATTTCTCAAATCTATCAATGATGACAGGTTACGCTCAGTCAAAAGGAGTTCCAGCTCCTAAACTGGCTGTTATTTTTACAGGTTTACTTTTGCTGCTTGGTGGGTTAAGTGTTCTTACGGGATATCAAACTGATGCAGGATTGATCTTATTACTCATTTTCTTTATTCCTGTAACTTTTATGATGCATAATTTCTGGAAGGTAGAAGATCAGCAGATGAAAATGCTGGAAATGGTAAACTTTTTGAAAAATCTTGCTCTGGTTGGAAGTATATTAATGCTTTTCTCTATTCCAAAACCCTGGCCCTTTAGCTTATAGTTGAAACTTGTATTGCTCTGGCAGATGAGTTTTGATTTTCATTCGATTTTTGAACTAAGATTTATTTCTAACTAAATTGAATTATGAGAAAATCAAAAAATACAACTCCAGTTCGTTTCAATGAGGACATTGAACTCGAAAGAAGTTTAAGACCTCTTACTTTCGATGAATTTGTCGGTCAGAAAAAAATTGTTGACAATTTAAAAGTTTTCATTCAAGCCGCGTTAATTAGAAAAGAATCACTTGACCATGTTTTATTAACAGGACCACCCGGACTTGGCAAGACAACATTAGCTCACATTATTGCTAATGAATTAAATGTCAAAATTAAAGTCACCTCAGGACCAGTGATTGAAAAACCAGGTGACCTTGCAGGCATTTTGACAAATCTTGAAGAAAACTCAGTTCTATTCATTGATGAAATTCATAGACTGAGTCCAGTTGTTGAGGAATATCTTTACTCAGCAATGGAAGATTTTAAAATCGACATAATGATTGATTCCGGTCCTAATGCACGAACTGTTCAAATCAAACTTCCAAAGTATACATTGATTGGAGCAACAACTCGAGCTGGCTTGTTAACATCTCCACTCAGAGATCGATTTGGTATAAATTCAAGATTGGATTATTACACAGCCGATGATTTATTACAAATTGTAAAAAGATCAGCAAAAATTTTAAATATTGAAATCGATGAAGATGCAGCATTTGAAATTGCGAGAAGAGCTCGAGGTACTCCAAGAATTGCAAATCGACTCTTGAAAAGAACTCGAGACTTTGCCGATGTCGAACGATTAAACAAAATTAATCTTGAAATTGCTAAAAAAGCTCTTAAAAGTCTCGATGTTGATGAATATGGTCTTGATGAAATGGATAAAGAAATTTTGAAAACAATTATTTTGAAATACAAAGGCGGTCCAGTTGGGTTGAATACAATTGCCGTATCTGTAAATGAAGATCCAGGCACAATTGAAGAAGTATATGAACCATTTTTAATTCAACAGGGATTTTTGAAAAGAACTCCAAGAGGTAGAGAGACAACAGATCTAGCTTTGAAAGTCTTGAATATTAATAAGCAAGATTTTATGAACGGTTCACTCTTCGATGTTGAAAAATTATTTTAATTTTAATTCACAACTTAGTTTTGATTTACCAATTACTCCAACAAAATCGTAGGAAATTATGATAGAAAATATTCTTGACCCAGTAATTTTATTTTTTGTTGTTGGTTTAATTGCTGGAATTTTAAAAACAGATTTGAAATTACCCGAACCTATTTATGAAATTCTAAGCATCTATCTTTTAATTGCAATTGGACTTAAAGGAGGAATACAATTAAGCGAGTCACAATTAGAGAAAATCATCTTTCCAATTCTGGGAACGATATTCATTGGAATAATTATACCAATAATTGCATACATCATTTTAAGAAGAATTGGGAAATTCGATCGATCAAATGCCTCAGCTATAGCTGCACATTATGGGTCGGTTAGTGCAGTAACTTACGCTGTTGTGATTGCTTTCTTGGACAAATTCAATATTAGTTATGAAAATTACACAACAGTGCTTCTTGTGGTTTTAGAAATT
>Ga0123519_10013378_pt1 | contig 11801 bp, 7 predicted proteins | sample YelNatPaOPRAMG02_FD_87396 | JGI IMG/M metagenome (GOLD analysis project Ga0123519, IMG submission 87396) | Hot spring microbial communities from Yellowstone National Park - Yellowstone National Park OP-RAMG-02 (version 2) | ecosystem: Environmental > Aquatic > Thermal springs > Hot (42-90C) ... | reverse complement strand
GATTTTGATTTATGCCAGTTTGATGATGGAGGATTTACCCCCGGATGATCCAAAACGGGGGGATTTAGCCCGTATTGTGCAAGAAGCGGGACGTTGCAAGGAAATCGTAAAAAGTCTTCTGGAGTTTGCCCGACTAAGTGAACCTAAAATGGAAGCGGTGGATATTAATCGTTCTATTGCCGAGGGCTTGTTCTTTTTGGAAAACCAAGCCTTGTTCCACAACATAAAAATTGTGAAAAACCTCGATCCTCACCTTCCCCTTGCTTTAGGTAATGCAAGTCAATTAAAGCAAGTTTTTATGAACATTATCGTTAACGCCGCCGAGGCGATGCATGGCTCAGGAACACTGACTATAAGTACGTCTTATCTTCCGGAAAAGAAGAAAATTTTAATTGCCTTTACCGATACAGGTGAGGGTATTCCAGAAGAAAACTTATCGCGCATCTTCGATCCTTTCTTTACCACCAAAGAGGTAGGAAAGGGGACCGGTTTGGGACTAAGCACTGCCTATGGCATTATTGAGTCCCATGGAAGTAAAATAGATGTGAAAAGTAAAGTAGGAGAAGGCACCACTTTTTCCTTTGAGCTTGCCATATATGAGGAAAAGATGGAACCGGTGCCTTCGGGGGAGACGGAAAGGGGAGGAAAAGGCATCTCTTCGTCCCCTTTTATCTTGACAACGAATTCGGCTTTATTGTAATTAAATTATAATCACATTTTTTCCAACCCTAAGAGGTGAAAAATGGGAAACCAGATCTCGCCAGAAAAGGTTAGTTCCTTCCTCGAAGAAGTCCTGCAAGAAAGTAACGTAAATATCCGTGCCTGTTTCCAGTGTCAAAAATGTTCCGCAGGTTGCCCTGTGGTTTCGGCCATGGATATTATGCCCCACCAGATTATCCGTCAGATCCAATACGGAAGAAAGGATAAAGTCTTATCTTCTCGAACTATTTGGATTTGCGCCTCCTGTCACACCTGTAGTACCCGTTGTCCCAATGATATCGATGTAGCCAAGGTGATGGATTCCCTAAGACACCTCTCCCTAAGATACAACTATAAAACACCCGAAGAAGAGATTCCTCTCTTTCACAGAGTTTTTCTCGAAAACATCAAATCCTCAGGGCGGGTCCATGAACTTTCCCTTATCATGCGTTATAAGCTTAAGACGAAAGATTTCTTTAAGGATGCTACTTTGGGTTGGGAGATGTTCCGCCGGGGTAAGATAAAAATTATGCCGGCCGGTTCTTACGGAACGAAGGATGTAAAGAAAATATTCCAAGTCTATGAGAAAGGGGAAAGAAGGTGAAAGAGGTAACCTACTATCCCGGCTGTTCTCTCCATGGAACAGCCCGTGAGTATGATGAGTCATTCCGGGGTGTGGCATCTATTTTGGGAATAAATCTCTATGAGTTGGAAGACTGGACCTGTTGTGGCTCCACGGCGGCACATTGCACCGATGAAGCATTGGCTATAGCCTTGCCTATGAGGAATCTATCTCTGGCAGAAAAGTACGACCGGGAAATGGTCATTCCCTGTGTGGCCTGCTACAGCCGATTCAAGGCTGCCTGCGAAGAGGTAAAGGAGCATCCCGAGTATCTTATCCTACCCTATGAGGGAAAGGTAAAGATAAAGTATGCCCTTGATTTTTTAAGTGAAGAAGAATCGCTGAAGAATTTACTTTCTAAGGGAGTAAAACCGCTAAAAAACCTTTCAGTTGCTTGCTACTACGGCTGTCTTGCCGTGCGCCCACCTAAATTAACGGAAGTAAAAAATTATGAGTATCCAGAACATATGGACCGTTTAATGGAACTTATGGGAGCGAAAGCTGTTTCGTGGTCATATAAGACTGATTGCTGCGGGGCCAGTCTTGTGATGACCAGAACCGACATTGTCACCCATCTCACCCAGAAAATCCTCTCTGCTGCTATTGAGGCTGGTGCCGATTGTATCGTCACCGGTTGCACTATGTGCCATTCCAATCTCGATACGCGCCAAGAAGACCTTACCTCTAAAGGAGAAAAGAGAAAAATACCTGTCTTTTACTTTACGGAGCTTATGGGCCTTTATCTCGGTCATAGGGAAGTGAAAAAGTGGTTAAGTAGACATATCACTGATCCAATGAAATTATTAACCGAAAAAGGTTTAATATAAAAAACTTAATTTACACTTAAAGCGGGAAATTACAATATAACTCAATAAGTTACTAGTTTTTCCAAGGGGGTAAGTTTACTCTTTTATTTGAGGTAAATAAATGGCTGAGAAGGTTGGTTCCGTTTTAGTTATTGGTGGGGGTATAGCGGGGATACAGTCTTCGTTGGATTTAGCGGAGATGGGGTATTATGTATATTTATTGGAGGGTAGTTCGGCGATAGGTGGGAGGATGGTGCAGTTGGACAAGACGTTTCCCACGAATGATTGTGCCATGTGTATTATATCGCCGAAGTTAGTGGAGGCTGGTCGGCATTTGAACATAGAGGTGATTACGGGTGGTGAGGTATTGGGTTTAGGGGGTGAGGTTGGTGATTATCGGGTGCGTATAGTTCGTTGGCCGCGGTATGTGGATGTAGGGCGGTGTACGGGGTGTGGGGAGTGTGTAGAGGTTTGTCCTGTGGAGTTGGAGAACGAGTTTAATGGGGGTTTAGACAGGAGGCGGGCGATATATCGGCTTTATCCGCAGGCGGTGCCGAATGCGTTTTCGGTGACGAAGCGGGGGACGTCGCCTTGTAAGGCTGCGTGTCCTGCGGAGACGAGTGCGCAGGGGTATATAGCGTTGATAGCGGCGGGGCGGTATGAGGAGGCTTTGGAGGTAATTAGGGAGTACAATCCTTTTCCGGCGACGGTGGGGAGGGTATGTACGCATCCTTGTGAGGGTGAGTGTAGTCGTGGGAGGTATGATGGTGCGGTAGCGATATGTGCTTTGAAGCGGTTTGTAGCGGACTGGGTGTATGCTCACGGGGGTGGTAGTTGGGGTAGTTTTAGTGATGGTGTGACGGGTAGGCCGGAGGCGCGGGTAGCGGTAGTGGGTTCTGGGCCTGCGGGTTTGAGTTGTGCTCATCATTTAGTGCGGATGGGTTATAGGGTTACGGTATTTGAGTCGTTGCCTGTAGCTGGTGGGATGATGCGGGTGGGGATACCGGCGTATCGTTTACCGCGGGAGGTATTGGAGCGGGAGATAGGGATGATTTTAGCGGAGGGGGTGGAGCTCAGGTTAGGGGTGCCGGTGCGGGACATAGACGGGTTATTTGCGGAGGGTTACAGTGCTGTATTTTTAGCGATAGGTGCTCATGAGCCTCAGCGTTTAGGCATACCTGGTGAGGATGCTTTAGGTGTTTATTATGGTGTACCTTTTTTGCAGGCGGTATCGTTGGGGGAGGAGGTGGAGTTAGGTTCTCGGGTAGTGGTAGTAGGGGGTGGTAATACGGCGGTGGATGCGGCGCGGACGGCGTTACGTTTAGGGGCCAAGGAGGTAGTGATGGTGTATCGTCGTTCGCGGGAGGAGATGCCGGCGAATTCTTGGGAGGTGGAGGAGGCTTTGCGTGAGGGGGTGGTATTGGAGTTTTTGGTTTCGCCGGTAGCGGTGGAGGTGAGGGGTGGCAGGGTAGTGGGGGTTAGGTGTCAGCGGATGGCGTTAGGGGAGCCGGACGAGAGTGGTCGTCGTCGTCCTTATCCTGTTGTGGGTTCGGAGTTTGTTATTGAGGCGGATGCGATGATAGCGGCGGTGGCTCAGGCGCCGGAGATTTCTTTTTTATCGCCTGATCATGGTTTGGAGGTGACTTCTCGGGGGACTTTTGCGGTGGATAAGCGGACGTTAGCGACCAATCGGCCTGGGGTATTTGTAGGTGGTGATGCTCATCGTGGTCCGGGGATATTGATTGAGGCCATAGCCGATGGTAGGCGTGGGGCTTTATCGATAGATCGGTATTTACGGGGTGTTCCTTTGCTTACTCCTCGGGAGGAGGTTCCTTTGCCGGTGGTGGATTTAGCGGAGGAGGAGATTAGGGAGTTAGTGGAGGGGGGTGAGGTGGAGGTAGGTTCTCGGGTGGTACCGAGGACGGTACCTGTTGCGGAGCGGTTGAGGGATTTTCGGGAGGTGGAGTTATCTCTTACGGAGGAGGAGGCGAGGAGGGAGGCGGCTCGTTGTTTGCGGTGTGGTATATGTTCGGAGTGTCATTTATGTGTGCGGGTGTGTAAGGCTGGGGCCATAGACCATCAGGAGGCGCCGCGGGAGGAGGAGTTACGGGTAGGGGCGATCATTTTGGCGCCTGGTTTTTCTCTTTATCCTCCCGAGTTATCGCCGGAGTTGGGATACGGGCGCTTTGCCAATGTGGTGACTTCTCTGGAGTTTGAGCGGATGCTCAGTGCCTCTGGTCCTTTTGGTGGTCATGTGGTTCGTCCCTCCGATGGGAAGCCACCGAAGAAGGTAGCCTTTCTCCAATGTGTCGGTTCCCGTAGTAAAGATAACGACTACTGCAGCTCCGTCTGCTGTATGTATGCCACCAAAGAAGCTATAATCCTGAAAGAACATGATAAAGAGGTAGAATGCACCCTGTTCTACATGGATATGCGGTGCTACGGAAAAGATTTTGAAATTTATTATGAGCGGGCGAAGAAGGATTACGGCATTCGTTTTATTAGAACAAGGGTGTCGCGCCTTTACGAAAAGGCGAAAACAAAGAATTTATTCCTTTCTTTTGTGGACGAAGACAATAAGGTAAAGGAGGAAGAATTTGATCTTGTTGTCCTGTCTATAGGTATTGTAGCGCCGAAAAATGTTCAGGCATTAGCTGATAAATTGGGTATTTCCCTAAACGACAAGGGATTTGCCCAAGGTAAATATTTTTCTCCCCTTGAAACAGAAAAAGAGGGGGTTTTTGTTTGTGGTGCCTTCACCGGACCAAAAGATATTCCAGAAACGGTTGTGGAAGCCAGTGCTGCGGCAGCCTTAAGCGCATCGTTACTTTACGACGTAAGGGGAACAAAGGCGAAAACGAAAGATTATCCTCAAGAGCGTAACGTAGAAAACTTAGAACCAAGAATCGGGGTTTTTATCTGTCATTGTGGCATCAATATCGGTGGTGTTGTGGATGTTCCTGCGGTAAAAAGTTATGCGGCAACCCTTCCTTATGTCGTTTATGTAGAGGAAAATCTCTACACCTGCTCACAGGATACCCAGGATAAGATTAAAAAAGCTATTGAACAGTACGACTTGAATCGCATCGTTGTGGCCTCCTGTTCACCACGGACCCATGAGCCCCTTTTTATGGAGACAATCAGAGAGGCAGGTCTCAATAAGTATCTCTTCGAAATGGCCAATATCCGTGACCAGTGTTCCTGGGTGCACATGCATGAGCCCGAGGATGCCACGGTAAAGGCTATGGAGCTGGTTAAGATGACCGTAGCTAAAGCTGCCTTGCTGAAACCCCTTTCCGAACCGAAAATAGAAATAAAAAAGCATGCCTTAATTATCGGCGGGGGATTGGCCGGCATGGAAAGCGCTCTTTCCCTTTCTACCCAAGGTTTTTCTTGTACCATCGTGGAGAAGGAGAGCAAATTGGGAGGCCAATTAAATAATCTTTATTATACCATCGATAGAAAGAACATCCAGGATTTTTTAAACGAACTGAAGGAAAAAATCTATTCTCGACCGAACATAGAAATACTTACGGAAACGGAGATAAAAAAAGTAGAGGGATATCTGGGGAACTTTAAAACCACCCTCCTGAAAAAGGGCGAGGAATTAATCCGGGAGCACGGTGTGATAATCGTGGCCGTTGGAGCGAAGGAAAGCAGACCTAAAGAGTACCTCATGGGGGATGATGAAAGGGTTTTGACCCAAAGTGAACTGGAAAAGACCCTTTTTCTGTCTTCAGAATACATAAAAAAAATGAAAAGTATTGTTATGATTCAATGTGTGGGTTCACGCATTCCGGAAAATCCAAACTGCAGTCGTATCTGCTGTCTTATGGCCATTAAGAATGCAATTAAAATCAAGGAGATATCACCAAATACGGAAGTTTACGTTTTATATCGCGATATCCGTACCTATGGTTTTTATGAGCGGTACTATACGGAAGCAAGAAGGTTGGGGGTACTTTTCATACCTTATCGACCGGAAGAAAAACCCCACGTGTTCAAGAGGGATACCTATTTGGAGGTTTCCTTGAAGGATTCTTTTTCCCACGATGATTTATCTATTAAGGCAGATTTACTCGTTCTTTCTACAGCCATCGCTCCTGAAGAAAACGAGGCTCTGGCAAAGATATTAAAAGTACCTCTTACTGCCGATGGTTACTTCCTCGAAGCCCATATGAAGTTGCGTCCCGTAGATTTTGCCACAGAGGGCGTTTTTGTAGCCGGCATGGCCCATGCGCCCAAAAACATTCCAGAAACCATCATTCAGGCAAGGGCCGCCGCTGCACGAGCGGGGGCGACAATGGCGAAGGGCTACATTACCATTCAGGGTACCATATCGGAAGTGGATCCTCTCCGCTGCATTGGTTGTGGACTTTGTGAGACGCTTTGCCCCTTCAATGCCATCAGAATAGTAGAAACAGATAAAGGGAAGAAATCGGAAACAATCATGGCTTCCTGTAAAGGCTGTGGTATCTGTAGCTCCAGTTGTCCTCAGAAGGCAATAACGATTCGCCATTTCACCGATGAAGAGCTATGTGCCCAAATAGAGGCCTTAAGAAGAGAAGCGGAAGAAGCAATGGTGAAAGTCGCATAAATTTGAGGTAAGAAATGAATTTCGAACCCAAGGTGCTATCTTTTCTCTGCAACTGGTGCGCCTATGCAGGTGCAGACTTGGCGGGAATTTCTCGCTTTCAGTACCCACCCAACACGCGTACCATTAGGGTTATGTGTTCCGGTAGAGTTGACCCCGCTTTCATTCCCCGTGCTCTACTTGCAGGTTTTGACGGAGTTATGGTCTTGGGGTGTCATATAGGTGATTGTCACTATCTGCAAGGGAATATACAGGCCAAACAGAAAATGGAGTTGGTGCAAAAGTTACTCCGAGAAGCGGAGGTTGAAGAAGAGCGGCTCTATTTCGATTATGTTTCGGCTGGCGAAGGACAGCGCTTTGCAAAGTTGGTGGCCGATTATGTCGAGAGAATTCGCCCCCTTGGACCTGCCCTCAAATCTAAAGAAATAAAAGAGAAATTGCAGGCGTTGATTAACTCCCTCGAGGGGGAAAAGATTAGATGGGTTATAGGGAAGATACCATACTTAAAAGAAAATGAAAACGTCTACGGTGAAAGGGTCGCTACCCATCGCCTGGAAGAGATTTTAGATCGGACACTGAAGGATGAATTGAACAAAAATCGGATTATTGTTTCGCTTACAGAAGGGCCGAAAACGGCAAAGGACTTGAGTGCGGCGTTAAATCTTCCCCTTTCGGAAATCTTATCTTGCCTTACTGCGTTGTTGGGCGAGGGTAGGGTGGCCTTTGAAACGTCCCATGAAGACGTCGCACCATTATTTTCTTTAGGGGTATAGGAAAGAAGAGGTTAATCAGTATGACGGATGAGCGGGTAGCACCTATCGGATCTGTACTTGTGGTAGGTGGTGGCATCGGTGGGATGCAGGCAGCATTAGATCTGGCAGAGGCAGGTTTTTATGTGTATATCCTCGATAATTTGCCCACCATCGGTGGTGTAATGTCTAAGCTGGATAAAACCTTTCCTACCAACGATTGTGCCATGTGCATCATGTCCCCAAAACTTGTGGACTGCGGAAGACACAGAAACATCCAGTTAATAACCCATGGGGACCTAAAGAGTATCACCGGTTCTCCCGGTTCCTTGGAAGTAGAAATCGTACAGAGGCCAAGATTCATCAGGAAAGACAAATGTACCGGATGTGGCGAATGCGCCAAGCATTGTCCCGTTTATGCTATTGATGAGTATAATGAAGGTTTAAACAGGCGCTCTGCCATTTATCTCCGTTATCCCCAGGGAATACCGAAGGTTTTTATCATCGACCGTGAAGCTTGTATCGGCTGTGGACTGTGTGAAAGGGTGTGCCTGGCCCAGGCTGTGGATTATGCCGATCGAGAGAGGATAGAAAAAATTAGAGTCGGGAGTGTCATCGTGGCTCCCGGTTTTGTAGTATTTGATGCCAGGAAACGTCCGGAGTTCGGTTATGGTATTTATCAGAATGTATTAACGAGTATAGAATTCGAGCGTATCCTAAGTGCCACAGGCCCTTACCGCAGTCATCTCCTGCGTCCCTCGGATGGTCTTATCCCAGAAAGGATTGCCTTTATCCAATGCGTAGGTTCCCGGGATAAAGCGATAGGGAAGGTTTACTGTTCGTCCATCTGTTGTATGTATGCCATAAAGGAAGCAATTATTGCCAAGGAGCATGTGCCTTTTGTAAAGCCTACAATTTTTTATATGGATATCAGGGCCTTCGGTAAGGGATTTGAAGCCTACTATGAACGGGCAAAAAGGGAATACGGTGTTAGATTCATAAAATCGATGGTTTCCAAGGTAAGGGAAAGAAGGGAAAACAAAAATATCGTCGTTCAGTATCTGGATGAGGAGGGAACCTTAAGAGAAGAGGAATTCGAGTTACTCGTGCTCTCGGTAGGGGTGGTTCCTTCTCCTGCCTTTACGACCTGGGCAAGAAATAACGGACTTGCCCTTGACGAATTCGGCTTTTGTAAAACAGATTACTTTACACCCCTTCATTCCTCACGGCCGGGCATATATGTATGCGGTGCCTTTGAAAGTCCCAAGGACATTCCTGAAACGGTGGCTCAGGCCAGCGGTTCGGCTGCCGTTGCCGTGGAGAAGCTTGCTTTGGCCAGGGGAACGATTGCCAAGGAGAAGGAATATCCCCCTGAGGTAGAAGTTAGCCCCGATGAGGAACCAAGGATTGGTGTATTCATCTGTCACTGTGGAATCAACATAGGGGGTGTGGTCAATGTCCCACAAGTGAAGGAGTTTGTAGCAACACTACCTGCTGTGTGTCATGTGGAGGAAAATCTCTACACCTGTTCTCAAGACACTCAGGAGAAGATAAAACGGGCAATTATAGAAAAAAATTTAAACCGGGTGATTGTTGCTTCATGTTCACCCCGTACCCATGAACCCATGTTTAGGGAAACCATAAGGGATACGGGACTAAATAAGTATCTCTTTGAAATGGCCAACATCCGTGACCAATGCTCCTGGGTCCACATGACGGAAAAGGAGTTAGCCACAAAAAAAGCGAAGAAACTAATACAGATGGCCGTTGCCAATGTGCGTTTAAACCGTCCTTTAGTGGAAAAACCGGTACCCGTTGTACCGCGAGGATTGGTAATCGGTGGGGGATTGGCAGGGATGACCGCGGCCCTCCAATTGGCTAACCAGGGATTCGAAGTATTCCTCGTGGAAAAAGAAGAAAAATTGGGGGGAAACTTATGGAATTTACGGTACACCATTGATGGTCGGGAGATAAAAACCTTTCTCGAAGATACTATTGCCCAGGTAGCAGCCAATCCCTTGATTCATGTCCTCATAAACAGTCTGGTTGTAGATTTCGGGGGAGTGAAAGGTAATTTTACCTCCGGGGTTTTGACGGCACCTGCCATGTATTACAGAAAGATAGAGCATGGGGTAACAATCGTGGCAACAGGTGCCGAGGAAGAAAAACCACAGGAATACTTCTACGGTAAAGACCCCAGGGTTCTAACACAGCTGCAATTAGAGAAATTAGTATCGGAACAGGAGGAAAGGGTTGTTCGTGCCCGGGAGATAGTAATGATTCAGTGCGTTGGTTCGAGAAACGAAACACGCCCTTCCTGCAGTCGTATCTGCTGTTCTACGGCCGTTAAGAATGCCCTCAAGTTGAAGGAGTTGAATCCTTCGGTAAATATCACTATTCTCTATAGGGATGTGCGAACCTACGGTCTCATGGAACAGTACTATTTAATAGCACGAGAGCAGGGAATAATTTTTGTCCGTTATGAACCTGAGAATCCACCAACCGTTGCGTTGTCCGAGGGGCATCTTACCGTTTCCTTCAAAGAAAGGAGTATAGGTGAAGAGATAATTAAACATCCCGACTTTCTCGTTCTTTCTTCTGCCATTGTTCCAAGGGAAAATAAGGATTTGGCCAATCTTCTCAAAGTTCCCCGTACGGCTGAAGGTTTTTTTCTGGAAGCACACATGAAATTGCGTCCCGTCGATTTTGCGAGTGATGGCATCTATATGGCTGGTGCTGCCCATGCTCCAAAACTAATTCCCGAAACGATTGCCCAGGCCTATGCTGCTGCTGCAAGGGCCGCCACAATTCTTGCAAAGAAGAACCTTTATGCTGGCGGTATAGTTGCCGTTGTTGATGGAAGTAAGTGCGCCGCCTGCCTGACCTGTGTCAGGGTTTGCCCTTATGAGGTTCCTGTAATTAATAACCAGGGTGAGGCGGAAATCGATGGATTAAAATGTAAGGGATGTGGCACCTGTGTAGCAGAGTGTCCTGCCCGGGCTATCGATCTGATGCATTTTGGCCATCAGCAACTGAGGAATAAAGTAAGTGCCCTTTCCATGGGGAAAGAATGACCAAGTAAACGGGGGTAAGGAATGGGAGAACAGGAAAAAGGCAATTTCGAACCTGAATTGATTGCCTTCTGCTGTGAGCACTGAGCATACAGTGCCGCGGACCTGGCAGGTTCGATGAGACTGAGCTATCCGACAAATGTAAAAGTCGTCAGGGTACCCTGCACGGGGCGGGTCGATATCCCCCTCATCCTGAGGGCCTTTGAAAGTGGTGTCGATGGGGTTTATCTTGCCGGCTGTTTGGAAGGCGAGTGCCACTTTCTCAAGGGAAATTTAAGGGCAAGACGAAGGGTGGAATACGTAAAAACCCTTTTGGATGAGGTGGGATTGGGGAAAGAGAGGATCGAGATGTTCAACATGAGTGCTTCGCAGGGACAACGCTTTGCCGAGGTGGCGCGGGAGATGACGGAAAGAATCCGTGCCTTAGGACCGTCGCCCGTAAAAACCCGAAGAGAAGGAGGTGGGGAAAATTGATCGTAGGAAACAGGAAAGATTTTCCGGAAATTATCGAGATGATAGGGAAAAACAGAAGGATTCTTTTGCTCGGTTGCAACGAGTGCGTAACAGTCTGTGGAGTGGGAGGGCAGAAAGAGGTGGAAACCCTGGCTTCGGAGCTTCGTATCTTCTGGAAAAAAGAAGGAGAGGAAAGGGAAATCAGGGAACACACTTTAGAGAGACAATGCGATTACGAGTATATTGACCAAATAAGAGGATTCGTCGATGATTACGACATAATCTTGTCGATGGCCTGTGGTGCAGGAGTTCAGTATGTAGCCGAAGTGTATAAACATAAACCTGTTTTTCCTGCAGTAAACACCACCTTTTTGGGAGTTACCCTCGAACAGGGCGTCTGGGCCGAGCGTTGTCAAGGTTGTGGAACCTGTATAATTCACCTGACGGCCGGTATCTGTCCCATCGCTCGCTGTGCAAAGAGCTTGATGAACGGACCCTGTGGGGGGTCATCTGGTGGCAAATGCGAGGTTGATAAGGAAACAGACTGTGCCTGGCAATTAATCGTGGATCGACTGAAGGAATGGGGGCAATTGGAGAGATACGAAACAATTATTCCCATTAAGGACTGGCGGACAAGCAGGGATGGGGGACCACGCAAAAGGATAAGGGAGGATTTAAGGCTGTGAAGACAAATTCAAGGATCGAAAAGATACTATCGTCGGGCGGTTTTGTAGTGACCGCTGAATGCGGTCCACCCCGCGGGGCAGATGCCGAGGTAATCCGCAAAAAAGGGGAAATATTAAGAGG
>Ga0123519_10013369_pt1 | contig 11805 bp, 9 predicted proteins | sample YelNatPaOPRAMG02_FD_87396 | JGI IMG/M metagenome (GOLD analysis project Ga0123519, IMG submission 87396) | Hot spring microbial communities from Yellowstone National Park - Yellowstone National Park OP-RAMG-02 (version 2) | ecosystem: Environmental > Aquatic > Thermal springs > Hot (42-90C) ... | reverse complement strand
GTTGTTCACTGCTATGAAGATGGCAAAACCTTTGAGGTGGAGTTTGTTACGGGCGAAGGCAAGACCATCGCAGTGGTAACACTGGCTGAACCGGACATTCGCCCAATGCGCCATGAAGAAATCCTCCATGTGCGCGCTTTGGTGTCAACGTAGATAGCCACGTGCAGCAGTCCCCGGACAAGCAGCGGGAGCCGACCGCATGGAGGAGACGCCCCCGCCCACCGACGAGCGCACGCCGTCGCGCTTTCCTGCCCCCGCAGACCCGAAACGCGACGGCGCGACGACCGTGCAAGTTCCCCACGCGGCAACCCCAAGATTGAATCTCCCGCCCAATCGTGATATAATCCCCACTGCGGCGCGGTCGCAATCCCACAGCGCAAGGAGTACGGATGAAAAACCCCAACATCTACCGGGTGCGCGTCATGGAACGCGCCATGCAGATTCTGGATTGCTTTGACGACGAGCATCCGGAACGCGGCGTCTCCGAGATCGCCCAACTCGTCGGCCTCCACAAGGCCACCACGCATCGCATCATCGTGTCGCTGATGAACGGGGGCTTCCTGGAGCGGGCCACCGACGGCGAACGCTATCGGCTGGGCCTGCGCCTGGCCGAGTTGGGCATGGCCGCCATCCGCACCCTGGACTTCCGGCGCGAGGCCATCCCCCACATGAAGGCGCTCGTGGACCGATTTGAGGAGACCTGCGACCTGAGCGTGTTTGACCGAGGCGAGGTCTTCTACGTAGAGGTGATCCAGGGCAAGCACACCCTGACCATCGCGGCGCGGGTGGGTATGCGGCTCCCGGCCCACTGCACCGCCAGCGGCAAGACCTTCCTCGCCTTCCTGCCCGAGGCCGAAGCGCGCAGCATCCTCAAAGAGCCGCTCGCCCGATACACCGACTGGACCATCACCTCGGCCGAACAAGTGTGGGCGCAACTGGCCGAGGTCCGCGCGCGCGGCTACGGCTACGACGACCAGGAGTTTGAAATCGGCATCAGGGCCGTGGCCGCGCCGATCCGCAACCGAGAGGGCAAGGTGATCGCCGTCATCAGCATGCCAGGCCCCACCAGCCGCATGACGCCGGAACGCGTGTCCGAGATCGCCGAGGGCCTTGTCGCCACCGCGCGGGCCATCTCCACGCGCCTGGGATGGCAGGAGTAGCCAGCACCCGCGCTACCGCTGCGGCTCCACGATCACCTTGATGGACTCCGTCGCCTCGGCCACGATTCGGAAGCCGAGGCCGGTCTCCGCGAGGCTCAACCGGTGGGTGATCATATCACTCACCGGCATGCGGCGCGCGCGAATCAAATCCAGCGCGACGGTCAAGTCCTGCGGCGCAGCCCCGTATGAAGTCATCACCGTGATGCTGTTGCGCCAGAAATCGTTGACCGGAATGGGCAATTCCGCGCCCGGCGGCGTCGGTGCGAAGAACTGAATGGTTCCCCCGCGCTCCACCGATTGCAGCGACTGGCGGAAGGCCGACATCGCCCCCGCGCACACGAACACCACATCGGCCAGCCGGCCGTCGTTCACCTCGCGGACACGCGCGGGAACATCCTCGGCCGCATGGAGCACCACGTCGGCGCCGAAGCGGCGGGCCGCCTGAAGCCGGTACTCGTGCACATCGGTGGCGATCACGCGCCCCGCGCCCGATGCCCGCGCCAGCGCGATGTGCAGCAGCCCCGACATCCCGCTGCCCAGCACGAGCACCGTCTGCCCGGGCCGGACGTGCGCCACGCGCTGCGCCCGCACCACGCACCCCAGAGGCTCAATGAAGACCCCCTCCTCAAACGACACGTCATCCGGCAGGACCCACACGCCCCGGTCCACGTTGATGGGCGGCACGCGCAGATACTCGGCGAACCCGCCCGGGTCGTAGTTCGTCGTGTGCAGCGTGTCGCAGACGGTGTGCTGGCCGTTGAGGCAGTAGCGGCACGTGTTGCACGGGACGTGATGCGACACAAACACGCGGTCACCCACCCTGTACCGCGAGACCCCCTCGCCCACCTCGGCGATGACGCCGGTAATCTCATGCCCCAGCACGCGGGGAGCCTTCTTGATGCGGTACCACTCCATCACGTCGCTGCCGCAGATGCCGCTGGCGATCACCTGCACCAAGAGTTCGCCCGGGCCGATGCGCGGGGTGGGCATTTCCTCCAGGCGCACATCCCGATTGTTGTAATACATGGCTACGCGCATACCGATCGCTCCGGAATGGGGATTAGCCGCGCCCGCCGAGGGATTCGGTCCCCGGCAGCCGCTCCAGGCCGACGCGGCGCGCCTCCGACCGCACGATGGCGTAGAGTTCCCGTTCCGCGTCGGGCGCCAGGCTGGGCCGGGCATACGCCGCGAGCAGCGCGCGGACCCGCTCCCGCGCACGGGCAAGCGTGTCGGGCGAACCCGCCGCCTGCCAGGCGCCCAGAGAGCCGCGGTCTATCACCGGCGACGGCAGCGCCTGCTCCAGGCGGAACAAGCGCCGCGTCTCGGGCAGCATCAGGAAGTCGCACCCCAACCCCAGGCGGGCGAAGGCGTCCGTCGCCAGGCGGTCGGTGCGAACCTGGATGCCATCCAGCAGGCGCAGGGCCATGCGAATCGCCTCGGCGTCCACGACGAGTTTCTCCACGCTGAAGCAGGCGAGAAAATCCAGCATCCCCGCGCCGCTGATCATGTTGATGCCGGCCAGAGCGCCCAAAACCGCCGTAACGCCCGACTCCAGGCCCGCCTGCGCGTCCACGATCTTGGCATCGCTCGCCCCCATGTACGCATGGGTCGGCAGGCCCAGGCGCTTGCCCACCTGCGCGTAGCCGATGTCCAGCATGGCGGTCTCCACCGCGCCCATGGGCGTCGTGGCGGCGCGCATGTCAAAGATGGCGGGCGCGCCTCCCCAGACCACCGGGGCGCCGGGCTGCGCCAGTTGGTGGATCACAATCCCGCTGATCGTCTCTGCCGCGTGCTGGACAAGGGAACCCAGGAGCGTTACGGGGGCCGTGGCCCCGGCCAACGGCATGGAGACCAATTGCGCCGGCACCCACGCCCGCGCCAGGTCTATGAGGTTCTGCGCGGCGAATTCGGTCCAGCGCAGCGGCGGGGACGGGCACACGTCAAAGACGGCGCGAGGCCGCGCGCGCAAGGCTTCAGGCCCGCCGCTCTCCGCCGCAAGCATGGCAATCATCGTTCGGGTGCCCCTGGCCGTGAACCCGCCGGTCACGATGGGCTTCTCGGAATAGAGCAGCACCAGAAACAGGCGGTACAGGTCGCCGATGTCCTTTGGCACGTCATCGCAGATAACCGCCGTGGACTGCGCGGCGTATTCCGGCAGCATCTCGGCCACCTGTACGATGCGCACCAGGTCGCTTGCCACCGACGACCGATGCTCGCCGGTTTCGGGGTCCAGGATGTGGACGCCGCAGGAGCCGGGGTCAAAGTGCACCGCGTCGCCAGCGTAGCGGACCGTCGCACGGCCCCTGCGGTCGTAGAGCGAGAACTCGCGCGGGGCCGATGCCAGCGCCCGCTGCGCCAGCGGCGCCGGAATCCGCGCCACGTCGCCATCCACCCGCGCGCCGGATGATGCCAGCAGATCCAGCGCGTCCCGCGCCAACACCCGCACGCCCGTCGTTGCGAGGAGATCCATCGCCTCGTCCAGGATGCGCTGTACGATCTCCTCGTCCAGCAATTCCAGATTGCGTCTCATCCGGCGACCTCACACACAGCGCGAATCGGCAGCGCCTACACGGCGACAACCACCGCTTCAATCATGGGGCTTCGGCCCACCTCGTCGTGGAAGAAGCGCGCCAGGGCGCGGCGCACCCGCTCGCGCACGTCCACTTCGTCCTTGGGCGGGCTGCCTACCGTGATCGCCTCGCCGGCGACGGCCGCCGCCCGCTGCAAGAGTTCCTGCGCGTCGGGCAGGTACACAACGCCGCGCGTAACCAACTCCACGGGGCGTTGGAGCGCCCAGCCGTCCCGCCGCACCAACGCCACCGCCACCACAAACCCGTCGCGGCTCAACGCCTCGCGGTCGCGCAGCACGGCCGGCCCGATGTCGCCCACGCCTGCCCCGTCCACGAACACCCAGCCGCCCGGCACCCGCTCGGCCACGCGCGCCCCCTTCTCGTCTATCTCTATGACGTACCCGTTCTCCACGACGAACACGTTTTCCGGCGGCATGCCCAGTTCAATCGCCGTGCGGGCGTGGTGGTGCAGGTGCCGCAACTCGCCGTGAATCGGCAGGAAGTACTTCGGCTTGGTCAGGCTCAAGATGAGTTTCTGCTCCTCCTGGCTGGCGTGGCCCGACACATGCACCTGGGCCACGGCCTCGTACACGACCTCGGCGCCGCGCTGGAACAGGCGATTGATCGTGCGCCCCACCATCTCCTCGTTGCCGGGGATGACGTGCGACGACAGGATGACCGTGTCGCCGGGAACAATCTGCACCTGCTTGTGGGTTCCCGCCGCTATGCGGGCCAGCGCCGAGGTCGGCTCGCCCTGGCTGCCCGTCGCCACGATCACGATTTGGTCCGGCTTCATGTTCTTGATGGCGCCCAGGTCCACCACCAGCCCGTCCGGAATCGTCAGATAGCCCAACTCCTGGGCGATCTTGACGTTGTCCACCATGCTGCGCCCGGCAAAAGCGATCCGCCTGCCGTAGCGCTGCGCGCAGTTCACCAACTGCTGCACCCGCGGGATGAGCGAGGCGAAGGTCGCCACGATGATGCGCCCTTTGGCACGCGAGAAGACCTGGTCAAAGGCCTGCTCCACGGTCCGCTCGGAGGGGGTAAACCCGGGCCGTTCGGCGTTGGTGCTGTCGGCCATGAGCAGCAGTACACCCTCGCCGCCCAACTGCGCCAGTCGCGCCAAATCCGCGCCCTTGCCCTCAATGGGCGTGTAGTCAAACTTGAAGTCGCCCGAATGCACCAGCATCCCCAACGGTGTGCGAATGGCCAGGCCAACGCCATCGGGGATGCTGTGGTTCACGCGGAAGCATTCCACCTCAAACGGCCCGATGCGAAACGGCTGCCGCAACCCGACCTCGTGGAGCGGCGCGGCATCGGCCATCCCTTCCTCCCGCAACTTGACCTTGGCCAGGCCGATGGTCAACCGCGTGCCGTACACCGGCACCGGTATCTGGCGCAGGACGTAGGGCAGCGCGCCGATGTGGTCTTCGTGTCCGTGGGTCAGCACAATGGCGCGCACCCGCTCCTTCTTGTCCAGCAGGTACCCGAAGTCGGGGATGACCAGGTCCACCCCCCACATGTCGTTTTCGGGGAACATGACGCCGGCATCCACGATGAGGATGTCGGGGCCATACTCAATGGCGAGCATGTTCTTCCCGATTTCGCCAAGTCCCCCGAGCGGGATCACTCGCAACTTTGGCTTGCTCACGTGCACGCACCTCGCTTCCGAATCATGAGTCTACGCTTCGGTGGCGCGGGTTCTGGGCAGCCACAGCACCAGCAACGCCACCGCCGTAAGCGCCAGCGCCGCCCCGAAGTAGAACGGCGCCGACGCGCCAAACCCTTGCCACGGCCCCACTCCCTGCCACAAGACGCCCGCGATGAAACTCGCGGGGAAGGCCGAAAGCCCCACCGCCGCGTTGTACACGCCATACGCGGTGCCGCGCTTCTCGGGCGACACGATGTCGGCCACCAGCGCCTTGGCCGTCCCCTCCACCGCGCCGTAGTAGATGCCATAGGCGGCGTAGAGTGCCCAGACTTGCCAACCCGCGCGCGCCAACGCGAACCCCAGATAGATAAGCCCGTACACCAGCCAGCCCGCCACAATCAGCCGACGCCGCCCCACGCGGTCCGAAAGCGACCCCGCCGGCGCGGAGATCACCGCATAGATGAGGTTGAACGCCACCAGCATCAGCGAAATCTGGAAGACCGACAGCCCCACATTCCGCGCCCGCAGCAGCAGAAAGGCGTCGCTGGAATTGCCAAGCGTGAACAGGACCACGATGACGAGGAAGGCCTTGAACCGCGGCGAGAACCCCCGCAGGCTCAAGCGCACCCCTTCGGGCTTCTTCCCGCCAACCACCACTTCCTTGACGAACAGCCCCAAGATCACCAGCGCGACGAAGGCGGGGATGATGCCCACCAGCACGAGCGCCTGGTACGTCTCGCGCGTCATGGCCAGGCCGAACTTCTGGCTGGCGTAGATAATGCCGGCGGCCAGCGCCAGGCCCACAAAAGCCCCTGCCGTGTCTCCGGCCCGATGAAGCCCGAATGACGCGCCACGGTTGTTCGCGTCGGCCGAATCGGCGATGAGCGCGTCGCGGGGCGCTGTGCGAATCCCCTTCCCCAGCCGGTCCAGGAAGCGAATCCCCAGCACCGCCTCCCACGAGGCCGCGAAGTACAGGAACGGCTTGGACACGGCCGAAAGCCCGTACCCCGCGAAGGTCAGCCACTTTCGCTTCCCCAGGCGGTCCGAAATATAGCCGGAGAAGATCTTCATCAGGCTGGCGGTCGTCTCGGCCAGGCCTTCTATCAAGCCCACGATGGCCGTGCGCACCCCGAGCACGTCCGTGAGGAACAGCGGCAGCGTTGTGAGAGTCATCTCGCTGGAGATGTCGGTGAAGAACGAGACGAGCGCCAGCCAGACGACATTGCGGCTCAAGCCGGTTCTAGTCGGGGGCGCTGCGGCCTCCTTGTCGGCGTTGATGTGAACCATGATGGGCCTCCCCAGAGCGAATGTCCGACAAGCGCGGCGACAACCGTGTGCCGGCGAGGCCGTAGTTTAGCACGCTTTCGGGGTGGGGTCAACACGGACTCTACTCGCTCGCACGCCACCCTACTCCGCCCCAAAGGCTGTTGCGCCCGTCGTGCGCGGGGTCACCACCCAAAAGCCCTCTGCCTGGGCGCGGGACTGCCCCGCCCGCAACAGCGCGGAGTGGCATCTGCGGCATGGGTCGCCCACGCGCGGTGGCGCCGAATCCCCACGTGGCGGCATGGCAGTTTGGGGCGAATGCCGGCACAGCCGCAAGCCCAGCGCCGCAGCCTGTGGCCGGGGCGGGTGCCCAGGCAGTGCGCCTGGAACGCGAGGGAGTGCGAAAAACACGAAAGGATGCACTGGGTGGAATCGGCGCGTTCTTGCCCGGCCCCTGCCCCTCAGTTACGACAGGGCGCACTCCAGCAGACCTTTCGTGCCTTTCACGCCCCTTTCGCGCATTTCGCGTTCCAAACGTCCCTACTCGTACACCTTCTCGTCGGTGCGGTCGGCTTCGGGCGCGTCCATCTCCAAGTCGCGGCCCGCTGGCCCCTGCGTCAGCAGTTGCTTGTAGTACTCGTGCTGGATGAGCAAATCCATGATCTCGTTGGTGCCCGTCCAAATCATCACCAAGCGCACGTCGCGCAGCATCCGCTCAATGGGGTACACGTTGGTGTAGCCGATGCCGCCCATGATCTGCATGGCGTGGTTCACCGCAAGCCACGCCGTCTCCGTGGCGCACTTCTTGGCCTCGGACACCATGCGGCGAATCAGGCCGGGGGACTGGCCCGTGTCAATGGCGCGGGCCGCGGCGTACACCAATCCGCGCGCGGCGTCCAACTGGGTCAGCGCGTCGGCCACCTTGAACGAGACGGCCTGGAACCGCCGAATCTTCTGGCCGAAGGCGGTGCGCAGGTCCGAGTAGCGGGCGGCCACTTCCAGCGCCGCGCGGCCCATGCCGATGGCCCCCGCCGCCGAGGTCATCCGCTCGGGGATCATCATGCGCCAGAAGATGTCGGCGGCGCGATTCTCCTCGCCCACCAGGTTCTCGGCGGGGATGCGCGCATCGCGGAAGTAGATGCGACCCGTCCCGCCCCCGCGCGTGCCCATCAGGCCGTACACGTGCTCCACATCCACGCCGGGGCCGCGATCCACCAGGAACGCGCTCAGGGCCTCGTCGCCGGGGCCTTCGGGACGCGTGCGGGCGTACACGAAGAAGTAGTCGGCCCCCTCGGCACCCACGACAAACCGCTTCTGCCCGTTGAGGATGTACACGTCGCCCTCGCGGCGCGCCTGGCACGTGCTGCCGAAGAAGTCAGACCCGCCGCGCGGTTCGGTCAGCGCCTCGGCGCAGGTCAGGCGGCCCTCCAGCGTCGGGCGCAGGTACTTCTCCTTCTGGGCAGGCGTGCCGAAGGCGGCGATGGCCTCGCCCACGATGCTGGGCAGCGAGTACAGGCACGCCAACGACGTGCCCAGCACGCCCACCTCTTCCAGGGCGATGATCTCGTCCTCCCAGCGCAGGCCGCGCCCGCCGTACTCCGCGGGGAAACGCAGGCCCAGCAGGTTGCGCTCGGCGGCCCAGCGGATGTACTCGCGGGGGTAACGCACCTTGTCGGCGTCCATGTCCAGGATGAGTTGGCGGGGGACGCTGCGCACGAACTCGCGCACCTCTTCCTGGAGCCGTTTCTGCTCAAGCGTGAGCATCCAGTCAAACATGGGTTGCCTCCTTGCGTAGTGATAGCGGCTGGTCACCAGCCCCGCCCGACGCTAAAGCATCGGGCTAAATGGACAAAGCCCTCCGGGCTCCTAGCCCCAACGGGGCTTCGCCCTTTCAGCGCGGGGGTTCAGCCCTGCGCCTTCGCCCGACGCTAAAGCATCGGGCCAAACGCGCCAAGCCCCCCCGACCCCCAGCCCCAACGGGGCTTCGCCCTTTCAGCGCGGGGGTTCAGCCCCGCGCCGACGTCGCCCGACGCTAAAGCATCGGGCTAAATGGGCAAAGCCCTCCGGGCTCCTAGCCCCAACGGGGCTTCGCCCCCTCAGCGCGGGGGTTTAGCCCCGCGCTGACGTCGCCCGACGCTAAAGCATCGGGCTAAATGGGCAAAGCCCTACGGGCTGCCCCAGCCCCAACGGGGCTTCGCCCCTTCAGCGCGGGGGTTCAGCCCCGCGCACGCTGCCATGCGTGGGCCGACCAGCCCACACCTATCCGCGCATGCGTTGTGGGGGTGGGTCATCGGCAAGACGTTCTAGTCCGGCGATGCAGGTGCCCTCAGCGTGATGCTGGCGCTGGCGTTTGACGTACCCCACAACACTCGCTAGGGACTTCCCGGAAAACGATACGACACCGTACTCGGCCTGCCATGCAAACTGTCCCTGCATGTTTAGGCTGTGATTGACGAAGTGTGAACTATTGCCCTTGATCTGTCCTATGAAATCGGCAAGCGCGATCTTCGGAGGCACCGAAACCACCAAATGAACGTGATCCGGCATGCCTCCTACCGCATGCAGAATGCCGCCCAGTGCCTGCGCCTTACTTGCAATGACGTTATGCAGCGAAGCCTCCCACTCCAGGTTGATGAGGGGCTCACCGTTCTTTGTCCCCCATACAAAGTGGTAGAACAACTGCCAATAGGGCATACCGCTGCCTCCCGTATTGTTTCGCCCGAGGCTAAAGCATCGGGCTAAATGGACAAAGCCCTCCGGGCTCCTAGCCCCAACGGGGCTTCGCCCTTTCAGCGCGGGGGTTCAGCCCCGCGCCGACGTCGCCCGACGCTAAAGCATCGGGCCAAACGCGCCAAGCCCCCCGACCTCCAGCCCCAACGGGGCTTCGCCCTTTCAGCGCGGGGTTTAGCCCTGCGCTGACGTCGCCCTCACCCGTCTCCCCCGATTCGGTACAGGTTGCCGATGGCATTGGGCACGAACGCAGTCGGGAATGCTCGCGCCAGCGCAAAGCGCCCCAGCCATCCCGTGCAGTGCGACGGGGCCAGCAGGTCGGGCCGAACCTCCTCCAGCGCCGCCACGGTCCTGGCGACAACCCGCTCGGCGTCGGCGCCGACCAGGTGGAACCCGCCGATGATGGCCGCGACCCGGTCCACGCCCGTCAACCGACGCGCATACCGCACCGTGTTCACGATGCCCGCGTGGGCGCACCCGGCGACAATGACCAGCCCCCTGCCCCGCACGTGGACCACAACCGAGCGGTCGTCCAGCACGCGCGGGTCATGCCGCCACCCGCCGCCATCCCATATCCACTCGTGGGGATAGCCCGGCTCAAAGTCGGTGGTGCGCGGGACCTCGCCTGTAACCAGCACGGTGTCGCCGCAGATCAGGCACGGGCCGGCGGACTCCACGACGCGCGCTCCTGCGGCCTCGGCCTCCTCGCGGGTGGGCGTCGGCGGCGACAAGCGGAACTTGGAGTCGGGCTTGGCGGGATCTCGCCAGGCGCGCCGTGTGAATGTGTTGGGGTGAACAATTAGAGGAAGCCCCTGGGCTTTCAGTGCGTGCAGCACGGGAACTAGCCCGCCGGTGTGATCCCAGTGCTGGTGAGACAGGACAATGGCCTGCACGGGACCCAGGTCAAGGCCCATCCTCTCCGCGTTGTCCATCACCGAGCCGGGTTCGTAGGCCACATCCAGCAGCAGGGAGCGCATTTCTTCGCCGGCATACGTGCGAATCAGCGCCGAGAAGCCGTGTTCCGCTCGCGGGCGGCGTGCCCGGTCAGGGTCGGGCGTCCACTCCCAGAGCGGCTTCACGTCATCGCGCGAGGGCAGGCCCGATGGCTCCAGCAGGTTATCCACCAGGCTGATGACCTCTGCCCTGTCCACGGGCTTCAGGTGGATGGACTCCATAGCCGTCCCCTTACTTGTCTTCCCGAAGGCCTCACCAATGATCCGACGCAGCGGGCCGGGCGCGGCGCCGCGGGGGTTGCACCACCTCGGCCTGCGCGCCTTCGTCGGCCAGCGGCGCGACCAGAGCCTTGCCGGCCAGCCCGAGTTCCTGGGCCGCGCGCGCCATGGCCTCGGCGACGGCAGGCGCGTTGCCCGCGCACAGGGCGATGACGGTGGAGCCGGCCCCGCTGAGGAAGACGCCCAGCGCCCCCGCCTGCCGCGCCGCCGCGAAAAGCGCAGGCATGGCCGGGAAGATGGCCTCGCGGTACGGCTGGTGCAGCCGATCGCGCGTGGCGACATCCAGCACGTCGTAGCGGCGGCGGGCCATGGCCGCGACAAGCAACGCCACCCGCCCCATGTTGAATACGGCATCCGCGCGCGACACCTGGGCCGGCAACACGCGCCGCGCCTCGGCGGTGGGCATGGGGAAATCCGGCACGAACAGCGCCGCCGTCAGGTCTGGCGGAACGTCCAGCCGCTCGTAGATGAGACCCTGTTCGTCCTGCACGGCGATGACCAGCCCGCCCAGCAGCGCAGGGGCCACGTTGTCGGGGTGGCCTTCCAGTTGCGTGGCCAGGGCCAGCAAGCGGTCGGTTGGGAGCGGGCCACCGCACAGGGCGTTGCCCGCCACCAGCCCGCCCACGGTCGCAGCGGCGCTGGAGCCCAGGCCCCGCCCCAGCGGAATCTGGTTCTGCAATTCAATGGCGACGCCAGGCAGCCGCTCCCCCGCTTCCTGGAAAGCCAGGCGCATGGCGCGCAGGACGCGGTTTTCCTGGCCCCACCGCAGGTCTTCGGCCCCCTCGCCCTCAATCCGCACGCTCAAGCCGCCGGTGGTGGTGTACACGGTTACGGTGTTGTACAGGGCCAGCGCCATGCCCAGGCAATCAAACCCCGGGCCCAGGTTAGCCGTGGTGGCCGGCACCCGCACGACGACCTTGCTCCCTACCATCCCAGCACCCCCTCAATCTCGGACAGGTCGGGCGCGACCTCGGTAGGCCGGGGCGCGGCGGCCAGCGCGGCGTCGGGATCCTTGAGGCCGCTGCCGGTGAGCACGCAGACGATGCGGGTTCGCGGGGGGATGCGCCCCTGCCCGGCCAGTTTCAGCACGCCGGCCACCGACGCCGCCGACGCCGGTTCGCAGAAGATGCCCTCGGTCTGAGCCAGCAGGCGCTGGGCGCTAAGGATTTCGTCGTCGCTGACGGCCTCTATCAGGCCGC
>Ga0123519_10013357_pt1 | contig 11815 bp, 7 predicted proteins | sample YelNatPaOPRAMG02_FD_87396 | JGI IMG/M metagenome (GOLD analysis project Ga0123519, IMG submission 87396) | Hot spring microbial communities from Yellowstone National Park - Yellowstone National Park OP-RAMG-02 (version 2) | ecosystem: Environmental > Aquatic > Thermal springs > Hot (42-90C) ... | reverse complement strand
CTTCCGACAGACCGTAAGCCAGAACTTCGCGTCCCCGGTAAAGCGGGCCATCGCAGGTAGCACAGTAGCTGACCCCGCGACCGGTTAATTCTTCTTCCCCCGGAATCATCCTTTCTTTACTAGACGGCTTTCCGGTAGCAATGATCACAACCATAGCTTCAATAAAAGCGCTCTTGGTAGTCACATACTTGGGTTGACCTTCAAGGGCCAAAGCCAGGGCATCTTCTTTTAATATTTCTGCCCCGTGGTGCCTGGCCTGTTCCAGGAATTTATTCAACAGCTCCTGACTGTTGATACTCAAGAAACCAGGGTAATTTTCTATTTCGTAGCCAATTGCCATCCTGGATGGTGTACGACCTTCCAGAACCAGGGTCTTTTTGCCAGCTCTGGCTGTGTAGAGAGCTGCGGTCAGTCCGGCTGGGCCCGCGCCGATAACCAGAATATCAGTCTTGATGTTCTTGATCATAGCCTGCCTCAATTTCAGATTTTCTTTATTATCGCAGCCAACCGGCCCCCCGTCAATAAGAGAAAGGCTCTTAAGACAGGACGGGGCTCTTACTGAGAGACTCATCCTTATGGCCGCAGCCCAATTCCACCTGAATTTTTATCATTGTCATAATATTCAAAATCAGGGAAAATTAAGACAAACGGAGTGAACCATGAGAGAAATGGGAGACAAAAAAACTGCCCTGAGTAAAGGAATAAAATTCACATCTCTCCAGAAATCCGAAAATTTAGCAAAAAAGATTAATCATAATAAGGCAATACTCGCTGAGAATTTCAGATTTTCCCCTTACCGCTCAATCCAGATAAAAATCAATAGCAATAAGGTTAGAAGAAAAAAATTGAGTTTCTTTAGCAACCGCAGATTTCTTAATCAGAAGCGCTCTTTAGCCTGGAATTTGCTCCGATTCTCAATCCTAGTTTCTTTATTTTTCTCTCACCTTTCTTTATTCTCGGCACCAATAGAAGCATCCGTTGTACCAGCCGCCGAGCTTCAATTAAAACAGATAACTCTGACCATCAGCCCAAAGGAAGGACTCATTATCAGGAGCCTGAAACTGGCTGATGACCGAGAAATTCTCCTCGCCTCTCCCCTGCCACTTTTCAGCCTGCTTCTTTCTGAAAAATTGTTTTCAGCCGCTGAAATAAAACCTGAGGCCGGACGGGAGATTTCCGCCACTTTTGCCTCAGGACAGCCAGCGAACCCCGGCGTTTACTCAGCTCAGGAATTCCTGGAGTTTATTCTTGAGGGTAAGATTAAAGCCCGGCTCACCGCCAGAACTTCAGCCTACTCTGGCCTCAGCCTGGTTTTGAGGATGGAAAATATCAGCCCGGAAAAAATAAAGGTAGAAAACCTGGTTCCGCTGGGCGAAGGTCCGGACCGGGTCTATATCACCGCCGGTCTCCCCAATAAATGGCCGCATTACCTGAGCCGGACGCTCCTTTACCGCCCCGGCCGCCAGCCCATCGGGGTTCTGCTGCCAGACAACGCCTGGCACCTCGGTTTTTGCGATCTTGAAGTGGCTCCTGGCCTCAACCTGGTGGCTCTGGCCCGCCGCGACCGGAGCGAAAAAGCTGAAGTCGGGCGCTGGGCCGCTACCCTGGAACCAGGAGGCTGGATTGAGTACCACCTTTACTTTGAGGTGCATCCGGCAGAGATTTCTCCTTACAGCAGCCTGGCTTCTGACCTCCTCTTTCCGCCCGAACCCTGGTTCGGCGGCCTGCGGCTGATGTTCCAGGAGCGCTATCTCTACGACCTGGAAAAATTTGATAACTCGCTTTATGAAAGACAAGACCTGCAGTGGGTCAGAAAAGCTTACCTGATGCTGCTGCAGTTCGCCTGGGACCACGCCTATTACGACCGCCAGTCCGGCCGGTACACTTTTTACGAAAACCTGCTGGCCTGGGACAAACTTGTCGGCGGAGTAGACATCTACGCCATCTGGCCGACCTGGCCGCGGCTCGGTCTTGACCAGCGCAACCAGTGGGATATGTATCGCCAACTCCCGGGCGGCTTGGCCGAGCTCAAAAAGCAGGTGGCTTATGTCCACCAACATGGCAAGAAATATTTCATCTCCTATAACCCATGGGATGAAAGCACCCGGCGGGAAGAACACCACCAGGCCATGGAAAGTATCCTGCGTGAGCTTGATGCCGACGGGGTCATCTTTGACACCTGGGGCGAATCCAGCCGCGAATTCCAAGCCATGGCCGACCGGGTCAAACCCGGGATCATCATGTACAGCGAGGGCATGGCCGTGCCGAAAGATATGCCGGGAATAGTGACCGGAAGAGTCCACGATGCCCTTTACCTACCGCCACTTCTCAATCTGAATAAATTCATCAAACCCGATAGCGCCATTTTCCGGGTTATCCAGCTGGGCGAAGGCCGTTTCCGGCGAGAGGCTTCGGTGGCCTTCTTCAACGGTTACGGAAGCGAGATAAACACCATGCGGCCCGGCCGGCCCGAGGCCATTGAAGAAGACCTGTCACACCTCGGCAGAACCCTGAAAATCCTGCGGGAGAATCACTTGGCCTTCATCAGCCCGGAATGGATTCCGCTTTACCCTGTGCTTGAGGATGGCCTCTGGGCTAACTGCTGGCCGGCTGATAACAAGATAATCTTCACTGTTTTCAGCCTGAAGCCAGAAGGCTACCGCGGGCCTCTCATCCCGATAAAAGAAAAACCGGGCTACCATTTCGTCAGCCTGTGGCGGCATGAGGAGCTCAAGCCAGAAAAGGTGGGAGAACGCCTTTATCTCCCGGCCGAGCTTGATGCCTTCAGCCAGCATCACCTGGATACCCGCCTGGAAGGAAGCGTGGACTGCCTGGCAGTTTTGCCGGAAATCATCAAAGCTCTGAGGAACCGGGACAAAATTGCCATAAAACTGGCCACAAAGCCCGCTGAAGGGCGATTGGTGGTCACGCCAGGCAATCCATCTTACCAGGCCAGAACGGCCGTTTTTCCGGCCTCAGACCTGGAATTTTCCCTCTGGGAGTATTTTCAGGGGAAGGATGAGAAGCTGGTGATACATCTTTTCTCGGCCGACGGCGAACTCCTGGACGAAGCCATAATTCCGCTGCCGACGGCCCTGCCGCGACTGGTCAACCCGGTCAAACCCACCCCCAGAGCCGAGCGGGCGCCGGAAGGCATGGTGGAAATCCCGGCCGGCGAATATGTTTATACGACTGCAGGAAATCCTGACGACCCCAACCCAGTCATCCCCTACCCGGAAAAAGCCGACGGCGAGAAAATAGCCCTGCCCCGCTTCTTCATGGATAAATACCCGGTGACCAACGCCCAGTTCGCCCTGTTCCTGAAAAAATCGGGCTACAAACCAAAAGACCCGACCAATTTCCTGAAACACTGGGTGAACGGCCGACCGCCCGCCGGGCAAGAAAACCATCCCGTGGTCTGGGTCAACCTGGAAGATGCCGCAGCCTATGCCCGCTGGGCCGGAAAGCGCCTGCCGACAGAAGTGGAATGGCAATATGCTGCCCAGGGAACCGATGGCCGTCAGTATCCGTGGGGAAACGAACTGGGTTCGGAACGTTGTAATAACAAGATTGGAAAGACAACAGCAGTTGACACTCATCCCTCAGGCGCCAGCCCTTTCGGAGTGGAAGACCTGGTAGGCAACGTCTGGCAATTGACCGCCGACGTCTATGATAACGGAGTTTATTCTTATGTGATGATTAAGGGCGGAAGCTATTATTCGCCGGAAGCCAGCATCTGGTATCCGAAAAGTGGTCCTCTTCCGGTCAACAGACAGCAGATTTTGCTTTTAATTTCCCCGGGCCTGGACCGCAATGCCACGGTCGGCTTCCGCTGCCTAAAAGACGCCGTCCAGAAATAGCTGGAATTAGGGATTCTTAACCAGCTCTAAATTCCGGATGCCGTTTTCTTCTACTTCCTGCTCATACTTGCGCAAGAATCTATCTTTTTTCTCCAAGTATTCTTCCAGGTCAATCTTATCCAAGGGTGTGCTGCCGAATTCCCTGACCGCATCCCTTTCAGCCAGACGATTTATCAATTCCTCCCAGAAACAGAAACTATCGTATTCGCTGATGAAATCCTGCATGCTTTCTTCAAAGTCATAGGAAGGAAGATATTTATTCTCCGCTTCATCCTTGACCACTTTGCCTTCCAGACCGGCTTCTTCCGCTCGGGAGAATATATGAGAAACGATATCTGAATAATCTTCAAGATAATCATCTGTGCGGTAAGCATTGATCATCCAGTTGCCGAGATAGACCAGAGTCAGCAGCTTCTCATACTGCTCCTTGTTTAGTTTAAGTTCCATTGATTTCTCCTTAATGAAAAATGCAAATCGTTGATTCCAGTATAATGGAAATTCCCGGCGAACACAAACAGGTTCATTCCAGACCAAACCGACTATAGACGGGCTGTCGGCAGCCTCAAAGCAAGGCAGCGGAACCGCCCCGCCTATGCGAACCAGCCCCCTCGGTTCCAGCAATAGACAGCTATGCCCAATTTCTCGGGGCTGAATCCATAGTCTGGCCTCAAACCGATAAATATTTAAGAGCACCTCGTTACCATTGGGTCCCCTCTCCGCTATGGAATTTTCGGAGCCATCCCGCCGCCACATTCAGCACTCCAGAATCAGATGGCGATTATTTCCTATTAATTTCTAACTAAGTAATGCGACCCGAATAAAGAGCCCAAGAAAGATTCTCCTTTGCCGGTTATTGGCTTGAGTAATTAAGCTAATTATGCTTATGACCGGATGGTCTTTTTTATTGAAACTTCCAGGTTCCTGAGCCATTTATTTCTTGCCTCTGAGATAAAAAATCGCCAGCCTAAGTCATTTTATTAGTAAAGTCCTTAAGGGAGAAGATTCTGCTTCGGTGGGTTTTGTGGTAAAAATATAAGAAATGAGCCGCCATACCAGAACGCCAGCTAAGCCCGCCCTGGAATTCACTCCTGAATTCCAGCGGACCCTGGATCTCCTGGAGAACACCAATAAATCTGTCTTTATCACCGGCAGGGCTGGAACCGGCAAATCAACCCTCCTGGATTACTTCCGCAATAACACCAGGAAGAACGTCGTGGTCCTGGCTCCGACCGGAGTAGCTGCCCTTAATGTCAGGGGCCAGACCATTCACTCTTTCTTTGCTTTCCGCCCGGACATTACTCTGGACCGGGTTAAAAAACTTTCGGAAATTAAGAGGGTCCTCATCAAGAACCTTGAGGCTATGATCATTGACGAGATTTCCATGGTCCGGGCCGACCTTCTGGACTGCGTGGACAAAGCCCTGCGGATAAACCGGGAATTTCCCGACCTGCCTTTTGGCGGATTACAGATGATTCTCATCGGCGATTTATATCAGTTGCCGCCAGTGGTCACCAACAGTGAAAAAGCTGCTTTCAGCCTTCATTACGACTCGCCATATTTTTTCTCAGCCAGAGCTTTTAACGACCCCAATTTTGAGCTGGAATTCGTGGAGCTGGAGAAGGTTTTCCGACAGAAAGAGGCTTCTTTCCTGGAATTGCTCAACGCCATCCGCAATCGCTCCATAACCGATGAACAACTGACTAAGCTCAATGCCCGCTGCCGGCCGGATTTCATTCCTCCGGAACATGAGTTTTACATCACCCTGACCAGCACCAATGAAGCTGCTGACCGGATTAATGAAGAAAAATTGGAAAGGCTCCCCGGACAGAGTCGCCTGTACACCGGAGTTATTTCAGGTGAGTTTGACCTGGACAGCTTGCCGACGACCAAGACCCTGGCAATTAAAGAGGGAGCCCAGGTGATGTTGCTCAACAATGACTCTTACGGCCGTTGGGTTAACGGTTCCATCGGACGGGTGGAAGAAATAATTGAAGCTGAGGGCAACCCCGATGTAATCATGGTGCGGCTGCAGGACGATTCTCTGGTAGATGTCCTTCCCCACCAGTGGGAGATATTTGAGTTTGAATACGACAGGAAACGCAAAAAAATTATAAGCCGGGTGGTAGGCACCTTCACCCAGTATCCTCTGCGGCTGGCCTGGGCCGTCACCATTCACAAGAGCCAGGGCAAGACTTTTGACCGGGTAGTGGTAGATATCGGCCGAGGAGCCTTTGCCCACGGCCAAGTCTATGTGGCCTTAAGCCGCTGCACCAGCTTCCGCGGCCTGGTGCTCAAAAAGCCGATCAAGAAGGGCCATATTCTTATGGATTACCGGGTGGTTCGCTTTCTGACCCAGTTTCAGTACAGAAAAGCTGAAGAGCACATCCCGGTTGAAATCAAAAGGCAGAGGATAAAAGAAGCTATCCGGAAGAAAAAATTGCTGGAAATTACATATCTCAAGCCCGACGATACCAAGAGCCGGCGCCGGGTGCGGCCCCTTTCGCTGGGAACGATGGAATACCGCGGCCGGAGTTTCGAAGCGCTGGTGGCTTATTGCTTCCTGCGGCAGGAAGAGCGCTGCTTCCGTCTGGACCGCATCTTGGATTTTAAGATTATTGAAGATTCCCGATAGACCGAAAGAAAAATTCAGCCCTCAAAAACACCACCGCAAAATGTTTTTGTGTAGTGAGTGATAAGATACGCAAGATGTGATATCCCATATTCGCTTTTAATTTAACAAGATGTTAGCACTGAGATTTTTTGAACTGTATTCTGAAGGCTGAATTTAATCCACCCTGTAACGATTTTTTGGTTAACTTTATCAAGGTCTGCTGAAAACTCTCTGAATCTTTCTGAATTTTTATCCCGAATTTTTGGGCGTTGACGAAGCAGCGGGCAGCCTGTAAAATTACTGCTCATGAAATTCAAAGGCGTTATTTTCGACCTGGACGGAACTCTCCTTGACACCATTGAGGACATTACCTTTACCCTGAACCTGGTGCTGTCGCGGCGTGGCTACCGCCAGTATTCAGAAGAGGAATGCAAGATGATGGTTGGTGACGGGATGGAAGTCCTGGTCAGGCGGGCAGTTCCTGAAATCGCCGGGGACGATGGGGCCATAAATGACCTTATACAGGAATACCGCCGAGAATACGCCGCAACTTACAAACAGCACTCTCGCCCATACCCCGGCATTATAGAAGTCTTGACCAGGATAAAAGAAGCCGGTCTCAAAACTGCTGTTCTCTCCAATAAATCGCATGAATTCACCGTCCGGATGACCAGGGAGCTGCTGCCATTTGATTTTGAGGTCATCCTAGGAGCTAAACCCGGAACTCCGGTTAAGCCCAACATAGAGCCAATCAAACAGGTTCTCCAAGGTCTTAAATTATCGGCATCAGAAGTTATCTATGTGGGTGATACCTCAGTGGACATGGAGACCGCCAGGGTGGCTGGCATCTTCGCCGCAGGAGCCCTGTGGGGCTTCAGGGATGCTGAAGAACTTCTGCGCAGCGGCGCCCGGGTGCTCCTCAAAACCCCAAATGATTTACTCCCGCTTATTCTTACTTAAAAAACAGACAATATTTGATTTTTGATGAACATTGCTTTTGGTCCATAATTTCAGAGGCAAGTACTCATCTATCTTAAAAGATTCAGTCTGACTGCACCTTATCAAAAGAGATTTGACCAGTCTGATAATTACCTTCTGCAAATTATTTTCTTTCTATCTTTAATGAATTTTTTTCTTATTTCAGGTTATGGCCACCGTTAATCTTGAGTACTCATTGATAAACGACTTCCCAAAAAATTACAAGGTGGATTTGGTTTATCTTACATCTTCGTTTAGCAGTAATTTTTTCTGCTTACTTAAAATTAAACCGGCAAGACTTAATCTCTCCGCCCCTATTGCCAGAGCGCAACTCAGCATTAGCAGTCAGTTCAATCCGAAGGGCCTTCATTTTTGCCCGTGAATAGGGCTATCTGGGTTTCTTTTGTCACCAGCTCCAATACTTTCTCCAAGAGCTGGGCATCAAGCTGCCTGAACTTGATGGCTTTTTCCAGAGCATAACGGTCCAGAGATGACAATCTATCCCACAACCCCGCCTGTCGTATTAAGTTCTCCAGCAAGACCCGCTTCTCGTCACCGGCATTGGGAATCTTGAGTCTTTCCTGCTTGCTCAGGGTGAGATGGAACTCGCTGCCCATCACTCTTGAAATCTTATTCCTCTCAGCATAGTTGATTATGGCTTCCTTCAATTTTTCCAGCTCGGCTTCAGCTTCTCTCTTTTGATTTAAGTACTCAATGTATTTATTGACCAGGGCCACTCCTTCTTCATTTAGATACTCATTGGCTGGTAATTTCTCAAGTGCTGCCTCATGCTTTTTGAGCGGGCAGTAATCCCAGAAGGCGCACCAGTTGCAGAGCAAACTTTCTCTCGGTGGAAATTCCCGGTCGGCTTCTATCTTTTCTATGAGCTCCACAATCTCCTTTTTCAACTCCTCCAGTTTCTCCGGCGTCCGGGTAGAGGAAATTTCCAGGTCAAAAGCCACGTAGTGCCAGACCAGCCGGAACTTTTCAGCCCAGGGCCATTTTTTCTTGACGCCCAACTGATAAAGAGCCAGCTGGCGGTCGGCATCGGCCTGAGCTTGTTCAGGTAAGGATGAGCTGGTCTTATAATCGTGGATTTCAAAGACTCCCTCAGGCGTCAGGTCAATTCTATCTACATAGCCCTGCAGAATGTACCGGCGCTTTCCTTCAAATTCTATCTCAATAAATTGCTCCAGTCCCAGCACCCGGTTCTGGTTGAACGGATAATAATGGCGGTAATAATCTTCAATATATTTCAGTCCCAGACGAAAATAATCATCCGCCGTTCTTCCTGGGGCCACTATGACCACTTTCTCGTGGAAATTTTCCCTCCACTTTTTTTCATAATAAGCCTTAACCTCATCCAGGGTCATCGTCCGAAACCTCAGCTCCTTATAAAGTTGTTCCATGGCTTCGTGGAACCTGCTCCCCAGGAAAGCTTCAATGCCCTCTTCTTCCACCTTTATCCCGTCAATGTAGGCCAGCTTGAATTTCCAGGGACAGGTTTCATAGGTTGACAGCTTAGAATTTGAATAATTCATCTTTTCTTTCCCCTTTCCAGAGGTTTCTCATAAAAGTATTTTCAATAAATAATATTATCAACGCAAGTTTTGTTTCCGTTTGACGCAGGCAGATTTTTATTCCTCCTCATGGGCTATTCAGAAACCAGGATTGCGGTGAGATCTGGCGAAGATGAAGCAAAGATAATTTTTCCCGGTACCGAAAATTTTTCTGATAATTGTTCACGGCTGGCGGTGCCAATGGCCGCCCATATAGCTCAGCAGCATCTCTGGATTATCGCTGCTGAAAATAAGCTGCCGGCCGCTGCTCAAAATCACCTTGAGCCCTTTATTCCCCTTAGCCACGTAAATCTTGGCACCTTTAGCATATTTGATTCCGTAACCGCCGAAATCCCGGACAGCGGAGAAATTAATAACCTCCACCTCCTTCATCTCCAACCAGGAAATCTTGTGGTAGCGAAGGTGAAAGGGGTAATAGCGGAAATAAAAGCCGTCCGGTCTTACCTGGAGAATCAGAGCCGTCTTGAGCAGAAAATATGGAAAGAGCAATCCGAAAATGACAAAGAGGACGATAAGCATGGCGTCCGGTGCCGGTCGGGTGCCCACCGGCCGGCCTTTGATTATCTGCTGATAGAAGCTGTACCATACCATCACCGCCGGCACCAAGACCGGCAGCCAGAGCAATCCGAGGTTAAGCTTCTGTCTTTCTTCGTAGATTATGGGAGAATCGTCCATTCTATCTAAGCTTTATTATTAGAGGCCCGGATATTTACAGTTGTCATCATGAATGAGCTGAAGTCTTTAGGACTACTGGCCATCATTTCCGAACCCGCCTCCTCTCCAGAATCATCAATCCTGAGGTTCTTTTTTGAGGCTCTCCTTTGGTTCTCCACCCTCTTCGGGCATCTGGCTTTGATCTTTCTCTTCTTCCTCCTCAGCTTCTTCTACCATCTCTGCTTCTTTCTTGAGCAAATAAAACCTCTCTGGAAGGACCAGCTTTGGACCGGCCTTGGCTCTTTCTCTTTCCTCAATTGAGACCTCACCAAAGATGGCTCTTTCTTCAGCTTCATGATCCAGCTTAAAATAATGTTCAAACTGGGAGCGGCTGAGATAATTCATCAGGCGTAGAGTTCGGAGCATGGCCGGAGCACTGACCCCGAAGTATCTTTTCAGAAAGACTACATCGGGGTAAGTCAGACGCTTAGCTTTAATATCCTTTTCCACCAGCTCCCGCACCTTGGAGGGCGGAATCAGAAAGCGGGTGGCAAACATCTGAGCAAATTGTTCGCGCGGGGAATAGAGCGTCACATACTCGTCCACCAGAACATCGGGGTTGTCCACAATCGGTGATTCATTACGGTCGCGCAGATAATGGCAGTAAAGATGGGCCGCAGCCACCACCTGTTTTCCAGGAGATAAGTTAGAATTGACCAGGGCAAAGGCCGCATCTTTTTCTTCCAGATAGATGAAAATTCCGCAGATGCGAGCTTCTTCGGGCAAACTCATCCGGATGTAATGGCAACCGTTTATTTCACCTAAACTAAAAATGTCGCGAATCGGCTCATTTCCCAGTCCAAGGCGGCGGCGTTCTTCTTCAGCCATATTCTGAGGCGAGAGACTGCCTGAATAAAGCGGGGCTAACTGGCAGTGGCGACCCGTGATTCTTTCCAGCTCCAGATATTCATCACAGATTTTTCGGAATTCGCTGATGATTTTTTTGGTAGCTTCATCTATCTTTTCGTCTGCCAGAAGGATGGCAAAGGGATTTTCCCGGGTTTCTAAGAAGTAAGAGACGTTTTTCTGAAAATATTTTGAGATGCGGTTGAGAGCAATGATTGAGGGCGTGCGCTTGCCGGCTTCCAGGAGAGAAATATATTCTGAAGAAAGGCCTACGGCTTCACCCAGCTCTTCCTGAGTTAAGCCAGATTCTTCACGAAGCTTTTTAAGACGGGCAGCAAAAAGCTCGTTCATCCTGATCTCCCCTCCGAACTTTTCGCCCTATAATTAACAATTTGTTAACATATTGTCAAGTTTAAATTTAACCTTTGCCTGAGGTTAAGATTTTGGGCCAGGTTCTTAGAATTCTGGAAAAAATAATGAATATCATAAGTTGAAGCTTCTGAAAGGAAAGCTCTAAAAAAATTTTCTGGATAGAAAGGGCAAATCACCGAGCTTGGCTCAGATGCTGTTGAAGAATTTGGGCGAACTTCAGTTATGTTTTTTTTAAGATTCAAGAATTTTTCCTCTATTTCATTCTTTCTGGGACTTCAAAAGTTCAGCAAATTTTTTGGCGACTTAAATTCAGGCGATTATCAAAGCCAAGGAGGAATAGAATCGCTCAAGTCTTGCAGGGTGAAGCTAGAAAATCGTAATAATTTGAAGCAGAAAGTGGCACTGTAACCCAGATTCAGTTTCAGCTTCGGTATTGTTTTTTCCAGAGGTCATAATAGCTGAGGGCATGTTCCCGCAGATGCTGGATTTCCTCGGGGGTCAGGGTGCGGGCCACTTTGGCCGGGTTGCCGAGGATGAGCGTGCCTGAGGGAAAAGTCTTACCGGGAGGGACAAGGGCACCGGCTGCCACAAGGCAGTTTTCGGGGATGATGGCTCGGTCAAGGACCACTGCTCCCATGCCGATTAGCGTGTTATCCCCTATTTTACAGGCATGGAGGATGGCTCCGTGGCCTACAGTGACATAATCGCCCAGAATAGTGGGCGTATCGTAGTCAACATGAATGACGCTGTTGTCCTGGATGTTGGAATATTCTCCGATAACGATGTCGGCAATGTCGGCCCGGAGAACGGCGTTGTACCAGACGCTGGCCCCTTTTTTGAGGATGACCCGACCG
>Ga0123519_10013355_pt1 | contig 11815 bp, 10 predicted proteins | sample YelNatPaOPRAMG02_FD_87396 | JGI IMG/M metagenome (GOLD analysis project Ga0123519, IMG submission 87396) | Hot spring microbial communities from Yellowstone National Park - Yellowstone National Park OP-RAMG-02 (version 2) | ecosystem: Environmental > Aquatic > Thermal springs > Hot (42-90C) ... | reverse complement strand
TTAATAGAGGTGTTAGGGTCAAAGGGCTGGGCTTATGAGGTAATAATTGTGGATGATGGTAGTGAGGATAAAAGCTGGGAGAAGATTCGGGGATTATGTTCAAGGCATAAAGAGCTCAGAGCGGTTCGGTTTAGTAGGAATTATGGTCAGACCGGTGCGTTGAGCGCGGGTTTTAGTAGGTCAGAGGGAAAAATAATAGTCACGATGGATGGTGATGGTCAGAATGACCCAAGGGATATATTCAGGCTGATTGAGAAGATGAAGGAGGGGTATGATTTGGTGAATGGCTGGAGGAGAAAGCGGAGGGATGATTATTTCAGGAGGGTGGTTCCGAGTCGGATAGCGAACTGGTTGATAAGTCTGTTCACTGGACTTTGGTTAAAGGATTATGGATGCGGTTTAAAGTGTTATCAAGCGGAGCTGGTTAAGAGGATAAGACTTTACGGAGAGATGCATCGGATGATACCAGCATTAGCTTATTGGGCAGGGGCAAAGGTAGCAGAGATTGAGGTGAATCATCGGGAGAGGAGAGGCGGAAGCTCAAAGTATGATATGAGCAGGATATTCAGCGTGCTTTTTGATTTATTGACAGTGAAGTTTTTTATGGGCTATTTTACGAGGCCATTGCATTTTTTCGGTTTAGCTGGGCTTTTGCTATTTTTATTGAGTTTGGGGGCGTTTTTGGTGATGATAGTGATGAAGGTGTTTTATTATATAGATATGACTGGCAATCCGTTTTTGATATTAGGCACGCTTTTGATGATAATCGGCTTGCAGTTATTTGGTCTGGGACTGCTGGGAGAGGTGAGTATAAGGATTTATTATGAGGTTCAGGATAAGCCCACCTATTTTATCAAGGAAGAGATAGGCGAAAGGAATGTATAAGGTATTGGTAGTGGGTCCGACCGCTTTTTTTTCGGACCGGGGTTGTCATATTCGGATTTATGAAGAGGTGAGGTGGCTGGAAAAGTTAGGGGCGCGGGTTCGGGTATTGAGTTATTATGCAGGTGAGGATCCGGCAGGGATAGATTTGGTTCGGAGCGGGAGATGGGTGAGGTTCAAGAAGTTAGAGGCAGGACCGAGTGTGAAAAAGCCGTTAGCGGATTTATCGTTATTATCTGGTCTCATCAGTCAGATCAAGGAATATAGACCAGAGATTTTACATTGTCATTTGCATGAGGGAGCTTTTATCGGGATATTGGGCGCAATAGGCGCTAGTATGCCTGTGGTGTTGGATTATCAGGGGAGTTTATCCGCAGAGCTTTCAGAACATAATAAGCTATTTCGGCTTTTTCCTATTAAACAAGGGATGAGAAGAATTGAGCATTGGATAAACTCAAGGGTTAGCAGGATTTTGCTTAATTCCGAAGCTTTGAAAGGAGAACTTTCCATAAAGGCAAGAGAGAAAAGCATGGTGGTAGGAGATGGGGTGGATATAGAGAGGTTTTCGCCAAGGGCAAGGGATTCTGGATTAAGGTCAAGGTTTGGGCTTAATCAAGGGATGCCAGTGATTATATATCTTGGTTTGCTTAATCAATATCAGGGGGTTGATTTGCTTCTGGATAGTTTTCGGAGATTGAAGGAGAAGGGGATAAAATTTAAGGCTCTGGTTATGGGGTATCCGCTTGGGGATTATCCGATGCGGGCAAATCAGATGGGATTGGAGGAAGTGGTAAAATTTATTGGCAGGGTGAATTATTTTGAAGCTGAGAAATGGTTGAGTCTGGGGGATATAGCGGTTGCGCCCAAGGTGGCAAGAAGCGAGTCAAATGGAAAGGTGCTGAATTATTTAGCAATGGGCTTACCGATGGTGTGTTTTGATAGGGAGGTTAATCGGGAGTTAGCTGGGGATTGTGCTGAGTATGTGGGATATGTAGATAAAGATAGAGATGGAAATGTGGAGCGGTTAGCAAGAGGGATAGAGAGGCTGATAGAGGATGAGAAGAGGAGGAGAGAGCTTTCAGAACAGGGGAGAGAGAGGGCAGAGAGGTATTTTAGCTGGGAGAAGGTGGCGGGGCGAATAATGAACGCTTATCAGGAGCTATTGGGCAGATGATAGAGGTAAGCGTGGTGATATTGAACTATAATGGCTGGGCTTTGACCAGGGAGGCGATAAACTCAGTTCTGGCGCAAAGAGATGTTAAGCCGGAGATTATTGTGATTGATAATGGCTCAATAGATGGCTCAAAAGAAAAATTAAGAGAAGAGTTCCGGGATAAAATTAGATTGATTTTGAATTCAGAGAATAAGGGTTTTTCGCCCGGAAATAATCAAGGATTCAAGGTAGCGGTTGGGGAATGGATAGCGATTTTAAATAATGATGCGGTGGCAGACCCATTATGGCTGAAGCGGTCATTGGAGAAGGCAAGGTTAAATGAAAAGATAGGAGTGGTGATTCCAAAGATAATCAATTTTTATGAGCGGGAGAAGCTGGATGGAATAGGGGTAGGGTTCTGGCTGGATGGGATAAGCAGAGCGGAATATAGAGGTGAGATAGATTGTCAAAGATTGGATAAGGTTGGGGCGGAGATATTTTCAGGATGCGCGTGCCTACTTTCAAGGAGGATGATTGAGGAGTTAGGAGGATTTGATGAGAGCTTTTTTGCTTACAGCGAGGACACGGATTTAGGGGTTAAAGCAAGGCTCTCTGGCTGGAAGAGCGTTTATGAGCCTAAAGCGGTTGTTTATCATAAGTATTCGCGCACTACCAGCACTAAAAGCGGTTATTCTGGTTTTAAGCTGTATTTAGCGGAGCGGAATCGGCTCTGGGTGCTTTTTCGGTATTATCCTTTGAGTTTGATATTGATTTCGCCAATGACCAGCTTTGTGCGCTATTTATATCTTGGCTTCCAGGCTTTAGGGAGGGCAAGGACCGCTGGTAAAGTAGCTGGAATTGGGTTGATATTTTCCTTATTAAAAGCAATTTTTCAGGGATTGAGCATGATTCCCAAGCAGATAAAGTGCCGGAAAAGATGGCTCCAAGACCCCAAGGCGCGAGCAGAGATAAAAAGAGTAATCTTTGGTCATTTTATTCCGCTTTCAGAGATTAGTAGGTTAGATTGAAAATGGTGGATGTGGTTTTAGTTAATCCTCCGATTTTGGGCAAAAAACCCTCTATTATTATCCCCTCCCTGGGAATCGGATATTTGGCTTCTGCATTAAGGCAAGCAGGAATAGGGGTAAGGATTGTGGATGCGGGTCTCTTGGGGATGGGAATTGAGGAAGTGGTTAAGGAGGTTATTCGGTTTGAACCAAAAGTGGTGGGCATAACCGGGACAACGCCAGTGATTGATTCAGGATATGCCTTAGCAAAAAAACTGAGAGATAAGGTGAACTGGTTGATTTTAGGGGGTGCACATTGCAGTGCGGTCAGGGGCAAGGTGTTTGAGGAATGCCCGGAGCTGGATTTTGGTTTTATCGGAGAGGCTGAGGAGCGATTTTTGGGATTGGTTAGAAAACTATTAAATGGTGATAAAGATATAGATATAGATGGGGTAATTTATCCGGGTAGGTCCAGTGAGATGGCTAAAATATCAGATTTGGATTCCTTGCCATTTCCTGCCTGGGACTTAATGAGAATAGATAGATTTAAGCATCCATTATTTGCAGGATTAAGAGTAGCCACGATGATAACCAGTAGAGGCTGTCCTTATCAATGTATTTTTTGTGACAAGTCAGTTGGTGGGAATAAGTATCGGGCAAGGAGTCCAGAATCGGTATTAAGAGAGATAGAAGAGTTGCGCAATAAATATCATATTCAGGCACTGATTTTTTACGATGACCTTTTCACTTTTGAGCCAGAGAGAACGATTGAGATTTGTAAGGAGATTGTCAGACGAGGTATTAAAATCAGATGGAAATGCGAGGGCAGGGTGAATCTGGTTCAAGAGGAATCGCTGGAGTGGATGAAGAGGGCAGGGTGTGAGGTGATAGCTTATGGGATAGAGACCGCACATCAGAAGGGCTTGGACTGGCTTTCCAAAGGGGTTAAAGTGGAGGAGATGATAAGTGCAGTGAAATTGACCAAACAAGCCGGGATAAAGGTTTTAGGATATTTCATTTTTGGGATTCCAGTGGAGAGTTATGAGGAGGAGCTTGAGAGCATTGAATTTGCCAAGGATTTAGGCTTGGATTATGTCCAGTTCGGAAGTTTGAGTCCGTTTCCGGGGAGCAGGCTATATGAGCTTGCTATTCAGAATGGCTGGTATAAAGAGGCCAGGGCACCTGCGCCAGAAGAATATGGGGAAAGGAGACCGCTTTTAATTACTGATTACTGGAATGAGCAGAGGCTGGAGCGGATTTTGAAAAAGGCTTATAAGCGGTTTTATTTTCGTCCGGGATATATATTGCGCACCGGGCTCAGGCGAAGCGGGATTATAGAATTAGCAAGGAGTGGTTTTAGATTAGGGAGATGGATGAGAAAAAAATAAAGATAGTTTATTTTGGGACATATTCCAAAGGGGAGGAGTATGCCCGGAATTTAGCGTTGATAAATGGACTTAGAAAGGTTGGGGCAGAGGTGAATGAGTGTCATATAGAGCTCTGGCCCGAGCATAAGGATAAGATGGTCGCGGTAAAAAAAGGTATAGTCAGGAATGGGATTGAGCTGTTAAAGGCTTATATTAAATTGTTGATTAGATATTTTAAGATAGATGAGTTTGATTTTATGTTTGTGGGCTATATTGGTCAAATTGATGTTTTTTTAGCCGGGTTTTTAAAACTGTTCCATAAGAAGCCAATTATTTTTGATGCTTTTTATTCGCTCTATGATACAATGGTCAAAGATAGGGGCTTATATTCTGTTAATTCTATAATGGCAAAAATTTTAAAGCTTATAGACCGCTGGAGTGCAAAATGCGCGGATTTGGTGTTGTTAGATACCAAAGAGCATATCAGATATTTTTGTGAGGAATTCGGGCTAATGGAGGAAAAATTTTTAGCAGTGCCATTAGGAGTTGATGAGGGGAATTTTTATCCTCGGGAAAAGGAAGAAGACAATCCGGTTTTTGAGGTCCTGAATTATAGCTCATACATACCTTTACACGGATTGGAGGTGATTCTTCAATCCGCAGAACTTTTAAAGGGACATAAGGATATTCACTGGACCTTGATAGGCAAGGGTCAGCTTTATCCTGAAATCAGGAGGATGGCAGAGGAGATGGCGCTTGAAAATGTCAGCTTTATTGATTGGGTTCCTCATAAAGAATTGGTGGAGAGAGCCAGGCAAGCCGATGTTTTGTTAGGGATTTTTGGAAAAACCGAAAAGGCGAGTCGGGTGATTCCATATAAAGCTTATGAGGCGCTTGCCTTAGCGATGCCTTTGATAACTGGGGATAGCCCAGCAGTTCGGGAGCTGATGGAAGATGGGAAACATTGTTTGTTGTCTAAAATGGGAGATGCAAAGGCATTGGCAGAAAAGGTTATTGTTTTGAAAGAAAATCCAGAAATCCGCAAAAGTATTGCTAACAATGGTCATAAACTTTTTTTAGAGAGATGCACTTGGGAGGCAATCGGAAGGACGATTTTGAATAAGCTGGAGGAAATGGTAGTAAAAAATTAGGGGGAGGAGATGGAGAAGGTTCTTGTGACCGGGGGAGCAGGTTTTATTGGCTCGCACATTGTGGATATTTTGATTAGAGAAGGGTTCAAGGTTTATGTGCTGGATAATCTTGAGGAGCAGGTTCATCAGGGAAGGAAGAGTCCGCCGGATTATTTAAATCCCAAAGCAGAATTTATTTATGGGGATGTCAAGGATAAAAAAATAGTGGACAAACTGGTCGGTCAGGTGGATGCGGTGATTCACGAATCCGCATTGGTCGGGGTTGGACAATCTATGTATCAGGTGGATAGGTATGTTCTGAACAATGATGTTAGCAGTGCGGTGCTTTTACAATCAGTTATAGAACATAGAGAGCGGATTAAAAAATTAGTGGTTGCGAGTTCAATGAGCATTTATGGAGAGGGAAGATATATTTGCCCGAAATGCGGTGCGGTCTCTCCCAAAACCAGAAAGAAAGAGCAGTTGGAGAAAAGGCGCTGGGAACTGGAATGCGAGGGATGCGGTTCTATTTTAAAGTCCACGCCTACGGATGAAGCTAAACCCACTATTTGTGAGTCGGTTTATGCGATAACTAAGAAGACCACCGAGGAGCTTTTTCTGGTGATTGGGGAGACTTATCAGATTCCGACCGTCGCTTTTCGCTATTTCAATGTTTATGGTCCCAGGCAGGCATTGAGTAATCCTTACACTGGCTTGCTTGCGATTACTGCCAGTCGGGTGGTAAATGCTAAAGCACCGATTATTTTTGAGGATGGGAATCAGACTCGGGATTTTGTCAATGTGAAAGATGTGGCAAGGGCTAATTTGCTTGCGCTCAAATGGAAGGGGCAGGGGCAGATGGTGTTGAATGTTGGCACCGGACGGGCATTGAGCGTGAACCAGGTGGTGAATTATGTAGTAAAGGGTCTTAATGGAAAAGAATCTCCCCAAATTACTGGCAGGTTTCGTGCTGGAGATATTCGCCATTGTTATGCGGATACCAGGAGGGCAGGGGAGGTGTTGGGGTTTAGGGCAGAGGTTAAATTTGAAGAGGGAATTCTGGAATTTCTGGATTGGGTGAAAGAAGAGGAGGGGGTGCTGGATTTAGCAGAGCGTTGCCTTGGAGAATTAGAAGAAAAAGGTTTGGTTAAATAAAAGATGAAATTAGTGGTTCAGATTCCGTGTTATAATGAAGCTGAGACAATTGCGGAGACCATTAAGCAGGTTCCGCGGAAAATTTCAGGTATAGATGAGGTATTGGTATTGGTGATAGATGATGCCAGTGAGGATGGAACTGGAGAGATTGCCAAAAAAAGCGGTGCGGACCTGGTAGTTCGGTTAAAGGAAAGGTCAGGATTAGCCAGAGCATTTATGGTAGGAATGGAAAAGGCGCTTAAGATGGGAGCAGAGGTTTTGGTTAATACTGATGGTGATAATCAATATCCGGGAGAGGAAATTCCGCGATTGATTGAGCCGATTATTAAAGGGGAAGCAGAGGTAGTGGTGGGAGAGCGGAGGTTGAGAGAGCTGAAGGGATATTCTTGGTTTCGGTTTTTTTTGCAGAGGCTGGGAAGCTGGTTTGTGGAAGTCCTTAGTGGGGTTGAGGTTAAAGATGCGGCGAGCGGGTTCCGAGCTTTTTCTCGGGAAGCGGGGTTGAGATTGAGCGTTTTAGGGGAATTTAGTTATACGATAGAGAGCTTGATTGAAGCAGGGAGAAATGGGTGGAGGATTGGTTGGGTGCCGGTTCGGGTGAATCCTCAGCCAGGTAGGAGGAGCAGGCTTTATCGGAATCTTGGAGAATATCTGATAAGGAGTGTGGAAACAATGATAAGAACTTATTCTCGGTATGAGCCTTTACGGGTTTTTCTTACGATTGGGATAATAATTTTTCTTTGTGGTTTTGGGATTGGGGTATGGTTTTTGTATTATTATTTTACAGTAGGAGGCAGGGGTCATATTCAAATTTTGATTTTATCTGCGGTATTAATGATTATTGGTTTTCAGACTGGGCTGATTGGTTTACTAGCGGATTTAATTGCTGGGAATCGGAAGCTTTTAGAAGAGCTGATTTACCGAATCAGGAGATTAGAACATCAGACTCCGGACCAGAAATTATAATTATTTTTGGTTGGAGAGGAGAATGGCGGTTTATAATTTGAGAAATTGGCTTGAAAAGTTAAACCGAAAAGTTCATAGAAGCCCGAAAGTGGTTGCTTCCAAGATTAACTACCGATGGCGCTGGCGAGGAGGGATTGACTGGCCTTATCTTTTTGTAGAGACCGATTTTATGATTAAAACCAAAGCCAACACTATATTGATTGAGGTTGATAATTCTACTGGAGCTTCTGCGCTGAGCAATGTCGCTAAATATACAGAGCTTTTATCAGCAAAGCCTTTAGAGTTTCCGAAGTTAGTTTTGATTCATATTTTGGGTCCGAAATTTAGAGGGGAAACGCAGAGGAATTTTATTGTATATATGGAATTATGTAAGACTTTAGCGCATAAACTTAATATGAAATATATCCAATGGCAGATTTCTAATGATGGTTGGAATGAATTTGAGTTCAATAGACAGGTTTATGGGTTATTGAAGAATAAACATTTGATTTGAAATATATGCTCAAGGAAAAATCATCCGCGGGTAAGAGGCTCAAAGTTTTGGTGGTGTCCACTACTTTTCCCAGATGGGAGGGGGATAGTGGTCCTGCGCCTTTTGTATTTGACTTAGCCAAGAATCTGGCCAGCTCATTTGAGGTGATAGTTTTAGCCCCTCATTATTCCGGAGCAAGTGTTCATGAGGTCTGGAACGGGATGGAGATTTTCCGTTTCAGATATTTACCCGAGCAATGGGAATTTCTTGGAGATGGTCAGGGCTTACAGAATCATTTTCGCAAAAGCCTGAAAGCGAAAGTCGCGATACTGCCTTTCCTTATGGGAGAATTTATTGCTGGATTAAGATTATTAAGCAAGCGAAGAGTTGAGGTGGTCAATAGTCATTGGTTGGTTCCCAGTGGATTGATTTTTGCTATTTTATCCAGAATTTGGGGCTTGAGGCATATCTCAACCGTTCATTCTGCAGATTATTTTCTTCTCAGTAGAATTCCTTTTGGAAAATTTTTAATTCGGATGATTGTTAATTGGTCAAAAGCCATAATTTCTGTTAATTCCAAGATGGCGGAAGGAATCAAGAGATTATGTCAAGAGGCAAAAGTTTTTGTTATGCCAATGGGATTTGAGCCAGATAAATTTCAGAATATAGATAAGGATGAGCTTAAGCGGTTGAGAGAGGAGCTGGGCGTGGAAAAGGAGCGGTTTATACTTTTTGTTGGCAAACTAACCGAGAAAAAAGGGATTCATCATTTAATTTCTGCGATGAAGCTACTGGAAAAAGAGTTTCCCGGGCTTAAGCTTTTGATTATTGGTGAAGGTGCGCTCCGGGCGGAGCTGGAGGAACAGGTGAAAAAATTGGGTTTAGTGGAAAAGGTAAAATTTTTAGGCGCTGTTCCTCATCAGCGGATTGCTTTATATTGTCATCTGGCTGAGCTGGTGGTAGTGCCATCTGTTCCTGATAGATATGGAGAGACCGAGGGCATGCCAGTGGTGGTGCTGGAGGCGCTTGCCAGCAATAAGCCAGTAGTGGGAACGATTTTTTGTTCCGTGCCAGAGGAGTTAAAGCAAGAGGGCGGATTTATAGAGCTGGGCGAGGTGAATCCTCAAGCGATAGCTGACGCGATTATTAAAATTATAAACCAGGGGTTCAAGATGGATTTTAGCAAGGTGAATCAATATAGCTGGGAAGAGGTGAGCAGATTTTATGCGGAGGTGATTTCTGGCTAATGAAGGTTTTACAGGTTGCGCCATATTTTTATCCAGCTTGGGCTTATGGAGGGATTCCACGCTTAAGTTATCATCTGGCTAAGTCATTGGCTCGGCTTGGGGTTGAGGTGGAAGTGGTCACTACTGATGCGCTGGACCAAAATCGCAGGAGAGAGGAGTTAAATTTTATAATTGATGAAGTTCAGGTCCGAGGGTATAGAAATTTAAGTAATTACCTTGCTTATTATTTCCAATTTTTCCTTCCTATTGGTTTAGCAAAGGAGAAGCCCGGACTTAAAAGCTATGATTTGGTTCATATTCACGGTCATCGGAACTTGTTAAATTCTCGTTTAAGCTTCTGGGCAAATCAAGCCCATGTTCCGATTATTCTTCAACCCAATGGCACGCTGGTAAATATAGAGCGGAGACAAAACCTAAAGGCGATTTATGATTTATTAATTGGAAATAGACAAATAAAAAGGATTGACCTTTTTATTGCGGTGAGCGAGTCCGAGAAGAAACAATTTGTGCGGATGGGAATTCCTGAAGCAAAGATTCGGATAGTTCCTAATGGAGTATTTGTTGAAGAGCCCAAGCCGGGATTAAGCTTTAAAGAGAAGTTTGGTATTAAGGGAGATTATATTCTTTATCTGGGCAAGCTCACTCCAAGAAAAGGGATTGAATATATGATTCAGGCATTGAGTCTGATTCCAGATAAAAATTTAAAAGCAGTGGTCGCTGGCAATGATATGGGGATATTGAATAAGTTAAAAGCCTTGGTGAAGAAATTAAATTTAAATGAACGGGTGATTTGGACTGGGCTTTTACTCAGTCCTTGGAAAGAATCTGCTTATCAGGAGGCATTGGTCACAGTTTATGCGGGGCAGGATGAAATTTTTGGGCTGGTGCAATTTGAATCTATTTTATGCGGAACCCCGGCGATAGTTGCAGATGATTCTGGAGCAGGGGAATGGTTGAAAAAAAGCGGAGGAGGATATATCGTGCCTTATGGGGAGGCGAGAGCGATTGCAGAAGTAATTATGAGCCTGAATCCTGAAAAAGAAAAACCAAAGCTTATGAAAGCCCAAAAATGGATTAAAGAAAATTTGAGCTGGGAAAAAATTGCCAAGGATATGAAAGAGATTTATCAGGACTTGGTAGGAAGAAGATGATAGAATCTGCATTAGTAATTGTTCCTGCTTATAATGAGGCAGAGGTGATAGAACAAACTCTGGAAGAGCTTAAACACTACGCCCGGCATATTGTAGTGGTGGATGATGGTTCAATAGATGATACTAAGGAGAAGGCAGAGAAAATGGGTGTGAAGGTTTTAAGGCATTGCACTAATTTTGGATATGGTGGAGCCTTGAAGACCGGCTTCGGCTATGGACTTCGTTATTTTCAAATTCCGTATTTTATTAGTTTTGATGCAGATGGTCAGCATGACCCATTTTATCTGGAGCATTTGCTTAAGCCACTCTTAAAAAATGAGGTGGATTATGTGTTAGGGTCAAGGTTTATAGGAACTGAGCCAAGCGAAATCGCGTTGGCTCGGAAGCTGGGGAGTAAAATTTTTGGTATTACCACCAGCGCGATATTGGGACAAAAAATTTCAGACCCGACCAGCGGGATGATTGCTCTGAATAGAAAAGTGGCAAAAATTTTCACGAGTAAATTTTTCCCGTTAGACTTTCCGGATGCGGATGTTTTGATTATGCTCAAAAGAATGGGATTTAGGATTAAAGAGGTAGGGGTTAAAATGAGAAAGTCCCGAAGAGCTGGCTCTATGCACTCCGGTATAATAAAACCCGTGTATTACTTAGCAAAAATGAGCGTGAGTATGATTCATTTTACTTTAAGGGGAGACCTTAAAGAGAAAAGGAGGGAGATAGAAGGTGTTTTTTAAGCAAAAAATTTTTGCGATAGTAGCTTCCAGCCTTTTAATTTTTTTATTGCGCTTCTTATCAAAAGGCGGAAGCTGAGGGAAGAATATGCGCTTCTCTGGCTGGCTACTGGAATTGGTGCGCTGGTTCTGGTTATTTTTTATCCGATATTGGTCTGGCTTTCGCGCTTGATTGGAGCAGTTGCACCCACCACGACCTTGTTTTTGTTTGCGCTTTTTTTTATTATGCTAATTAGCATAAGTTTTTCTGTAAAATTCACAAAGTTATCGGACCAGATGCAAAGCGTAATTACTGAGTTAGCTTTTTTGCGTAAGGAATTAGAGGAGCTTAAAAAGGGAAAGACCAGCGGTTGAGATTTTGGATGGATTTAAAGCGAAAAGAGCTTTTATGGATATGCTTGATATTATTTTTGCTGGTGGGGATTTTTTTTCTCAACTTAAGGCTTAGATTAGGTCCGCTTTATCAAGTGATTTTAATTGAGCCTTCGGGGTTGATTCAACAAAGACCCTGGATGGATTTTAATGGTCAAGAATTAAAAAAGGGATTTTTTCCTCTT
>Ga0123519_10013354_pt1 | contig 11816 bp, 8 predicted proteins | sample YelNatPaOPRAMG02_FD_87396 | JGI IMG/M metagenome (GOLD analysis project Ga0123519, IMG submission 87396) | Hot spring microbial communities from Yellowstone National Park - Yellowstone National Park OP-RAMG-02 (version 2) | ecosystem: Environmental > Aquatic > Thermal springs > Hot (42-90C) ... | reverse complement strand
ATCGGAAGCGGCGCTTCGGTTGCTTGCCGGACAGACGGCAGCATTCACGTATTTGGGAGCGTTCATTGAAACGCAATGATTCTTCACGCTAAAAAAGTATCAGAAGCGCCTGTGGAGCCGTTGTCGGTGCCCTGGCATATCCAGTAATATCGGAGAAAGACACAACCATATCTTTCGCCGATTGCTCAGAAGCATGGTATCCGACTCAAAAATAGAGCAATCCAATCGTGTTGGATGACGGAACCGCACTATACCAGCGCCTTGCCCCAGGCGAGAGTTCAACACCGGCTCTCCGGGCTGCTGATTTCCTTTTCATCGAAAGGCTGCAGCAATCCAACACCATGCCAACATTGAGTACTGACGATTACGTCGAAAGTTGAGGCGACATAGAGCCTTTGCAGGCACCACAGGAGACTCCGTTGCATCAATCCCTACATTTCTGAGCCAGCAAGATGAGACTACAACGCCCACAGCGTGTCCCTCATTAAGCGCTTTACAGTGCCTCGCACATGATGTGTTCGTTTGGCTGTATACGTACTGGGACCGACGCTGTAGCTGGTCAGATGGTCATTGGAAATGGCGACCCATCAATGTATCCCGTGAAACGTGTGTGCAAGGCGGTAATCCTACGATCCAGCCGCATCTCATCTACTGTATCGAGCATCAGTAGTGTTCCCGCACGCAGGTTTGATTGAAAGATCCCAGAGGAATACGGATAGCGGACAACCATGCCTCCAGAACTTTTATGGAAAGTTGGCTGAAGCGGTGCGACATGGCGAGGGAGGCTCGTCGAGCCTCTTCCAAGTACGAAGCTGAGCGATCCCGAACGACATCCTGCATCGCGTTTTCGGGGGATGCTCGCCTTTCATACGCTTCCATCGGAAGCCCGTGACAATAGCCTCATACTGGCCTGCCGGTTTCGAGTGTGCTTCTATTTTTATTGTACTCTTTTCGAGAGGATCTCCCACTTCTCTCACTGGTGGAATTGTGTCCTCCTCGTGCACCTTGCAGGGCGGCATGGATTTGGTCGCTATGCTCTTCGTCCGTGTTCTTCATCGAAATTCAAACGAATTCGGTGGACGACGGGACCAGAATTCTACTGTTCTATGTATGTCTCTACGATTCCTCAGGCGGCTTTTCGTCATCTAACAGAGGCAAGAAACGCCTGGAGTTCGTGAACTGAGACGTTAACGCCGCCGTCCATATCAGACGATGTGCGGTGCTGATGACGAGACCCGCGGAGCTGACGCAGTCTAACCTTGTGGGGTAGTTTCTCTCGCTCGAAATATGCAAGGAAAAACTGAAGTCGATAGCAGGGGCCCGCCGAAAAAGACCAGGAGGCGTCCGCACGTCAGTGGGCAGACATAGAGCCTACGGCGGGCATAGCGCCGCTCGTCACCACTGTGCACCGGCTGTATAGCGTTTGTCGCTTGAAAGGCGTGTCGCTCTTGCTGGTAGCGAATGCCTGCGTGGCTGCTTTATCCAGCGAACGCTATGACGTACATGGTATGACGGAAGGGTTTGGCGAAGCGTCCGTAGTTGGCTCCCTTCTCCCCAAGGTACACAATCGTTGTGGTGTAGAGCCCGAAGGACTTGAGGAAACCCTCTGGATCGTCTGTACCAAAAACAAGCGTCTGCCTCGTGTGACTGTTCTCACTCTGCTTGTGGTTGTTCGACGGTGTTGCACGCTTTCGGGAGCTGTGGGCTTCGAGCCCAGGCCTCTGGGGCAGTTCACCACTTTGGAGCGTCTCTTCGGTGGACTCCTCGCTCGTTCGTGGCGTTGAGGCTGTTCGGGCTTGTAGTTTGCGGACAAGGGCCTCCTGCACAAAACTCGCCCCTGTCCAGGATGCTCGACCTACCGGCATGAGGCTGCGCATGTCGCTGAAGAGCGCGCGACACAGAGACTCGGGGAGATAGTAGGTGAGGCCCTCGAGCAACCACACGGAGCTGTTGCCTGGATCGAAGCCAGCAGCCAGGAGATCTTGCTTCCAGTCTTTGGTCAAGTCGCTGGGCACATATTTCACCAGAGATTTTGGTTTGTAGCTGGGAAAATCGTTCCGCAAGATCCGCAGTTTGTATTCGAGCACGACGGGCATGTCGAGCTCGTAGACGACTGTATCCCGCGGTATATCCAGCCGGTAGGCTCGCATGTCGAGCCCAGCACCCAAGATGACGACCTGGCGTGGAGGTGGTTCGTTCGATGCCGAGCCCTGCTCCTTGCCGAACAGGCATCGCATTAAAAAGTCGTCAAAGTAGCGCGTTCGGACCGGTATTCGGGATAGTTGATCGGTGGTGCTGGTGCGGGCGCGCTCCCTTTGGGCGGCCATAAAACGAGCGCCGGCTAGCTTTTCCGCAAAAATATCTCGAACAAGCGCTTGCTCGCCGTAGAGTTCCAGCTCCAGTGCTCGCGCCGCCGCAAGTAGCTGCGAAGCACGTACCATGTTATACAGCGGATGGGCGCTCTGGATTCTCAGTTGTGGTCCAGATCGACTTTCCGTTGCGGACTGGGGCACCTGCGCCAGTGGAGGGCGTTCTCCTGCAGCCTTCGTGTTCGCGTCGGTGCTCGCGTTCGAGGCTCGTGATCCGTTGGATACCTCGGACTCGCCAGGGACGCTTCCTGTGGTCGCGTTCTCGTTTGTTGCTGCTGGACAGGACCGTGCATCCTCGGCAATGACTCCAGCAAGCTCCACTGTGGGCAAGCGCTCAGCGTCGCGAGCGACCGGTGCCGCTGCCGACTCGACAGCAGCGGCGGATGCGTTTTTCTCGGACACGGGAGTGGCGGTCTCCGCTCTGTCCGCAGCTTTCGTCGTCTTCGCGCGCTCGTTTTGTCGATGTGCTCGATTCGAAGCACCCCCTGTGACAATTCTCCCGAGCGATAGAAACGCCGAGACGACACCGGGATTGCGTTTCTCACTGTTTGTCACTGGTAGCCGCGCTTTGCTCGGGAGCTTGGGTTCTGGTGCCGGCGGTGCTGGCTGCGCACTCACAGGTGGCTCCTCATGTGATGACACGTGCAGCGCTGAGGCGTCAACGTCCTGTGCCGCCGCCTCGACCAACATCGAAAGCGGATCGCGCTGGGGCAGTTCTGGTAGCGACGGTGCCGTCACCGGCGCCGGCTCAACAACGGATATTTCGCCCTGGCTCGAGCGACGCCGTTCATGAGACCGCGCCTCTGCACCCTCTCGTCCGGCTCGCCGTCGCTGCCGTCTTCGAGAGCCCCACCGCCATAAACCTCGACTCGCAAAGAAGACCAAAACTGCCAAGCCAAGCGTGCCGGGGAGCAATCGCCGTTGTTTGCCCGAAACTGCTTCGGTCGCGCGGTCCTCGACCCCGAGCAAGCTCTTCTTGCGCTCACGGGTGGATTGCGGGCCGGTCTGCACAGAGCCGTTGCTTTTAGCAGCAGGTAAACGTCGTTCAGACCACAGCCGTTGCCGTGGCTGCATCGCCTCTGCGTGGTGGCGCGCACGGCGTCGGTGGCCACTCGCCGCACGCCCTGCATACAACGAAGCTGCAGCTCGGCTGGCCCCGAGGTCTGAACCCATGGAGCTGGTGCTGCAGCACCAAGATACTTCAGGTAGGGCAACTGCTCCGAGCAGCAACGCCACACACGCGCTTCAACCGGGCAGCAAACGCGAGTCGAATGCACTGCAGCCACGGTACCCAGCGCCAGGTACAATGTTGCACTCGGCCAGTGTTGCTTGCGAGCGCGCACCATCGCACACAGAACGGGATATATCGGTATAAAAATGTATAAAACAAACGTTCTCCGTCTGGGCGTCGCGCATCGTCGCCACCCAGGAGCACGTGTTTGTGGCGCACGAGCACCTGCCACAGGCTCGCGTGTGTGCCGCAGACACCGCAAGTGTCGGGCAGCGGTCGATAGAGTTTACAGATGTCGGGGCCAGAGGACGGGCGGCAGACGATAGACGCCGTAGAGGCCAGCGAGGCAGTCTCGCGTACCGCAGTTACCTGGAAGCGACATGTTTCCGGATGCGTTTCTATCGTTTATGGAGCTGGGGCGATTATGCAGGCTGGAACGGAATTCGTGATAGCATCAGTCCCGATTCGTGAAGAAAGGCGGCATGCACTTGGGCATAGTGACAAGCAGAGAGCAGGACGGCTCTTTGGTCTTGGGCAGCTCGCGCTGGTGGAGGTTGCGGTAGCGGCCCAAGTCAAGCATCAGGTTTCTGGTATCTCTTGAACCATGGCGTCGATTTCGACAAAGACCTTGGGCTATGGTTAACAGGCAGTATACTCCGTGTGCAACATGGAACGGCTGATCCGTCTTTGTCTCTGAAGCGCAGATGCAAGGCTTCAAGATGACTTGTTTCGGGATCGCGCAGCAACATGAGCGGATTCGGATATCGCTCGAGCGCTACGAGCTTGAGGCGGCAGCGGTGGTGCTGGTACTGCCGCAGGCGCGCCGCGGATGCATTGTATCCGTGAGCGCTGGGTAGCTCGTGGGAGGTTTCTCGGCTCGGATTTGTGTCTCACAAGGTTCGATCAAGTAAAAAGCTCTTGTGGAATGCCCAAGCCTCCACTTCCAGAGGCTATTTTGGAGGAAGAACGTTCCGCATGTCCGACGAAATCACGCGGGCACTGCGTTCTAGACCCACGCGGTGGCGAGTGCCTCAGCACCGTCTGCGCAGCTGGACCGCTCTCTCGCTCTCTGAGTCCAGCAAAGAGGCTGAGGAGCGTGCTCAGCGTCCACGCTGCCTCCAAGTCGACCACCTCCTCCAGCGTGTCGTTCTGTGTCCAGGCGATCGTCTTGACCTCACCTCTCTCTCTCTCGCAGGTTCAAGACCTCGGGCTGACATCTACACAAGCGGCACTAGAGCACCGCAACGTCGTTCTGTCTCTGCTGGTTGTGCGCGGCAGCAACGTCTCATCCAGCGCCGCTGCGGGTGCCTGTGGAAGCCTCGGCACCCGAATCGTCACCGGATGCAGCGCGCGCCTTTTCTTGACGGCAAGGCTAGTCTGGTGTCAGTGGACCCTCGCCATCTTTCGAGAAAAACGGCAGCCGTTACCCTAATGAGTCACCGTCATTGCGTACCCCAGCGATCATGTTGCGCTGAAACGCAATCGCGAATACCGCTTTGCAGCAGGTGCTTCATTGGATGGACCCCACAACACGTGTCAATAAATGTCCCAATAGGCGCACACAGCCGGGCAACGGTGCAGCACAGAACCTCGCTCGCGTACCGGTCAGTGCGCACGAGCACTCCATACGTTTCGCTTGCTCGTGCAGCTCCAGGTCTGTTTCGCCTGTACTCCCGCAACTGGGTGGAGCGTGCGCGGCATCGCACGTTAGTGCGTAGCGCTGAACTCGTTGTGCGCTCATCAGACCCTGTCTGGGTCCGCGAAACTAGTTTGTGGGCAGAGCTCGAGCCTCTGGTGCACCGCGTTTCCTATGCAGCGGTTTCTCGATAGCATAAGTGCAGCGACGCAGGCAAAGTCTCCGGCGGAGCACGAGACACTGGTCGCCATGGCCGACCTCTACGCTATCATCACTTGCGTGGAGTACCTGGAGCGGGCGTGGCGCGCTAACGCCGTCTCCGATGAAGACTACACACGCAACTGCTCACGATTGATCGCACAGTTTCGGGCAACGCGTCAGCTCGTCATGGACGATGTGCCGTCTGTGATATCCTTTCTTGAGGAGTACCACCTCGCTGCCCGAGCGGCGATGAATCGACTGCAGGTCGGTGTGCCTGCCACCGTCGAGCATGCAAACAGCAGCGATGAGACGCGAAGGCGTAACTTTACAGCGGCTGCAATACAGGCAACCGAGGCGTTCTTGACATTCCGTGACGCGTTGGAACTTGGCGAGCGTTCGGTCGACCGTTTGCTCCCGTATTTGCGAGAAATCCTGCTGGTCCTCGGCAGAATGGGCGCGGTTTTTGGGACAGCCGACGGTGACGCTACCGTCCAGAGAGAGCGCATTGTGCAGTGGGTTCGGCGTCTAGACGCAATGCACGCCTATGAGCAGATCACTGAGGAAGACAAACGACAACTCGCGCACGACGTCGATACGCTGTACGATACCTTCCGACGCCGAGTAGGCGAGCTTGAAATGTAGGTCGTGCGGCACGGCGACGTCATATGGAAACGGAGACCCTAACGGGATACGGGCCTGATGCAGCACGCCTATCATCATTGATGATCCAGCGAAAAGTACCCAGATGGGTTCAATCAAAGCGTACTACGTACTGCATGGACTGGTACCTGGTGCGAAAGGCAATCGAAATTGCGATAGCAGCAGCAGTAGTAGTAGTAGTAGCGCATCCAAGCTTTATATTCGAGCCGCATGCTGCCTTACAAGGAGGCATCCTCTCGCGCGTGCTGTGAGGGCTTCGATTCACGCTGCTTCGCACTGGATTCCAGTGCATCTGCCCGAGAGATGCTCGACCGACGAGGTCGCCTTGCCTTCCCCGGATGACGCCTGTGTCCCTTTTGGATGCGGCCCTGGATGCGCCCAGCAGCTCCTGCGGCAGAAAAACGCCGCTCTCGAGGCACCCGCTTTCGAGACTCCTCCGGATACGAACGACGACGTTGTTGCTTTCGGGGCTGCCTCACCGAACGACTCCAGGCGCTCTGGGGGTTTGGGCGCTCCGGCCGCACGTCGACTACCGTCGCTCGGCGGATACGTAAAGGCAGCCAGGTATTATGCGATGACGGGAAGGGTCGTGCAGGTCGCCACCACAGCAGCGGATCAGCAGCAGGCATGAAAACCGAACCCGTCTCTGGCTTCAGGTTTGTTGCAGACGCCGGAGGAGCAGTCAACGCGCCCTGTTTCGGGGAGTGCTCGTTGCTCGCTGACGCTGCGGCATCCTGCAGAGGTTGCTGCGGCTCTGTAGCGGCAAGCATGCTCGGTTGCTCCGCATCGTCGTTCATCCGCGAAACAGGCGCCTCTACCTCCGCTGCGTCTTTCTTCAGCTCAGGATCATGCTGCGCAGTTTCTTCTCGGCGCTGATGCTCCGCCATCGACGACTGCTGAATACCAAGCCAGCGCTCTTCCTCCGCACGCAGAACATCGGGTTCCATCGGAGGACCTATGCTGAGCCGTGCGAGCACCCAGTTCGCGGTATGCTCATCCGCAAAAACAGCGTTACACGAGGAGTCATTGATCCACTCTATCCAGCTCGGCTCGATGCACTCGTTCTCCACGAAATAACGTTTCAAGTCTCGCGTGGATAAACGATCCACTCCGTAGAGGTGCAACGCCTCAGGGCGCGGAGCCTCTCCCTCGGCAACGTGTCGAGGCTTCTCCAGCGTCTCAAACGGCACCAGTACGGCGCCCTCGGGGAGCAGAAACGGATCCACGTCCGTAAACCCATACGTTGTGGCGGGCTGGTCGAAGAGTTGCGCCCACAGAGGGCGTTCTCGCTGTTCTGCTTCACGCGAGAGGTCGAAACCGCTCACAAGAGCTCCAGTCTCCGCGAACAAGGGTGCAGGAGCCGCCCCGCTGCTTCCGGCCAGCGTCGAGACGAACGTTTTCGAATGCTCTCCGCCAAACGAATCCGCCGGAGCGGACGTCATCCTCGTACGGTAGCTAGACGGAGCTCTTCCGTTCGACTATCGAGTAAAGAGCCGCTTTCTCGTTCTGAAACTGGTCGCCCACAGCGTCGAGCGTCGAGCGACAGCCTCAGCACTCGTTCGTGCCCTAAACTCGCGTTGAATAAAACTGGAACACTGATGTGTACGCTCTGTTCTTGTCATTCGATAATTGTTTTAGATGTACAGTGTCGATATTCCAAGTGCAGCTATCGGGACTGTCAAATTCATGCGTACTTTTAGGATTCTCGGTTGTCTTTCCGGTGTGACGCCTTTGACTCGTCGCAACTGGAACTCGCTGCACCACCGGAAAGATGATGATACGCGACACCCTGGAACAGTGGCTCGCAGCATCATCGTTCGTTATCCAAGGCATGGGCAGAGGTCCCCAGTGTTCCCCATTTCCTTAGGTAGAGCATGCCCGAATCAGGTGTTCTTCAAGTTTTCGATGTTCCTGTTTCACGGCGGCTTGTGGGCGCAGCGATTCGCGCCGATGGATGAACCACGAGGACATACTCGACGTCGTTTCTCGATGACTCGTTCACAAGCTCGTGCCGGAACTTCACTCAACACGTCACTTCAAACCATCGATGTCGATCGAAAGTCGCGTCGTCATTTGTCTACGATCATCGAGGAAACTGCATCCGATAACAGCATGATACTGCATACGTGCCTTGATCCCGGAGGCTTCCATCATTCCTTTCTGGATGGAAACGCTTTTTGGAGTCTGACTTGAGTCATCAAGTAGATCGCTTTAAGTAGAACGTGCCTCACTGATTTGCATGAACGGAGCATAGATCGATCAAAAGTTCTCGACATGTTCTCGAGCATAGATTCTCCTTCCGGTGCTTGTTCCATCATGGACAGCATCGAGTTCCACAAATCGTCCATCGGATGGACCGGCATGCGCTTGCGTGTGCAACAGACAAAGAACTCTTCGAGGGCATCGACCAAAAGAAGCTCGTGATCGTGCGGTACGGCACCGGCTACGGAAACCGAGGACGGCAACAACACGAGTCTCCCGTACCGGTCAACGGCATGGAGCAAGCGATGTCGTGCTGGTCACGCGTAACAGGGTCGACCTCGGGGACAGCGGTAGGCGTCGTGTACATCTGCGAACATCTGACTACATTCAGTTGTCACAGCTGCAAAGAGCGTACCGAGGCCGTGATGAAAAGTACGTAAACGGCAAGCGAAGCGTACCTGGCGACATACCTCTGTGCATGAAATGCATGAGCAAAATTCGAGAGCAGCTGAGTTCGGACTTTTTCTGCTGTCATCAGCAGCGTTCGAATACTGACGACAGAGCTGGAGCAACAGCAGAGACCTGCATATGTAAAGCCGGACACACGCGAGAGATGAAGAGCGCGCAGTCACAGCGAACACCCGCACAACCCTGACACTGACCACAGTATAAACAAACCAAAACCTGAGCTCTTCCGACCCAGATTGGTAAATAAACCCGTTCGATTCCTCTGACATGGGTGTACCTCGTCAAGCCCTCAGGTGGTATGACGTTATGGGACACGCGGTTAGCCGACGAGACCTCTACCCGTTGCGTCTTGTCTGCGGACAGCATTCTCCGAATAACCTACCCGCTAGAGACAGGTGCATGCGCTCGTCCGAGGCGACCTAGTGGAACATCGAGAAACGCTGGTGAAACTCGAGTCTCATATCCTCAGACGGACGACGATTCTCCTGGACACGCTTGCCTGCACCTACTGTTGCTCGACAGGGCCTCGCTAGGTGACTAGAAGCGCTCGCCTGCCGGGAGGTCGTCTCCGTGCCTAGCCTGCGTCCAAGGTACGAAATACCTTTCGCACCCGGTCCGGTACGTGGAACCACCAGGAGAAGCACAGGTCGTAGAAAACGGAAATAGACGGTGAACTCGAGTCATAGTTTAGCTTCGGTGTCGCCTACGTGTTCACCAGTTGCGGTGCAAAGAAGAATACCCAAACTCTTGTGAACGGCTCCAGCGGAACGTATCTTTCAGACCAGCCAACAACGCTGCAATCATAGCCATCATACTATGTCGCTGAAGCTCGCTCACCTACCTCATAGGAGAGCCTTCTCAACCGTGCACCTTGACGTCGTCTGAGTGTCAAGGAGCGTCCACGAGTCCTCATTTGAGCGTCTGCGTATCAACAACAACAAAAACGATACCTTTGGGAGCTCCGTATCAACGAACGTTGGCTTGGGCGTTCAGCTCGCGGTGCGAAACTGTCTGAGCAGGCACTTTGGGTCTTGGCCTGGTCTCTTTCTTTTGGCTAACGTTAGAAAAACTGCTTGAACGAGGTATCCTGGTCTTCGACGGAGACTTGCACGACACTGGCGATTGGTCTGTCTGCTAGGTTGCGAACAGCGCTTTTCAAGCGCTGCGTCGACGATACCGCTTCGTTCCTCGTCCGTTGAAGCGCTGGAAAACGAAAGCCTTTGGTCGTTCTACTGCTAGCCAAGAGCGCTCTTGGAGCGTAACGTCAACGTCATCGCGTAGTACCCAGCTTGCCGGGGCGTTGTTGTTGCTGTTGTTGTTGAACAGGACCGCATCCCGGTCAGCGACAACGTCTGTGATTCGTTTCGTTTGCGAACGACACTGCTACTTTGATACGAGCGTCCGTAAAGTGACGGCCGCTTCTCGGTACCAGCTGAGCGAGCACGCTCCGAGTCAAAATCCTGGATGCGCTGCATGCTCGGAGAGTGCTTCGCTCGAGCTTACTGGTAAGCGAGTCGGTGAGCAAGCGCCAACACACAACATTGTGCCTTGGCAATGGGCGCTGCCGAAGCTCGTTCAGAAGAGCTTGAAGCACTCCAAGCTATCTACGGGTCTGAGCTACGCATCCTAAGCGACGACGACGAACTCCACTTCGAGGTCGACGTCCATGTGGCGAGTGCAAACCAACCTGCCAACGACGCTCTGGGCGTGCGACTACGCTTTCATCTACCGCAAGGCTATCCAAGTGGAGGCTGGCGAGCTCGAGCCCGTGTTGGTGTCTCCGCTGGTCCAGCATCGACACAGAAATGGTCGTTATCGCCGAATGATCTGGAGGTACTGCGGAGAAAGATCCAGAGCCTCTGTGAGGAAGCCGCCAGAGCGCGAACATCTGTGGGCTACGAGGTGGTAGAGCTCGCGCGAACCTTTCTCCGCGAATACCTCGAGGCAAGCCACGATCTCGGCGAAGCAGGGACCATTGTTCGTCCACTCCACGAGGCCATGCTTGAGCGTGAACAGCGACAGTTTGAGGAACAAGAGCGTGCTGAACTGGAACGAACCGCCCAGCAGCGAGAGCGTCTCGAGAGGTTGCAGCAGCAGCGCGAGGAGGCCGAGCGGCTTCAGACGCTGGAGGCTCTCGCTGCCGAAGAGCGACTTGCGCGCAAACTCCAGTACCAGCGGATGGCGGAGTCATCGACAGCAGTCAACGAAGACGGGCACTGCACAGCGGAAGGAGGCTCGGGCATTGCCGCGAACGCACATCCCTGGGACGTTCCACCTTCGTGGACGATTCTGGAAGCGTTGCGGGAAACTCTGCAACAGCAGTCAGAGAGGCGTGTAGCGCGTGATTTGGATGATGTGTCGATATGGTCGGGGCACCAAGATGATCTCGATGCAGAACGTAGCGAGCATTCGGACGGTGATGCCACCGCACAGCCTGCTGCTGCGTATGAGAGGGTCTCGAGCGTAGCCGCCTGGGAAGCGGCATCGTACGGTGTCTCGCAGGGCATTCGCTCCTCTTGGTTATCGTTGGGGTCTCTGCGAACGTCATCATCATCGCCGTCGTCCAGTTTATCCCATAGTATGCGTAGTGCGTCTTCGGACGATAGCAGTATCGCCGTTGCCGAGTTCCCTCGTGCGCTCAGGAAAGGCAAGCACCCGAGTCAGTCCGCCAGCGTAAGCGGATCGCCGTCGACCTCGGAGAATACTGGCATCTTTGCCGACTGGTGTTGGACCCACTCGAAGCCACACAGGTCATCGGCATGCGGTACCTCCACAGACGCATCATCGGCGTCAAAGTCGGGCTGCAGTGCCTCTGCATCGACGAAGACTAGCCCTGCACAGCAGACGCTACCTGGAACCGCTGCTAAAAGCGGTTCTGAAAGAGGGCGACGCAGCCACCACCACCACCACCACCACCACCACCACGACCGAGTTCCGTCGAGCACATATACCGTTCAACAAGAGCACCAACAACAGGTCTTGAAGTGGTTTCTCGAGAGCCTCTGCGCCCAGATGACACCAGATGAGGCTGCTGCGGCTTGTGCGCGAT
>Ga0123519_10013353_pt1 | contig 11816 bp, 9 predicted proteins | sample YelNatPaOPRAMG02_FD_87396 | JGI IMG/M metagenome (GOLD analysis project Ga0123519, IMG submission 87396) | Hot spring microbial communities from Yellowstone National Park - Yellowstone National Park OP-RAMG-02 (version 2) | ecosystem: Environmental > Aquatic > Thermal springs > Hot (42-90C) ... | reverse complement strand
TAGCCGCTATAGAAAAATTCAATAAAGATTTAGAGGAAAAAAAGAAACAACAAGAAGAAAAAACAACAAAAGAAACAGAAATTGATTCTGCTTTAATTTTTTTGAAAAGTCAAGAAACAGATACATTAAAGGCAAAACAAACAATAAAAACAAAAAAGGTAATAGAATATCATGAATATGGAAGAGATCCTTTTCTACCTCTTTCGAGAACAGACGAAAGTCCTGTTCCTTATGTTGAAAATTTAAAGCTTATGGGAATTCTTTACGATGAGACAGACAGAATAGCACTTTTTGAGGATCCAAGTGGAAAGGCTTATGCAATGAGGGAAAATGATCCTGTTAAAAACGGCTATCTTTTTAGAATTCAGCCCGACAAAGCTCTTTTTATTATTAATGAATTGGGCATATCAAGAACATACGCCCTTAAACTTCCAAAAGAAAAGCAACAATGAGGAATATTATGAAAACAAAAGTATTTTTGTTAAAAAAAATCGGCATAGCATCAGTTATAGCTTGTTTGCTATGTTTGTTTAATCTTCCTGCTTTTTGTCAGGAAGCATCAGATACTCTGTCCCAATCAAATCCGCCTGTTAAAAAGGCTATACATGAAAAGCCAATAGAACGCTTTTCTGTAACAAATGCCAATCTTCGTTCTGTTTTTGGCCAGCTTGCAGAGTATTCGGGGTATGATATTGTTTTAAGTGATAAAGTAACAGGAACAGTATCACTCACTGTTACAAATAAAACATGGAGGGAGATTCTTGGTATTATTTGCAGAATATCAAACTTAACCATAATAAGAGAACCTAATTATTTGTATATAGTTCCTTCGGCAGATTATAGAAAGCAACAGTTAGACGATGCCACATTAACACAGGCAGAAGCAGCAGTTGAAGAGCTTAAAAGAGAGGTTGTAAAGTTAAATAACGTAAGTGCCCAAGAGATGAGTAAATCTATAGAATCACTTCTTTCTTCGCGTGGAAAGATTACTGTGGTTGAAAGAAATAATGCTTTAATTATCTTTGATACAGACCAGAATATTTCTCAAATAAAAAGAATGATAAAAGAACTGGATGTAGAAACAGACCAAATTTCTATTGCATGCAAAATTATTGAGGTTAGCTCTGGAGTTATGCAATCTTTGGGAATCAGATGGGGTTATTTTGATAAAATTGGAGGTACGGCAGTAAGCGCTCAACACCTGCCAGTTCAAGAAGGTGGTTCTAAAGATGTTGTTGCCGGAGTACTTGAAAAATTAACTTATGGAATAATTTCTCAAGATAAATTTGCAATTGCTTTAGATTATTTATTACAAAATAATAAGGCACAGGTTGTTGCCCAACCACAAATTACTACATTAGATAATAAAACAGCACATATCTTTATGGGTAGTCAGGTTCCAGTAAAATATCTGGATAAGGCATTTAATACGGTAATTCAAATGGTTGATGCTGGAACAGAACTTACTGTTACCCCTCATATTACTGGAGACAAAAGGGTTGCCTTAGAGTTAATACCCAAAAAACGCTCTTATTCTATGACAAATGATCTGCCAATTATAAATGAGCAGAGCGCACAAACAAATGTTGTTGTTTCTGATGGCGAAACAGTGGTTATTGCAGGTCTAACTTCTAACGAAGTACAAAATGTAGAAGAGGGTATACCATTTTTAAAAGATATTCCATTTATAGGTAATTTGTTCAAAAGAACCAGCAAGAAGGTAGAAAAAAAAGATTTAATTGTCTTTGTAACGCCTCATATAATTTCAAAAAAAATAGAATCTGTAAGCACGGCGCCTAAACAGGAAGAAAAAACAAAATAAAAAAATAAATAGTTTCCTTATTTTTTCTTATTTCTTAATCAATTTGTTATATATCAGGTAATATTGTAATTTTACTTATATATACCAATTCATTATTTTATATATGAGGTAGATATGACGGCTCTTATTTTGTGGGGAATTAGGCTTTTAATTATTTATGTTATAGTTATGATTATTCTATCACAGTTTTCAAAGAAAAAAATGTTTTATAATCGTAAAAACAAAGAAAAAAAGTTTGATGAACGCTTTAATGATAAAGGAAAAGATATTGAAGATGCAAATTTTAAAGAAATAAAATAGACGTTTAACTAAATAAATATAAAGTATAATAAATTGTTTAATCAAAAGCATTTTGGAAAGAGCATTATAATTTAAAGGGAGGTTTCTTTTGGAGTTATCAATAACCGATCTGGGTGAATATAAAATATTAAAAATTAGCGGAAAAGTTGATTGGGAAAATTCCAGAAAACTAGATAGAGAAATTCAGCAGATAATAGATGGAGGATGCTGTCGTATTGTTTTTGATTTAAATGAAGTAACTTTTATATGCTCCGGAGGAATTGGTGCCTTGGTTTATAATCTTAACAAAGTAAAAAAAATGGGTGGCGCCATGTATATTATTTCCTCTAATGAATATGTGAATTACATATTAGAGACATTAAAATTTGATATTGTTTTTGATGGATTTATATTTGCCTCTTTTGAAGATTTTAAGAATCAGATAATTGACGAAAAAGAATAAATTTTTTACTATGCTTATTCCCCTGCAATTTAATCCTGTTTTTAAAAATAAAATATGGGGAGGTAGGGCTTTAGAAAAAGTTCTTGGCAAAAGCCTACCAGAAAATATTGCTATTGGAGAAAGCTGGGAAATTAGCGGGCTTAAAGACTGCGAATCTGTTTCTATTACCCAGCCTTATTATGGAAAAAAGATAAGCGAAATTTTATCTGAGAATAAACAAGACTTGCTTGGAATATATACAAGATATGAAGAATTTCCCTTGTTATATAAATTCATAGATGCAAAACAAAAGTTATCTGTTCAGGTTCATCCAGATGATGCCTGGGTTTGTGCAAATGAATTGGGATTTTTTGGGAAAAACGAATGCTGGTATATTGTTGATGCAAAGAACGATTCAAAAATTATTTGCGGACTAAAAAAGGGAATTACAAGAAAAATTCTTGAAAAAGCAATAATCTCAAATAAAATAGAAGAAGTTTTAAATTTTGTTGATGTTTCTCCGGGTGATGTAATTTTTATTCCTGCCCGCACTATTCACGCTGTTTTGGGAGGAATTTTATTTTATGAATTACAACAATCATCTGATATAACCTTTCGTCTTTATGACTGGAATAGATTAGATAACAATAAGGTGGCGCGGAAACTACATATAGAAGAAGCCTTAAATATATTAGATACAACTTTTAATAATTATTACAAGATTCCTCCTGTCATTTTTGAAGAAACAAGTTCATATATTCATTTTTTTAGAATAGCATGCAGATATTTCGCATTAGAAGAATATAAGTTTTTAAAAGATTCAGAAATTAATCTTCCAGTTAAAAGATCTTTTAGAGTAATTACTGTTCTTTCTAACAATGTAAAATTGCTATTTGACAATTCTTCTATAAATTTACTCAAAGGGAGTACTACCTTAATTCCTGCCTGTGTTACTGGATTAAAGGCTATAGCTTCTTCTGGTACACATTTTTTGCTTTCTTATGTTCCAGATTTGCTCACCGAAGTGGTAGCGCCATTAAGTGTTAAAAAAATTCCAAGAGAAAATATTGTTCTTTTAGGCGGTAATCCTGCTACATCGGATTTGGGAATATTTTAATGGTATTTTTCATAAGATATAAAATTAAAATTCACAGTTAGAAGTAACACTGCGGTAGTATCTGTTGAACGCTCTGGCACGTTACTTCATGGTTAAATAATATGATTGCCGAGGTTTGTGCATGGTTGAAATTTTTTGTTGATTCTCTATGTTAAATATGACAACCCTCAAAAAATACTTTTCTTGTCTGCAATAATTTGTCGAATCTTCCACTTATGTGTTCCCCACCAGCAGTAAAACCGAACCTATTGAACCCAACGTTTTGCACCTACACGATTGTGGCAATTTAGAAGCACTTCACTGTCAATCAAGTAGTAACTTTGATGGAAATTCAAATCTTGATTTTAACCACTAAACCGCTACTTTTAGGCAGGTGCTGTTGTACGTTTTTTTTATTTAATCATAGTTTAATAAATTTTAAAGGAGATGATGAATAATTTTTTAAGCGAATAATGTATATTCCATTTTTAAATCTAGAAATATTTATTTTGTCATTATTTATGATTGTTGATGTTTTAATTAATCTTCCCATATTGTTGTAAATAAGAATTTCTTCTTTTTCATGACTATTTGTTTCAATTCTTATAAAATCGGATGAAGAATTTAGATAGATTGATAATTTATTTTTAGCAGAAAAATCTTTTATTCCTGTTGCGGTTAAACTAATTGTTTGTAATAAATTGTTGTAACCTGTTGTTGATTCCCAAGTGCCAACATTTGCAAATTGAATGCTATAATCTGGATTTGAAGATAACGAAGGTTCTTTATCAGGCATCCAAAGAAATAATTGAAATGTGCCTGTTATCCCGGGATTAAAATTTTGTGTAATAGAAACTGTATTTTCCCATCTTCTTATGTCAGTATTTACTAAGTAAGTTGTTATTGCATTAGTTGAAGTGTTTTTCATTACCAAATAAACATTTCGTTGCTTAAAAGGTCTCGCAAATCCAACATTTGTAATAGATAAACTCAAACTAAAGTTTGAGCCATTTGGCGTTAACGTAGAAGAATTTAGAACAAATCTATACCCCAATTTTTTAAGAATTTGCTCATAATCGTTTGTGCTTAATTGATTCCAAAAGTCTGGATGATAATCTCTGTTTAAAGTAATCCAGTGTGTAAGTCCCATTTCATAAATTGCATTGCTACCAGTAGTACGAAAACCATTATCACAAGAATTTAATCCATTGGTTTCTCCACTCATTGGTAAATATTTTGTTTCATTAGATAAGTAGTTGTAATCTGGTGTACCTACAGGATTCGTACATTGGCTAACATTTCTATAAGTTCCCATATCGCCATAATTGTTAAGAAAAGCATCATTATAAAAGCCTATTCTGGCGTTTGGTGTTGCTTGATAGGCAGTATTTTCTGTTAACTGGGTGGTTCCATACATTTTCTGTTTTATTTCAACATATCTAACTTGAATTGGTATTTCAATTGGAGTATTTGCTAACATTGAATCAATAATTTCTTTTCGATTAGCCCATTGTAATGTAGATATTACGCCATCCGTTCCAAATTCTGTTGAGTTTGTATAATACCATTCACCCCAAGTGCCAATAAATCCTGCTTGATAGGATAAAATAACATCTTTATTGTTGTTTATTATTGGAGAAAGCTGAGAAATATGTTTTAATATTTGCGCTTTTGTTGGCTGCTGTGCTTGGGTTCCTGTTGAATTAGAATAGGAAAATCTAACAATAGCTTTAAGTCCTGCTTGTCTTATATTATTAAAATCAGTTTGTATATTATTTAAATAAGTTGAATTGATATCTGAGCTCATAAAAGCATTCAACAAAAAATATCTGAACACAACCGTTACTTTGTCTGGGCCGTTTTTCCAGCTATTTAAAGTTGCAACCGAAAGATTATTTGCACCAACTGTTGTTGCATAATTGTCAGCAGTTATAGAATATTTCTGCAAACCTCTTTCCGGATTTGCAATTATATTTGTTGAAGCTGTATAATTAACCGTTTGCCCAATTACAGCAAATTGATTAATAAATAAAAACAGAAATAAAAAAATTTTTTTCATATTTCCTCCAATTATTAAATTTTGTTAGATTTTCAATTCTTTGGCAAAATGACAAATAAGAATTCCATATACGAAATACTTCGCTTTTTGTCCTTATTTGGGAGAATAAATGAATTATTTCGTCTCTCCCAATTTTGCCTAAATTCTCTATTTTTAACAAAATTTCCTTCTTCGTCACCTTTTTAGTTCAGATTTAAGCTATCTAAATGATTTCAGATTTTACCAATGTTTTTAGTGCTTATATAGGGATAAATTCCTCTTGTGTTGTAAAACTCCAAAATTTTCCTTCATGCTGCAATTTATAATCTTCAATATTATTAATTTTTTGCACATATTGAAAATTATACAGAAAAAAACCATTAAAATATTTACTTTACCTTTTAGGATTTTAATTTCTATAGGTTTTACTTATTATAATTATATTAATTATGATGATAAAATATATCTCTTTAATTAAAATTCAAAAGCAAAATCAATTTAAAACATTTTATTATACCACACTCCACGGGTGTGTCAAGCCAGAAGGTGGTATTTTGAAAAGAGGACGGTATCCAACATACACGAACAAGATGGTAAAATAATTTTATAATAATTAATAAAGGATATTCCTCAAAAGTGCAAAATAAATTCGCATTATTCTAAGTATACTAAAATTACTTCCAATAAATTATTTAAAATTATTATAATTACACATAATATATTTTTTTGAAAAATAATACTGCGGAAGTGGTGGAACTGGCAGACGCGCTAGGTTCAGGTCCTAGTGAGAGCAATCTCGTGGGGGTTCAATTCCCCCCTTCCGCACTTCCTGTTATGAAAAAATTTCTTCAAGAAGCTGTCAAGATGCAATCTAAGGAAAAAGTAATAAATGTTTTATCGCAAGATGTTATAGAAAAAATTGCTGCCGGTGAAGTAATAGAACGACCTTCTTCTGTTTTAAAAGAACTAATAGAAAATTCAATAGATGCAGAGGCTGATAAAATAAACATAATAATAGAAAATTCGGGTTTTTCTTTAATAAAAGTATGCGACAACGGCATTGGCATGAATCTGGATAATTTAAAAAAATGCTTTTTAAGACATGCCACAAGCAAAATAAAATATGTAAACGATTTATATTCCATAACCACCTTTGGTTTTAGAGGAGAGGCATTAGCAAGTATTGGCGCTATAAGTCGTACAACAATTATAAGCAGTTGTTCTGATGATGGTCAGGGTTATTCAATTGATTGTGAAGGTGGAACAATTTCTTTGCCAAAGCCAGAGGCACATTTGCGAGGAACAACCGTAATTTGTAAAGACTTGTTTTATAATGTTCCGGCAAGAAAAAAATTTCAAAAAACACCAAAGGCAGAAAGAGTTGCTCTTATTAAACTCTTAGAACAGCTTTTTATTCCTTTTCCGTCTGTTCATTTTATTGCGGTTTTTGAGGGAAAAGAAATTTTTAATTTATCACCAACAGATTCTTTGTTAAACAGAATTTGTCAGATTACAGGAAACGAATTTGCAAAAAGTCTTAAAATGGCTTGTGGAAACATAAAGGGAATTGATGCAACAATTTATTATGCTACACAAGAAGATGAAACATCAAAGCCAAGATATCAAAATCTTTATGTAAATTTGAGAAGGGTAGACAATGATTCGGTTTTGTTTGCCATACGTCAGGCATTTTTGCAACTTATAGGAAAAAATGTAAAGCCGTCTTTTTTTTGCTTTTTAAGTGTTGATCCTTCTATTATTGATGTAAATGTTCATCCAGCAAAGCAAAAGGTAAAGTTTGAAAATGAAAAGGAAATTTTTAGTCTTATATATAAAATAGTAAGCAATTCAATAAGGAATTCTGTTACTCTAAATAATAATGATGTTTTTAATAAAGAACAAGGCTCTTTTGAATCTGTTTCTTTTAAAGACTTTTATAAAAATGAAAAAGATTCAGAAAGTTTTATTAAAACTGTCTTAGAAGAACCTTCAAATAAAAATGATTATGAACAAACAATAATAGAATTTCCTAAAAAATCTTTGGCGCATAACTTAACACTTGAAACCCAAAGCAAAGATGATGTAAAATTTAACAACAGGGAAGAAAGTATGGCATGGGACCATATCCCATGTTATCAGATTCATGAGATGTATATTCTTGCGCCAATAAAAAATGGTATATTATTAATAGATCAGCATGCGGCACACGAAAAGATACTTTATGAACAGGCGCTTCTTGGTATAGAAACAAACAGCATAGCATCACAGCAGCTTTTATTTCCTGTTGTTTTTACTGTTAACGAAACAGAGATGACAATATTGGAAACATCTAAAGAATATTTTAAAAAATTTGGCTTTGAGATAGAAGATTTTGGTGGTAAAGAAGTTGCTGTCTCGGCAGCACCTTCTTTTATACCAGCAGGTGAAATAGAAAGATCGGTAAGAGAAATGATAGCATATTTGCTTGACGAAAAAAGTGTATATCAGTTTCCAGATGTGCATAAGCGATTTGCTGCTGCTTTTGCGTGTGGCTCGGCAATAAAAAGCGGACAAAAACTTTCGCAGGAAGAAATGGTTGCGCTTTTAAACAGACTTTTTTTACTGGAAAATCCATATACGTGTCCTCATGGAAGACCAACTATTGTGCGTCTTTCTTTAGAGGAAATATCAAGAAGATTTTTAAGATGATAAATTTAACAGAGGAGCAAAAGTGAAAATAGAACAAACAGAAAAAGGAGCTATAATAAAAATTCCCTCTCAATTTTCTCAAGGCTTATGTAATTCTTTTTTACAACTGGCAGGCACAGAATTAGAAAAAGGAACCAAAAATATTATTATTGATTTCTCAGAAACAACATTTATAGACAGCTCTGCCATTGGAAGTTTAGTTTCTGTTGCCAAAGATGCAAAACAAAAAAAATGCGAGCTTTTTATTCAGAATCTAAGCAGCGAAATAAGAGAATTGTTTATAGAAACAGGACTTGATAAAATATTTAATATTGTTCAAAACGAAAAAATCCAGAATGCAGAAATAGATATTTTTACAGAAGCTATAGACATCAAACTGGAAATAAAAAATGAAATAGTAAAAGATATCTGTATAATGCATTTATCGGGAATAATGAGTCATCCTCAGGGTACGCGTTTTTTTAAACAGCAATTTCTTTTGGCAATGGCAAAGTATAAAAAGATTTTGATAGATTTAGAAGATTTAACATTTTTTGACAGTCTTAGTGTAAGCGTTGTTTTAAACATGAACACTCTTTTAAAAGAAACAGGAGGAAGCCTTAGGCTCTGCAATGCAAACTATATTGTGAATGACTTGTTTTCTACATTAAATCTCCATCAGATAATACCAATTTATAATACATCAACAGAGGCTTTACAGGATTGGATATAACGGAGAATGCTTTGTGCCTTATTCTGTTTATACCAAATCTTTTGGTTGCCGCACAAATCAGGAAGAAGTTTTTTCTTTAAATTATTATTTTGAACAACAAGGTTATAAAATTGCCGATAACATAAAGAATGCAGACATCGTTGTAATAAATTCATGCCTTGTTACAAAAGAAGCAGAGTCAAAAGTAAGAAGGTATATCAACTTTGTCTTAAGAAATAATCAAAAAGCAAAAATATGTCTTACTGGATGCATGGCCCAGTTTTATTTTTGGGAGATTGCTAAAAAATTGCCAGTTACATGGGTTGTTGGAAATATATTAAAAGAAAAAATACCAGAAATAATATACAATAACAAAAATGGGATTTTTTACAAAGAATTTGACAATAAAGAAAAACAGGCTATATCATTAATAAATATTCCACACAAAAACGGCTTTTCTAAAAGAACCCGTTTCTTTTTAAAGATTCAAGAAGGGTGTAACAATAATTGTTCCTATTGTATTGTTCCTTATGTGCGAGGCAGATCGATTAGTCTTGGTTTTAAAAAGTTAAAAGAAATATTTATTACTGCTTTGCAAAATGGATATAAAGAAATTGTTTTAACTGGTACTCATATAGGGCAATATGAAGATCCAGAATATGGCAGGCTTCAAAATATTTTAGAAATACTTTCTAACATACAAGGAGATTTTAGAATCCGATTGAGTTCTCTTGATCCGAGAGAATTAAATAAATCTTTTGCAGATCTTATTATTCAGAGTAATAAAATCTGCAAACATATTCATTTGAGTATTCAAAGTCTGTCTTCTTCTATTTTAGAAAAAATGAATAGACCAATAAAGGATTTTGAAAAATTTATAGAACTTTTGCTTTATATAAAAAACAAATGTCCTTCTTTAGGATTAGGTGGTGATTTTATTGTAGGTTTTCCTGGAGAAAGTGAAAAAGAATTTCTTGAAACATGCGAAATGGTTTTAGAAACAGGTTTTGCTTTTGGACATATTTTTAAATTTTCTTTGCGTCCAAAAACTTATGCCTCAAAAATGACAAATCAAATAAAAGAACAGGAAAAAACCAAGCGAAGTGAAAAACTCAGGGATATAATATTTTTGTCGCAGCAAAAGTTTATAAAAAATCTTTTTAATACAGAGCAAAGAATATTAGTTGAAAAAACAAATCCAATATCGGGGCTTGCTTCAAATTATTTAAGAATAAATGTGTTAGATTATTATATAGAGAAAAATTGCTGGCTTGATGTTATAATAAAAGATTATATACAAAAAGGCGATAAAGAAGCACCTTATATATTAGGGAGAGTAAAAAATCAGCAATGAATGAAAAATCAAAAAGCGAAAAATACCAGTATATAATAGAAAATATTAATCAGCTTCCTGCGCTTCCACAAATAGTTTCGCGTTTAATATCTGTTGTAAATTCTCCCGATACTTCTGCAGATGATGCAGCAGAGCTTATAGAGAAAGATCCGGCACTAACCAGCAAGGTATTAAGACTTGCAAACAGTGCTTTTTATGGAATGCCAAGAAGTGTTTCTTCTGTATCCAGTGCCGTTGTTATTCTCGGATTTAATACAATAAAATCAATTGTTTTAAGTGCATCTGTAATAAAAATATTTCCGCAAAAAAAAAATATTTCTGCTTTTGATAGACTAAGGTTCTGGAAACATTCAATTATATGTGCCATGGCAGCAAGACATATCGCACATTCAATTATGAGTGCTGCATTTTTAGATCCACAAAGTGCCTTTTGTGCCGGCATAATGCATGATGTAGGAAAACTTATTTTTGAGTTGTTTACACCCAATGATTACATAAAAGCATGCAATTTTTCTAAGGAGAAGCAAATACCTTTACAGGAGGCAGAAAAAAGTATATTAGGAATTACTCATGCCGAAATAGGTCATATACTTGCCGATAAATGGGCTTTGCCTTTTGATTTAGAACTGGCAATTGTGTATCATCATTCACCAAAAAATTCAAAAAACGATAGCGCTTTAGCCGCCTTAATATATATAGCAGACAATATTGCACACAAATTAAATTGTGGTCTATGGGAAAAAGAAGCTTTTATTTCTGAATGCGAAGACGCAAAAAATTTAATTTCATTAGATGATAAAGAATATGAAAATATTTTATCTTCTGTAAATAAAGAAATAGAAAGTTATAAAGATTTTTTCTATATAATCTCGGCTTAAAATAAAATTATTTAATTTTAACTCATGAAAGATTTTATTATTCCCAATAAATCTCAGTTATTAAAAGCAATAGAATCTCTACCAGTGATATCGCCGGTTCTTGAAAGAATTTCTAAAGTTGTATCAAACACAGATTCGTCTTGTGATGATATTGTAAATGCATTAAAGCTTGATCCTGCAATTAGTACAAAAGTCTTAAAACTTGCCAATTCGGCCTATGTTGGAATACCACGGGCAGTTTCTTCGTTAAAAAATGCAGTTGTATTGCTTGGCCAAAAAAGAATATACTCACTTGTTCTTTCATCTTCGGTGTTATCTTCTTTTAGTAAGCATTCTATGTTGCCTTTTAATATTTACAATTACTGGAAACATTCAACGGTAACTGCAATGATAGCAGAGTCGGTAGCAAGGCATTTAAAACGATATGGTGCAATTGAACCAGAAGAAATTTTTACCTGTGGTCTTTTACACGACATAGGAAGATTGATTCTTGGATATTTTTATCCCGAGGTTTGTAAATCTTTTTGG